>ERZ724504.764-NODE-764-length-18146-cov-8.342270_pt1 | contig 18146 bp, 14 predicted proteins | sample MGYA00376037_ERZ724504 | MGnify/ENA primary metagenome ERZ724504 (study PRJEB28724, sample SAMN07190888) | wastewater metagenome | isolation source: influent of sewage treatment plant in Hong Hong | place: USA: Christiansburg, Virginia | collected 2016-03-01 ... | reverse complement strand
GGTCATCACGGCGGTCGTCACGCGGACGGAACTCGCGGCGCTCGCCACCTTCGGAACGCTCTGGACGACCTTGGTCAGGACGGCCAAAACCCGAGGAACGTGGACGATCACCAAAGTCACGACCACCTTGAGGGCGGTCATCACGGCGATCGTCACGAGGACGGAACTCGCGGCGCTCACCACCTTCGGAACGCTCTGGGCGATCAAAGCCACGGTTTTGTGGACGATCACCAAAGTCACGGCCACCTTGAGGGCGGTCATCACGGCGGTCGTCACGCGGACGGAACTCGCGGCGCTCGCCACCTTCGGAACGCTCTGGACGACCTTGGTCAGGACGGCCAAAACCGGAAGAACGTGGACGGTCACCAAAGTCACGGCCGCCTTGAGGGCGGTCATCACGGCGGTCGTCACGCGGACGGAACTCGCGACGCTCACCACCTTCGGAGCGCTCTGGGCGGCCTTGGTCAGGACGGCCAAAACCGGAGGAACGTGGACGGTCACCAAAGTCACGGTTTTGAGGACGATCGCCACCGCGATCACCATCACGCGACTCGCCGTAAGGGCGGAAGCCACGGTCACCACCGCCGAAGCTGCGCTCGCCGCCTTGAGCGGGGCGTTCATCACGGTTAAAGCGGGGACGATCATCACGCGGGGCAAAGCCACCACGGCGGTCGCCGTCATCGCGGGATGGGCGACCTTGTTCAGGGCGACCATAGCCGGAGGAACGTGGACGATCCTCACGTTGAGGGCGTGCGCCGCGATCACCACGCGGTGCATCGCTGCGGGGGCCACGATCGGAGCGGTCGCCGCCGGATCGGTAGCCACGGTCTTCAGCGGGCCTCTCGGCCTTGGCTGGTGCACGCAAAACAGAGCGTGTCGACGAGGAATCCGACGACGCGGAGGAATTGCTAGCACCAGGGGTGCCGGAATCTTTAGGAGTATTGACTGACATTTGGCCGCTATTTTCGCGCAACGGGCGTACGCGAGGCGAAAGTTATCCACAATTCCAGCGTGGCGCTGGGTTTTAGGACAAGGGGCCAGCGCAGCTTGCTTCAGAACGTGTTGAAGCTTTCTGGCTGCGCCCACAAGCGTCATGGAATCAACACCTTACGCCAAGAGCCTGGAGTTAGCGCAAACTTCATAGCAAGTATCAGGCCACAGCCTTGCGCGGCGAGCTGAATTGGCCATAGCGCAGCGCTTCAAGGTCGAGCACACGCAGGCCGCCGTACTCGATCTGAATCACCCGCTCGCGCTGCAGCACAGACAGCGCCTCGTTCACGCGCTGACGCGACAAACCGACGAGATTGGCCAGTTCCTGCTGGGTAATGCGCAGCACCTGCCCCACACCGGGATAAAGCAAGGGGTTGAACAAAGCAGCCAGACTGCGCGCCACGCGCAGGTCGGGGTTGCTCATGCGGTCAATCTCGCGCGCCGCGATGAACTGGCCCAGTCGTTCATTGAGCTGGTTCATCACAAAGCGGTTAAAGCCGATGGAGTGATCGAGCAGCCAGTGAAACATGTCGATGGGCAAGCCGCCCACCACGCTTTTGCGCAAGGCCTGCACGTTGTAGCGATAAGGCTCGCGCTTGATGACCGTGCCTTCGCCAAACCAGCCGCCTGGCGGCAGCCCGGCCAGCGTCATGCTGACGCCGTCGGCGTTCTCGGTGTTCATCTTGAACAGGCCATCAACCACGCCAAACCAGTAGGTGGGCGAGTGTCCGGTGCGGCAGACATAGTCTCCGGGCTCGGCATCCCCCACCACCAGCACGCGCTGCACGTTCTCGCGCTCAAGGGGCAGCAAAACCGGCCACCACGGAATACCCTCCAGCTCCACATCCAAAGGCTTGCGGCGCCTTTGATGCAATGACAGTTCTTGACTCATGGCATGCAGCATTGCCAAAGCCGGGCCGATGCAAAAGCGGGATTTCCACGAGGCAGCAAATGCGCCGTTTTCAGCAGCATTTGTCACAGCGGATATTCACTATGAAGGCTTTCCCTCAGATTGTCGCCCAACAGACATCCTGACGTCAAAGTCATCCTTAGCATGACTGCAAGACTTCAGGTTCCGGGTGTTCATCACGCCGGCGCTCCCAAGACGCAAAGGACCCGGCATGACAACCACGTTTCCGCAACTGCTGCTCAAGCACGCGACAGAGCGCCCCGATGCGCCTGCCTTGCGTGAGAAGGAGTACGGCATCTGGCAAACCTGGAGCTGGCGCGAAGCCGCTCAAACCGTGCGCCACATGGCCTGCGGCCTGCGTGCGCTGGGGCTTGCACCAGGACAGAACCTGGCTTTTATCAGCGACAACCGCCCGCATGTCTACATGGGGTTTCTGGCGGTGCAGGCCTGCGGTGCCGTGCCCATCCCGCTGTACCAGGATGCCGTGGCCGCCGAGATGCTGTTTGTGATGGAGGACGCAGAAATCGCGTTTGCCTTTGCTGAAAATCAGGAGCAGGTGGACAAGCTGCTGGAAGTGCGCGAGAGCGTTTCCAGCATTCGCCACATCATTTATGACGACCCGCGTGGCCTGCGCAAGTACGACCAGCCAGGTCTCATCAGCACCGAAGATCTGCTAGCCAAGGGCAAAGAGTGGGATGCGCAAAATGCTGGCGCTTATGACGCCATGATTCAGGCCGTGCAACCAGAGGATGTCTCGGTCATCCTCTACACCTCGGGCACCACCGGCAAACCCAAGGGCGTGTGCCAGACCCATGCCAGCTTTGGCGAATCCGCACGCGGCGGTGCGCAGACCGACAAGCTCAATGCTTCAGACAACGTCATCTGCTACCTGCCCCCAGCCTGGGTCGGTGACCATCTGTTTTCCTTTGCACAGTGGCTGGTGGCGGGCTTCACCATCAACTGCCCGGAATCTGCGGCCACCATTTCCATCGATCTGCGCGAAATTGGTCCCAGCTACTACTTTGCGCCGCCGCGTATTTTTGAAGGCATGCTGACTTCAGTCTCCATTCGCATGGAAGACGCGTCGCCGCTCAAGCAATGGATGTACGCCAAGGCCATGGGCGTGGCCCGCCGCGTGGGCTCGGACATTCTGGATGGCAAGAACGTGGGCGCCATCGACCGGCTCAAGTACCAGCTGGGCAATCTCTTCATCTACGGGCCGCTGCGCAACGCCATGGGCCTGTCGCGCATTCGGGTGGCCTACACGGCGGGTGCGGCTATCGGCCCAGAGCTGTTTCGCTTCTTTCGCTCCATCGGCATCAACCTCAAGCAGCTCTATGGCCAGACCGAGACCTGCGCCTATGTCTGCCTGCAGCGCGACGGACAGGTTGAGCTTTCCAGCGTGGGGCAGGCAGCACCGGGTATTGAGCTAAAAATTGCCGACAACGGCGAGGTACTGGTCAAGGGCGTATCCGTGCTCAAGGAGTACTACAAGCGCCCCGACGCCACGGCCGAAGTGATGGATGCCAACGGCTACTTTCACACGGGCGATGCCGGCGTGATCGACGCCAGCGGCCAGCTGCGCATCATCGACCGCGCCAAGGACGTAGGCAAGACCAGCCGCGGTGCCATGTTTGCGCCCAACTACATCGAAAACAAGCTCAAGTTCTTTCCCCACATCAAGGAAGCCGTGTGCTTCGGCCATGGCAAGGACGAGGTCTGCGCCTTCATCAACATCGACTATGAAGCTGTCGGGAACTGGGCCGAGCGCCAGGGCCTGCCCTATGGCGGTTATGTCGATCTGGCCAGCAAGGCCAAGGTGCTGGAACTGGTGGCCGAATGCATAGGCCAAGTCAACGCCGACCTGGCCAGCGAGCCAGGCATGGCCGACACCCAGGTGGCGCGCTTTCTGGTGCTGCACAAAGAGCTGGACCCCGATGACGATGAACTGACCCGTACCCGCAAGGTCCGCCGCAACTTCATTGCCGACAAATACGGCGTGCTGATCGAGGCGCTGTACACGGGCAAAAAAGAGCAGTTCATTGAGACGCTGGTGAAGTTTGAGGACGGCCGCACCGGCAGCGTCAGCGCCACGCTGTCCATCGTGGGTGCGAGCATCCATCCCGCCGCCGTCAAAGCCGTCGTCTGAGAGGAATTTTCATGAATACAAAAACCGCTGGCGACGTGATTCTGGACATCAAGAACATCAGCCTGCGCTTTGGCGGCGTCAAGGCTCTGACCGATATTTCTTTCAACGTCAAAGAGCATGAAATTCGCGCCATCATTGGCCCCAACGGTGCCGGCAAAAGCTCCATGCTCAACTGCATCAACGGTGTCTACACACCGTCGGAAGGCTCCATCACTTTTCGTGGTCAGACCTTCAACCACATGAACAGTCGGCAGGTTGCAGAGATGGGCGTGGCGCGCACCTTCCAGAACCTGGCGCTGTTCAAAGGCATGAGCGTGATCGACAACATCATGACCGGCCGAAATCTCAAAATTAAGAGCAACATCCTCATGCAGGCATTGCGCCTCGGGCCTGCACAGCGCGAGGAAATGCGGCACCGCGAGTTTGTCGAGCACATCATCGACTTTCTTGAAATTCAGGCCTGGCGCAAGACTCCTGTGGGCCAGCTGCCCTACGGCCTGCAAAAGCGGGTGGACCTGGGCCGGGCCCTCGCCATGGAGCCCCAGGTACTGCTGCTGGACGAGCCCATGGCCGGCATGAACGTGGAAGAAAAGCAGGACATGTGCCGCTTCATCCTTGACGTGAATGAAGAGTTCGGCACCACCATCGTTCTGATCGAGCACGACATGGGCGTGGTGATGGACATCTCGGACCGAGTCGTGGTGCTGGATTACGGCAAGAAGATCGGCGATGGCGCCCCCGATGAAGTACGCAACAACGAAGACGTGATCCGGGCCTATCTGGGCGCTGGCCACTGAAATGAGATACCCCCTGAGCCGCTTCGCATCGTCCCCCAAGGGGAACGACAGCCTTTGCTGCGGGGCGGCCCTTGCTGGCTGCCCCTCGCTTGGACGGCACCACGGATAACTGACAGGAGCAGTCATGGGATTTTTTCTAGAAACCTTGTTCGGCGGCCTCATGGTGGGCACGCTGTACGCGCTGATTGCCATTGGCTTTGTGCTGATCTTCAAAGCCTCGGGCGTCTTCAACTTTGCGCAGGGCGCGATGGTGCTGTTCTCAGCCCTGACCATGGCGCGCTTTTCGCAGTGGATTCCCGGCTGGCTGGGCATGGAGCCCGGATGGCTCGGCAACCTACTGGCCATCATCGTCACGCTAGCACTCATGGTGGTGGTGGCATGGGTGATTGAGCGACTGGCACTGCGCCATCTGGTCAACCAAGAACCCATCACCTTGCTGATGGCCACGCTGGGGATTGCCTATCTGCTGGACGGCCTCGGCCCCATGATTTTTGGCAGCGAGGTTTACAAGATTGATGTGGGCATGCCCAAGGATCCTGTTTTCATCATGGACGGCCTATTCCCGGGCGGCGTGATGATCAGTCTGGAAGACCTGTACGCCTCCTGCATTGCCGCCGTGCTGGTGATTTGCCTGAGCGTGTTCTTCCAGAAAACCAAGACCGGCCGTGCCCTGCGCGCCGTGGCCGACGACCATCAGGCAGCTCAGTCCATCGGCATTCCTCTTTCGCGCATCTGGGTCATCGTCTGGTCGGTGGCCGGTGGCGTGGCACTGGTCGTGGGCATCATCTGGGGCAGCAAACTGGGCGTGCAGTATTCGCTGTCACTGGTGGCTCTCAAGGCACTGCCCGTTGTGATTCTGGGTGGCCTGACATCACTGCCCGGAGCCATCATCGGCGGCCTGATCATCGGCGTGGGCGAGAAGCTGTCCGAGGTCTATCTGGGCCCCATGGTGGGTGGCGGCATCGAGACCTGGTTTGCCTATGGTCTGGCCCTGTGCTTCCTGCTGGTACGGCCTCAAGGCCTGTTCGGCGACAAGATCATTGACCGCGTTTAAGGCCGAAGGAACGACCTATGTTTTATCGTGAAAACGGCCAATTCAAGACCAGCTACACGGCAGACCAGCAGATCTTTGGCGTGGCGCAAGACCGCTGGGCCATCTTGCTGGTGCTGGCCTTCGCCTTTCTGATCGTCCCCTTTGTCGCCAGCGACTACACCTTTCAGGCGATCCTGATTCCCTTCGTCATCATGTCGCTGGGAGCACTGGGGCTCAACATCCTCGTGGGCTATTGCGGCCAGATCTCTCTGGGAACCGCCGCCTTCATGGCTGTAGGCGCTTATGCGGCCTACAACCTGCAGGCCCGCGTCGAAGGCATGCCGCTACTGCTGGCCTTGATTGGCGGCGGCGTGGTGGCCATGGTGTTCGGCGTGATTTTCGGTCTACCCAGCCTGCGCATCCGCGGTCTATACCTCGCCGTAGCCACGCTGGCAGCCCAGTTCTTTGTGGACTGGCTGACCACCCGCGCTGCCTGGGTGACCAACAACTCCTCGTCCGGCTCGGTCAGCGCCAAGCCTCTGGCCATCTTTAATTGGCAGATCGACACCCCCATGGAGAAGTACCTGCTGTGCCTGGTGCTGCTGTGCGTGCTGGCCCTGGCTGCCAAAAATCTGGTGCGCAGCGCCATTGGCCGCGAGTGGATGGCCATGCGCGACATGGATGTAGCCGCCGCCGTGATCGGCATTCGCCCCACCTACGCCAAGCTCTCGGCCTTTGCCGTCAGCAGCTTCATCGTCGGCATTGCCGGCGCGCTCTGGGGCTTTGTCCACCTGGGTGCCTGGGAGCCTGCAGCCTTCAGCCTGGATCGTTCGCTGCAGCTGCTGTTCATGATCATCATCGGCGGTCTGGGCTCGATTGTCGGCAGCATTTTTGGTGCCGCCTTCTTTGTGCTGCTGCCCCTGTTGCTCAACCAGGTGCCGCACTGGCTGGGTCTACCCCTGTCCACGGCCACAGCCACCTACCTGGAACACATGATTTTTGGTGCCCTCATCGTGTTCTTCCTGATTGTGGAACCGCATGGATTGGCCAAGCTGTGGGCAACCGCACGCCAGAAGCTGCGCGTCTGGCCCTTCCCCCATTGATATGAAACACCTCCTGAGTCGCTTCGCGCCTTCCTCCTCTCTCGCTTCGCGGGAGGAGGACGACATCCTCGCTGCGGGGCGGCCCTTGCTCGATGTCTCTGAGACGGCTCTTGCCAGCTCCAAAGACCGTTTTCATTGCCTTAGCTCATATTTTTCTTAAGACACCACAGAGTGCCTGCCCGGGACTTTGTCCCAAACAACCCAAGGAGACAGTTGATGATGTTCAAGAAAGTTGCGATGGCTGCCGCTACTGTGGCGGCAAGCATGGGCGCCTTGATGACTGCGCCTGCAGTGCAGGCACAAGAACAGTTTGTCCCTCTGCTGGTGTACCGCACCGGCCAGTTCGCACCTCTGGGTATCCCATGGGCCGACGGCAAGCAGGACTACCTCAAGCTCATCAACGCCAAGGGCGGCATCAACGGCGTGAAGATCAAGTTCGAAGAATGCGAAACCGCTTATGACACCGCCAAAGGCGTGGAATGCTATGAGCGCCTGAAAGGCAAAGACGGCGGCGCATCCGGTTTTGATACCCAATCCACCGGCATTACCTTTGCCGTGACGGACAAGGCCGTGGGCGACAAGATTCCCGTGGTCACGCCAGGCTATGGCCTGTCGCAATCGGCCGACGGCAAGGTGTTCGAGTGGAACTTCCCGCTGTTGGGCAATTACTGGACCGCCGCAGATTCCATGATTCAGGACATTCTGAAGAAGGAAAAAGGCAGCCTCAAGGGCAAGAAAATCGCCCTCGTCTATCACGACTCGCCTTATGGCAAGGAGCCCATTCCACTGCTGGAAAAGCGCGCCGCCAAGGAAGGCTTTGAGTTGATCAAGCTGCCCGTGACGGCACCTGGCGTGGAGCAAAAATCGACCTGGCTGCAGATTCGCCAGAACAAACCCGACTATGTGCTTCTGTGGTCTGCTGGTGTGATGACACCCACCGCCGTGCGTGAAGCCCAGGCCACAGGCTACCCCCGCGAGAAGATGTATGCCATCTGGTGGGGCGGCTCCGACCATGACGTGAAAGACATCGGTGCCGGTGCCAAGGGTTACAACACCGTGACCATTCACAACACGGCCGAGCGCGACAAGGTGCATGACGAAGTCAAGGCCCAGGTTTACGACAAGAACCAGGGCACGGCCAAGGATGTCAAGGAACTGGGTCAGCTGGCGCACACGCGCGGCATGATGATTTCCATGCTGCAGGTCGAAGCCATCCGCACCGCGCAGGACAAGTTCGGTAAGGGCAAGGTCATGACGCCCGAGCAAGTGCGCTGGGGCCTGGAAAACCTGAACCTGACCCAGGCTCGCCTCAATGAACTGGGCTTTGGAAAAATGATTCGCCCTTTCAAGACCAGCTGCGACAACCACCTGGGTGCCGACTGGGCGCGCATTGCGACCTGGGACGGTGCCAAGTTCACCGTGACTTCCGACTGGTACCAATCCGACAAGACCTTGATCGACCCCCTGGTCAAGGAATACGCGGAAAAGTACGCCAAGGAAAAGAACGTCAAGGTACGTAGCTGCAGCTAAGCAGCCCACAGGCCCGGTCCATTGCGGGCTGGGCCTGTTTTCAAGATAAAAATGCCTCAAGCGCTTACCAGTCAAACGTAAGCAGCTATCAATTTAGAGATCATCAGGTGATGCCATGAGTGATACAGCGCCCACAGTTTCTGCCTCCGCCAAGCCTTCTCCGCTGGTGGAAGTCAATGGCATCGAGGTCATCTACAACCATGTCATTTTGGTGCTCAAAGGCGTGTCGCTGCAGGTGCCACACCAGAGCATCGTGGCACTATTGGGCGGCAATGGTGCGGGCAAGACAACCACGCTGCGCGCCATCTCCAACCTGCTCAAGGGCGAACGCGGCGAAGTCACCAAAGGTGGTATCACGCTGGAGGGCGAGCAGATTGCCAATCTCTCGCCAGCCGATCTGGTCAAGCGCGGTGTGGTGCAGGTCATGGAAGGCCGTCACTGCTTTGCCCACCTGAGCATTGAAGAAAACCTGCTGACGGGCAGCTACACCCGCACGGACAAAGGCGAGATCGCCGCCAATCTGGAGAAGGTCTACAACTACTTCCCGCGCCTCAAGACCCGGCGTACCAGCCAGGCCGCGTACACCTCGGGCGGCGAGCAGCAGATGTGCGCCATTGGCCGCGCACTGATGAGCAACCCGCGCATGGTGCTGCTCGATGAGCCATCAATGGGCCTTGCCCCGCAGATCGTGGACGAGGTGTTTCACATCGTCAAAGACCTCAACAGCAAGGAAAAAGTCACCTTCCTGCTGGCCGAGCAGAACACCAATATGGCGCTCAAATATGCCGACTACGGCTACATCATGGAAAGCGGCCGCATCGTGATGGATGGCCCGGCTTCTGATCTGGCAAGCAATGAAGACGTCAAAGAGTTTTATTTGGGCGTTGGCGGTGGGGAGCGCAAGAGTTTCAAGGATGTGAAGAGCTACAAACGGCGCAAGCGCTGGCTGGCTTGATGACTCCCCCCCCTGAGGCGCTTCGCGCCTTCCCCCAAGGGGGACCGGCGCTTGCTTGCTGCCTCTCGCTTGGGTTGCGCCAGTTTTAACGATTCGCCCTGCTCCTGAATTTTTCTTTTTCACAGGATTTGCCATGAGTGCTTTCTACGACGCGCTGGAAACGCGCAGCCCTGATGAACGCGAAGCGGCATTGCTGGCTGCTCTGCCCACTCAGATCGCCCATGCACAGCAGCGCTCCGGCGCTTTTGCAGAAATTCTCAAGGGTGTAAATCCAGCGACCATCACCAGCCGCGCGGCGCTAGCGCAACTGCCTGTGACGCGCAAGAGCGAGCTACTGGAGAGGCAAGGCGCACAGCGCCCGCAGCAGATTTTTGGCGGTTTCAACGCCATTGACCTGGGCCACGAAATGCCCCGGCTGTTTGCCAGCCCCGGCCCCATCTATGAGCCCGAAAGCCGACGCCCCGATTACTGGCGCATGGCGCGCTCCATGTACGCCGCAGGCTTTCGCGCGGGCGAGCTGGTGCACAACTGCTTTTCCTATCACTTCGTCCCTGCAGGCTCGATGATGGAAACCGGCGCCCATGCTCTGGGCTGCACGGTTTTTGCGGGCGGGACCGGTCAGACTGAGCAGCAAGTTCAGGCCATGGTCGACCTGCAACCCGCCGCCTATGTGGGCACGCCCAGCTTTCTGAAAATCATTGTGGAAAAAGCGCAGGAGATGGGCGTTAAGCTGCCCAGCCTGACCAAGGCCATGGTCAGCGGCGAGGCCTTTCCGCCCTCGCTGTGCACCTGGATGCGCGAGCACGGCATCGACGCTTACCAGAGCTATGGCACGGCTGATCTGGGTCTGATTGCCTATGAAACCTCGGCCCGCGAAGGTCTGGTGCTGGACGAGGGCGTGATCGTGGAAATCGTGCGCCCCGGCACGGGCGACCCGGTGGCCGAGGGCGAGGTGGGCGAGCTGGTCATCACCACGCTCAACCCCGACTATCCGCTCATCCGTTTTGGCACCGGCGACCTCTCCGCCTATCTGCCCGGCCAGTGCCCCACAGGCCGCACCAATGCCCGTATCAAGGGCTGGATGGGCCGCGCCGACCAGACCACCAAGGTGCGCGGCATGTTCGTGCATGCCAAGCAGGTGGCCGAGGTCGTCAAGCGCTTTCCGCAGATCAGCAAAGCCAGACTGGTGGTCACAGGCGAGATGGCCAACGACCAGATGCAGCTGCTGGTGGAAACCACGGAAACGGCACCAGGTTTTGCCCTGCAGGTAATTGACGCCCTGCGCGATGTCACCAAGCTACGCGGCGAGGTACAGATGGTGGCACCGGGCAGCCTGCCCAATGACGGCAAGGTGGTGGAGGACGCCCGGTCTTACCAGTAACAGCCAAAACGGCCGGGCCGCTGCGGCACATTTGCGCAAGCGCAAGTTGCTCGTAAATACCCGAATGCTCACGGGATAACACTTAGAAAATAAGTAAAACCCTACAGGTTCGGACTCCCTAGAATCCGGCCTTACACCTGATTCGGGCGATTGGCCTGACTCGTTCAGACTAGATTTTTAGGGGGAGACACCATGAAGACTTTTTTCAAAATCGCCACCGTGGCTTTGGCCGCTGCAGCAGCAGTGAGCAGCCATGCCGACAGCAACTACCCGGTCGCCGGCAAGACCATCACCATCATTGTTCCGTTCACGGCCGGCGGCCCCACCGACAAGGTCGCCCGTGACCTGGCCGAGTCCATGCGCAAGCAGCTGGGCAATGCCACCATCGTGATCGACAACGCCGACGGCGCTGGCAGCACCATTGGTATCGGCAAAGCTTCGCGTGCCAAGAATGATGGCTACACGCTGCTGCTGACGCACATCGCGATGTCGACCATCCCTACGCTGTATCGCAAGCTGCCCTTCAATGTGCTCAACGACTTTGAGTACGCAGGCATCATCAACGATGTGCCCATGACACTGATCGGCCGCCCCACGCTGCCCGCCAAGAATTTCGCTGAAGTCAAGGACTGGGTCAGCAAGAACCAGGGCAAGGTGAATCTGGCCAACGCTGGCGTGGGCTCCGCCTCGCACCTGTGCGGCCTGATGTTCCAGTCGGCCCTACAGCAGGACATGACTCCCGTGCCTTACAAGGGTGCCGCTCCTGCGATTGCCGATCTGATGGGCAACCAGGTGGACCTGCTGTGCGACCAGACCACCAACACAACATCGCAGATCGCTGCCAAGAAGGTGCAGGCCTATGGCGTGACCACCACCAAGCAACTGACTACGCCTGCGCTCAAGGATCTGCCCACACTGCAGTCTCTGGGTCTGAAGGACTTCAACGTCACCATCTGGCACGGCCTGTACGCGCCCAAGGGAACGCCTGCAGAGGTCGTCAAGAAGGTCAACGAAGCCATGAAGACTTCGCTGAAGGATCCTGAATTCATCAAGCGCCAGGAAGCGCTGGGTGCCGTGATTGCCTCGGATGACCGTATCAATCCCGCAGGCCACAAGAAGTTTGTGGAAAGCGAAATTGCCAAGTGGGGCAAGGTCATCAAGGCCGCAGGCATCTACGCCGACTAATCAAGCGATTGACCCATAAAAAAGCCTGCGAAAGCAGGCTTTTTTATTATTGGACGGAGCAGAGAGAGCCGCTTACCAGGTCACATCCTTGCCCTCGGCTGCACTGCGGCGCAGCATATCGACCAGCGGCACGATGCGCTGGGCCAGACCCACGCTTTCGTGGCTCGCGCGGTCCGCATCTTCGCCCTGCTCATCGTCCTCAGGCTGAGCATGGCTCTGGCCATTACGCCGCGCGGCTTCTTCTGCGGCAGCGGCTTCCAGCGCCGCGATGGCAGCCGGGATTTGCTCTACGGTGATGATGCCTTGCGCATCGTCAGGCGACTTGCCCATGATTTCCAGCAGCGTGCGGGCATTGGCATCCAGCATGATGAGGTCTGCTGTGGCGCGCGATTTGAATTTATAGGGCATGGTGCTGTTCCTTCAACGGTAGATGTATTCGCGGTTGAAAGGATAGCCGCTCTGCGCGCCTTTCATCACCCCGGTGTTCAGGTCGCCATCAGGTCTGCTGCACAGCATCTGGTGCAGGGCAATCCAGCCATGCTCAAAACCCATGGCGCTGCCCGCCAGATACAAGCGATAGGCGCGTATGGCCTTGACGGCCTTTGCCTCGTCATACTGGGCCTGCAGTATGGCCTGCGCCTCGCCCAGTTTTCCCTCCAGCGTATCCGACCAGGCCCAGAGCGTGCGCGCATAGTGAGGGCGCAGATTCTCGGTATCCACCATCTCCAGCCCGCTGGCCGCCACATCGTGCAGAACGCGGCTCACATGCATCAGCTCGCCGCCGGGGAAGATGTAGCGGTTGATGAAGTCACCCATGCCCGCACCCAGCTCCACGTTGCTGACGCCGCCTGCGGTGATGCCGTGCACCAGCGCCAGCCCGCCGGGCTTGAGCATGGAATAGATGGTCTCGAAGTATTCAGTCAGATTGGCGCTCCCCACATGCTCGAACATGCCAACCGAGCCAATCTTGTCAAAGGGCTGTACGCCCTCCATCTGCCGGTAGTCCCGCAACTCCACCTGCACGCGGCCCTGCAGGCCTTTTTCGGCAATCAGCCGCTGGACATGGTCAAACTGGTTGCGCGACAGGGTGATGCCGTGGGCCTGCACGCCATAGTGCTCTGCGGCCCAGAAAATCAAGCCGCCCCAGCCCGAGCCAATGTCCCAGAAGCGCTCGCCCGGCTGCAGCTTGAGCTTTTTGCAGATGTGGTCCAGCTTGGCTTCTTGCGCCTGCGCCAATGTCATGGCCGCATCTTTGTAATAAGCGCAGGAATAGACTCGACGCGGGTCCAGCCACAGCGCGTAGAAATCATCCGAGAGGTCGTAGTGAAACTGAATTTGCTCGGCATCATGAATCAGCGTGTGCATGGCCAGCGAGCGAGCCTTGGAGATCGTCTGCCCCAGCCATGAGGGGGTGTCATTGACCGGGTCGCCGTGCAGCAGGCCAGCAGCCACGGCCATGATGTCGCGCGGGCTGCCCTGCACTTCAACCCAGCCCTCGACGATGGCCGAGGCCACAGAACCCACCTCGCCCCCCACCAGCGCCGCAAACGCTTTGGGAGAGCGAAAGATCAACTGAACGGCACTGCCTTCAGGGCCGGTGCGCTCGCCCGAGGGGAGTTGTACCGATACCGTCACCGGAAGTTTTTCAAGCAGCGGTGCCAAGGTGCTCAACAGGTTTTTCATGAAAACCATTGTTCACATCGACTATGGCAGGGTCAAGACGGGAAACTTCTCAACAGCCAGCGAAAGCCAGGTCAGGACTCAGCTGCGAGCATTCACCAGCTTTTGATAGGCCTTAAGCGTTGCGGGTGCCACGGACTGCAGCACCTGCTCGTACGCCGTCTTGTGGCGCGCCAGCAGGCGCATGGATGCCACGGTGCGGCCGCGGCAGAACCAGTGGCAGGTGTGCTGCATCAGCATCAGCTCAGCCGTCATGGTGAAGGCGCGGCGCTTGCGCTCTTCTTCATCGGTGGCATCACCCACGCGGGCTGCAGCCATGGCCTTGGCGTGCAGCTTCATGGCCTCGCGCACATCCAGCGTGGCCGATGGCAGAACGCGGCTCATATAAGGCAGTGCCAGTGGCAAGGTGCTGGCGCGCGTCTGCTCAGCAGGCAGGGTGGCAAATTCATCGGCAAAGCGCTGAAACTGACTGACCAGACTGCTTTCGGTATTCTCAAGCACGGGCCAGATTTGATCGCGGCGCTGGGCATCTGGCTCACCCAGCACGCGCAGATAGCCTTCCATCAGATTGGCCATGAGTTTTTCAATCTGAAAGTTCGACAAGTGCTGGCCCAGCAGCTGGGTGTGCTGGCGCTGCTCCTGCTTCTTGAGCACAAAGAGCACGGTGGTGACAATGATGGCGAGAGTTAAAAAATCCATGAAACAGAACCAGACTGGCGGACAAGCGCAATGAGAAAAAGGATGAGTGTAGTCAGCCTGACGGCTGCACTAGGCATTAGCGCCGTAATTCTCGGCCTTGCGGGCTGCAGCAGCGCGGGCTATTACTGGCAAGGATTCAAGGGGCAGATGCAAATCATGCAGGCCGCCAAACCCATTGATGACTGGCTGACCGACGCGGCACTGAGTCCTGCTCTAACCCCTGCGCTGCGCCAGCGGCTGCAAACCGCGCAGCAGATGCGCCGCTTTGCCAGTCAGCAACTGGCCCTGCCCGACAACGCAAGCTACACCCGCTTTGCCCAGCTGCAGCGCCCGTTTGCCGTGTGGAATGTGGTGGCCGCACCGCCCTACAGCCTGGCCATGCACCAGTGGTGCTTTCCCATCACCGGCTGCATTGCCTACCGCGGCTATTTCGCCAAGAGCAACGCGCAGACCGAGGCCAGCGTCATGCAAGCCCAGGGGCTGGAAACCAGCGTCTATGGCGTGCCCGCCTATTCCACACTGGGCTATCTGAACTGGCTGGGCGGCGACCCACTGCTCAGCACCTTTACCCAATGGCAGGAAGGCGACTTTGCCGGCTTGCTGTTCCATGAACTGGCGCACCAGCTGCTGTATGTGAAGAACGACTCGGCCTTCAACGAGTCCTTTGCCAGCACGGTGGAGCGCATTGCCACGCCGCTGTGGCTGCAAACCCATGCCAGCTCTGCCACACAAAAGCGCTGGCAGCTAGGCCAGCAGCGGCGCGCACTCTGGCAGCAGCTGACGCGCGAGACCCGCCAGCGCCTGCAAAGCATTTATGAGTCAAACAGCACTCAACCGCTTGATGAAAAAGCGCTGATAGCTATCAAAACAAGAGTATTTTCAGATTTCAGAGCCAGTTATGCACATCTCAGAGCGCAATGGCTGGCCGCCGATGAGCCACTGCTCACCACGCCCGCCCTGCGTGAGCAGTACCTGCAACGCCTGGCCCAGACGGATGACTGGGTGGTCAACGCCAACAACGCCAGCTTTGGCGCCCTATCCACCTACGACGACTGGATACCGGCCATGACGCACTGGTGGCAGCAGCTGTGCGGCAATGACCCGGCTACACCCGAGACCTGGCAGCGCTTTTACGCCCAGATGCGCGAGCTGGCCGAGTTGCCTGCCGATGAACGCCGCCAGCGCCTGTGCGCGCAGTGGGACGAAGCAGCCACGGCAGCCGCACTCTGCCAACAAACCCAGTAAAAAGACATAAACAATTGCTTACAAGGGTTAACCATCTAGGAGGCTTCAGCGGTTTTTAAGAAAGTCCCGCCAGACTTCCCCAATACCTATTTACTCGCTGTCGTTGTGGCTAACCTAGACTCCGCACTCCCCTCCTCGCGCAAGCGACTTTTCCAGCCCCGCACCCCCCAGTTCATCGCTCTGGCTCTGGCCATCTGGCTGACGCTGACAGCCAACTGGGCCCTGTGGCTGCGCCTGCCTGAACTGGATGGCTACCACGGCAGCCTGACCTTGCTGGCCATTCGCATCCTGCCACTGGTGCTGGGTGCCAGCCTGTTGGTAACGGCCCTGTTCGCCTGGCCCCGCTTTACCAAGCCTTTCTGGATGGTGCTGCTGCTTGTGGCGGCCAGCGCCCAGTACTTCATGGTCAGCTACGGCACGGTCATGGACAAAGGCATGATTCACAACATTCTGCAAACGGATGCGCGTGAGAGTGCCGACCTGTTCAACATCAAGCTGCTGGGCGAGATGCTGGTCGTTGCCATACTGCCAGCCATCTGGCTGTGGAAAACCCCTCTCAAGCCTGCTCGAAGCGCTCTACGCAATGTGCTGCGTACGGCGCTGATGCTCGTGCTGGGCGCAGCGCTCATCGCAGCGTCGCTGGCCGTGTCGTACAAAGACTTGGCTCCTGTGGTGCGCAACAACCTGTGGCTGCGCTACATGATCAACCCGATCAACCCCGTGCTCTCCGCCGCATCGGTGGCGCTGGACCCCTTCCTCAACAAGCCCAAGCCCTTTGTCAGCATCACGGCGGGCGCTGCGCTGGGCACAAGTTATGCCGCAGCTCAAAAGCCGCCGCTGCTGGTGCTGGTCGTGGGCGAGACAGCACGCGCCAAAAACTTCAGCCTCAATGGCTATGCGCGCGACACCAACCCCGAACTATCCAAACTCGACGTGCTGAGCTGGCGCAATGCCCGCTCCTGCGGCACCAGTACCCGCGAATCCGTGCCCTGCATGTTCTCCAACCTGGGGCGCGAAGGCTATTACGCCTCCAAGGTCGAGCAAGACAACCTGCTCGACGTGATACAGGCCGCCGGTCTGGCCGTGCTCTGGGTCGATAACCAGGCAGGCTGCAAAAGCGTGTGCAAGCGCATCCCCATGGCCGATACCGCCGACAGCGTGAGCACCCCTGCAGGCAAGGCGCTGTGCAGCCAAGACGGCGAATGTCTTGATGGCATGCTGCTCAACGGCCTGGATGAACGCATCGCCAAGCTGGATCCCGCACGCCGCGCCAAAGGCGTGGTGCTGGTCATGCACCAGATGGGCAGCCATGGCCCTGAATACTTCAAGCGCTCCACGCCCGATCTCAAGGCCTTCAAGCCTGAGTGCGCCACCAACGCCCTGTCGAGCTGTAGCAAGGAAAGCGTGGTCAACGTCTACGACAACTCCATTCGCTACACCGACCACTTTCTTGCCCAGACCATAGCCTGGCTCAAGACCCAGCAAAGCCAGTACGAAACCGGCATGTTCTACATGTCCGACCACGGCGAATCGCTGGGCGAGCTGGGCGTGTACCTGCACGGCATGCCCTATGCCATGGCCCCTGATGACCAAAAGCATGTACCCATGATTAGCTGGCTTGGCACGCTGGGCGCGCGCACCCACCTTGACCAGAACTGCCTGAGCAAGACGCTGGATCAGCCGCTCTCGCACGACAACCTGTTCCACACCGTGCTGGGTTTGATGGATGTGACAACGCCTACCTACAAGCCGCCGATGGATGCTTTCGCCAGTTGCCGTAAAGCCAGCTAAGAGTCACACCCTGCCAAAAACAAAAGGCCTGCCAGATTCATGATCTGACAGGCCTTTTCCCACTATGGATAGTCCGCAGGCAGCTATCAAAATCAGTGCAATGATTTCAAATCACTCGCCCTGAGAGCCACGATGCGCCCAGCCTGTGGTGTGCTTTTCAACCAGGTTGAACAGCTCATACATCACCATCGCCATAGCGCCCACCACGATGAGCCCGGCAAACGCCAGCCCCATCTGCATGGATGAACCGGCGGAGACCAGCAGATAGCCAATGCCTTCATTGGCAGCCGTCATCTCGCTGACCGTAGTGCCCACAAACGCCAGCGTGATCGCCACTTTGAGGGAGCCAAAAAAGTAGGGCAGCGAACGCGGCAAGCCGACCTTCATCAGCACATCCCAGCGCTTGGCACCCAGCACGCGCAGCACGTCTTCCAGCTCAGGCTCCAGCGTGGCCAGCCCTGTCGCGATATTGACCATGACGGGGAAGAAGCTGATGAGAAACGCCGTCAGAATTGCCGGCCCCGCACCAATGCCGAACCAGACCACCAGAATCGGCACAAACGCCGCCTTGGGCAGCGCATTGAAGGCCGTCATCAACGGGTAGAAAGCTGCATAGGCCAGGCGCGAGGAGCCGATCAAAAAACCCAGCAGCACGCCCACCACAATCGCCAGCCCAAAGCCCGCCATCGTCACCCAGT
>ERZ724504.761-NODE-761-length-18158-cov-4.797547_pt1 | contig 18158 bp, 24 predicted proteins | sample MGYA00376037_ERZ724504 | MGnify/ENA primary metagenome ERZ724504 (study PRJEB28724, sample SAMN07190888) | wastewater metagenome | isolation source: influent of sewage treatment plant in Hong Hong | place: USA: Christiansburg, Virginia | collected 2016-03-01 ... | reverse complement strand
ATGTAGTCCTCATCACCATTCTCGACCGTCACCACGCTGATGCCGCGCTCCTGCAGCCGCTCTATGAAGTAGTTATAGGACGCCTGGACTGTGCCGGTGGTCATCGACCCCGAGTTATCGATGAACAAGGCAATGGAGCCGTTCATGGGCAGCTCATCCAGACTGCACAAGGCATACCAGTCGGATCGCAGAGCGACATTGCCCTGATCCCGGTTGACATGGATAGGCCCAATGAATTGCGCACCAGCATCCTGCGGCGTATACAGCGGCAGCCCCGGGTAAGGGGGATTCAACACATACATGCGACGATTCGGGAAACGCGCGTGAAAATCCACCCACTTGGCGTTGACCCCGGCTTGCGTGTCCTGGGTGTCGTTTTCGTCAATGACGGCAATGCAGGTGATGTTCTCGCTGCTGACGGCCTCGCCGAGCTCAAACGTCAGATTCGGAATATTGCCGCTGGCACCAAGGTCCAGGTTCTCAATCACGACATAGCCATGACCACGGTAGGCGGGCGCATTACCCACGCCCACAGCCGCTTCATAAAGGGGGTCGGGCATCTGGTCGGCGCTGCCGGTATAGACACGCATCTCGCGCCAAAATCCGTCTTTGACAGCACCTTGGGCATACACCACTTCATTGTTGGCCCACGTGCGCGCGATACCGGCGATGGGGTTCTCGGACAGAAGGATAAGTAGATCGCAGGTATAGGTATAGCTGGTGCTCTCGGCGCCGCCGCCCTTGCCTTGGCTCTCCGTGTGCTTGTGCTCACGGCGCTCACTGGCCCAGGTGATCTGCCCAGCGATGCGAGGCGAGCCCTGTACCCAGGGCAGCGGCTCACCGTAGTCTGTGCCCGTGATCTTGAGGTCACTGAGGCGCGGGCCTTCCTGTTTTTGCGTCTCGGCAAAGGCATAAGCGCCCACCAAAGCACCAGCCAACCAGCCCACCTTGGCGCCCGCAGGACCTCCAACCAAAAAGCCCACGCCGGCGCCAACCGCCGAAACAACGAGTTGCGCCATGGCTACACCCCTCGAAAGCGAAACGCAGCCACAAAGCGCATGGCCGCAGAAAACAAAAGCCGCGTCTCAATCACCCGGCCCGCAGAGCTGCTGGCATGGATGATGGACAGGCCGCCGTGGGCGTAGTCGCCCAGCACGCCGATGTGCTGCGGGTAGCCGTCAAAGGCCACGCAGATCACATCGCCTGGCCCCATCTCATCGCGGCTCACAGGATCAAGCTGGTCATCGAGGTGCTTCATCAGGGAAAAGCCATCCGGCACCCGGCTATAGCCCCGGACGTCATAGCCATGCTGCAGGGCACCAGCGGCACGCCCCACTGAAACGACAAGCCCCACGCAATCAAGACCAACGCCAGGACGCCTTGCCTGGTGGTGATAAGGGGTCAGCAGGCAAGACCTGGCGATTTCCACAATCAATTTCTTCATACCGGTCTCGTGATGACGTCAGGATTGGGCCGGTGCGGCTCCCCCTGAAAATTGATGGCATTGCCGAACTTGCCGCTGCAGTCTTCGGTCAGGCGCTTGCGGCATCCGGCCACGGCCGTGAGCTGATCGCCCACTGCAATGGGCAGCACCATGGGCAGCACCAGCGTGACAGCGCCGGCGGCCGTGTGGCTGCGCACCTTCTGGGTCAGGCCGGCATTGGCGCCGGTGCTCCATGTCAGCAGGCCCTCGCCCAAATAATCCTCAGGCAGGCTGCCGCTGACCGTGAACGTGCGCTTGTCGATCACGGCCACCACGGTCACGGCATGGGTCAGATCGACCAGGCTGCGGTTGCACTGGGCCAGGCCAACCGCACCCAATCGGCTGCGGCAGGTCTTCTGCGAGACCATGCCCAGGGATTGCTGCAGCTTCTGCTTGAGGCCCCGCAGCTCCACGGTCAGCGTGGCCGAGCCCAGCGTGATCTCGCCCAGCCAGCCACGCATCAGCGGCTCCACATCGTGGGCAATCGTGGGCCCAGCCACATCCCAGCGGTAGCGAAACAGACGGAACTCTGCGTTCTGCCAGAGCCCGGCCATGACTTCCTCGCGCACAAACAGACTGCCATCGTCCAGCGTCGTCAGCTCCAGGTTGTCCACCGCAAAGCCGGAGGTCGAGGTAATGCCACTGGCACTCAAGCCCTGCTTGCAGTCAAACACCAGAGCGGTGTTGTCTATGCCCCAGGAGCTGACATCAAGAATCAAAGGCAAGTCGTGGCTTGTGAAGGCGAACACCTTTCCATCGGTGCGCTTGATCAGAATGGCGCTGGCCAGACAGGTGCCGCCGCTGTCGTAGTGCGCCTGCAGCGCTGCGGGGATCTGCTTCATAGACGCACCTCTTCCAGCTCGATACCTGACCACTCAGTGATCATCTTTGGGCCGCCCAACACTTTCCAGATAGCGGAAGGATCTTTAAAGGCAACTGGCACATGGAATTCGCCTGCCCAGCGATAGCTGTCGCCAGCGACATGTCCAGCAATCACGACACGCCCGGTATTCGTATCCGCCGCCACCGCCAACGTGCTGGTAACACCACCACGCATGCGCAGCACCTTGCAGCCAACAGCAGGTTTGTAGATGGGACGCACAAACATGCGACTGCCAAATGCATAGGTACGGCACAGTTGCCAGGTGTTGGAAACGCCGGCCACGACAGTCAGCGTGGTATTGGCATCAGTGGCCCGGAAGTCGCTCCAGTCCTTAAAACGGAAGGCATCGGCATCGCCGCCCACGACATAAAAAAAGGCCCGTAGGGCCTCGAAGTCTTCCTGCCGTTGCGGCGGGTGCGCGATGGTGTACTCATGCAGCGGGTACGTCGCCTCACGGTTCGTGATGCGTTGCCCCGAAGCCGAGTAGGCCTTGCCATTGATAAAGCGGGGCCCACCCTGAGCATCCCGACTGATACGCGCCGGAAACAGCTCTTCAAAAAATGCCATGATTTATCCGTTTCTGGACTGTGCGACCGCAATCTGGCGCCCAACCGTGCGACCGAACTGCAATGCGGTTTCGCGGCTGCCGCCTTGAGGCATCTGGACCGTCACGTTGATGTGGGTGTCGCCGCCCCCAGCTCCTGAAAGAGCACGCACACCCAGATTGCCGTCAGGCGCTCTGGTCAGCGGCATGATGGCCTCGGGGCCAGCCTCACCAAGCACTCCTGCGCCCTTGGCAAATGCGAAGAACTGCGGCGTGTCGTGGATCTGGTTGCTGTATGCACTCAGACTTGGACTGTCATAGACGCCACCCTTTGCATTAGCAACTAAGCCTGACAAAGAGAGGAAGTTATCCAAACTGTCGCCGGGCAGCGCGCTGGCAGCTGAAGCCACGGCTCCACTGCCTCCAAACATGCCAATGCCCGCACCAATCAGGCTCATCAAGCCGCCACCACTGCCCCCTGCACCGCCGACGCCCAGGGCATTGCTGATTTGTTGCTTGACGATGATGCGGGTGATATCGCTGACAACTCCATTCGCAAAGCTGGTGAAAGAAAACTTGCCCGTAGTCACAAAGTTAACCAGCGAATCCTCCATGCCCTTGAAGGCGTTGGTAAACGCATCCGCCGACATTTGGGCAACATTGGCTGCACCCGTTTGGTAGTCCTGCCAAGCTCGATCAACGCCTATAAGCCACTGGCCCTCGGCTTCCAGTCGGCGCGCAACACCCCCGTTGTATGCCTGTAAGGCCAAGATCTCGTTCTTGTTGGAGATTGCAAGACGGCTGTCGTACAGCTCCTGCTGCTGGGCGTTGAGCTTTTGGCCCGTCTGCATTTCGATCTGGGCGCGCTGGTTCGCCAGATCCTGTCGCTGCTGGGTGTAACGGTCTTCAATCTGTTGCTTGCCAGCTTCCACCCTGCGGCGCTCGCTACCCCAGCCCACTGCTTCGACTTCACGATCAAAGCCCCTTTGCAGGGTTGCCAGATAGTCCTGTGCGGCCTGCTCTGCAGCCTTGATGGAGGCCGCTTGAGCGTTGATCGACGCAGTCTGCTGGAGGCCTAGCACTTGCAAAGCGGTGACACGCTCAATCTTGGCCTTATCCATCTTGGCCTGCGTGTCAGCGATGCCTTTTTCGACCTGCAGGCGGTTGTCCTTGGTGACCTTCTCCTGCTTGTAGCGGTCCATCTCGGCCTGCAGCAGCTTGTCCTGGGCATCCGCTTCTAGGTTGATGTACTTGCGCTTTTCTTCGTAGTACGCCTTGTCATCAACCAGCCCGGCGGCGCGCTGGGCCTCCATGATCTTTTGCGCAGAGGTGTAGCTGAAGGTCAGGACTTCCAGATCACGCTTGGTGGCGTTGATGTCGATGGACAAAAGGTCGCGAGCACCTTTGCCAGCGCCAGACTTGCTTTTTTCCGCAAACTGCTTGCTGATGCCTTCAATGGACTGCTGGTGCTTGCTTTCCAAGTCCGCCAACTTGCCAGCAAGCTCTGGAGTACCTGCGAAGGCGGCATTTGTCTCTTTTACGGCCTTGTTGTATTTGTTGCGCTCAACAGTCAAAGCCTGAGTGCGCTTGGTTTCCTTTGAAGCGTATTGACCAGATATCTGGTCATAGTCCTGCATGGCGTCGACGTACTGTTTGTCTTTTATGCCAGCTTGGGCGGTGTAATTGTCGGCAGACGTCGCAAGGCTCAAAAACTCTTTGGCCTGTGAGATTTGCTTCTTTAGATTCTCAACACCCTTGTTGTACGAGTCATCAAGCAGACCATTTTTGTTAGGACCTTGGGCGAGCTTAAGGCTTAGCTTCTCCTCCAAGCTTTCGATATGTTTCGCAGCTTGGGTTGCAGTCGTGTCTTGGCGACCGATACCCATCATCAAATCCCAAGCCTTCTTCGCCACATTACCGACGGAAATCCAGGCGCGCTCGATGTAACCGAGATTTTGAACCATCTCGGCACGACGGCTGGCCATGGCGTCCGAATACGCCTGCTGTGCCGCTGCTGCAGCCTCTTCCGTGCGACCCTGTTCATCCAGTGCCTTGATCTGATCGTAGACAGCTGCAGTCAGATGATTCATCTGCTCATTCAGCGCCAGCGATGCCTTGAGCGGGTCCTTTGCCAGTTCAGCGAATTGCTTTGCTGTTTCGGAAACAGCCTGTCCCATGGATTTTTCCCAAAGGACTGCAGAGGTTGTGTATTCCTGCAGCTTGTCAGAGCCAACTTTGCTGTGGCGAGCCATTTCGACAAGACCAGCTGCTGCAGCGCTCTGCGTGCCAACCGCATTAGTCATGGCCCCGGCCATGCGATTCAACTCCTCTACCGATGTGCCAGCTTGATTGCCGCTCATCAGCAGCGCTTTGCGATAGTTGTCAGCCTCCTGGCTGCCCTTGTAGTAAGCGAAGCCCAGCAGAGCCACAGCGGCGGCTACTGTGGTGAAGGGGTTGACCAGCCCCAGCATATAAACGCCCATCGCTTTTGCCGCAGCACCAACTGTGCCGAAGGTGCCTACCAGCTGAGAACCTTGCTGCAGAAGAACGGTAAGCGGCGCCTGGCCGCCCTGCAGACTGACGACAATGTCTTGAAACTGCAGCGGGACCTGTGCCATAGCTGCAGCTGTGGCTCTGGCAGACATGCCCACGCCGCCAATGGCGTTCTCGCTTTCGCGCAGTTTTGCGATGTGAGGGGCTGCTTGAGTGATCAAACCAAGCTGAGCAGCCTTCAATTCCAGAAGGTCAGCACGAGTTTTACCCATCGCGTCGGACTGCTCCCTCAGGCTAGCAATAAAGCCATTCTGGGCTGCGAGCTTTTGCTCCGCTTTTTCAACATTGACCAGTTCGGCCGCCCACCAGCGGGCGTATTCACTGGCCTTGTTCAGCTCCTGCGCTTGAACGGCCTTCTTGGCAAAGGCGTTCTGAGCAACAATTTCAGCCTCTTTTGCCTTGACGACAGAAAGGCTTGACTCATATTGATGCAGTGCCGTGACGGCTGGCGCAAGGGTTGATGCGTCAAGCCCTCGCATCTCTGCCTTGATTTCAAACGCCTTAGCAAGGCTTCCACCAGCTTCTGCGGCGATGCGCGCCTGCTCCGTCACGCGCAACAGCTCAGATGTCATCCGACCCTGAACCCTGGCCAATTTCTGAGCCGATAGCTCTGCACCGTCACCAATGCTGCGCACGCCTTCTGCAGCCTGCTTGCCAGCAGACTCCACCGCGCCAGCCATAGCTGCCGCATCGGTCTTGATCTCTTGAAATGCAGACTTGGTTTCGTTGTTCGCTACAACGGTAAAGCCGACTTTGCGGTCTTCATTGCTCATGCCAAGCCTTTAAGCCCGAATTTCAGGCAACAAAAAACCCGCCGAAGCGGGTTATTCAATGCAGGCCTGCGTCTACTCGCAATAGCCCTCTAAGAAAACTTTGGCCCCGATGTCCGAGCCAATCTCAGCCTCGGTGCCGGCCGTGGATGCAAAAGGGACGAAGCCAACATACCCGCCCATTGCGTTCTTGGCGTTGATTTCGCCGCACAAAATGCTTCCGCCGACTGTCCAGCTGCCCTTTAGCTTTTCATTTCGGAATTGCGCGGAATCAGGGTCGTTCAGCTTTGCCAGCACCAGCTTTCTGTGCTGGTGAATGACATAGCTGCTGTACAGGTAGGCCCCTGCGGCCAACACCAACAAAACAAGGCCAATGGCCCCCAATGCTTTTTTCACTTTTGCTCCCTTTCTTCTGAATGAGAGGCATGCTATCAAAAGCTATTTCGCGGGAATCATCAGCACCGCTTGCTCCATGACCTGCACATCAGCAAACAGCTGACTCCATTCGGCCTTGTCACCGTCTGCAGCATGATCCAGCAAGGGATACAGAGCCTCATAACGCAAACCGATGCGACCGCCGCCGCCCATGCCTATTGCCACGCTCCACTGGGTCTGCAGGCCCACAAACAAGGCCAGCACAGCCCAGTTTTCCGGCCAGACCTCAATGGGGTCTTCCCAGTAGTCCTCTGCCTCAAAGCCTTCGGCCACTTCGGGGTCTGGTGTGAAATAGGCAACGGCGGCGGCAATCAGTTTCCCTGGCGGCCTTTGGTGAGCGCTTGGCGGTAGGCGTCCCAGAATGCTGCTGGGGCGTCAGGCTCTTCATCAAACAGCTGGATGATGTTTTCTGCATTCAGCTCCAACTCCAGAGGCCAACCGGCCAAATATTGAAGCGTGCGCTCGGCATTTACCTTGAGCCCCTTGTTGGCCAGGCCAGCGTAGCTGAAATCGGGATCTGTGACGTTGCCCATCACTGGTTCTGAAACTTCATCCCAGAGCGTGGAGAACTCTTTGCGCGTGCGGTACTTGAATTGGCATTCGATATCCACCTCTACACCAGTCACGCTGGTGAATTTAACCGAGGCTGTGACAGTGTCGGGGCGCTTGCCAAAAATGAATGCAGGAGGCTTGGCGGGCTTTTTATCGGACATGGTGTTCTTTCAGCGGGATGGAAAAAGCCCGTGCGCAGCCGCACGCCCCGCTGAAGGAGCGAAGCGGCTGCGTCGGTGCATGGGGTGGTGATTACTTGCCGTATCGGGTGGACTTGGCCTTGCCCGAGATATCAACGTTCACGCGGTTGATGTTTCCGTCCTGAGTGAGGACTTCTTCATTCATGGCCACAGTGCAGGCCAGGTAGGAAGTCGCACCCTTCTTGGTAGTGGTGCGCAGAACAGTGTTGTCGCCGCTGTCGGAGAGCTTGGCCACAGCCTGGTAGCCCAGAGTGTCGATGGCGTCGGCATCGATCTCCAGGGCGCGAGATACCGCGTTGAAGCCGTCATTCATCGACTGATCGTTTTCGGACTCCATATAGCGGAAAGTGACCTTTTTGGGGTCGCCACCTGACGTGGAGCTGGACAGCACCTTGAGCACGTCCGTCCAGGTCAGCACCTTGGTGACGGTACCGGCACCACCACCCACAGGGAACTGGGCAGTGTTGCTGGAGTCAGCGGAGCGGCCTTCCAGAGTGAAAGAGTCGGGTGCGACGATTGCCTTGACGCGGAAGACACGATTATCGAAGCGGTCCCAGCCGCTGTTCATGACCACGATGTCGCCAACGACCAGGCCGTGGGCGGCAGCAGTGCACACCGCCTCGACGGCATTCGTGATCGCAGTGACAAGCTTGGCTTCGGCCAGTTCGGTGGCCACGGCAATGCGCGAGCCGGAGGGGGTGGATGCCATGATGGGCCTTTCAGAAATGAAAAAGCCCGCACAAGGCGGGCTGATGGTTGACCCTTGCGGGCTGAATCCCCGCCAAGGGTGGCGGTTAGCTCTGGGCTAGCGAACACCCAAAATCTTGAATGTCTGCAGGTAGCCGCTGGCTATGTCTGCGTCGTCGTAGGCCCCGATGGGTTCACCAATCGGATCAGCCTGGAATGCCGTGGCCGCGCACAAGCGCTCTTCAATCTGCTGGATCAAAGCGAACGCCTGCATCGGTGTGGCCGCCCAGGTGTTGATCTGGATTTCCGGGCGACGTTTGTCCGCCGGCGTGTTGTCCACGTAGCGCAGCGGGTCGCCACCGATGTGCTGCCAAGTCACGTAAGGCATGGCTGTGCCGTAGGGCGCGGTGCCGATGTGCACACGCGGGCACAGCGCCTTGAGTTCGACAATGAGGTCGCTTTCAAGCGCCATAGTAGGCTCCCTTTTCAAACAGCATTCGCAGTAGCACCTCCTCAGCGGCCTTGGCTGCAGCTGCCGAGGAGCTGGTCGCGCTACGGACGAATGCCTTTCCGGGCACCTGCTTAGGTGTTGGCAGCGTCACGTAGTACGCATCTTTTTCAGCCTGCGAAGCGTGGCGACCGGGCTTGGGCTTATCCTCCATCCCGGCGCGCACCATTGGGCCCATACCATCTGGTCGATAGCGATATCGTTGCAAGTAGCCGTACTCCACCAGATGCCCGTGGGGTGCGGTCTTGTGGTTCCAGCTGATGTGATACTCGGCCTGCTTGCCGTCCAGGGACCTTTCTGGGCTGAAGGCTTGGTAGATCGATTTTTCGAGATTGCCAGTCTCACGGCCCAACGCTTTGACATTCGTCTTGATTCGGTCGTAAAAGACCTGCGCGGCAGCCTGAGCCATGGGACGCACCGCATCAGCAGCGCCCTCCTCAAGCTGCCCGAGTAAGTCATCCAGACCAGACAGGTCCGCATCAATGCCAAAGGTTCCTTGGCCTTTGAGAACACGGCGGCGGCCATTGCTCCCTTTTTGAGAGTAAGTGCGGCGCGCCATGGCTACTCCTGATACCGAATCACCGCAGCGCCAGCCTTGCGCGCAGCACGCACATTGGCGGCATCTGAGTCCTGCCATGCGGGATCGACCGCATCTGCGGGAACGCCTTCAATGATGATGCCGCTGGCAAAGCTGCGCGGACCGGAGCGCCAAGGGCGCGTGGTCAGCACGGCAACAGTCTTTGGCTTGGCCTCAGCAGAAGCTTTGCGGGTCGTAGTCATGGCAATGGTCCTTGAATGCGTTTGCAGACCAGATCCACAAACTCGCGGGAAGCGCCAGGCTGCACCGCCTCGATTTCATAAATGGCTGGACCGACCAGCACGCGCATGCCAGCGTCTACATCAGTGCGGCGGCGAATCCGGATCGATGCCCGGACGATGGACACATCAGCGTCAGCTTTGATCGTGCTCAGCCCGGATCGGTGCTGAACATCTGCGGCCAGACGCTGAGTGGTGATGTTTTCCCAGGACGCGGGCTGCGGCGTGTCCCATTCATCCTTGCCACCGGTTCGGCGCTGGACGTGAATGCGGTCGCGAAGAGTGCCTGCACGCAGCGTATTCATAGATTTCGAGCCCTTCATTGCGACATCGACACCCCCGAAGCTGGAGGTGGGAATAAAAAAGCCCACCGAAGTGGGCGCCACGAAAGAGCAACGTGGAATTTAGTGCAGAGGCAAACTAGGCTGAATTTCGGCCTCCAGTTGGCCGATACGCTCCAGCAGTGGATGCTTCTCTCTCTTGCGTTCGTTCATAAGGTGTGAGCCAAACGATGCGCGGACTTTGGACTCGACCTCCTGGGCGATAGCAGCCTGAAGCTGCTGCCAGAGGTTTTGGGTACGCTGGCTCAAAGCATCTCGCATACGGAAAAACTCTGCAATCAGGTTAGCCTTAAAAGCCACGACTGCAGGGGTGTTGCGCATCAGTGAAATCAGGAGCGCTGCTTGCTGCTCGTTGAGCATGGCGATTTCGGTGCTGCTGCCCTGCGGGTTAAGTCGGATTTCAAATCTGACTTCGCCGAACTTGGCCAGGATATCTGCATGCCTACGCACCAGCTTGATCGTGCTGGCGTGCTGGGCATTCATGCCCTGAGCGATGGTTTCAGTGGATGCCAGCAGCTCGCCAGCAACAACAACGACCAGAGGAAGAATTTTGTTCACGATTTGCTCTTTCATGAAGTAAAAATGAAAAAACCGCCTCTAGGGCGGTTTGACGAACGGCTGCTTTGCAGCTCTGTTTTGAAGGGCTGCTCAGAGCCCTGGAGTTATCCGGTGGGGGCGCAGAAGATCGCGCGATCCGTTGGGCATGGCGAAGGACTGCACGCCCACCACCACATCCTCTCGATTAGCGAACAGGTGACCACAAATCAGCAGCATGGCGGCTTTGATTGCATAGGTGGCCACCATGGGAAGTTCACCAGCAGTGCCCGCCACCACTGCCGCATTCATCTCGGTCTGGTCGGAGTACACCTTGCGGCCCAAATAGTCCTGAGCAGCATCGATAGCCGCACCCAGGTACAGCTCGACCATCACCGCGTCTGCATCAGGATCAGCACGGCAGTGCTCAATGGCCTGCTCGGTGGTCAAGATGGGCATATTCAAGCCTTTTTGGCAGCTTCTTTCTTGCCTTCGGCAGCGCCCAACTCAACGGCCGCCGCTTCCAGCTCAGGCGGAATTTCGTCGCCGGGATTGAACTCGGTGGGGTAGATTTCGCCGTCCTTGACGCCCTTGAATGCTTTCGTTGCTTTCATCTTCTGCTCCTGAGAGGAAGGGCCGAAGCCCTTCCATGGGTTAAGCCGCCACCTTCAGTGCGCGCAGGCACTCGGGGTTCTGCACGCCGCCGCCAACGCGCTTGGTTGTGTAGAACAGCACGTAGGGCTTCTTGGTGTAGGGGTCGCGCAGTACGCGCACACCCATGCGGTCGATGATCAAGTAACCGCGCTTGAAGTCGCCAAACAGGATGGGCAGCGCGTTGGCAGCGACATCGGGCATGTTCTCGTCTTCAGCCAAGCCGTAGCCATGAAAGGTGGCGGGCTGACCCGCTTGCGCAGATGGCTGCCACAGGTAATTGCCATCGCCATCCTTGAGCTTGCGCAACTTGGCAATGGTCAAGTTGTTGGTCAGGAACTGCGCCCCTTGGCGGTACTTCTTGGGCAGGCCGTAGATCAAGTCCAGCGTCGCGTCAGAGCTGATGTCAGCCGCTGCGCCACTGTTGACGGCCTTAATTGCGCCAAAGGGGTGCTTGGCAGCATTGGCACCACCGGTGACGTAGGTCAGGATGCCCGCGGGCTTTTTCACGCCATCGCCGCTGATGAAAGCAAGGCCTTCCTGCTCTGCAAACTCGGCCTGCACTTCGCTGGCCAACCAGGCTTCGATATTGATTTCAGCATCATCCAGAATCTGCTGGGTGGCCGCAGGATTGGCGTAGATTTCACCGTGACCGAAGCCCAAAGAGGCCAGCACAGGAGTCGCAGTTTCGGGGCGTGCGTCAGTTTCACCCACCCAGCCAGAGCCAGTTCCACCCATGTTGAACAACTTTGACCAGCCTGCCTTGCTGGTGGGCTGAACCTGCGCCAGCTGACGCATGGGCGATTCATCGCGCAGCTTGCCGGTGATAGTGCGATCCCATTCCACAGGCGTCAGGAAGCCGCCTTCTTCGGCGGTGCCTTTGTTCAGAGTGGCCTGAACATCGCCCTTACGCATGTGAGCGTTAAAGGAATCGGTGTATTCCTTGTCGCGCAGACCGGTACCAGGGGCGCCCATTTGGGCGGAGGCGATCTTGGTATGCGCGTCTTCGACTTCCTTTTGCAGACCGTTCAGCGCAGAGTTAATTTTCTCCAGCTTGGCTTCCTGGTCAGCGCCGGACTTGCCAGCCTTGACTTCTTCCAGCTGCTTGGTGTGCTCAGCCTTGAATTGCCCGAAGGCGGTCTGCAGACCTTCAACGAGCGCCTTCACTTCGGCATTGGAAGGTGCAGTACCCTCTGCGCGAACGGCGACGATGCCGCGACGAATAGGTTTTGCCATGATTTGGCCCTTTCAGAAACGAAAAAACCGCCAGATGGCGGTCAATAGGTTGGTTGTGGTGTTGCTTATGCGCGCATGGCTTCAAGCAAAGACTGCAGCGAGGCTGCGACTTCAGGGCCAGCGCTCGGCGTGGCGGTTTCGGCAGCGCCCGGCATGCCAGAAAACAGGGCTTTGAATGTGTCGCGGCGAGAGTGACGGGAAATGCCCGCCTTTGCCATAGACGCCTCAATCAGCGCCAGCGGCTTGCTTTTCGTGCTGGCCTGGGTGGATTTTGTGATCTCGGACGATGGGAGCAAGCCGGTGGCAAAGCAGTCATCGACCGCCTGCTGAGCACCTATCCAGGTTTCCTTGTCCATCATGGTGGCTGCCTCGGCCGTGCTCATGCCCGTCTGGTGCGCATACAGCGCAGCCATGGCGGCATCGAAAGGCTCCAGCAGCTTGGCCGAGTCCATCATGTCGTGGCGGTTGCCGACAGCCACGGCCCAAGCGTTGTGGATCATGAAGAACGCGCCGTCGCCAATCAGGATTTCGTCACCGGCCATGGCGATAACCGAGGCCACCGAGGCCGCCACTCCCAGAACTCGCACCGTGACTTTTCCCTGGTGCTCGCGCAGCAGGTTGTAGATCGCCATGCCCTCGAAGAAGTCTCCGCCCGGGCTGTTGATGTTGACCACCACATCCTTGGCGCCGATGGAACGCAGGACCGCACTGATGCGCTTGGAAGTGATGCCCGTGCCCTCCCAGTTCTCCCCGATGGAGTCATAAATGGAAATACTGGCCTCGGCCTCATCACCGGCTTTGGCGCACACGCTGGGTTCCCATCGATCCACAGCATCAGGCCGCAGGTCAAAACCAGCCTTGGCCAGGCGGTGGTCAGCCCGGATTTCAGGCAGCTTTTTGAGGCTCATTGCTTACTTTCTTTCCCGAGGGTTCGCCCAGGGTGTTGAACTTGGGATCGGTATCTGCTGGGTATTCGGCGAGATCGCGGATTTCATTGGCGGTGTGCCACGGCTGGTGGCCGCCGGAGCCCAGAGCCTTGGCGAAATACTCGGACTGATCCTTGAGCGTGCCGCGCAGCAGCGCCCGCTCGTTGGTTTTGAAATACAAGGTTTCGCGCTCGCGATCCGTCAGCAGTGAACGCGCCAGCGCCTGCTCCCAGCAAACAAAGCGCGGCGACATGGTGAATTGCACAAAGAAGATGGCCAGTTGCTCGATGCCCGAGCCCCAGCTCGTGTCATCCATCATCAGCAGCGGTCGCGGCACGCCGTAAAGGCGAGCGACTTCCTCAATCTGATGATTGCGGTTTTCAATCTGCTGTCCGTCCTTTGCCGTTGAGGTGAAAGGATTGGCCTTAGCGCCCTCTTCCAGGAGCATCCACTTCGCTATGTTGTCGGAGCCGCTGTACTCATCGGCGAGCGACCCTTTCATTCGCCCGAATGCCTGGTCAGAGAGGGGGCCTTGCACTTCAATCGCACCGCCCGCCATCACGCCGGTCTTGAACACATTCTTCGCTGCTCGCTGAGCCGAGGCGGCGAGCTCAAACACTTCTTCGGACAGGTGGCGCTTGGACAAGCCAAGCACACCGTCGAATGAAATCTCGCGGATGTGCAGGATCTCCTCCTGGTCCAGGGTGAGCTGGTTGCCGTTTTCCGTGGTGCAGGTGTACTGCATGCGGTAATTGCCGCCGAGCTTGGCCTGCACGCGCCCCTTCTCGAAAGGGATCAGGTGAATGGGCCGAGTTCCAGACCGGATGATGCGCGCGTAGGCGTTGCCCTCGGTCTCCAGAAGCAGCTGCATCTGGCTCTTGAACTCCATCGGCGTCTGCCAGGGGTTCGGCTTGACCCGGATCAGCTTGTGCGCCTGGTGCTCACGCATCACCTTTTTGTCAGTTCCCGATTCGTAGAGGCTTATGGGAAGCATGCCCAGGCCGTTGCTGATGAGCGAAAGGCTGCGTAGCGCGGCCATGTTGCGCACCATCCGATTGACCGAGGTCGTCTGACCATTGCGGATGAATTCCAGCAGCGCCGGATCATCCAGGCCCTGAAAGGTAATCCCCTCAGCACTGGCACGCGGGCGCGACTTGGCCTCGGGACTGCGCCCGAAAAGCTTGTCGAGTAATTTCATGTAGTCGTGCCCTATAGGAAGCGCATTCCGCGCGTCTCATAAACGGATGGACCCTTGGCCACAGGATTCAACGCCATCAAGGACACCGAGTTAAACATCGCCATCAGTGGGTCAATCTTCCCGGTGCCACTGGCTTCTTTGGTGATGTTCACCGCGTTACCTGCTGGCACAACCTTGGCGTTGCTTACGCACCAGGCCATCAGAGGCTGCGCGGCGTGAGTCATTTCACCAGCAGCCAACGCACGCTCGGCCACACCGATCGCACCGGTCAGCTTCCAGCCTTGTGAAATGCCAATGATCATTTCCTCTGGGATGCCCGCATCCACAAGCGCCTTGAGAACCACCTTGTGAGTGCGCTCTGGGTCAAGACCAATTTTCGAGAGCAGACCCGAATCGTAGATTTCCTTGCAAATGACAGCAAGCTGTTCGACGTCCTCTGGAATGTCTCCAATGATGACAAGGTCACCTTGATTGGCAAAATCCTGATACCTTGGAGCAATTTCCTTGCGGCGCTCAAGTCCAATGGGGTGCACCCAGGCCTTGTTCCACTGCAGCCATCGTCCCGTATCACGTTCGCGCCCAGTAACAGAGAAGCCCAGCAAGTCATCAAGGCCACCGCCATCAACTCCTACCGCAATGACTTCGCTGTGCTTCAGGATATAGGCCAATGTGATCTGCTTGTCCCCGTTGCGCTCCCAGAAGTCAGCGCCAGTCCAGCGCTTGCTGTGCAGGTTCATGCCCACTTCAACATTCAAGTGCTTGGCAAGAAACTCCCTGAAACCATTCTCGCCAAGCTCTTTGTGCTGGCTGTAGAGCTGGGTGATCCGAGGTATGTCCACTGAAGCACCCCAGTTGGGGTTGGTCACATAGGCGTTTTCCAGATCCTCATACGCCTTGCTTTCCAGCATAGCCTTCGGGAACTCATAGATTACCGGCAGAAACTGCGGGTTAACTACGTCGCCGTCACGAACCTTGCGCGCATAGTTCAGCTTTTCCTCGAACACCCCAGCTGGTGGCTCTGCCGACTGCGTCGTGGCATAGATGACAAACCCTTCAGGGCGGGAGGCCAGACCGCCCGTCGCCTCCAGAAGCATGTTGCTAGCCCTTGCCTGTTTACCAAATTCATGCAACTCGTCCACAAAGACGAAACTGGCCTTCTTGCCGGAGACTGTGTCGCTGTTTGCCGCCACCACCTTTAAAGTGGCCCCCGTTTCCATGTGCGTGATGGTCTTGAAGTAGTCCTGCACCTTGAGCATGGAGGACAACTCTTCATCGGCCTTGATGAATTCACTGATCGGCTTATAGCTGTTGTCAGCGATCTCCTTGGTCGGCGAGAGGATCAACAACTCCGCAGCCTCGCGCCAATTCATCAGCAGCGCACACAGCATGATGGCCGCAGCAATCGTGCTTTTGGCGTTCTTTTTGGACACCATAAGCATGAATTCATTGATGTGTCTACGACCGGTGTCTGGGTCTTCGGCGCCGAAGACCGCCTTCACAAAGTCCTGCAGCCATGGCAGAGATACGTCGCCCAGACGCTGATAGCCTAGATCCTTTAGCTTGAACTCGCTGCAAATGGCCCAGGCTTCATCTGCCAGGGAAGGAAACAGCGGTGGGCAAGCGATCAGGCTCTCCCGCTGCACAATCCTGCGCTCCCAATCTGGGCATGCGGTTGACCATTCCATATTGCTTCCTTAAACCGACTTCCCTCCAGCCGCGACCAGCTTTGGCGGCTCACGGCGGCCAAACTTACCCGCGCCTGCTGCCTTAGCCTTGGCAGCTGCCTCTTCTTTCTTGCCGCTGCTCTCACCCTTCTTGGCGTAGTCATACGGCATCAAGGTCTTGGCCGATTCAATCCGAAGCTTCGGCTCTAGCTCCACGTCATTCATTGCAGCCAAAAGAAAGGCCCGCGGATCCCGATAGCTAAGTGCTGCCGCCAGGTCAAACGCGCGCCCCTCATCCTCGACGCCCTCGACCTGTTCAGGCGGTGCGGCCGCATTTGAGCAATTAGCAGCCTTCCTGGCCAAGTGACCCAGCACATCCTTGTCCTTGGCCAGCCGCGAACCAGCTGCCGAAGCAGACGCTGCGCTGTACCCGGCAGCCAGGGCCGCCTGTTTGTTCGACTTGCCCGCCAACAAGGCTTCAGCGAACAGCCGCTTTTTGCCTGTCAGCGCCATAAACAATCCCTTCGCGGCTTTAACACCGCTTTAACATCCCTTTAACATCTGGAGGGCCCATAAAAACAGGCCAAACTCAATACCAGCGCGGCTTACAGCCCGATTCAGTCGGGTGTTAAAGCTTTAACATATTTCGAAAACGGGGGGCGTTTTTTGCGCGTGCGGAACAGAGCGGTCTAGGGTTTAATGCGATTCAGACTTCTTGCCCCCCTCCCCCTTCAGGCCAGATGGCCCCAGTGCTTCCTCGCCAGCAACTGATTTGGGTAGTAACGGCTGACACCAAACTCCGCAGCTAACGCTTGGTCGGTCTCTCCTGCCTCAAGGCGTGATCGAATGTCTCGCACTTGCGCTTCGGTCAATTTCCGCCGACGCGCTCTCATCCCCTTGCCAAGAGTTCCATGTCGAATTGCGTCTTGCGCATTGTCCCGACTCGTTCCCCACGCAATGTTGTCCACTCGATTATCGGTGCTGACTCCATTCAAGTGGCGCGCCAAACTGCCATCCAGACAGGGCTCACCATGAAAAGCAAGGCAAACCAGCCGGTGAACAGGCTGCCGCCGGCGCGCCTTCTTGCCGAGAATCCGCACGCTAAGCGTCACATTCATGTAGGCATCCACAGACCTCTGCTTCAGCTCACGCAAACCATCGCGCAGCGAAAGAATCCGACCATCTTCGGTAGCGGCGTAGCCGATAAATCCAGGTATGTCTCGCATCTGAGTCACCCAAAGAAAAAGCCCCTGGGCAGTTGCACAGGGGCTTCGATAAACACTTGGTTCTTGGGAGCTGCGTCTAAGCCTTCGCTTCGACCATCAGCGCAACGGGCGGCATGGTGTTACCCACCACCGACAGCATGACCGGCTGTCCGGCCTTGATAGCCTCGATCTCTTCAGGTGTTGGCGTCCAGAACGAAACCACTGCAGGCACACCATCCCAATCAGTGCGGGTCACGGCCAGTGCATTGCAAGGCAACGTCTTCTGATCCCAGCCAGCTGGCGCGCCAAGTACGGCATTGTTCGATGGGTGCTGCATACGTTCCATGGGTCACATCCTTTGCTCTTCGCGCTGCTTGTCGCGGGAATGATGGGTGGCGCATAGCGCATCCCAGTTGCTGCGATCCCAGAACAGGGCCTGATCTCCTCGATGAGGTATGCGATGGTCAACCACTGTTGCCGGCTCCACTCGCCCCTCCGCCTGGCAGCGAATGCACAAAGGGTGAGACCGGAGAAAGCCTGCGCGAGCCTGCTGCCACTTGTAGCCGTAGCCACGCTGCGCACTGGTCTGATCGCTGGTGCGCCAGCTGCCAGCCTGCATCGTCTGCACTCGCCGGGTATCCAACATTGGCAGACTGCTTTTGAGTGTCTGGAGCTTTGCCATGTGTATTCAAAGGACTGCGCCGCCGCATACTGGCTTTCGCGCCCTCCACTCTTGATCGGAGGCAATGCGCTCAATCACTACGTCGGCGCCCAACTCCAGAATGACACGTGGCCCGGTCTGCCCGTGTTCACGTGGTGTTTCGATGCGGATAACCTTGCCAATCTCGATGCCGTTGACAAAAACCATCCGAGCTGTACCTCTTGTCAAAATTTCGACTACTTGCATGGCTTCCTGGTGGATGGGTGCCGCCCCGAGTGATCCGCCCCTTGTGCAATGTGCGTGATCGTCGG
>ERZ724504.759-NODE-759-length-18174-cov-9.227772_pt1 | contig 18174 bp, 13 predicted proteins | sample MGYA00376037_ERZ724504 | MGnify/ENA primary metagenome ERZ724504 (study PRJEB28724, sample SAMN07190888) | wastewater metagenome | isolation source: influent of sewage treatment plant in Hong Hong | place: USA: Christiansburg, Virginia | collected 2016-03-01 ... | reverse complement strand
TCATAATCCACGCGCAGCACCACCGCAATCGCCACCAGGTTCATCAAAATGGCCGAGCCGCCAAAGCTCATCAGCGGCAGCGTCAGCCCCTTGGTGGGCAGCGCCCCCAGGTTCACGCCCATGTTGATAAAGGCCTGGAACCCCATCCACATGGCCACGCCCTGCGCCACCAGACCGGCAAAAACGCGGTCCAGCGCAATCGCCTGGCGGCCAATGTGCATGATGCGCCGCACCATCCAGAAGAACAGCACGATCAGCGCGATCACGCCCACCAGACCGAACTCCTCACCGATCACAGCCAGCAAAAAGTCGGTGTGCGCCTCAGGCAGCCAGTGCAGCTTTTCGACGCTGCCGCCCAGGCCCACGCCAAAAATCTCGCCCCGGCCAATGGCAATCAGCGAGTGCGAGAGCTGGTAGCCCTTGCCCAGCGCGTGCTTTTCGCTCCAGGGGTCGAGGTAGGCAAAAATGCGCTCGCGCCGCCAGTCAGAGAACCACACCATGGCGGCAAAGGCCAGCACCAGGATGAAGGCAATCAAAAAGAACATGCGTGCGTTGACGCCGCCCAGAAACAAAATGCCCATGGCGATCACGGCAATCACCATGAAAGCGCCCATGTCAGGCTCGGCCAGCAGCAGCGCCCCGACCACGGCCACGGCGGCGCCCATGGGCAGCACGGCGCGGAAAAAGCGCTCTTTGACCTCCATCTTGCGCACCATGTAGTCAGCGGCATAGATCAGCACGGCAAACTTGGCCAGCTCGGAGGGCTGGAAATTCATGATGCCCAGACTGAGCCAGCGCCGCGCCCCATTGACCACCGTGCCCACGCCCGGCACCAGCACCAGCACCAACAAAAACAGCGACAGCAAAAACAGCGCCCGGGCATGGCGCTCCCACAGCACCATCGGTATCTGGAACGCCAGCAGCGCCGCCACAAAGGCCATCACCAGGGCAAAGATGTGGCGCACCAGAAAATGCGTGGGCGCAATCTTGCCAAAGCGCGGGTTGTCGGGCAGGGCGATGGAGGCGGAATAGACCATCACCGTGCCCCAGGCCAGCAGCGCCACCACCACCCAGACCAGGGCCTGGTCAAAACCCAGCACGCTGGCGGGGGTGGAGGCGGTGCGGCGGTATTCCATGCCGCCAGCGCGCACCGGCAGGCCGTCGCCGCCAGCACTGGACAGGCCCGCCCACCAATCGCCCAGGCGCTGCGCCACACCAGCGCGCCCGCTCACGACTGCCCCTCCAGCGCCTGACCGGCGTCGTCGGCCAGGGCCTGCACAGCGGCGCAAAACACCTGCGCCCGGTGCTCGTAGCCGGTGAACATGTCAAAACTGGCGCAGGCGGGCGACATCAGCACAGCGTCGCCCGCGTGGGCGCGCGCGGTGGCCAGCTGCACGGCGTCGGGCAGGCTGGGCGCGTCCAGCAGGGGCACACCGGTGCCTTGCAGCGCGGCGCGGATCAGCGGCGCATCGCGGCCCATGAGCACGACGGCGCGCACATGGCGGGCCACGGGCGCGGCCAGCGGGGCAAAGTCCTGGCCCTTGCCATCGCCGCCCAGAATCAAGACCAGGCGGCGTTCGGCGCCCAGGCCGGTGAGCGCGGCCACGGTGGCGCCCACGTTGGTGCCTTTGCTGTCGTCAAAGTATTCGATGTCGTTGACGCGGCCCACGGGCTCGACGCGGTGGGGTTCGCCCCGGTATTCGCGCAAACCGTAGAGCATGGGCGCCAGCGGGCAGCCCGCCGCCTGGGCCAGCGCCAGCGCGGCCAGGGCGTTGATGGCGTTGTGGCGGCCCCGGATGCGCAGCGCATCGGCGGGCATCAGGCGCTGGATGTGCAGTTCTTCCTCGGCTTCAGCGCCGCGCACGCGCTTGCGGGTTTCATCGGCTTCGAGGGCGCGCACCAGCCAGGCCATGCCGCCGACGGTGTCGATACCGAAGTCGCCGGGGCGCCGGGGCATGTCACCGCCAAAGGTGATGTGCGCTCGCTGCTGCGGTTTTTGCAGCTTGACGCGGGCGGGTGGCGGCAGCATGGCCATCACCTCGGGGTCTTCGCGGTTGAGCACCATCAGCCCTTGCGTGCCAAAAATGCGCGCTTTGGCCGCCGCGTAGGCGGCCATGCTGCCGTGCCAGTCGAGGTGGTCTTGCGTGACGTTGAGCACCGTGGCCGCCGTGGGCTCAAAGCCCGTGATGCCATCGAGCTGGAAGCTGGACAGCTCCAGCACCCACACCTCGGGCAGATCGCCGGCATCGAGCCGTTGGGCCAGGGTATCAAGCAGCGTCGGGCCGATGTTGCCCGCCACGGCCACGGTTTTGCCCGCGCGCTCGACGAGCTGGCCCGTGAGCGACGTGACGGTGGTTTTGCCATTGGTGCCGGTGATGGCCAGCACCTTGGGCGCATAGGCGGGCGCCGGGGCAGCCTCTGCGCTGGCGTCCGCGCTGTGCGCCGCACCCAGCGCCTGCAAGGCGCCAAAAAACAAGCTTAATTCGCCTCCAACGCTGATGTGGCGGGCGCTAGCAGCTATCAATACAGGAGCGATTGCCTCGGGACTCAATCCCGGCGAGCGGTACACCGCGTGCAGCGGCTGGCCCTGGACTAGGCTGGCATCGAAGGCACCGGGCACAAAGCGCACCTGCGGCAGCTCTTGCTGCAATACGGCCAGCTGCGGCGGTTGGGCACGCGTATCGGCCACCGTGACCTGCGCGCCGCAGCGCACGCACCAGCGCGCCATGGCCAGGCCCGAAGCGCCCAGCCCCAGAATCAGGACAGATTGGTCTTGCAAGGAGTTCATCGCAGCTTCAGGGTCGACAGGCCCACCAGGCACAGCAGCATGGTGATGATCCAGAAACGCACCACCACCTGCGTCTCTTTCCAGCCGCTCTTTTCAAAGTGGTGGTGCAGCGGCGCCATTTTCAGCAGACGGCGGCCTTCGCCGTAGCGGCGCTTGGTGTATTTGAACCAGGCCACCTGCGCCATCACCGACAGCGCCTCGACCACAAAAATGCCGCCCATGATGGCCAGCACGATCTCCTGGCGCACGATGACGGCGATGGTGCCCAGCGCGCCGCCCAGCGCCAGCGCGCCCACGTCGCCCATGAACACCTGCGCGGGGTAGGTGTTGAACCACAAAAACGCCAGCCCGGCACCGGCCATGGCCGAGCAGAAAATCAGCAGCTCGCCCGCGCCCGGAATGTGCGGCAAGAACAGGTATTTGGCATAGAACGCATTGCCCGTGACATAGGCAAACACCCCCAGCGCCGAGCCCACCATGACCACCGGCATGATGGCCAGGCCATCAAGCCCATCGGTCAGGTTGACGGCGTTGCTGGCACCCACAATCACCAGGTAGGTCATGATGACAAAGCCCAGCACGCCCAGCGGGTAGCTCACTTCCTTGAAGAACGGCAGCAGCAGGCCCGCCTGGGTGGGCAGGTTCACATCAAAGCCCGAGCGCACCCACGACACAAACAGCTCCAGCACCTTGTAGTTGTTGCTCTCGGAGATGCTGAACACCAGGTACAGCGCCGCCAGCAGCCCGATGAGGGACTGCCACATGTATTTCTCGCGCGAGCGCATGCCGTTGGGGTCTTTGTTGACCACCTTGCGCCAGTCATCGGCCCAGCCGATGGCGCCAAAGCCCAGCGTGACCACCAGCACAATCCAGACAAAGCGGTTGGACAGGTCAAACCACAGCAGCGTGGAAATCGACAGCGCAGCCAGGATGAGCACGCCGCCCATGGTGGGCGTGCCGCTTTTGACGTGGTGCGTTTCCATGCCATCGGTGCGGATGGGCTGGCCGATTTTCAGCTCGGTCAGGCGCCGGATGACGCGCGGGCCCGCCACCAGGCCGATGAGCAGCGCCGTCAGCGCGGCCATCACGGCGCGGAACGTCAAATACTGGAAGACGCGGAAAAAACCGAACTCGGGCGACAGGCTTTGCAGCCACTGGGCCAGCCAGATCAGCATGGCGCACGCAAGGCGCCGGTGGCGGCCTCCTGCACGGGGGTGTTACCGGGGGTGGGCGTGGCAGGCACGATGGCCTCCAGCACTTGCTCCATCTTCATGAACCGCGATCCTTTTACCAGCACGCTGCCCACCGTGGGCAGCGCCTCGCGCACTGCCGCTTGCAGCTGCGCCATGTTGTCAAAATGCCGCGCGCCCGCAAAAGCGGCGGCGGCGTGGGCACACTGCGCGCCCAGCGCAAACAGGTGCTCAATGCCGCAGGCCTGGGCGTGCTGCCCGGCTTCGGCATGGAACTGCGGCCCCTGCGCGCCGACCTCGCCCATGTCGCCCAGCACCAGCAGGCGCGGGCCGGGCAGAGCGGCCAGCACGTCGATGGCGGCGCGCACCGAGTCGGGGTTGGCGTTGTAGCTGTCGTCCACCACGGTGATCTGGCGGGTGCCCTGCGCCACAGCCAGCGCCCGCGAGCGCCCTTTGACCGGCACAAAGGCGCTCAGGCCCTGGGCGATGGCGGCCAGTGGCACCCCGGCGGCCAGCGCGCAGGCCGTGGCCGCCAGCGCGTTGCGCACGTTGTGCTGGCCAGCAATGTGCAGCGCACAGGCCAGATCGCCCTGGGGCGTGTGCATGCGCACCTGCCAGGCATCGCCCTGCCAGTGCGCCTGGGTGGCCTGCACATCGGCGCCGGCGCTGCCAAAGCTCAAGCAGCGGCGCGCACCGGCCAGGCGGCGCCACAGCGGGGTGTAGGCATCGTCGTGCGGGAACACGGCCACGCCATCGGCAGGCAAAGCCGCCAGCACGGCGCCGTTTTCTTCGGCCACGGCCTGCACGGTGTGCATGAATTCGAGGTGCTCACGCTGGGCGTTGTTCACCAGCGCCACGGTGGGCCGGGCCATGTCGGCCAGCTGGGCGATTTCGCCGGGGTGGTTCATGCCCAGCTCGACCACGGCGATGCGGTGCGCGCTGCGCAGGCCCAGCAGCGTGTGTGGCACGCCGATGGCGTTGTTCAGGTTGCCCTGCGTGGCCCACGCGGCCTCGCCCGCGTGGGCGCGCAGGATGGACGCGATCATCTGCGTCACCGTGGTTTTGCCGTTGCTGCCAGTCACGCCGATCAGCGGCAGGCTGAACTGGCTGCGCCAACCAGCGGCCAAGGCGCCCAGCGCGGCCAGGGTGTCGGGCACGGTGACGCCGTGCAAGCCCGCATCCAGCAGGCCACGGTGGGCGATGGCGGCCACGGCGCCCGCCTCGCGCGCCTGCGACAAAAAGGCATTGGCATCAAAGCGCTCGCCTTTCAGGGCGACAAACAAATCGCCGGGCGCCAGCGTGCGGGTGTCGGTGTGAACGCGCACCATCGGCAGCGCACCGGCATCGGCACCCACCAGTTGCGCCTGCGGAATGCGTGCGCTGATCCAGCCAAAGGCCTGGGCCAGGGTCATCATGGTCATGTGCGGGCCTCCCGGCGTTGCAGCGCGGCCTGGGCCTGCGCCATGTCGGAGAACGGGCGGCGCACACCGGCCATTTCCTGGTAATCCTCGTGGCCTTTGCCAGCGATCAGCACCACATCGGCGCTGTCGGCCTGGGCCAGTGCCTGGCCGATGGCGGCGGCGCGGTCGGGTTCCACCCACACGGTATCGCCTGCGATGGTGCCTTGCAGAATCTGGTGAATGATGTGCTCGGGTGCCTCGCTGCGGGGGTTGTCGCTGGTCACGACCACGCAGTCGGCGCGGTGCTGCGCAGCGGCGCCCATTTGCGGGCGCTTGCCCGCGTCGCGGTCGCCGCCGCAGCCAAATACGCACCACAGCCGACCACCGCGCGCCTGTGCCATCGGGCGCAAGGCGCGCAGGGCTTGGTCCAGGGCGTCGGGGGTGTGGGCGTAATCCACGGCCACCAGCGGCTGGCCCGGCGTGGCAATGCGCTGCATGCGACCGGGCACGGGCTCCAGCGCAGCGCAGGCGGCCACGGCGCTGGCCAGCGAGATGCCCAGGGCGCGCATGGCTGCCAGCACGCCCAGCAAATTCGAGACGTTGTAGTCGCCAATCACCGCCGTTTGGAGCCGGTGTTGTTCAGCGCCTTCGACCACCGTGAAGCACAGGCCCGCATCGGCAAACACCACATCCTGCGCGCGCAGGCGGGCGCTTTGGTGCATGGAGATGCTCCACAAGTCCAGCGGCGGCGTGGGCTGTGCCTGTTGCGCCAGGGCCAGCGCGCTGTGCAACTGCGCGCCATGCGGGTCGTCGATGTTCAGCACCGCCGCCTGCAAGCCGGGCCAGGAAAACAGCGCGGCCTTGGCCTGCCAGTAAGCCTCCATGCTGCCGTGGTAGTCGAGGTGGTCTTGCGTGAAGTTGGTCAACACGGCCACGCGGATGCGCGTGCCCGTGAGGCGGTGCTCGGCCAGGCCAATCGAGGACGCCTCGATGGCGCAGGTGCGCACGCCCGCATCGGCGAACTGCCGGAACGCCCGTTGCAGCCGCACCGGGTCGGGCGTGGTCATGCCAGTGGTTTCCAGGTGGGGGACAATTCCCATGCCCAAAGTACCCACCAGGGCGCATGGGGCGTGCGCTTGCAGCTCCCTTTTTAATAGCACACCAGCACCACCCGCATCGGCCTGTACCGACAAGGCCCCGGCCAGCCACCAGGCGCTGCTGGTTTTGCCGTTGGTGCCGGTAAAGGCCACCACATCCAGCACCTGGGTGGGGCTGCCAAACCACTGCGCGGCGATGTCGGCGGTGGCGGATTTCAGGCCAGGCAGCGCGGCCAGGTGTTCTCCGGCCAGGCCAAAGGGTTCGACCCCCTCGCGCTCCACCAGGCAGGCCACGGCGCCGCGCGCCAGGGCATCTGGCACATGGGCGCGGCCATCGGTGGCGGCGCCGGGCCAGGCGATGAAGCCATCGCCCGGTTGTATCTGGCGGCTGTCGGTGTGCAGCGTGCCGGTGACGCGCGCGCGCAGCCACTGCACGGCCTCTGCGCTGTGGGCCAGCGTGTGTATCACAGCGATTCCTCCACGGGATTGGCCACGATTTGCGGCTTGACATCGATATCGGGCTGCACGCCCATCATGCGCAGCGTTTGCTGCACCACCTCGCTGAACACGGGCGCGGCCACCAAACCGCCGTACACACCGCCCACGGTGGGCTCATCGACCATCACGGCCACGATGATGCGCGGCTTGTCGATGGGCGCCATGCCGGTGAACCAGGCGCGGTATTTGCCCGCCGCATAGCTTTTGCCCACCTGCTTGCGCGCCGTGCCCGACTTGCCGCCCACCGAGTAGCCCTGCGTTTGCGCGCGCTGGCCGGTGCCGCCGGGGCCTGCGGCCATCTCCAGCATCTTGCGCACCTGATCGGCGGTGCGCTGCGAAAACACCGGCACGCCCACCGCAGGCTGCGTGCTTTTGAGCATGGTGGCCGGGATGATGCTGCCGTCGTGCGCAAACACGGTGTACGAGCGCGCCATCTGGAACAGGCTGGCCGAGAGGCCGTAGCCATACGACATGGTGGCCTGCTCCACCGGGCGCCAGGTTTTGTAGGGGCGCAGGCGCCCGCTGACCGCACCGGGAAAGGCGATCTGCGGCTTTTGCCCAAAGCCCGCCGCCGAGAAGGTTTCCCACATCTCACGCGAAGACATCTGCATGGCCAGCTTGGTGGTGCCCACGTTGCTGGACTTCTGGATCACGCCCGCCACAGTCAACAAGCCGTAGTTGTGTGTGTCCGAGATGGTGTAGCCGCCCATGGACAGGCGCCCGGGCGAGGTGTCCATGGGCGTTTCGGGCTTCACACGGCCGCTCTCCAGGGCAATGCCAATGGTGAACGGCTTCATGGTCGAGCCGGGCTCGAAGGTGTCGGTGATGGCGCGGTTACGCAGTTGCTCGCCAGTCAGGTTTTTGCGCTTGTCGGGCACGTAGCTGGGGTAATTGGCCAGCGCCAGCACCTCGCCGGTGATGGCGTCCAGCACCACCACGCTGCCCGCCTTGGCTTGGCTCTTGGCCACCTGGTCGCGCAGCTTCTGGTAGGCAAAAAACTGCACCTTGCTGTCGATGGACAGCTGCATGTCGCGGCCATCCAGAGGCGGCACATCCTCGCCCACGCCCTCGACCACGCGGCCCAGCCGGTCTTTGATGACGCGGCGCGAGCCGGCCTTGCCTGCCAGCAGGTCGTTGAACGCCAGCTCCATGCCCTCCTGGCCTCGGTCTTCGACGTTGGTGAAGCCGACCACGTGGGCAGCTGCCTCGCCCTCGGGGTACTGGCGCTTGTATTCTTTGCGCTGGTAGATGCCCTTGATACCCAGCGCAGCGATTTTCTGGCCCACGTCCCAGTCGAGCTGGCGCTTGACCCAGACGAAGGTCTTGTCCTCATCGGCCAGCTTGGCGGTCAATTCGGGCAACGGCATGTCCATGAGCCGTGCCAGCTCGCGCAGCTTGGCGCGCACCTCGGGGTCTTCCTGCTCTACGTCTTCCGGAATGGCCCAGATGCTGGCCGCGGGCACGCTGGAGGCCAGAATCAGCCCGTTGCGGTCCAAAATCTTGCCCCGGTTGGCGGGCAGCTCCAACGTGCGTGCAAAGCGCACCTCGCCCTGGCGCTGGAAGAAGGCGTTGTCCAGCACCTGCACATAGGCGGCGCGCGCGCCCAGCCCGACAAAACCCAGCGCAATCAGCGCCACGATGAACTTGCTGCGCCACACGGGCGTTTTGCTCGCCAGCAGCGGGCTGGACGTGTAGAGCACGCTGCGGCTCATGGCTGCTTCCTGGCGGGGGCATCGCCCTGCGTCGTGGGCAGGGCCACGATGGGTGCGGGGTCTTGCACGTATTGCGTGATGGGCGGGGTGGCGGTGCGCATGTGCAGCTGGTCACGGGCCATGGCTTCCACGCGCGAGGGCGTGGCCTGGGCACGTTTTTCCACTTGCAGGCGCTCGTGCTCGGTTTCCAGGCGCCGCGCCTCGGCATCGGCGCGGTGCAGCGCGGTATAGAGCACGCGCGACTCATACTGCGTGCGCACCACGAACATCGCGCTGACCAGCACCAGCAGCAGCAAGAAAATGTTCACCCGGGTCATGCGCGCGCCTTGCTCCCGGCGCAGACCATGCAGCGCAACGCAGCGGGCGTTCTGTAGCCCCAACCACTGGCACCAGCACTCATGCGGGCACCTGGGTACGCTCGGCCACGCGCATCACGGCACTGCGCGCGCGCGGGTTGGCAGCCACTTCCGCCGCACCGGGCTTGGTACGCTCCAGGGCCTGTAGCCGCATGGCCTGCGGCGGCGCAAACGGCGCGCGCCGGTCATAGGTTTCTTTGGAATGCTGGGCAATGAACTGCTTGACGATGCGGTCTTCCAGCGAGTGAAAACTGATCACCACCAACCGCCCGCCCGGACGCAGCACCGACAGGCAAGCTTGCAGCGCTTGCTGCAACTCGTCCAGTTCGCCGTTGATGAAGATGCGCAAAGCCTGGAACGTGCGCGTCGCGGGGTTCTGCCCGGCCTCGCGCGTCTTGACCACGCTGGCCACCAGATCGGCCAGCTCTGCCGTGGTGCTCAGGGGGCCGCGCTCCTGGCGGCGCGCCACAATGGCCCGGGCAATGGGGCCGGCAAAGCGTTCTTCACCGTAGTCGCGCACCACCTGGGCAATCTGCCCCACATCGGCATGGGCCAGCCACTGCGCCACGCTCTGGCCCCGGGTGGTGTCCATGCGCATGTCCAGCGGGCCGTCAAAACGGAAGCTGAAGCCGCGCTCGGGGCTGTCAATCTGTGGTGAGCTCACGCCCAAGTCCATCAGCACCCCAGCGGCACTGCCTGCGGGCAAATCGGCCAGGTGGCGAAAACCTTCGTGGCGAATCGAAAAACGCGCATCAAGGATGCGCGCTGCTTCGGTGATGGCTTCGGGGTCTTTGTCGAACGCCAGCAAACGATGGCCTGGCGGCATCTGCGAGAGTATTCGCCGCGAATGCCCGCCCCGGCCAAAGGTGGCATCAATCCAGGTGCTGCCCGGCGCCGCCTCGCAGGCGTTGCCCAGCAGGGCATCAACCGCTTCATCGAGCAGCACGGTGGTATGGGGGAGGATGTCAGTCACTGCAAGTCTCGGAAAGAGAAGCACTGTAGCAGCAATTGCTGTCGGCAGACCCGTACGCGCAAGCGCTTATACCAATGGAATCAAACAGTTAGCGGTGCAAACGAGAGATAAAAAAACAATAAAAAACCTTTTGTCGCACCGCCACCCCGGCACTCAGAGAATGTAGCGCGACAAGTCCTCGTCCTGGCTGAGGGCTTTGAGGCGCTCATCGACGTAGGCCGCATCCACCACCAGCGTCTGGCCGGCGCGGTGGGCAGCGTCAAAGCTGACCTCATCGAGCAGGCGCTCCATCACCGTGGACAGGCGCCGGGCGCCAATGTTTTCGGTGCGCTCATTCACCTCAAAAGCGATGTGCGCCAGGCGCGTGATGCCCTCGGGCACAAACTCCAGCGCCACGCCCTCGGTGGCCAGCAGCGCCTGGTATTGCTTGACCAGCGAGGCGTGCGTTTGCGTGAGGATGCCCTCAAAGTCCTGCACCGACAGCGATTCCAGCTCCACGCGGATGGGAAAACGCCCCTGCAACTCGGGGATCAAATCGCTGGGCTTGGAGAGGTGGAAAGCGCCCGAGGCAATGAACAAAATGTGGTCGGTCTTGACCATGCCGTATTTGGTGGACACCGTGGTGCCCTCCACCAACGGCAGCAAATCGCGCTGCACGCCCTGGCGCGAGACGTCGGCGCCGCTGGTTTCCTGGCGTGCCGCCACTTTGTCGATCTCGTCGATGAAGACGATGCCGTTTTGCTCGGCGTTCTGGATGGCGCGGGTTTTGATGTCTTCTTCGTTGACCAGCTTGACCGCTTCTTCGTCAATCAGCAGCTTGCGCGCCTCGGCAATGTTGAGTTTGCGCGTGCGCCGCTTGTCCTGGCCCATCTGGCTGAACACGCTGCGCAGCTGTTCGGCCATTTCTTCCATGCCCTGGGGGCCCATGATCTCGACCTGCGGGCGGGCGTCGGCCACGTCAATCTCGATCTCTTTGTCGTCCAGCTGGCCTTCGCGCAGCTTTTTGCGGAACACCTGGCGCGCGGTGCTATCGGCGGGTGGCTCACTGCCGGGCACGCGCGCTTGCGGAATGAGCACATCGAGGATGCGCTCTTCCGCCGCGTCCTCGGCGCGCACACGCACCTGCTGCACCTGCGCCTGGCGCTCTTGCTTGACGGCAATCTCGGCCAGGTCGCGGATGATGGCGTCCACGTCTTTGCCCACATAGCCCACCTCGGTGAACTTGGTGGCCTCGATCTTGATGAAGGGCGCGTCGGCCAGGCGTGCCAGGCGCCGGGCAATTTCGGTCTTTCCCACGCCGGTGGGGCCGATCATGAGGATGTTTTTGGGCGTGATCTCGTGGCGCAGCGGCTCGGCCACCTGCTGGCGGCGCCAGCGGTTGCGCAGCGCAATGGCCACGGCACGTTTGGCACTGGCCTGGCCCACGATGTGCTTGTCCAGCTCGGAAACAATTTCCTGGGGGGTCATCGACGACATGGCAAACCTTTTATAGGATCAAAAACGGCTCCAACCCTTTGCTGATGGGCGCGAGCAGCTATTTATTCAGTAGCAAAAAACCGGCGGAACGGGCACTGGCGGCACCCCTTGCCCTGCCGGACAGCGCACGCGGCGTTACAGCGTCTCGATGGTGTGGTGCATGTTGGTGTAAATGCACAGCTCACCGGCAATTTCGAGCGACTTTTTCACGATCTCCTGGGCGCTCAGGTCGGTATTGGTCAAGAGCGCCTTGGCCGCCGAGTGCGCATAGGCACCGCCCGAGCCAATGGCCACAATGCCCTGCTCGGGCTCCAGCACATCGCCGTTGCCGGTGATGATGAGGCTGGCGCTGTGGTCGGCCACGGCCAACATGGCCTCCAGGCGGCGCAGCACGCGGTCGGTGCGCCAGTCTTTGGTCAGTTCAATGGCAGCGCGCGTGAGGTGGCCCTGGTGTTTGTCGAGCTTGGCTTCGAAGCGCTCGAACAGCGTGAAGGCGTCGGCGGTGGCACCGGCAAAACCGGCCAGCACTTTGCCGTGGTGCAGTTTGCGCACTTTGCGCGCCGTGCCTTTGACCACGATGTGGCCCAGGGTGACTTGGCCATCGCCGCCAATGGCCACCTGCACGCCGTCGGGCGTCTGGCGGCGCACGCTCAAGATGGTGGTGCCGTGAAAAACAGGGGTATCGCTGGTGGATTGCATAACGGCAGAAGGTAGGGGTGGCGGCAGTGCTTTACAAGCAGCCACCGGGGCCAGGCGGCATCAGTTTTTGCGCGGAATCACCCAGGCATGCTCATTGATGCCGACCACATTGAAAAACACGGCAACCACGCGGTGCAGGTTCTGGAAATGCACTTCGCGCTTTTGCGCCTGCTGGGCTGCCGCCCAATTGAGCACCGAACCGGCGGCAGAAAAATCAATGCGAATCAGCCGGTCGCATGGCACCACCAGGGGCTGACCGGGCTTGGCCAGCGACTCCAGGTTTTGCAAGAACGCATCGGCATCGCCTTCAATGTGGCCCGACAACCCGACGGTGGCAGGGGCAGGCGCAGCGTCCGGAGCGGCTGGCGGGTGCGCGGCCAACAAATCGGCCGATACGCCATCGCCCTCTGCGGCATCCAGATAACCGCAGCGCGGCACCTGCCAGGCTGGCGGCGACACCTCATAGGTAACGCAATAGTCCAGCGCCACCAACTCGAACTCATCGCCCAGCCCCATGCAGCGCAGCAGCGCCATGCGCAGCCGCCACCACTCGGGGCTGCCGCCACGATCGCCCGACTGGGTGTGTGCCTGCAACAGCGCCTGCAAGCGCTCAGCCCCCACAAACACCAGTTGTACTTGTTGATCGGCCCAGCGGTTGAACTCTTGCGCCAGCGCGGGCAGCGCGGCTTCTTCAATCACCGTCAGGCGGCTCCAGACCAGCATCCAGGGCGAAGCGGCACGGGCCAGCGAGGCCTGCAACGCGGCCACCGACTGCACGCCAATGGTGGAGGGCGCATTCCAGCTGAAATCGCGGCGCACCGCAGCTGCCTCTGCGGCCGGGGTGCTGCTGGCCAGGCCCAGTTGCTCGGGGATGGAAAACCACAGCGGCGCCGAACGCCCGAAGCAGGCGGCAAATTCAATGGCCAGGGTGTCAAAACCTTCTTGCTGACCGGTGGCGCGGTACAGGTCAAACAGCGTCATCCAGATTTCCAGGGGCGACTCCCCCTGGCTGTTGCGGTGCTGCGCCACCACATCCAGCAGGCAGGCACTGGCACCCGCGTAATCTGCGTTGGCAAACAGGATGGCAGCTTCTTCCAGGTCGGGTTCGTGCACAAATGCCTCCATTTCGACGGCAACCACCGATCGTGCAGCGGGCGACGCCAGCGCAGAAGCGTCGGCATGTGCCTCGACTTCGGCAGGCGCCAGCATGGGTGATGTTGCGCCACCAAAGCCCGCGATGACCATGCTGTCATTGGCAAACAAGGGTTCCGCCGCCGCTTGCGGCTCCAGCGACAACGGCATGGAGGCGGGCGCGGTGGGAGCAAAGGCAGTCGAGAGGGCGGCCATGCCCGTGTTGCGCGGCGACAGACCCGCTGGCAACGTAGGCACCAGGGGCGCGGTGTCGCCCCCCTGTTTGCCACGCCACCACTGCATGGACATCTGGGCCTCGATCTCGTCGATCTTTTTGATGGTGACCGCCCGGTCATCGGGTGAGGTCAGACTGCTTTGAAAGAAAGAGGCGCGACCCACGGGGTCTTCCACGCGCTGCCCGACCAGGGCGTCGCGCTGGCGCAGTTTGCGCAACTGATCGAACTCCCGCTTGCGCACAAAATCGTTGCGGCGCTTGCGCTCGATCATCTCCTTGAGCATCTGCTTGCTGTACTGGCTCTCACGGTCACTCTCCAGCGTGTCCAGCTCAGTCCAGTTGACGGTGGGGTTGCGCACAAACCGCACCACCTTGGAGAGCAGGCCACCAGGGGATGATTCTTCTTTGCTCATGGCAATGAACCAGAAAGTGCGCCGCTTTCAGCCGCGCGTCAGTCGCCAAACATTTTTTGCTTCAACTCACGGCGCTGCTGCGCCTCCAGCGACAGGGTGGCTGTAGGCCGCGCCAGCAGACGCCCCACGCCGATGGGTTCGCCGGTTTCATCGCAGTAGCCGTAGTCGCCAGCGTCAATGCGGGCAATGGATTGCTCGATTTTTTTCAGCAGCTTGCGCTCGCGGTCGCGGGTGCGCAGCTCCAGGGCGTGTTCTTCTTCAATGGTGGCGCGGTCGGCGGGGTCGGGCACTACCACGGTGTCTTCGCGCAGGTGCTCGGTGGTTTCACCGGCGTTGTTGTGCATGTCCTGCTTGAGCGATACCAGCTTGTGGCGGAAGAAAGCCATTTGCGTGTCGTTCATGTACTCGCTGTCTGGCATGGCCAGCACTTCAGCGTCGGTCAGCGCTTCAACGGACTTGGTTTTCCAGTTGCCAGACAGTTTGGCGTCTTTCTTTGCGGCCCCGGCGGGGGGCGACACTTGCATGGTAGAGGGCATGGTGTTGGTATAGCTCGCTTTGGCTCCAGTAGAAGCCACTGATTGCGCCATGGATGGTACGGTCAATTGGGCCAGGCGGGAGGAAGGCCGGGTACTGCGCACAGGCTCCTGTCCTGGCGCAGGCACCGTGCTGACAGACGGTGTGGCCACCGCCTTCGGCTCGGCCTTGGAGGCCGCTCTCACAGCTGGCGCAGCTGGCACCTTGGATGCCACAGCCTTGGCTGTGCTCGCGGGGGCCTTGGCGGCTGCCTGGGATTTGCTGGGTTCGGCTTTCACTTCCTGTCTCCTCACAGTACGGGCGGGCCCGCAGCCACGCGGATGGCTGGCTGACGGGCGATGGGGTGGTAAGCCCGTGTGTTTACCGGGGCGCGATTGTATCGGCACCCAATGGCTGTAATCCGCTGCGTGGCGCAATACCCACAGACCGGATTACACCCCCCTGCACACGCTCAGGCAAGGCACTGCTCCAATCCCTGCAACAGGATGTCCTGGGGCAGGTCGATGCCGATGAACACCATCTTGCTGGTGCGCGCCTCACCTTCAGCCCACTGCGGCCCCAGGTCGCTGCCCATGAGCTGGTGCACGCCCTGGAAGATCACCTTGCGCTCGGTGCCCACCATGTGCAGCACGCCCTTGTAGCGCAGCATGCGCGGGCCATAAATATTGACGATGGCGCCCAGAAAGTCTTCCAGCTTGGCCGGATCGAAAGGACGCTCGGCACGGTAGACAAAGCTCTTCACATCGTCATCGTGGTGATGGTGGTGGCCCTGGCCGTGCTGGTGCGAGGGGTGGTTGCAGTGCTCGCCATGCGCGTGGTCGTGGCCCTGGTGGTCGTGGTGGTCATGCCCGTGCTCGCAATGGCCGTGGTCATGGTCGCAGTGGCTGTGGTCGTCCTCGTCTTTCAGGAAGTCGGGGTCGATATCGAGCTTGGCGTTCAGGTTGAAGCCGCGCAAGTCCAGCACCTCGTTCAGTGGCACCTCGCCAAAATGCACCGCCTTGATGGGCGCGCGCGGGTTCATGTGCTTCAAGCGGTGAACCAGTGCGTCGGTTTCCTCGGCGCTGACCAGGTCGGTCTTGGACAGAAAAATCTGGTCGGCAAAACCCACCTGGCGGCGCGCTTCCTGGCGATCGTTGAGCTGCTGGGGGGCGTGCTTGGCGTCCACCAGCGTGATGATGGAGTCGATGAGGTAGGTCTCGGCGATTTCCTCATCCATGAAGAAGGTTTGCGCCACCGGGCCGGGGTCGGCCAGGCCGGTGGTTTCGATGACGATGCGGTCAAAGTCCAGCAGACCTTTGCGGCGTTTGGCAGCCAGCAGTTGCAGCGTCTCGCGCAGGTCTTCGCGGATGGTGCAGCAGATGCAGCCATTGCTCATCTGCACGATCTGCTCTTTGGATTCGGTCACCAAAATATCGTTGTCGATGTTTTCTTCGCCAAACTCGTTTTCGATCACGGCAATCTTCTGGCCGTGGGCCTCGCTCAACAGGCGCTTGAGCAGCGTCGTTTTGCCCGAGCCCAGAAAGCCGGTGAGGATGGTGGCGGGGATAAGAGACATGGGAGAGACACCTGCACGAAAAGGCGCTTGCCGCAGGGCATGAACGCCAGAAAAGGGAAAAAGCGAGGTCGCAGTTTAGCGGTGGCACCATATATCTGGCGCTGGCGCAAAGAAATGGCTACATTGCTGCGCCAAAGCAGCACAGCCTGATTGGCCCACCCCTAGAGCACTTCTTTGCCCATGAAAAAACCCACCCTTGCCGCTGCCGTGGCGCTTCTTTTGCTGTCGGGCTGCGCCAGCATGACCCCTGATCAATGCCGTGTTGCCGACTGGTACCAGGTCGGCGTGGAGGACGGCAGCGCCGGCCATGGCGCGCAACAAAAGCTGGGGGAATACGCCCAGGACTGCGCCGAAGTGGGCGTGCGCCCCGATACGGCACGCTTCCAGCAAGGCTGGGAGACGGGCATCCTGCGCTACTGCACGCCCTACACCGGCTGGAGCGAAGGCACCCGGGGCCGCAGCCAGCAGCTGGACATGTGCCGGGGCCGCCCGCAGGAAGGGGGCTTTCAGTTTGCCCTGCGCGCGGGTCTGGAGGTGTACCGCACCCGGCAAAGCATGGACAGCAACGAGCGCGAAATCCGCCGCCAGGAGCAGCGCCTGCAAGACAAGAACACCACCGAAAGCCAGCGCCGCGAGGCCCGCGACCGCATCCGTTACCTGGACTTTGAGCAATCGCGCCTGCGCCGCACGCTGCAAGACCAAGAGCGCCTGGCCCCCTGAGCAGGCACACCACAGGCCACGGCGCCCCGTGCGCCAGCCTGGCACCTGGCAGAGGTATTTCTGCAATCAAATTGGCTTCTAACGCCCTGGGGACGGGCGCTAGCAGCTATCAAAAAAGAAGCGATTCCACCGCACACGCCCCACACAGTGCGCTGCAACATGCACTGGGGCGAAGCACCGCTCCCACAGAGCGCACCACGCGCCCTGCCACGCCCACCCTTGCGTCACCGTTTTTCTCGGCCTTGAGCCAGTTCCAACCACCGGAAACTGCGCGGTAGCGCACGCTTGTTGGCGCTGGCCTTCTGCGCAGCCACGCACATCCCCCTGCGGCGCAGGCGCTGCGCGAACGCATTTTCTGGTGTGGTGGGTATTTTTTGAAATTGATTAAATTGATAGAATCATAAAAATTCACACATTTAATACTTTTGTCGTCTGTCTTTCTCCAGGCAGCACAACCACTGCCCCTGGCGCCCCAAGGAACAGATCTTCGCCACCGGATTGGCACTGATCCGCCTCATGCTCGACTTCACCCCGCAGCAACAGATTCATTTATCGCCAGACAGGAAACCACCATGAGCATCGAACTCACCCACCACAGTACGGCGCAGCACACGGCGGCCAACAGCCAAGCCCTGCTGGGCGACAACATCTTGCTGGCCTCTATCGTCTTGAGCGCCGTCGCTGCGGTGGCGCTGGGCACAAATTTCGTCGAATCGCAGCTCGCATGGGGAGCATCGGGCGTACTGCTGGCTCTCACCGGGCTGATTTACCTCACCCGGCGCGGAACACTCACTTCCAGCCTGGTGCTGGCATTTGTGCTGTCATCGTTTGTAGAGCTGCACATTCAGCTGGCCCAAGGCATGACCGAATTCCACTTCGGGGTCTTCGTCACTCTGGCGTTGCTGCTGGTGTACCTCGACTGGCGGCCCATCGTACTGTCGGCAGTCACCTTCGCCGTACACCACGTGCTTTTTGATCGCCTACAGGCCGCAGGCTACGGCTTCTATTGCCTGACCCAGGCAAACCTCCCGCTTGTCTTGCTGCATGCGGTCTATCTGGTCATCCAGACCACACTGGAAGTGGTGCTGGCCATACGCATGGGCCGCACGGCACGCCAGGGTCGGGAACTGAGCCATCTGGTCAGCGCTGTAAACCAACCGGACGGCATCGCATTGGACGTACAGAGTTTTCCAGTGACCACTCCGGGGGCCCTTGCATTGCAAGAAACCCTTCAGCGCATGGCGCAGGCGGTATTGGCTGTACGCTCATCGGCTGGCGGCATGGAGGTGGCATCGACCGAGATCGCACAGGGCAACCAGGATCTTTCTGCCCGCACCGAAAACCAGGCCAGCGCGCTGCAACAGACGGCTGCCTCCATGGAGCAGCTCAACTCCACC
>ERZ724504.756-NODE-756-length-18207-cov-6.416263_pt1 | contig 18207 bp, 15 predicted proteins | sample MGYA00376037_ERZ724504 | MGnify/ENA primary metagenome ERZ724504 (study PRJEB28724, sample SAMN07190888) | wastewater metagenome | isolation source: influent of sewage treatment plant in Hong Hong | place: USA: Christiansburg, Virginia | collected 2016-03-01 ... | reverse complement strand
GTCTGGGATGTCTGGGATGTCTGGGATGTCTGGGATGTCTGGGATGTCTGGGATGTCTGGGATGACGGGCATGGCCGGGATGGCTGGTATGTCGGGGGCAATGGCCGGCATGGATCATGGTGCGATGGGCGGCATGAATCACGGTGGTATGGCAATGGACCATAGTCAGCATGCCATGTCTGCTGGGGGCTTGGCAGTGCCCAGCACCACAGCACGCCATGCTCGCACTGAATATGGCGCGAGAACAGATATGCGAGTCGATATGGCCCGCACCAATCTTGACGATCCCGGTATCGGTCTGCGCAATAACGGCAGACGGGTGCTGACCTTGGCAGATCTGCATACACCTTCAGGTCCGATGGACTCGCGCGGTCCTGGACGAGAGGTGGAGTTGCACCTGACGGGCAATATGGAGCGTTATTCCTGGTCTCTTGATGGATTGGAGTTCGGGCAATCAACGCCTGTTCACTTCCGTCACGGCGAGCGTTTGCGAGTCATCCTGCACAACGACACGATGATGACTCACCCTATGCACTTGCATGGGATGTGGAGTGAACTGGAGAGCCCTGATGGTCGATTCCTCGCCCGTCGACACACCTTGCCAGTACAGCCTGCACAACGCATCAGCTTCTTGGTTACGGCAGATGCTCTGGGGCGCTGGGCATGGCATTGCCACCTGATGTTCCACATGGATGCAGGCATGTTCCGCGAAGTCGTAGTGTCTTGAACAAACCTCACAAGGAAGATCAAAAATGTCCAAAGCACTCCCTATTCGTGCATTGTCCACTGCGCTCCTCGCTCTGGTGAGTATTGCGGCCCAGGCGCAAAGCGACCATTCATCGCATGGCCAAGCGGATATGCAAATGGAAGCACCGGCAAGCCCTGCCACAACTGCAGCTGATCCACATGCAGGTCATGGTGCTATGACTGGCAGCGCTGCAAGCGGCCCTGCGATGGATCACGGCAGCATGCAGATGCAAGGGGGATCCGCACCTCCAGATGCTCGCGACCCGCATGGGTATTCCAATGGGCTGACCTTGGGATCGGGCGATTACGCGGTGCCTGGCGTCCCGCGCTTGATGCTTGCGGACGAGCATACCTTTGCCTCGCTGCGTGGTGAGACCCTGGAACGCCGTTTTTCACGCAGAGGTGATGATTCAACGGCCTATGACTTGCAAGCATGGTACGGGACCTCATACAACAAAGCTGTCTTGAAGGCAGAAGGTGACGTCGCCAAAGGAAAGCTCGAAGAGTCTCGCACCGAACTGCTATGGAGCCGTGCTGCCACAACCTATTGGGATACACAGCTTGGTCTGCGCTTAGACAACGGAGTGGGGCCTAGCCGTCAATGGCTGGCATTTGGCGTGCAGGGACTCGCCCCTTATTGGTTCGAGGTTGAGGCTACGGCTTATGTCGGCAGTGGCGGCAGAACAGCGCTTCGCCTAAATGCAAGCTACGAACTATTGTTGACTCAGCGCCTGATCCTTGAGCCTAGGGCTGAAATGCAGTTTTACGGCAAGGATGATCCAGAGCGCCATATCGGCAAGGGCCTAGCTGAAGCATCTGCTGGCCTGCGACTGCGCTACGAGTTCAGCCGTCAGTTCGCACCCTATATCGGTGTCGAACGTGCAGGCAGTTTCGGGCGTACTGCAGATCTCGTTCGCGCAGACGGCGGCCGTGCTCAGCAAACACGTTGGGTGGCCGGTGTCCGCTTCTGGTTCTAGCCAGACCAATGTGCACTTCCTAGTTGGCGTGTTCTCGGGGGCGCCAACCCAATAGAGCTAGATTCGACATCGATTTTCAAACCACCATCACACTTAGATAGGAGTCCTCATGAACCGCTCAACCCTGGTAGCTAAGTACATCGCACCAATCGCCGCAACTCTGTTCGCTTCTGCAGCATTTGCCCATCCTTCGCTAGTCTCCTCGTCACCTGCGGATAAGTCGCAGGTTGCTGCACCTGCAACGATTGAGCTGAAGTTCTCGGAAACGCTGGTTCCTCAGTTCTCGGCTGCGAACTTGATCATGACGGGCATGCCCGGGATGCCGAACCACGGTGCAATGAAGGTCAGCGCAAGCGTCTCTGGCGCTAGCGATGGCAAAACCATGGTCATTACTCCTGCGCAAGCACTTCAACCCGGTGCCTATCGCGTGGATTGGCGTGCCGTGTCTTCGGACACACACCCGATCAATGGCAATGTCACATTTCAGGTGAAGTAACCAAATGGCCGAGGATTGGTTCACCATCGTTTTGCGCCTCGCGCTTTATCTGGACATGGCTGCAGCTTTTGGCGTCGCCGTGTTCGGCGTCTATGCCCTTGGCCATGACGAGCGATCCTTGGCAATTGCGCGTCGCTATCGAGTTTGCATTGGTGTATTTGCAGCAATCGGGATTGGACTGTCAGTGATTGGCATGACAGTCCTTGCCAAGGCCATGTCCGGTGCTCAAACTTACGCTGAGTTGTCAACGCATATCTTCGAGATGCTGATCACCGGCACTCACATGGGCCTTGCTTGGTGCATTCGTATTCTTGCGCTAGCGCTTTGCATCTTGATTGCCCTAGTGAAGTTCAATCCAACGTTTCGCTTCGTTGCCATGTCCGCATCTAGCGGTGTAGCGCTGGCGACACTGGCCTGGGCTGGTCACGGTGCGATGGACGACGGAATGCGTGGATACGTCCACCTTGCTTCAGATATCTTCCATCTCTGGGCAGCAGGTGCATGGGTCGGCGCGTTACTTGCTTTTTTGATCTTAGCAACAAGTAGGGCAAATGCGACACAGGACACTGTCGCCATATTGAGCCGAACATCAAACGGCTTCGCCCATATCGGAACTCTTATCGTTTTCGTTCTTGCGGCCAGTGGTGTAGTCAACTATGTATTGATCGCAGGGCCTTCGCTTGATCCGCTTGTTTCGACACTCTATGGTCAGTTGCTGCTAGGCAAGCTAGTGCTGGTTCTCGGAATGCTTGCTTTGGCAGCTGCAAATCGGTTCCGGCTTAGTCCAAGTCTGGAGGCATCATTGGGCTCAGGGAATCGCGCGCAAGCAGTCGCTAAGCTACGCCAGAGCCTGTTCATGGAGACAACACTTGCAGTTCTGGTTTTGGCGAGTGTGGCTTGGCTAGGGATTCTTTCCCCAAAAGGAATTTGATCCTCCGAGATCAACCACCGACAGCAGAAGCGGAGCTGCTCTAAGCAGACGTAGACACTGATAGGAAGGGTAAAACGCTTCCGTCGATTCATGCTTGGATGGCGTCCGCGTCATGTAGTCAGACAAAGGCCATCTCAACAAAGAACTATTTCTTAAATTGAGATGGCCACAAGCAGCGAACTCTGATTGCGCTATCTCAGAATAGGTGGATAGAGTTGTTTTTCGAGCAGATTCTGGCTTGACATTCACATGGTGTAAGGGCCAAGAATCGATCCAACATCGTGAAGGGCCATCGGCATGTATCATCATCAGCATCGATCTTCTTCAGAGTCAGTTGAGTTGGAAAACACCATGACTGAGGCTGAGCCTTTGAAGGATCCTGTTTGCGGCATGACTGTCTCTCTACAGTCGCCTCATCAGATAGTTCACGAGGGACGGACCTATCGCTTCTGTAGTGCCGATTGCCAGCAAAAATTTGCTCATGCCCCTGCGCAATTCATATCGAGTAGCGGGCAGGCGGATCACGCAGTAGAGGGCTCAGTCTATGTATGCCCAATGCATCCTGAAGTCCATCAAGATCATCCGGGGCGTTGTCCTAAATGCCAAATGCATTTAGTGCCTGAGGCCCAGTTGCTCAGCTCGCACGAACATGCTCATGTGGCTGCAAGTCATTCAGATCAGAAATCGTTTGATGACTCGGGCGTGGTTCCCGCCGGAACGATCTATACCTGCCCGATGCATCCGGAGGTCCGGCAAGATCATCCCGGAAACTGCCCTAAATGCGGAATGACTCTGGAGCCACTGATCCCGGTTGGAGAAGAGGACAACAGCGAGTTGCAAGACTTTCAACGGCGATTCTGGTGGACGCTACCACTCACCCTGATTGTTACCACTCTGGCCATGTTCGGACACAAGTTCGGCTGGTTCACTATGCAGACCCAAACATGGGTCGAGTTGACTCTTTCCCTGCCCGTGGTGCTATGGACGGGCTGGCCCTTTTTTGTTCGAGGCTGGCAGTCAATCATCCACCGCAGTCCGAACATGTGGACGTTGATCAGCTTGGGATCGGGAGCCGCCTTTGTCTACAGCCTCGTAGCGACGCTGGCACCTGGTGTGTTTCCCGACTCGTTCGTATCCATGGGCCGTGTAGCTGTTTATTTCGAGGCAGCGGTGGTCATCATTTCTTTGACCATGTTGGGGCAGATCATTGAGCTGAAGGCTCGCTCTCAGACCTCGGCCGCTATCAAATCATTGCTTAGCCTAGCTCCTAAGACGGCAAGGCGTATCAATGCAGATGGCAGTGAGGAAGATGTTCCCCTCAGCCACGTGCATGTCGGAGACCTGCTGCGCGTACGTCCAGGCGAGAAAGTACCCGTGGATGGCATTGTCACGGAAGGTCAAAGCGCCGTTGATGAATCGATGCTCACGGGCGAGCCAATACCTGTGACAAAGCGCGTTGACGACAAACTGATCGGCGCCACACTCAATACGAGTGGAGCTCTGGTCATGAGGTCAGAAAAGGTGGGCACTGCCACCATGCTCTCCCAGATAGTTCAGATGGTTGCATCGGCCCAACGGTCTAAGGCACCGATGCAGCGAATGGCCGACGTAGTGGCTGGAAAGTTCGTTCTGGTTGTCGTGCTAGTTGCTGTAGTGACCTTCTTCGTCTGGGGAATTTTTGGCCCAGAGCCCAGTTGGGTGTTTGGGTTGATCAATGCCGTCGCGGTACTCATCATCGCCTGCCCATGTGCGCTAGGTTTGGCCACACCCATGTCAGTAATGGTGGCCACAGGGCGCGCTGCAGAGCAAGGCGTTTTGTTCCGTGACGCGGGCGCCATCGAAAAAATGCGTGAAGTGGATACGCTCATCGTAGATAAAACGGGCACCCTTACAGAAGGTCGGCCTGCGTTCGATAAAGCGATTCCTGCTCCAGATTTCACCGCTGACGAAGTTTTGAGGCTTGCCGCTAGCTTGGATCAGGGTAGCGAGCATCCGCTTGCGGATGCCATCGTCCGAGCTGCACGTGAACAAGGCTTACAGCTCGCTAAACCTGTGGACTTCGATTCCGCCAGCGGTATTGGTGTACGTGGAACCGTTGAGGGGCGGCGCTTGGCATTAGGCAACACCACATTGATGGCTCAAGAAGGCGTATCTGTATCTTCCTTGCAAGCGGACGGAGAACGCCTGCGAGGAGAGGGTGCAAGCATCATGCATTTAGCGGCTGATGGGAAGTTCGCGGGCATTCTGGCGGTAACAGACCCTATCAAAGCTAGCACTCTGGATGCCATCCAAACGCTTCATGCAAGCGGCTTGCGAATTGTCATGGCAACCGGAGATGGTCTGACCACAGCCAAGGCTGTTGGTGCCAAGCTTGGAATTGATGAAGTCCATGGCGAAGTCAAGCCCGCCGACAAGCTAGCTCTCGTGGAGCGATTGCAAAGTGAAGGCCATGTGGTTGCCATGGCTGGTGACGGGATCAACGATGCGCCGGCCTTGGCAAAAGCTGATGTAGGTGTAGCCATGGGAACAGGGACCGACGTAGCAATGAACAGCGGTCAGATCACGCTGGTCAAGGGTGATTTGCGTGGCATTGCCCAGTCTCGTGAAATCTCAACTGACACAGTGCGCAACATGCGTCAGAACTTGCTGTTTGCCTTTATATACAACGGAATTGGTGTGCCGATTGCTGCGGGAGTTCTCTATCCCTTCACGGGATGGCTGTTGTCGCCAATGATTGCAGCGTTAGCAATGAGCTTAAGTTCGGCATCTGTGATCTTCAACGCTCTACGCTTGAGGAGGTAACGTTGCAATCGGCAAAGAACGGCGACTGGGCTGCTGCCGGTTTCAAAGACACCTTAACAAGGTGTCTGGACTGCCCCTGGTCCGGTAGACAAGCCCCGCCTATCCTTGGACTGCCCCTGGTCCGGTAGACAAGCCCCGCCTATCCTTTGAGCATAGGAGGGAATGTCATGAGCACCCAGAGGTTTACGCCGGAATTCAAAGAAGAGGCCGTCAAGCAGGTCGTCGAACGCGGCTACTCCGTCCCAGATGTAGCGGCCCGCCTGGGAGTCTCGGCCCATAGCCTGTACAAGTGGGTCAAGGCAGTTTTGCCGGATAAATCTGAGCAGCAGTCCAAGGAACTGTTGGAAGCCAAGAGCGAGATTCTTCGCCTGCGCGCCCAGATGCGCAGAGTGGAGGAGGAGCGTGACCTGCTAAAAAAAGCCGCGCGGTACTTTGCCAGGGAGCCCGAGTGAAGTACCGCTTCATGAACGAGCACCGTCACGAGTATTCGCTGGCCATGATGTGCCGGGTTCTGCAGGTGGCACGGGCTGGCTTCTATGCGCGGCCGCCAAGTTCCCTGTCTACAGGGACCTGGCGGGCTTTGACTTCGCCCACAGCGAGGTCAATGAAGCCTTGGTACGCAAGGTGTGTAGCTGCTCACGCAGCTTCAAAGGCAGGTACGCGGTGTGGTTGGGGTGGTACTTTTCTAAAAATTCTGTGCGATAGACCACAGGCTTGCGTAAATGCCGAGGCTGACCCACGTACGCCTTGATGGCTTCGCCTTCAGCGCTGACAGGAACGTATGGCTCGATCTCAGCATCTGCGCTTGAAGCATGCTCGCCATTTGGGCTTTTATCTGTATCCGTCTGGCCAACCCATATTGACCGCCGGCGGCGGTCATGACTGAGACTCAGATCGTGGCGCTCTGCCACCGATGCGGCAACAGTTCCCCGATGCGGCTGTCCTTGTGTGTGGGCAGCCGGGTCATTACATCCTTGAGGTAAGCGTGTGGGTCGTGGCCATTGAGCTTGGCTGACTGGATCAGGCTCATGATGGCAGCGGCACGCTGACCCGCCCGCAGCGACCCGGCAAATAACCAGTTCTTACGACCGAGCGCGACCGGTCGCATCTGGTTCTCCATCCAGTTGTTGTCGATCGGCAGTTGGCCGTTGTCCAGCAAGCGCGTGAGCGCCTGCCAGCGCCGCAGGCTGTAGTCGATGGCCCGTGCCGTGGCTGAACCCTCGGGTACCTTGCTGCGGTGCTCGCTCAGCCAGGCGTGCAATTTGGCCACGATCGGGCGGCTGTGCTGCTGGCGCATTCGCAGCCGCTCGGTGCCATCGACATTGCACGCCTGCCTCTCCACCTCGTAGAGCTGCCCGATCTGCACCAGCGCCTGCTCGGCAATCTGGCTCTTGTTGGCTGCATGCAGCTCAAAGAACTTGCGCCGGGCGTGCGCCCAGCAAGCCGCCTCGGTGATGTGCTCGCCCATGAGCTGCTTGTAACCTGCAAAGTCATCAACCAGCAGCGTGCCGCGCCAGCCGTTGAGGAATTCACAGGCGTGCTTGCCCGCACGGCTTTCGCAGAAGTCGTAGACCACGGCCTTGAGGTCTTCGTGCCGCCCCGGGGTGTAGGCCCACAGGTAGGCGCGGTGCGTCTTGCCATCGCGCTCGCTGCCGCGCTTGAGCATCTGCACCGGGGTCTCATCGGCGTGCACGATGCTGTGTGCGAGCACCTCCTGGCGCAGCGCATCGACCAGCGGCTGCAGTTGCACGCCGCAGCTGCCCACCCACTGAGCCAGGGTCGAGCGTGCCAGCGGCACCCCAGCACGGGCATAGATGCTCTCCTGGCGGTATAGGGGCAGGTGGTCCGCGTACTTGGCCACCAGCACCTGGGCCAGCAAGCCGGTGGTGGCTAGGCCCTTGTCGATGATGTGCGCCTCGACCGGCTGCTGCTTGAGCGTCTGGCAGCACGCGCACACCCATTTGCCGCGCACATGGCGGTGCACCGTGAACACGCCGGGCGTGTAGTCCAGCTTCTCGGCCACATCCTCGCCCATGCGGCGCATGGCCTGGCCGCAGCACTCAGTCACCTCGGGCTCGTGTGTGAACTCCTGGCGCAGCAGTTGTGCCGGCAATGGCAGGCGCTTGGGTTGCTGACGTGGGCTGCGCTCTTCAGCCGAGCGCAGCTGCTCGATCTCCTCATCCACCGCCTGCAGGTCTTCTTCGAGCGCGTCTTCCAGCAGACTGCGCTGATCGGCGTTCAATGCCTCAGTCTTGGCGGCGAACTTCAGCCGCTTGAGGATGGCCATCTCGTAGCTGAGCTTGTCCAGCAGCGTCTGCTTGTGTTTGAGCTCGCTCATGAGGTGCTGCAGCATCTGGCGCATTTGCGCCTCGTCCATGCTCTGCAGATCCACCGGTTCGTTCATGGCCGTCATCATCCCCGATGGGTGGGCAGCCGCCTACTGGCATATCCACGAATTGAACGCCATAGCACGGGCGACCAACATCACAGCACCGTGATCACAGCGTCTTCTCCCAGGCGCTGCCAGGGCAAGCCGGTGACCAGGGCTTGCAGTTGTTCGACGCTGAGTGTGAGCCGAGGACCCAGGCGCTCATCGCCCCAGGCAAACTTGCCTTGGTTCAGGCGCCTTGCGGCCAGCCAGACGCCAAAGCCATCGTGCACCAGTACCTTCAGGCGGTTGGCCCGTGCGTTGGCAAAGAGATAAGCGTGGTGCGGGCGGGCCGCGCCAAAGACTTGCACCACTCTGGCCAGGGCCGTCTCGGGGCCGGCACGCATGTCCAGCGGTTGCGTGGACATCCAGACCGCATCGACCCGGATCACCGCAACACCTCGCGCAAGAGCGCCCCGCACTGGCCCAGTGGGCACTGCAGGCTGACCACCAGTTCGCCGCGTTGCAGGCGCACATGGACTGACGCAGACGGCGGCGGTAAAGGCGCGGATGGCGGTAATGCAGCCAGCGCCTGCTCCTCATGGGTGCTGTCCGCCATTGCCGTCAGCGGCAGCGAGATGAAGCCGGGCTCAGCATCCGAACAAACGCCCGGTTGAGCGCGCACAGGGCCCGCCTCCCGAATCCATCGGTGCACCATGTTCGCGTGCAGCCCCTGCGACAAGGCAACACCACCGACACTGGCACCGGGTTGCGCGCAGGCTGCCACCACCTGAGCCTTGAATGCCTTGCTGTACTCCCGCCGGCGTGGCCGGCCATCGTTTGAAAACTGTTCCATCGTCTCCACGATCCTCCAAGCGTGGACACGATGCCCGCTTCTCACGGCGCTTTCAATATGGGGTCACCGGACGGATACGGTCCAATACGATCAAGCCATGCCCCAATCTAAGCTCTGGTCGCCTATTCGATAGAGGCGAACATTATGGGTGGGGCCCGGTCCGACTATTTTTTCCATCCGACCAGTTCAAGAGGTCGCAGTCCAAACCGCACAGCATTCCCGGCATGCAAGCCTGCTAGTTCCTTGAGTACGAGTTGTGTGAAGTGCTCGCGGTCTTCAGGCTGCACACTTCCAGGCAGCATGGCGTAAACGCTCGCCTCATTCACGGGCAAGCCGCCGCGAACAACAGCGGCAATCACCTCGCCTAGCACTTGCCGGTAGCGCAAACGCAAGATGTCAGGCGGCACAAGACTTTGCTGCACAGCCACGTACTGTTGGCATGAACGCTCGTAGGCCCACACAAAGACATCCCGCAGCAGGTCCACCTGATTGAGTTCGTACACACCAATCATCGCGTCCACATAGGCTTGCTGGGGTACATCAATGAATGACAGCGGGCACAGGTTGTGGCGTATGAAGGGAATGTTGGCTGCCAGGCGCGACACCCGCTTGTTCACATCCTCAAATGGCTGCAAGTAAGGCAAGTGCACCATCAAGAAGAAGGCTTGCTCGAAAGGATCTTCGATCTCTGCGGCCATACCCACCACGATGCCGAACAACTCTTCCAGACGCTGCGGCAAAGCCACTGGCAGGTAAACGCTGCCACCAATTTCTACGGCACGACTGCGAATGCGGCCACACATGGCGGGGTCAGGCATCAAGCCATCAGAGAGCAAGGCATGCAAGGCCACGATGGTGTCCTGCGACACCACGGCTTGCTCTGGCGAGTGCACTAGAAATTCGATGGCCTGCTTGTGGTTCAGAATCATCTGCGTCTCAAAGGCATCCTTACCCTCTGCGACCTGGCCAAACTCAATCAGCCTTGCTGTATCCAAACGACTGTAGGTATTGCCTTCCAGCTGTGACGAAGCCCATGAAAGGTCGATCAGCAAGCGGTTAAGAATGTCCTTGGCAAATGTACCTGCTGGTGTTTGCTCGGCAGGTGAGCGCCCCAGTGCATGTAGCTGCTCACGCAGCTTCAAAGGCAGGTACGCGGTGTGGTTGGTGTGGTATTCCTCTAAAAACTCTGTTCGATACACCACTGGCTTGCGTAAATGCCGAGGCTGACGCACATACGCCTTGATGGCTTCGCCTTGAGCGCTGACGGGAACATATGGCTCGATCGCAGCCTCTGTGCCTGAAGAACCTACGCCACCTGCGCTTTCATCTTCCAGAACAGGAAAGTAGCGCACGGCCCGCGCTTGCCCCTGCACCCTAATGCGCCCTTGTTCAACCAATAAGGCCAATCGGCGCTGAAGGCTACGGCGTTGCAAGGCCAGCCCAGACTCATGCAGCACCTCTTCGGCGCTCACCCCTTCTGGGTGACGCCTAATGACATTGACCAACAAGTCAAGTTCTTGCTGTGGTTTGACGCTATTCATGACGCGAATTTTGACGCCATATGAAAATTGCGTCAAATAAAGTGTCGCAATCAACAAGGTGCGCGTGTTGGTGCGTACCCGCTTTGAGATACCCAGCAGGTTCACCTTGCCGCCTATGCGGAGATACCGAGCACCAGGCCCAGCCAGACCGTAGAACTCGCACGCTGACTTGAAGGCTACGACCTCTCAGCAGCACTGCGCTCTGGATCGCTACCAGGGGCTTCATGCCCTATCCATGCGCAGGACAGTTGGAAGCCGCACCTAGATGACATTGATGTTTTTACAGTCGGTTGTTTGATGCGCTGTGCCTGCTCTCGCACGCTGCTAGCCATGTACTGCGGGATGCCAGCCTGCCGCAGCCTTGTGTATGCACACACCTCCCCTCACGGCGAACGAATGCTCAACGGCATAAATGTCTGACACATCTGCACGTGCATGCAATTTTTTGCTAAATATTTAGTTGGTTTTTTAATAAAAAATTAAATACCAATTGGCTATTTATGTCACTTTATTTGACCTCTGAAAACACCAACATATCGAGGCATTTTTGGTGTCCAATTCATTTGTCCCGGGAGCACTTTCAACTAACCCAAAACCTAAGGCTTGTATGCAAAAGATGATGCTTATTCAATCTACTGAAACCCACGCTGTGTCTCCTCATGCAATCGCACACACGAAGAAAGCAGATCCCTCGCTCGCTCAATTCGATACATTGCCCGACTGTGCACATGTGCGTTTGCCTGCCGTACTTGCACTGTTTGGTATTTCTCGTGCCACGGTCTGGCGTTGGGTGAAGGAGCAAAAGATCCCCGCACCCAAGCACTTTGGATCTCGTGTCAGCGCTTGGAACGTTGGCGATCTGCGTGGAGCCCTCAACGCTACATCTTTACGCTAACCATCCCTCACTTCTCTTCACATAGGCATCGCAGAAAAATATCAATAGCGAATAACTGCGAAATAGCCTGCATTTAAATCCCACAACGGTAGAGCTATCACTCCTAGTGAGCCGCCGGTGTGGGTTAAAGGATTAAATATGAATGCTTCGATTCAAATATCTGCCAATTCTATTGAAGAAAATATTTCACCCCCAGTGAGCGGTGTAGAGGTGCTTGGTACAACTCGTGATCGATTTGGTAATCGCCTTGTCGTAGCAAAAGCGTATGGTGCCAATACGTATGAAGCATTTACTTTTGACCCAGTAAATTTAATAACTGGAAGCAGCCGTGATTTGGCAAAGATTCTGGTTAATAATGGTATCAACTCCCCCATTAAACAAAATCCTTTGGTAATACAAAAAGATATTGTTGACCAGTTAGATTTAAAGAAGGGGAAAGTAATAGTTTTTCTTGAAATACCTGGAACTCATCAATGCCTTATTGGTGAAGAAAATTACACCATTATTGTGGCTAATCGTCATTTCTACTCACCTAGACCACTTCCTAGTGAAGTAAGCGTCATTCTAGTTGGCGAGGCAAATAAGAAGCATAGAAAGAAAGATAGCTATCACAGTTTCATCATCGAATTGAGCGAGAAGCTTGCTGCTCAACCTCGATTGCTTTTGGCAATTCTCTTTGCATTAACTTCTTATTGGTGGACGATATTCGGTGTTCCAACATTGGCACTCATGTTAGTTGGAAAGACTTCAACAGGTAAATCTGTTTCTCAACGCCTTGCATCACAACTGGTCAAGGGTACGGAAAAAATTATTTCTGGAAACTTTACTACGATTGGTTTACATGATGAACTTGCACATCAAGGCACGCAGCCAGTATTTATTGAAGATGGTCATGGAAAAACAGTTGCGCAGGCAATGCTTTCGGCATTTATGGATGCAGGTAATTCTGCGCATCGTGTGCGCAGCAAAAAATCACAGTATGGCAAGGAACCCACAAAGCCTGTCACAGCAACGTTGATTGTTTCGGCAGAACAAAATATAGCAGCATCAGCAAAAGAGGCTAAGCTTCCAATGCAGCCCGGCGTTGTTTCTCGTGTGTTTGAGATTTTTAGCGGCGAGTTTGGTATGTTCGACGAACTCTGTGGATTTAATGATGGAGCAAGCTTAGCTGCTTATTTTGACAAAGTAGGAGCTGAACATCCTGGAGTTCTAGGTGAACTCGTAACCCAGTCCATTTGTGAAAATTTCCCTCTCTATCAACAGAAATGGGAAGATCGAAAATCAATTATCGCTCGTCATATTTCCAAGCATATAGAAATCGATGTTAACTGGGATGGCCAGGATCAGCGCTTATTTAACAGTCTTGTCTTTTGCGCATTTATAGGCCATATCGCGGTGAAGGAAAATCATTTACTTATTAGAAACATGAATATTAATTCAGGGATTGGCAAACTTTTTGGAGAGCACCTGTCCCGCAAGTATTCCAGCAGTATAGAGCTAGCTATTGAAATTAAATCAACAATAACAGCAGTACGTCATGCACTCAATCGAAACCTAAGAAAAATAAAGAAGCCTCAGCTTGGAATCAAGCTTAGCCTCCAGTTAAAAAATGCTGCAATTATTGGTTTTGATGTAGAAGAAAAAGATGGTCGATATTACCTAATCAAACCTGAAGCATTTCAGGAGATCATGGGCGATCGATTGAGTCGAAAAACCTATCAGCACCTTAAAGAAGCTGGATTCCTTAAAGTCTCTGCTGATCGTGGACACCAGTACCAGAAGCGTCTTTCTGATGGACGTCGTGCGAGCTTCGTAGCGATTTCGGCAGCCATCATGAACGAGTGACCTACCCTCTAAGCTAGGCAGCAAGCCATGTCACAACGTTTTCTTGTGACATGTGCTTGCGGTGCATGCTGCACGTCACATAACGAATTCAAATGTAATACCAAGCATTAATACTGTTTTATGTAGATAGCTCAATTAATAGTGATTTTACGATAGACCAACACTTGTATTACTAGCAAAAGAAAATTAAAAGCCAATATAAAAGACTTATTAGAGTGGATTTTACTTAAAACCCAAAAGCTTACCAATAACTGTAAAAATTAAGTAACAACAGTGCATTCAGCAACTATCCAAAAGGATGGTCGCTGCTTACTAAAAAGGTTTTAGAAATGAGAAATTCCCTGATTGATACCGTAAAGTTTTCCATCAAGGTTGAGCATGGTTCTTTGATTGATGAACACAAACGGCTACAAGCCCAAGGTGTGAGTAATCGACTAACCAATGCCATGGCTGGGTCTTCTCGTAAATTTAAAGTGCCAGGTGCGTATGGTATGGAGGCTACGGTATGGTCAAAAAAGAACGGAAAAGTACTACAGATTGAATGTAGCGCTGCAAAATTCTTAAGAGGTCACAATGTATTTGGCTCAGAAGATTTGAGCCAGATCGTTCTGGATATATCAAAGCAGGTGTGTCAATATTTAAAAATTGAGCCAACACCCAGAGAAAAGCAAGCTATAAAAGCTGGTGATGTGCGGCTTTTTCGCGCTGACCTTGCTGCTCACTTTCGGCTTCCAAGCAAGTTTACCGTCCGGAGTTTTCAGCTCGCATTAAAAATGCAACTGGCTTTCACGCAGAGGTCATTTTCTACTTATGCTGATGAAACTTTATACGTCAATCAACACAGTGATATGAGACCCATCAAAATTTACGGGAAGGGTGAGGAAATTGCCTTTCGACCTTTACCTCAGAATTTACCAGACAGAGAAGCTATCGAAAATTATGCCAAAAACTTGGTGCGAATCGAAATCACATTGCGTAGTCGATTCTTGCGAAGAATAAAAATGTCACAAGTTAAAGATTGGGACAAACAGAAAGCAAGAAGGGTATTCATGGACGATATCCTTGCATTAAATCTCTTGGACAAATCTTTATTGCAGGGTGAACCTGTACTAGGCTTATCCAATCTGCAGAATAGCATTATTGCTTTACATGCCGCTGGGGTAGATGTGTCAACAGTAATTCCCAATGCCCGCCAACTTAAAACACACATTAAGGCGATTCGCGAGAAAGCTGGTGTTAATGTTCGTGTTCCCTCAGAAGCACGTTCACTTGCTACAGTGCCAGTAAAGCGCTACCTTGAGGGTTTAAAGTTTGGACACTACACATTAAATTAATTTTGATTAGGATTTGTTGCTTGAGCTGCTTCCTAATTTAGAGAAGCAGCTTTAGCAGCTTTCAAAGTCTTTAATCTCTCTAGCTTCGCATTAAGCTTCTTTTTATGAAGCTTATTTTCCCAAAGTCTTCTACCCAAGCCAACTTTTAGGGTATTAATCGCAATACTTCGGTAGTCTTTTGGCTTCTCCAAGGAAGCAACCAAAGTTTTGTAGTACTTTTGCGTGATTTCAATATTTGTCAGTTCTCGGCCTTTAATTTTTTCATCAACCTTAATTTTCTCATTAAATACAAGCTTAGCGATATCGGCCCAAGGTACGGGTACATCTTCGTTTCTTGAATCAATAACCTTAAGGTGCCTCAAGTAGTGCATGGGTGAGCTACTGCGTCTTTTTGGAGGCTGCTCATCAGCACCGGGGGATTTTTCTAACGACTCAATCAGGTTGTCTCTATATTTTTCTAAGGCTTCTGTGGCAGATTTTATTTGTGCACGAAGCTCAAAACTGGTTTCAAGTGTTTGATCAACGTTGAATAAAATCAACATCTGCCCATGCTTGAGGTTAATTTCGACTTTTCTTTCTTTTTCGTCTTCATTTCTCCATGAATTTATTACTTTATTGATAAATTCAGGAAATGGCCCATCTATTTCAGAATAGTGCTTAAAAAAGCTTATCCCATATTTATCACAAATAGCTTGCTCTTGTTGTGAAGAGTTTCGACCTTTGATTGATTTGCAATCACCAATGAAGTCAGTATTTCTTCTCAAAAATTCCCATGCCCAACGCTGACTGTCCCAAAGCTTGTAATCAGGGTAATCTTTTTCCCATGCTCGAAGCTTTGCTGGTTTTCTCTTTCTTTCTGGCTTAGCGGGCTTATTTTTTGCAGAAGCTTCGATTTTTTCAGATTTTTTCATCGTTCTCAGAGACATTTGACATCACCACAGCAGAGCATGTTAAGTGGCTATCCTGACGAGATCTAACATAACTGTGTGCACGCAGCATGCCTATGTTTTGCAGTTCTTCGATACGGTCACTCAGCATAGTTGGCCACATTCCGGTTGCGGGTGAAAATTCGGAGAATTCTCCCCTCCATAGAAAAGCGAAAGGCGTACTAGCGGTCACCATAGACCCTGGCAAGGTGCTCAATTTAGCGCTGTCTTTGGTGCTGGAATTTTGATAGAGCCGTTCTCTAGGGATTCCAACATATCTGCCCACTTTTGCATCATCCTGGCTCGATCAAGCAAATAGTCAGCATGGTTATATGTACGCCGCACTGAATTAGGTTCAGTATGTGCAAGTTGACGTTCAATCCAGTCAGCGGAATAGCCCATTTCATTTAAACGTGTACTACCAGTTGTACGTGTGGCATGTGGACTGAATTTTCCGGCCCAGCCCAGTACATTCAACATTTGCCGAAACGAAGCCACACTCATTGGCTTATATCGGTCATCCCTGCCCGGAAATACGTGCTCAAAATGCCCTGTAAGGCCATGCTGCGCTCGCAACATTTTTACAGCTTGCATGGGCAGTGGAATGATGTGCTCCTTGCGCTTTTTCATACGCTCTGCAGCAATTTTCCAAAGAGCTCTGTCCAAATCAAACTCTGACCACTTAGCCTCCACTGCCTCACTGGGCCTGCACAAAGTCCACCACATCAACATAAAAGCACCGCGAGTCTCATACCGTCCACCATGACTGCCCAAGTCTCTCAAAAGCTGCCCAATCTCCTCAGCAGTTAACGGGCGTTTGTGTTGGGTCTTATTGGCAGGAAGAGCCTTACGGACAGGATGTACAGGGTCAGTGTCGGCTCGCAATGTCGAGATTGCCAGCTCAAAAACACCACCCATTGTGCGCCGTGCTTCAGCCGCAACTGAAGGTCCATTCTGCTTATGTGCTGTTTGCAGCACATCAAGAATATGTGCAGGTGTGATTTGCCTTACGGGTAGCGCACCAATTTTGGGAAATACCACTCGACGCAGCATATCCAAACGGCGCTTCTTGGTGACATCCTCCCAATCTTTCATAGATAACCACTCGGCCGCCACAGCTTCAAAAGTGATTGCGCTTTGCTGAACCCTTTTGATCTTATCCAGCTGCCGTTGATGGGCTGGGTTAATGCCTTGCTTAACCAAGCCTCGTGCCTTCATGCGCTCAGCACGAGCCTCGGCCAGTGTGAACCATCCACCAGCACGTCTTGCGTCCGCCTCTTCAGCTGTCTCTCCCGCAGGAGCACTGCCGTAGTCACCAATCGCAAAAACGCTTTCTTTGAGCTTCCCATCTTTGTCAAGTTTGAACCGATAGCGCCAAGCCTTGGTGCCATTTGGCTTCACCTCCAGGTACAGCCCTTTGTCATCAGCGAGCTTGTATGCACGATCTTTCGGCTTGGCCGTGCGGCACTGTGTGTCATTCAACATGGCATCCCCTTCCTTAAATCATCGTACCCGCTTTTAAAAGCGGGTACACCGCGACCATACCCACCTTCGTACCCACTTTCAAAAAAGACACAGTGAGACATAACGATTCAAAAACAATAAAAAACCCCGCAAATCAATGACTTGCAGGGTTATTTGAAACCTCACGACATCCCGTGAGGCAACAGTCCGAAGTTAGACGTTGAACAAGAAGTTCAGAACATCGCCGTCTTTGACGATGTATTCCTTGCCTTCGGCACGCATCTTGCCGGCATCCTTGGCGCCTTGCTCACCCTTGAACTGGATGAAGTCGTCAAACGCAATGGTCTGGGCACGAATGAAGCCGCGCTCAAAGTCACCGTGAATCACGCCAGCCGCCTGAGGGGCTGTTGCGCCGATAGGCACAGTCCAGGCGCGCACTTCCTTCACACCAGCGGTGAAGTAGGTTTGCAGACCCAGCAGCTTGAAGCCAGCGCGGATCAGGCGGTTCAGGCCCGGCTCTTCCAGACCCAGCTCTTCCAGGAACATGTCGCGGTCTTCGTCGTCCATCTCGGACATTTCGGCTTCGATCTTGGCGCAGATGGCCACGACAGGTGCGCCCTGGGCTTCGGCGTAGGCCTTGAGCTGGTCCAGCAGAGGGTTGTTCTCGAAACCGTCTTCCGACACGTTGCCTACAAACATGGCGGGCTTGGCGGTGATCAGGCAGAACTGCTTGATCAGGGGTGCGTCTTCCTTGGAGACGGGCACGGTGCGTGCTGGCTTGCCTTCGTTCAGGGCGTCCTGGATCTGGGTGAGCAGGGCAACCACCTTGGCGGCATCCTTGTCAGTGCCAGAGCGAGCGGCCTTGTTATAGCGATGAATTGCCTTTTCCACCGTAGCCATGTCGGCCAGGCACAACTCGGTCTGAATGACTTCGATGTCGGCAATCGGGTCCACCTTGTTGGCCACGTGAATCACGTTGGGGTCTTCAAAGCAGCGCACCACGTTGACGATGGCGTCGGTTTCGC
>ERZ724504.748-NODE-748-length-18338-cov-10.213313_pt1 | contig 18338 bp, 15 predicted proteins | sample MGYA00376037_ERZ724504 | MGnify/ENA primary metagenome ERZ724504 (study PRJEB28724, sample SAMN07190888) | wastewater metagenome | isolation source: influent of sewage treatment plant in Hong Hong | place: USA: Christiansburg, Virginia | collected 2016-03-01 ... | reverse complement strand
TTTTCTCATGGCAAATCTTCTCCGCAGTGCGGTATGCCATTTTACTTCGTGAAATGAAAGTCTGTAGATCAATCGGACCGGTGGTCCACTCTCTGCCACTGTTCGTCGACCAGAATCTCATGCGGCACAAAGCGCGCCTTGTAGCGCATCTTTTTGCTATGCTCGATCCAGTATCCCAGATAGACATGCGAGAGACCGAGCGCGCGCGCCTGCTCGATTTGCCACAACACGGCATAGGTTCCCAACTGGCTGCCCGGCAGCGGATCGTAGAAGGTGTAGACCGCCGAAAGTCCATCGTCGAGCACGTCGAGAATCGCCACCATCCGCAGGCATCCCGGAGTCTGTGCGCTGCCTGGATCACGAAACTCCACCAGGCGCGAATTGACGCGGCTTTGTAGCAAAAACTGCGTGTACTGGTCCACGCTGTCGTGGTCCATGCCACCGCCGCTGTGGCGGCCGGTCTGGTAGCGCAAATACAGCTGATAGTGCTCGGCAGTGAAGCTCGGTCGCAGCACGCGGGCTTGAAGATCGGCGTGGCGCACCTGCGCGCGGCGCTGGCTGCGATTGGGACTGAAGGGCTCCACCAGTACCCGCAAGGCAATGCAGGCGCGGCAACTGTCGCAGTAGGGGCGGTAGGTGAACATTCCGCTGCGTCGAAACCCCTGTGCCACCAGGGCCGAATAGTTGTCGCTTCGCACGAGATGGCTGGGCGTTGCCACCTGCGAGCGTGCCTGGCGATCCGGCAGGTAGCTGCACGCGTAGGGGGCAGTCGCGTAGAACTGCAGGGTCTGGAAAGGGAGCTCGTTGAGGTGCGTCATGCGTCGGTGGGCGCAAAGGGCAGCAGTTCGCTCCAGTATAGGGGCTTGAATTCCCAAACCAAGGGCTCTTCGTCGCAAGCCTGCGCCACCTGTGCGGTGAACGGCGCGCGGGGCATTTCGCGTGCCCCCAGCCGCGCCAGATGGGGGGTGTTCTGCTGGCAATCGATGGCCCGGACACCTTCTCGGCGGCAGAGCGCGACCAGCGCGGCCAGTGCGATCTTTGAGGCGTCGGGCACTCTGGAGAACATCGATTCACCAAAGACGGCGCGCCCGATGGCCACGCAGTACAGACCGCCCACGCGCTCTCCGTCGACCCAGGTTTCCACGCTGTGGGCGCTGCCGGCCTGGTGCAGGCGGATGTAGGCCTCAACCATGTCCGGAACGATCCAGGTGCCGGGCTGCCCGGCGCGTGGCGCCTGGGCGCAGGCCTGAATGACACCGGCGAAATCGTGATCGATCCGAATCTCGCAGTGCGGATTGGCGCGAAACCGCTGCAGCGTCTGGCGCAGCGACCGGTGCACGCGAAACTGCGCGACCTGAAGCACCATGCGCGGGTTGGGCGACCACCACAGAATGGGCTGGCCATCGGAGTACCACGGGAAAATGCCTGAGCGGTAGGCCGCGCGGAGGTGTTCAACCGAGAGTGATCCGCCGGCGGCCAGCAAGCCGGGGGCAGGGGAGAACTCGTCCCAGGCCGTGGATACCGGAGGAAACGCATCGGTGGACGCCAGCCAGGGAAGATTCACGTGCAGCGGTGGTCAGTGGGGATGCTCCATGGTAATGGGGACACGACCTGGGACGTTCTATTTTCCGAGCAAGTGTGTGGCATCCGTTCTGCCGGGGCCCAGGCCCCCGGCAGTGCACTACGGTGCGGACTCGACAAGCACCAGTTCGGCATCGGACTTGGCGGTGACGCGGAACGTCTCCACATCGCGGATCGCGGCGCCGTCGCGGGCATCCAAATGCACACCGTCGATCTCCACTTCACCGCCGGCCGTCACCAGGTAGCCGAAGCGACCCCTGCCCAGACGGTACTCGGCAGATTCGCCGGCCTTGAGCGTGGCGCCCAGCACGCGGGCGTTGGTGCGGATCGGCAGTGCATCCTCATCCCCTGGCATGCCACTGGCCAAGGCCACGAACTGACCCGAGCGATCCGCCTTGGGGAAGGGCTTGGCGCCCCACGACGGCGGCTGGCCGCGGCCATCCGGGATGATCCAGATCTGGAAAATCTTGGTCGTCACCGACTCGTGGTTGTATTCCGAGTGGCGCACGCCGCTGCCTGCGCTCATCACTTGCACATCGCCCGCTTCGGTGCGGCCTGTGTTGCCCAAGTTGTCCTGGTGCGTGATGGCGCCCTCGCGGACGTAGGTGATGATTTCCATGTCGGCATGGGCATGGGGCGGGAACCCGGTGCCGGGGGCGATGGTGTCGTCGTTCCAGACCCGCAGGGCGCCCCAGCCCATGCGCGCTGCATCGTGGTAGCCAGCAAAAGAAAAATGGTGCTTGGCGTCAAGCCAGCCGTGGTTGGCACCACCGAGTTGGGCAAAGGGACGGCGTTCGATCATGGTGTTTCTCCTGCGTTTCGGGTTCTGATGAGAGAACTGTAATATTCGGGGATCAATAAGAGAATGGAAAATATGGAAATCCATTCATTCCAAAATATCTATGATCGCGCCTAAACTGACATGAGCAAGCTGCCCGACCTTGAAGCGTGGGCGGTGTTCGCCAAGGTGGCCGAGACCGGCTCCTTTGCCAAGGCCGCGGCCGATCTCTCCATTTCCCAGTCCACCGTATCCAAGTCCATCACCCGGCTCGAGGGGCGGTTGCGCGTCACGCTGTTCCACCGCACCTCGCGCAAGATGTCGCTTACCGCCAGCGGGGCAGCCTCGCTGGATCGCGCCACGCGCATCCTGAGCGAAGGCGAGGCGGTGGAGGCCGAAGTGACCGAGCAATCCAAAAGCCTGCGCGGTACCATTCGCGTCACGGCCCCCATGTCGTTCGGTGTAACGCACTTGGGGCCGGCTCTGCCGTTGTTCATGGAGCGCCATCCCGAGGTGACGCTTGACGTCAATTTCAGCGACGCAATGACCGACGTGGTAGAGCAGGGCTTCGACGTGGCGCTGCGCATTTCTGCGCTGCCCGATTCAAGCTTGCTGGCGCGCCGCCTGTGCACTGTACGTGTCCTGCTGGTGGGCGCGCCGGCCTACATTGAACGCTATGGACGCCCAACCCATCCGCGAGATCTAGTGGCGCACCGCGCGCTGCGTTATACGCACGCTCGGGGCGGGGAGGCGTGGCGGTTTCATCACCAAAAGCAGGGCGACTTTGCGCAGATGGTGCCAGCAGCATTGCAGGTCAACAACGCCGAAGCGCTGATGCCGGCCCTGCGTGCCGGCCTGGGCTTGGCCATGCAGCCTGAGTTCCTGGCCTGGGAAGACTTGCGTGCTGGCCGAATCCAGGCTGTACTGGAGGACTGGGCGCCGCCGACCATCGCGCTGCACATCGTGACCTCGCCGGGCCGTGCCAGGCCCGCGCGTGTGCAGGCGCTGATCGCGTTCTTGGTGCAGCATTTTGCCGATGCGCCGTGGGCGATCGATTCAGAGCGCAATGAGGCCACTGGAGACGGCTCACAGTGCCAGCCATTGGCTCCTCGACCTGGGCTCGAACCAGGGACCTACGGATTAACAGTCCGGCGCTCTACCAACTGAGCTATCGAGGAAAAATCGGCATGAAAAAGCCCCGCTTGCACATGCAGGGCTCAATGAAATATTCTGGCTCCTCGACCTGGGCGATGCTGAGAACTGGGAGCTGGAAATCTACTCTTAGATTGAGGAAGATGTTCGGACAGCCAAGTCCCTTTGGAGTTAGTGTCGGGGTTGGGTTTTTTGGGGTATGGGGGAACCCCATGTCGGTCTGCCCGTGAGGACGTGCCGGTGTTTGGTGCACTAACGCTAGTCCGAACCCTGTCGATCTTCGGTACGTGAGAATTGAACGAGCATGGCCGTTCATGATTGTCGAATAAGCGCTGCTATAAACGCGATGCGCGCTAATGGTTAATTGGCGGGTCTGTTTCGCGCCTTGAAGAACGGGTTTTTTTGGCTTGCAGCGACGGGCGACTTTGGGTGTGAGTGCGACATCTCCCCAGGAAATTGCGATGACAGGCGCTGCAGACTTTTGAAGCTGAACCTCTAGCACTTACGCTAGATCGAATTGGATGACGATCTCGGTTTGGTCGATGGATGGTCGATTTTTTTAGCGCTACCTCGTAATATAATCACGAATTAGGTGAAAACCTCCCGCTACGAATAGAGATCCGATCAATGGCAGGCGCCATGGTTGAAGAATACTTCTGTTTTGAAATGCTAAATTACGGCCGAAATTTGAAGCTGTAAACCAGGCGATGAGCGCAGGAAGCCAAACGAAGTATGCACCGTCGACGAGAAATCCCCAGCGAAAACCATATACAAGTAATGTAATAGTGGCAATTAGACCAAATATTGAAAAAAGTGAATTTGGATTCTTTTCTAACTGGTTAGCGTTAAGCATTTCTACCGTACGCATTCCATAGCCGAAGAAGAATCCAGAGATTGCGACGAATATTGTGGCGACAAGGTAGGACTCAACTTGGGACATGTGGCTTATCCTGTTTTAATTGTTTTGATCTGAAAAGTATATTTTGTATTTCTTCCATACCTGAGGGGCATCTTCTCTAATAATTTCCATGATGAATTGAAAGTTTGCCTCAGCAGCAGATATTTTTTGCTTTTCTCCGCTACGTCTGGCGTCCATCAGTCGGCGCGCAGCATCCTTGCAGGTTATTTCTTGAAGAGATTGGTAGTCCATAGGATCTCAGGCTATCGGTGTTTTGCTTTATTTCTACTTGATGAACATCATATAAATTCAATTGCATTTGGCTTCATTGGTGAAATGCAGTCACGGTTTAGGGGAGGTAATTCTGCATATTGCTGTCTGAGATACTATTATTAGGATATTTGCAGCCGCGACAGTTCTGAGAATTATTGATTTTTCGCTGGGTAAGTCGCATTCATTTTTTCTGAGTGAGATAATTTTTGTGACCGACATGTTGGTATCTGTGAATGCGCCTCCCCGAACTTCCCGCCCCGCTCATGTAACACGGGGGGCTATAGATACAACACACGGCAACGTTACATGAAGTGACACCGGCTGTCCATGGAGGCAGCTGCAGCGCCATGAGCGTAGGAGGAGCCGCCGCTTCGCCGCGTCCAAGGCACCAAGAATTTGTGTTGACGCGTTCGGAAAATGTTTGATAACATTCGATAAACATTTAAGGTCGACATGGAAGCCAAGACACTATCGGCCATCTGGGGCGCACCAGACAACACGCGGTTGACTGCCAAACAGTCTTCCTTCCGGTTGCCTGTGCACGTGGCGGCCAAGCTCGCAGCCCTCGCGGAGATGTACCCGCAAAAGAGCAAGACGCAGATCGTCGGAGACCTGCTGGCGGCAGCCATTGCCGAGATGGAAAAGGGGCTGAAGAGTTTTCCCGGCGAGTACTGGCAGACCGACGAGCACGACGGGGAGCTGTACTGGGCGGTCGGGCCTGCTCAAGACTTCCGAACCCTGTCGAACAAACACTACAAAGAGCTGGAGAAGGAACTTGGCAACGAGTCGCCCGAGGTTCTCTTCACGCCGCTTGTTGTCGGAAAGGATGCGGAGTGAAACTCCTGCTCTCCGGCCTCGATACGGTCGAATGCGCGTACTACTTACGCATGGGCCGCAACGGAAATTTTGACTTCGCGGAGCTGAGAGAGCGTAGGGAGGCGCATCGCGAATCCAAGTCCCGCGATCCACTGTTGATTGAGCTTGGCGGCACCGAATTCATGCTGTCGCCGAATGGCACCAAGTCGGGCTATCCGTTCGTCATTTCCAACCAGCAGTACACCATCCAGTTCGGAGAATTCAACGATCCCAGCTTCTTCGTCACGTATCGCAGCATTGCCCTCTGGCACCAAGGTGCGCGTGCTTTGCACGATAGCTTCCTGCGCTGGGCTTATGCCTTGGGTTTCGAGCCTGTGCGCGCAGAGGGTCTGTCCCGCTGCGACTTCGCGTTTGACTTCCACCTGCCCGAGGTCGATTTCGACGAGGATAGCTTCGTCACTGTGACCGCCAAGGACAGTCAGCACCGTAAAAACGGCAACGTTCAGACTTTCACCTTTGGCCGCGACGAAGTCGTGCTGCGCGTGTACAACAAATCTGCCGAAATTGAAGAGGCCAGCGGCAAGTACTGGCTCCATCCTATGTGGCAAGGCCACACAGAAAACATCTGGCGCGTGGAATGGCAAGTGCGCAAGGAAACCTTGAAACGCTTTGGCCTGCGCACCTTCGAGGACCTATTCGGCGGCTATGGCGATGTTCTGCGCTATCTCGTCGCGGAACACACCAGTCTGCGCGTAAAGAACGGCGAGAGCAACCGCTCGCGTTGGCCCGTCCATCCCCTGTGGACACTGCTAGCAGAGCACATCGATCAGCTTCCCGCCCAAGGCGTGTACCGCGAGATTGACCCACAGATGATGCTCGATCAAACCTTGATGCGCATGGCAATCAGCATGCAGGGCTATCTCAAGAAGATCGCGGCCATCGAGTGCCTGAAGGAAGGGCGTCCCATGCTCTCGCAAGGTCAAACCATTGACCGCCTGATTCCCTTGTTGAGGAAGGTGCACAACGGGTTGACCTGGCGCACCGATGTGCAGCGTCGCATCGACCAGTTAAGGGTCGGGGCATGACGTTGCTGTCTGCCTTGCACGTGGCCATCGGGGCGCGCAAGACACGCGTGCTGCGGTACGCGCAGGCCGCGCTGCCTCAGTCCCAATTTGAAGCATTCCGAGGACTGGTCCTCGATGAATTTGGCCGCAGTGGATTGGAACGGGAGTTGGAGGGGATCGCGGCCGACTATGAGAGGTGCAAAGGCAAGGAATCGGGCAGGCCCACACATGCAGGAAAGGAGGTGCCCCATGATTGAACAAAACCAAATCCGACTTGACCGTCGAATTCGATCTGGTCGCAGAGTTGCCGCTGCTGCCCGCTGAATTGAAAATGGTTCAGGAACTGCTGCCCGAGTTGGTCAAAGAGATGCTCTGGCTACAAACCGAAGAGGAGTGAAAAAGTGGCCGTTGCGCTCTATGCCCGTGTCTCCACCACGAAGCAAGCGGACAAGGATTTGTCCATCCCGGACCAACTGCGCCAGATGCGAGACTGGTGCAGGCGCAATGGCTATGAAGTAGCCAAGGAATACATAGAGCCCGGCGCCTCGGCTACCGATGACCGACGCCCTGAGTTCCAGCAAATGATCGCGGACGCCACGATGAGGCCGTCACCCTATGAGGTCATCATCGTGCACAGCCTATCGCGGTTCTTTCGTGACTCGCTGCAGTTTGCTTTGTACGAGCGCCAGCTCAAAAAATCCGGCGTCAAGCTCACCTCCATCACGCAGCAGACCAGTGACGACGCGGGCGGGGAGATGGCGCGCAAGATTTTTAGCATGTTTGACGAGTACCAGAGCAAGGAGACTGGCAAGCACACGCTGCGGGCTTTGAAGGAAAATGCTCGACAAGGCTTCTTCAATGGCTCAAAGCCGCCGTTTGGCTACAAGACCGAAGAACTGGACTTGCCCGCTGCCAGAGGCAAGAAAAAGCGCCTCGTGATCGACGAGACTGAAGCACCGATAGTGCGGCGCATCTTCGAGATGTACCTCAGCGGGCTGAACGGCAGGGAGATGGGCCCCTTGGAAATCGCGTCGCATTTGGGCGAACGCGGCGCTTTGCGACGCGGAGCCAAATGGACGCGAAACCGGGTGCAGCAGTTGCTCGCCGACACGGCCTATTGCGGCGACTACGTGTTCAACAAGTCGAATGCGCAGACCAATGCAATCAAGCCGAAGGATGAATGGATACAGGTCTGCATTGACCCCATCATTGATAAACAGGCATTTGCAGCGGTAGCCGCCAAGCGGCACCAGAGGTCACCGGCAGTCACTCCGGCGCGGGTCGTGAGTACGCCCACGCTGCTCACGGGTCTGCTGCGCTGCGACGCCTGCGGCGCAGGCATGACGACAGCCACGGGCAAAGGCGGCCGTTACCAGTATTACAAGTGCAATTCCCGCATCAGTCGGGGCGCTGGCGCTTGCTGCACGCCTGCTGTCAACATGCAAAAGATGGATGGCCTTGTTCTGGCTGCGTTTGCTGAGAAGGTGCTTACCCCAGAGCGCCTGCGCGACATGCTGCAGGAGATGAAGCGGCACCTCAAACAGGCCAGTGCAGGGCAGGGCGAGATCCTGCGAACCCTCAAAAACGAGCTGACTGAGTTGGAGACTGCCACGAACGGGCTCTATGAGGCGGTGGAGAAAGCATTTCTGCCGATGGATGACATGCTTAAGGTGCGGGCGCAAAAGCTCAAGGCGCGGCGTGAGGCGGTGCTTATTGAGGTGGCAGGCACCAAGCGCATGAAGGAGATTCCGGCAACGCTGCTGTCGGCGCGCCAGATCGATGCATTTAGCGCCGCCTTGCGTGCCAGGGTGCTCGATCGCAGTGTGGGTTTTTCCAAACGCTACTTGCGCCAGTTCGTGAGCGAAATTCGCTTCGATGGCAAGCGGGTGATGATGCGCGGCAAGAAGGCCACATTGCTCACTGCTGCGGCACAAAATGAAAAGGGCACCGCATGGGTGCCCACTTCTGAACCAAATTGGCTCCTCGACCTGGGCTCGAACCAGGGACCTACGGATTAACAGTCCGGCGCTCTACCAACTGAGCTATCGAGGAACAAGCCTTAGATTATATACAAGGAAATGGGCGTTCTTGGGCAGTTGTCATCCCGGCGGTGGTTCTGGCCGGAACCACAGCCAGGTCAGCACAAGCGCCATGTTCGCGCTCGCCACGATGGGTATCCAGAATTTTTGAACGGTCAGAAACAGCACCACCGCGCACAGGGCCATGACAAAGCTGGCGTTCCATTTGGCCCGACGGCTCACCCAGCCGCCGCGCGCCCAGTCGCGCAGCATGGGGCCGAAAAAGCGGTGGTACCACAGCCATTCATGCAGCCGCGGAGAGCTGCGCGCGGCTGCCCAAGCAGCCATGAGGATGAAGACCGTGGTGGGCAGGCCGGGGAGAAAAATACCGATCACGCCCAGAGCCAGGCAAAGCACCGCAAAGCCGTGCAACAACCAGCGCACCGCACGCGGCACGGGTGGGAGACTCGGTGGCGGCGGAATACCGAGCGGAATACTGGGCGGAACGGGCGGGTCTTCGGGCATGTCAATAAAGCGTCGGCGCGGCGACCAGAGAGCGCTATTCTCGCGCCATGGCGCCCGGCCCTTCGGCCAGTGCGGCAAAAAGAAAGAAGTTTCCACATGGCCATCCAGACCATTCTCAAAATGGGCGATCCGCGTCTGCTGCGCGTCTCGCGCCCGGTGACCGTCTTTGGCAGCAGCGACTTGCACGCGCTGGTGGCTGACATGCAGGACAGCATGCGAGCTGCGAATGGTGCCGGCATTGCGGCGCCGCAGATTGGCGTAGACCTGCAGGTGGTGATTTTTGGCTCCAATGACGCCAATCCACGCTATCCCGACCGGCCGGTCATACCGCCCACCGTTCTCATCAATCCGGTGGTGACGCCGCTGGGCAGCGAGCAAGAGAACGATTGGGAAGGCTGTCTTTCCGTGCCAGGCATGCGGGGCCTGGTGCTGCGATGGCAGCGTGTGCGCTACCAGGGCTTTGGCATCGAGGGCGAGCCGATCGATCGCAGTGTGGAGGGTTTCCACGCGCGCGTAGTGCAGCACGAATGCGATCACCTTGCCGGCGTGCTCTATCCGATGCGCATGCAGGATCTTTCGCAGTTCGGCTTTACCGAGGTGCTGTTTCCGGGCTTGGCGCCCGATGCGGACGAGTGAATCTCACGCGCCTGCGAACCTGAATCCATCCTGCACTTACGGGCGGAAAAGAACCAGCAGAAACGCGCCTCTCACTCCTCTTGGGGGCGCCAGACCAGCACCGGAATTTTGCTGTGGGTCATTACTTTCTGGGTTTCGCTGCCCACCAACAGGCCCTCGATGCCGCGCCGGCCGTGCGATGCCATGAAGATCAGGTCGCAATCGCGGTCGAGCGCCGCGCGCAGGATGGCTTCGTGCGGATGGTCGCTGCTGACCATGACGGTCTGGCACGCCACGCCTTCGGCCTGCGCCGTCTGCTTGACAAAGGCGAGCAGTTCGTCGGCGTGGGTGCGTGCCTGTTCCACAAAGCTGTTGCGCGTCTCGGGTGTCAGGCCAGGATGATTGGCCAGCAACCTGAGTTCGGGCATGGCGTGAAAAGCAGTGATCTTGGCGTCAATGGACTTGGCGAAACGCACGGCTTGCTGCGCGGTGCCGCGCGAGAGGGCCGAGCCGTCAGTAGGAACGAGCAGATGCTGAAACATGCGATGACTCCTTGCAAGCGGGGGTGGGATCGTGCCTTGCCCAAGCCGGCGTGCCGGGGCGGGTTCCTTCGAGCATGGTAGCGCCAGAGGTTCCTGCAGTGTTCACCGCTTGGCGTCGGCCAAAAGAAAAATATTTAATGAAAAATGGCTCTAACGCTTATTGGATAAGCGCAAGCAGCTATATTTTTTATAGTTCCGGGTTCAACTGGCATCGCCGGCCAGCGTCTGCAGCAGTTCGGTCTCAATGCGGATCTGCGCTGCGTTGTTTTGCAGCTCCGAGCCTTGAACCAAAAAAGTGTCTTCCACGCGCTCGCCCAGGGTACTGATCTTCGCCAGTTGCACGCTCAGTTCGTGCTTGGCCAACACCCTGGCAATGCAGTACAGCAGGCCGGCGCGGTCGCTGGCAGAGACGCCCAGCAGCCAGCGCTGGGCTTTGTCGTCGGGGCGCAGGGTGACGCGCGGCGCCATGGGAAAGTTGCGCACGCGGCGCGAAACCCGCTTTCGCCCAGGCTCTGGCAGCGCGCTGGTGTCCTGCAGCGCCTGCATGAGGCCGCTTTCCACCAAGTGCGTGAGCTCGCGGTAGTGGCCGGGCAAAGTGTCGCTGACCACTTGGAAAGTATCGAGCGCGAAGCCGTTCAGGGTGGTGTGAATGCGCGCGTCCAGAATGCTGAAGCCCGCCTGGTCGAAGTAGCCGCAGATGCGGGCAAACAGGTCGTTCTGGTCGGCGGTGTAGACCATGACCTGCAGGCCTTCGCCCACGGGCGACTGGCGTGCACTGACCACGGGGCGGCTGGCGCCCACATGGCGCGAGAGGTGGCGCGTGTGCCAGGCGATATCGGTGGCCTCGTGGCGCATGAAATAGCCCACGTCCAGCGTGGCCCAGAGTGCCTTGTGCGCTTCAAACGGCAGGGCGCTGAGCGCCAGCAGCACCAGGGCGTCGCGCTTGCGGGCTTCGACCTCGGCGGCGGCGTCGGGCGCGCGCCCACCCAGCACGCGCAGGGTCGCGCGGTACAGGTCTTCCAGCAATTTGCCTTTCCACGCGTTCCACACTTTGGGGCTGGTGCCGCGGATGTCGGCCACGGTCAGCAGGTACAGCGCGGTGAGATAGCGCTCGTTGCCCACGTGCCGCGCAAAGGCGGTGATCACGTCGGGGTCGCTCAGGTCTTCTTTTTGCGCCACGCGGCTCATGGTGAGGTGCTCGCGCACCAAAAATTCGATCAAGCGGGCGTCGGGCCGCGCCACGGCGTGCTGGCGGCAAAAGCGCCGCACGGCCACGGCGCCAATTTGCGAATGGTCGCCGCCGCGCCCCTTGCCGATGTCGTGGAACAGCGCGGCGACGTAGAGCACCCAGGGCTTGTCCCAGCCGGCCGCGAGCTGGGAGCAAAAGGGGTATTCGTGCGCATGCTCAGCCATGAAGAAGCGCCGCGCATTGCGCAGCACCATCAGAATGTGCTGGTCCACGGTGTAGACGTGGAACAAGTCGTGCTGCATTTGCCCCACGATGCGGCGAAACGGCCACAGGTAGCGCCCCAGCACCGAGGTCTGATTCATCAGCCGCATCGCGTGGGTGATGCCCGACGGCTGCTGCAGGATGTGCAAAAAAGCTGCCCGGTTCACCGGGTCGTTGCGAAACGCGCTGTTCATGACGCTTCGCGCCGCGTACAGCGCTCGCAGCGTGCGCGCCGAAAGGTTTTGCAGCGCCGAAGAGGACTGAAACAGCGAGAAGGTTTCCAGAATGGCGTGCGGGTGGTGCTGGTACAGGTCGTCGCTGGCTACTTCAATCATCCCGCCCTTGTCGAAAAAGTGCGCGTTGATCGGAATCAACGGCGCTTGCGGCGGGTTGAGCCGGTCTTCAATGTCGAGCAGCAGGATCTGCGTCAGTTGCGTGACGGCCTTGGCCGCCCAGTAGTAGCGGCGCATCAGGGTTTCGCTGGGGCGCAGGGGCAGGTGCGAGCCGCCTTCGGACGCGCTGCGGTAGCCAAAGGCCTCGGCCACGGTGGTTTGCAGGTCAAACACCAGCCGGTCTTCGCGCCGTCCGGCCACGGCGTGCAAGCGCGCGCGAATGAGCAGCAGCACGGCTTCGTTGCGCTCAAGCTGGTGCATTTCATACACCGTGGCCAGGCCACTGGCTGCGAGCGCGCGCCAGCTCTGGCCCAGGCCGGCTGCGTCGGCCACCCACAAAATGGTTTGCAAATCGCGCAGGCCGCCGGGCGACTCCTTGGCGTTGGGCTCGAGCGCGTAGGCGGTGTTTTCGTACTTGTTGTGGCGCTGGCGCATTTCCAGCGTTTTGGCAGTCAGGAACGCGCGTGGGTCGAGAGACGCGCGAAATTCGCGCTCAAAGCGGCCGCACAGCGCCGCGCTGCCGCAAATGCGCCGGGCTTCCAGCAGCGAGGTTTGCACTGTGACATCGCCTGCCGCTTCTTGCAGGCATTCCTGCACCGAGCGCACGCTCGATCCAATTTCAAGCCCCGCGTCCCAGCAATTGCGAATGAAGTCTTCGACGCGGGCGCGCGCATCGGTGCCCAGCGCCGCCTGCGAGCCGTCCGGCAGCAGCACGACGACGTCGACATCCGAATACGGCAGCAGCTGCGCGCGGCCAAAGCCGCCTACGGCCAGCAGCGCCAGCCCCGGGGGCAAGGCGCTGGCCTTCCACAAGGTGTGCAGCAACGCATCAGCCAGGCGGCTGAACTTGCGCAGCAGCCCGTGAATGCCGCGCACCGTGGGCAGCGGCGCCAGCAGCGTGGCCACCAACGCCGCTTTGTCGCGCCGATAGGCCTCGCGCAGGGTCTGGAGGTTGGGCGCGCCGGGGACGGGTGCAGGGATCAGGTTCATGCAGAGGGCCAAGCAAAAAGCGTGCGCAGACCGCTCCGCTGCACCTTAGGTGCTGGTGGCCGTGACGAAATCGGGCAGCGCGGGCGAGCCGGCGGAGAGCGTCATCACCTCGTAGCCGGTGGGGGTGACGAGGATCGTGTGTTCCCACTGGGCCGAAAGGCTGTGGTCCTTGGTGACGATGGTCCAGCCGTCGTTGCCGAATTCCTTGATGTCGCGCCGGCCAGCGTTGATCATGGGCTCGATGGTGAAGACCATGCCGGCCTCCAGCTTCTCCAGCGTGCCCGGGCGTCCGTAGTGCAGCACCTGAGGTTCTTCGTGAAAGCGCTTGCCAATGCCGTGGCCGCAGAACTCGCGCACCACCGAAAAGCCTTGCCCCTCGGCAAACTTCTGGATGGTGTGGCCGATGTCGCCCAGGTGGGCGCCAGGTTTGACTTGCAGGATGCCATGCCACATGGCTTCAAAGGTGATGGCCGAGAGGCGCTTGGCGGCAATCGAACAGTCGCCAATCAAATACATGCGGCTGTTGTCGCCGTACCAGCCCTCTGGCGTGATGACGGTGACGTCCACATTGACGATGTCACCTTGTTTGAGCGGTTTGTCGTTGGGAATGCCATGGCAGACCACGTGGTTCACGGAGGTACAGAGCGACGCGGGGTAGGGCGGGTAGCCGGGTGGCTGGTAGCCAATGGTGGCGGAAATCGTGCCCTGTTCGGCCATGCAGGCGGCCGCGATTTCGTCGATTCGGCGCGTCGTGATGCCAGGCTGGATGTGCGGCGCAATGGCGTCCAGCACTTCGGACGCCAGGCGGCAGGCGACGCGCATACCGGCAATGTCCTCGGCGGTCTTGATGGAGATACTCATGGGGCGAAATTATCCCATTGGGCCCTTTTCCGCGCTGGGCGCGGGTTTCCGTGGTCTACCCACCCCCTTTAAAATAGCCAGCTTTGGTGCCTGCAGATCGCAGTGCGCCGGAGCTGCCCGGCTCCGCCCCGTCTTTCTTCCCATCGGAACGCTGCCACCGTGACTTTGCACCTGACCCTGTTTGTGGGCGGCAACGCCCTGAGCCCTTTCCGTGCGCGCCAGTTGTTGCCGCAACTCCAGGGCGTTGAGCCCCGCATTGATGCAGTGCGTGCACGCTACGTGCACTGGGTGGCGACACCTAGCGTGCCCACCCCGGCCGAGGCCGTGCGGCTGGCGGCGCTGCTGACCTACGGCGAGCCGTTTGCGGGCGGCGACGCCGGGCAGGCGATTGTGGTGGCGCCGCGCCTGGGCACCGTCTCGCCCTGGGCTTCCAAGGCCAGCGACATTGCCCATAACTGCGGCTTGGATGTGCGCCGCATCGAGCGCGTGACCGAATACCGCATCAGCCTGCGCTCGGGTCTGCTGGGCGGCGTGAAGTCGCTGGACGCCGGCCAGATCACCCAGGTGGGCGCGCTGCTGCACGACCGCATGACCGAATCGTGGTTTACCGATCTGGACGCGGCGCGTGCGCTGTTCAGCGAGTTGCCGGCGCAGCCGATGGCGCTGGTCGACGTACTGACTGGTGGCCGCGCGGCATTGGACACCGCCAACACCCAATGGGGCCTGGCGCTGGCCGCCGACGAGATCGACTACTTGGTGCAGGCTTTCACCACCTTGGGGCGCAACCCCACCGATGTGGAACTGATGATGTTTGCGCAGGCCAACAGCGAGCACTGCCGCCACAAAATCTTCAACGCCCAGTTCACCATCGACGGTGCGCCCCAGGATCTGACCCTGTTCGGCATGATCCGCCACACCCACCGCAGCAACCCGCAGCACACGGTGGTGGCGTACTCGGACAACGCCTCGGTGATGGAAGGCGGCGTGGTCGAGAAATTTCAGGCAAAATCGGCGCCCAGCGCAGGTGGCACTAGCGCACCAAGCTACGAAAAAGAGAGCGCCTTGCAGCATGTGCTGATGAAGGTGGAAACGCACAACCACCCCACAGCCATCTCGCCCTTCCCCGGCGCCTCGACCGGTGCCGGCGGCGAGATTCGCGACGAAGGCGCCACCGGGCGCGGCTCCAAGCCCAAGGCCGGGCTGACGGGTTTCACCGTGTCCAAGCTCTGGGGCGGTTTGTCGGATGCTCCGGGTGGCAAACCCGGCCACATTGCAAGCCCCTTGCAGATCATGACCGAGGGGCCGCTGGGCGGCGCGGCCTTCAACAACGAATTTGGCCGGCCGAATCTGCTGGGGTACTTCCGCGAGTACGAAGCTTCAGTTGACGGCGTGCAGCGCGGCTACCACAAGCCCATCATGATCGCCGGCGGTCTGGGCAGCATTGACGCAGCGCTGACGCAGAAGATCGCATTCCCGGCCGGCTCGCTGCTGGTGCAACTGGGCGGCCCCGGCATGCGCATTGGCATGGGCGGCAGCGCGGCGAGCTCCATGGCCACCGGCCAGAACGCCGCCGAGCTCGATTTCGATTCGGTGCAGCGCGGCAACCCCGAAATTGAGCGGCGCGCGCAAGAGGTCATCAACCACTGCGCCGCGCTGGGCGGGGACGAAGGCCCCTTCGGTAGCCGCAACCCGATTCTGGCGATCCACGACGTGGGCGCGGGCGGGCTCTCCAACGCCTTCCCGGAGCTGGTGAACGACGCGGGCCGGGGCGCGCGCTTTGACTTGTCCGCCGTGCCACTCGAAGAATCGGGCCTGGCGCCGCGCGAAATCTGGTGCAACGAGAGCCAGGAGCGCTACGTGCTGGCCATCGCCCCCGAATCGCTCGCGCAGTTCGAGGCTTTTTGCGAACGCGAGCGCTGCCCCTTTGCGGTGGTTGGAGTCACCACCGAGGCGCGCGAGCTGGTGGTGGGCGCCGGCGTGCCGCTGGTGCCCGGTGCCGCCTTGCCTGAGGCAGCGCAAGCCGTCCACATGCCCATGGATGTGCTGCTGGGCAAGCCGCCCAAGATGCACCGCGACGTGACCCGCGTGGCCCGCACCGCCCAGCCGATGGACGCCACGGGCGTGGCGCTTAAACAGGCGGCGCTCGATGTGCTCAGCCACCCCACCGTGGCGTCCAAGCGCTTCCTCATCACCATTGGCGACCGCACCGTGGGCGGCCTCACGCACCGCGACCAGATGGTCGGCCCCTGGCAGGTTCCAGTGGCCGACTGCGCCGTCACGCTCGCCGACTACGCCGGTTTCGCTGGCGAAGCCATGGCGCTGGGCGAGCGCACGCCGATTGCCTCGATTGACGCACCGGCTTCGGGCCGCATGGCCGTGGCAGAAAGCATTACCAACCTGCTGGCGGCGCCGATTGACTTGGCCCGCGTCAAGCTCTCCGCCAACTGGATGGCGGCGTGTGGCGAAATTGGCGAAGACGCCGCGCTGTACGACACCGTGCGCGCCGTCGGCATGGAGCTGTGCCCTGCGCTGGGCATTTCCATCCCCGTCGGCAAGGACAGTCTGTCGATGCGCACGCAGTGGCAGCACGAGGGCAGCAACGGGAGCGAGGCCAAAAAAGTGGTCTCGCCGGTCAGCCTGATCGTCACCGCCTTTGCTACTTTGCCGGACGTGCGCGGCACGCTTACGCCGCAGCTGGCGCGTGACGTGGACAGCACGCTCATCCTCATTGACCTGGGCAAGGGCCAGGCGCGCATGGGCGGCAGCATTCTTGCGCAGACCCTGGGCCAGAGCGGCGGCGCGGTGCCCGATCTGGACGATGCGCAAGATTTGAAGAACCTTGTCGCGGCAGTGAACGCGCTGCGCGCCGAGGGGAAAATTCTGGCCTACCACGACCGCAGCGATGGCGGCCTGTTTGCCGCTGCCTTTGAAATGGCGATTGCCGGCCAGGTGGGCGTGGCGCTCAACATCGACATGCTGCTGACCGAAGGCGACGGCGTCAGCGACAGCCGCATGGAAGCGGGCGACGCCAAGAACTGGGCGCAGCAAATGAGCGTGCGGCGCGACGAACTGGCGCTCAAGGCACTGTTCAATGAAGAACTGGGCGTGCTGCTGCAGGTGGCTGCCCCCAGCCGCGACGCGGTGCTGCAAACCCTGCGCGCGCACGGCCTCTCGCGCTTCTCGCATGTGGTGGGAAGCACCCGGCCCGAGCATTCGACCATCGACGTCGGCAAGGGCCAACTCAGTGTCTGGCGCGACACGCGCGAGGTGTTCTCGGCCAGCCTGCACGACCTGCACCAGGTCTGGGACAGCGTGAGCTGGAAAATCTGCCAGCAGCGCGACAACCCCGATTGCGCCGACGCTGAGCATGCTAGCCGGGGGCTGGCCACCGACCCCGGCCTGCACGTGCAGCTCAGCTTTGATCCGAGCGAGAACCTTGCCGCGCCTTTTGTCCACGGCGCGCGCCCACGCGTGGCAGTGTTGCGCGAGCAGGGCGTCAACTCCCATGTGGAAATGGCCTACGCCTTTACTGAGGCCGGTTTCGAGGCGGTGGACGTGCACATGACCGACCTGCAAGCCGGCCGCGCCGACCTGCAAGACTTCGCTGGGCTGGTGGCTTGCGGAGGCTTCAGCTACGGCGACACACTGGGCGCTGGCATTGGCTGGGCGCGCTCCATCACCTTCAACCCGCGCCTGGCCGACCAGTTCGCCGCCTTCTTTGCGCGTGGCGATACCTTTGGGCTGGGCGTGTGCAACGGCTGCCAGATGTTTGCCGAACTGGCCGACATCATCCCCGGTGCAGCGCACTGGCCGCGCTTTACCACCAACCAGAGCGAGCGCTTCGAGGCGCGGCTGTCGCTGGTGGAGGTGCTCGACTCGCCCAGCCTGTTCTTCGCCGGCATGGCGGGCAGCCGCTTGCCGATTGCCGTGGCGCATGGCGAGGGCTATGCCAACTTTGCCCAGCGCGGCGATGCGTCCCAAGCCATCGCGGCCATGCGCTTTGTTGACCACCATGGCGCGGCGACCGAGCAGTACCCCTTCAACCCCAACGGCAGCGCCGGCGGCCTGACGGCAGTGACGACGGCGGACGGGCGCTTCACGGCCATGATGCCGCACCCCGAGCGAGTGTTCCGCAACGTGCAGATGAGCTGGACGGACCTGGCGGCCACTGGCGGTCTGGACGCCGCCAGCCCGTGGATGCGCCTGTGGCGCAACGCCCGGCGCTGGGTGGGCTAAGCGTCTCTTCAGCCAACTTACTATCAAAAATATAGCTTTTAGCGCACGTCCTACATGCGCTAGAGGCTTATTTTTATCAAAATCTCTGACCGTTACCTGACCCACAAGGATTCCCATGGCCGGAGCCAGTCTGCTGACGCTGCTTGA
>ERZ724504.747-NODE-747-length-18374-cov-15.716961_pt1 | contig 18374 bp, 10 predicted proteins | sample MGYA00376037_ERZ724504 | MGnify/ENA primary metagenome ERZ724504 (study PRJEB28724, sample SAMN07190888) | wastewater metagenome | isolation source: influent of sewage treatment plant in Hong Hong | place: USA: Christiansburg, Virginia | collected 2016-03-01 ... | reverse complement strand
CGATGCGCGCATGCAGCGGCCCGAAGACTTTGGCCGCATCATCGTGACGCGCAAGGGCACCGGAACCGCAGGCCAGGCCAGCGCGGGCGCGCCCGTGCGGGTGGAGCAACTGGCCCGCGTGCAAGATGGCGCGCAAGAGGTGGAGAGCCTGGCGCTTTACAACGGCCAACGCACGCTGCTGCTGTCGGTGCAAAAGTCGCAGGGCGAAAACACCATCGAGGTGGTAGACGGCCTGAATGCCGCCGTGGCCGAACTCAAGAGCCAGCTGCCGCCCGGTGTGCGCCTGGAGACCATTGGCGACAGTGCCCGCCCGATTCGCGTGGCCGTCAACAACGTGCGCCAGACCCTCATCGAAGGTGCTTTGCTCACGGTGCTGATTGTTTTTCTGTTCTTGAACTCGTGGCGCTCCACCGTCATCACGGGTCTTACGCTGCCCATTGCGCTGATCGGCACGTTTTTGTTCATGAACATGTTCGGCTTCACCATCAACATGATCACGCTGATGGCCCTGAGCCTGTGCGTGGGTCTTTTGATCGACGACGCCATCGTGGTGCGCGAGAACATCGTGCGCCATGTGCAGATGGGCAAAGGTGCCTACCAGGCAGCCATGGACGGCACGCAGGAGATCGGCCTGGCCGTGCTGGCCACCACGCTGTCGATCGTGGCGGTGTTCATGCCCATCGGTTTCATGGGCGGCATCATTGGCAAGTTCTTCCATGAGTTCGGCATCACCATCGTGGCGGCGGTGCTGATCTCGATGTTTGTGAGCTTCACGCTCGACCCCATGCTGTCGAGCATCTGGCACGACCCCACCATCCACGCGCACGGGCAGCGCACCGAGCCCGTCACTTTTTACGACAAGACCATCGGCCGTGTCACCGGCTGGTTTGACCGCGCCACCGATGCCCTGGCCGAAGGCTACCAGGGCATCCTGCGCTGGTCGCTGGTACACAAGCTGTCCACGCTGGGCATTGCGCTGGCCATCTTCGTGCTGAGCGTTTTCATGGTGCCGCTGCTGGGCACCGAGTTCGTTCCCAAGGCCGATTTTTCGGAAACCACCGTCAACTTCTATACGCCCGTGGGCTCGTCGCTGGAGGCCACCGAGGCCAAGGCGCGGCAGGTGGAAGGCATCCTGCGCGAGTTTCCCGAGGTGCGCTACACGCTGTCCACCATCAACACCGGCAGCGCGCAGGGCAAGATGTACGCCAGCATTTATGTGCGCCTGGTCGACCGCAAGGACCGCAGCCGCAGCGTGGATGCCATGTCGGGCGTGCTGCGCGAGCGCCTCAAGCAGGTGCCAGGCATTACCGTGACCCATGTGGGCCTGCTGGACCCGGTGGGTGGCCAAAAGCAGGTGGAGTTCTCGCTGCAGGGGCCTGATCTGCAGGAATTGGAGCGCCTGACCCGCATCGTCAACGAGAAGATCCGTGATATTCCGGGCCTGGTGGACCTGGATACGAGCGCCAAGCCAGACAAGCCGGTGATTGCGCTCGATGTGCAGCGTGATGCAGCGTCCGACCTGGGGGTTTCCGTGGCCCAGCTGGCCGCATCGCTGCGCACGCTGGTGGCCGGCACCACGGTGGGCAATTGGCGTGCACCCGATGACCAGACCTACGACGTGAATGTGCGCCTGGCGCCGGAAGCCCGCACCACCCCACAAGACCTGGAGCGCCTGCCCTTTGCCCTGACGGCGGCCGACGGCAGCACCCGCATCGTGCGACTGAACCAGGTGGCCCGGGTGACGGAGTCCACTGGCGCCAACCAGATCAACCGCCGTGACCTCACGCGCGAGGTGGCAGTCACCGCCAACGTGGCCGACCGTTCTGCGGGCGAGGTATCCAACGACATCAAGAAGGCGCTCGACAGCGTGGTGTTTCCACCGGGCTACCGCTACCAGTTTGGTGGCTCCACCAAAAACATGGCCGAGTCGTTTGGCTATGCCATCTCGGCGCTGGTGCTGGCCATCGTGTTCATCTACATGATCCTGGCCAGCCAGTTCAAGAGCTTCTTGCAGCCGCTGGCGCTGATGACCTCGCTGCCGCTCACGCTGATCGGCGTGGTGCTGGCGCTGCTGATGTTCCGCTCCACGCTGTCGATGTTCTCGATCATTGGCGTGGTGATGTTGATGGGCCTGGTCACCAAGAATGCCATTTTGCTGGTGGACTTTGCCATTCGCGCCCGTGAGGAATTCATTGACGACACCGGCCGCACCGTGCCCGGCCTGCCCCGTGCCGAGGCCCTGTTGCTGGCCGCCCGCGTGCGGCTGCGCCCCATCCTCATGACCACGCTGGCCATGATCTTCGGCATGGTGCCGCTGGCGTTTGCGCTGTCCGAGGGTTCGGAGCAGCGCGCGCCCATGGGCCAGGCCGTGATCGGCGGCGTCATCACCTCGTCGCTTTTGACGCTGGTGGTGGTTCCGGTGGTGTATTGCTACATGGATGATCTGGCCCGCTGGGCACTTGCCCGCATGGGCCGCGGCCAGCCCGCGCCCGTGCCCCCTAAAATCAAGGGTTTGTCCTGACCCGCCTTCCCCTGGAGAGATTCCATGAACATGCCTTTGAACACGTCCGCCAACATCAGCGACCCTATTGAACAGGCCCGCTACAACATGATCGAGCAGCAGATCCGCCCGTGGAATGTGCTGGACGCAGACGTGCTGGAGCTGCTGGCTGTGGTGCACCGCGAAGACTTCGTGCCCCCGGCCTGCCGCAGCATGGCGTTCATGGACATCGAAATCCCCCTTCTGGGCACCGATGCCGAAGATGCCGTGCGCCTGGGTCACAGCATGCTGCAGCCCCGGATTGAGGCCCGCATCCTGCAAGACGTGAAGATTTTGCCCACCGACCGTGTGCTCGAAATCGGTGCGGGCTCGGGCTATATGGCCGCCCTGCTGGCGCACCGTGCGCAAAGCGTGGTCTCGCTTGAAATCTTGCCCGCGCTGGCTGAAATGGCACAAGACAACCTGCAGCGTGCCGGCGTCACCAACGCCCATGTGCGTGTGTCCGACGGTTCCCGCGATGCCGTGCCCGAAGGCCCGTTCGACGTGATCGTGCTCAGTGGCTCCGTGGCTGAAATTCCTAAACACCTGTTGTCGATGCTGCGCGATGGCGGCCGCCTGGCTGCCATCGTGGGCCAGGAACCCGTCATGCGCTTCACGCTGGTGCGCCGCACCGGTGATCGTTTTGACACCACCTCGCCCTGGGACACCATTGCCCCGCGCCTGGTCGGCTTTGCCGAACCCTCGGGCTTTTCGTTCTGATCTGGCGTCCTGGAGTTCTGCGTGATCGACCATGTCCGCCCTGCGCTGCTGACCGACTGGTTTGCGCAGGCCGCTGCCGAAGGCCAGCCCCTGGTGCTGGACGTGCGCGAGCCCTGGGAGCTGCAGACCGCCAGCGTGCGAACAGACGGCTTTGAACTGGTTGCGATTCCCATGGGCGAGCTGCCCGGCCGACTGAGCGAACTGGACCCGTCGCGCCCCTTGGCGTGTCTGTGCCACCATGGCGTGCGCAGCCTGCATGTGGCGGTTTTCCTGGATCAGCAGGGTTTTGAAACACTGGCCAACATCACAGGTGGCATTGATGCCTGGTCCCGCGAACGCGACACCAGCGTGCCTCGGTATTGAGCGGCGGTGAGTGTTTTGATCATGTGCGCCCACCTTGCCCAAAACCGCCAGCTCGTTGTTGCCCGTGCTCACCACAGCCCTTGGTTCACAACCCCTTGCCCGCGCAGAACTACCTGAAGGACCTCCATGAACCCGCTTCGGCTTCTTCCCCTGTCCCTGGCACTCAGTGCCGTTTTTTGCGCGCCGGTGCACGCCCAGAGCCTTTTGCAGCTGGTGGATGCCGCGCGTGGCTACGACACGGTGTGGCAGGCAGCCAAGCTTCAGCTGGATGCGGCCTCCAGCCGCGCTGAACAAGCCCGTGCCGGCCTGCTGCCCAGCGTGGGCCTGTCTGCAGGAGTGTCCCGCGCCAACACCGAAGTCACCCGCCCCCCGGTGGACTTCAGTGGCAGCGCGCAGAACGTGGGGTTGAGTGCATCGCAACCCCTGTACCGCCCGGCCAACCGCATCAATTTTCAGCAGGGCCAGCGCGGTATCGACGTGGCCCGTGCCCAGCTCGAAGCCGCCACCCAGGACCTGCTGGTGCGCGTGAGCCAGGCTTACTTTGACGTGCTGGCTGCCCAAGACACGCTCACCTTTGTGCAGGCGCAAAAAGCGGCGGTCTCCGAGCAGCTGGCCTCTGCCAAACGCAATTTCGAGGTGGGCACCTCCACCGTCACCGATTCCCGCGAGGCCCAGGCCCGCTACGACCTGGTCATTGCCCAGGAAATCGCCGCCGAGAACGACCTGCGCGTGAAAAAGCTGGCGCTTGACCAGCTGGTGGGCATCACCGGCACCCAGCCCGTGGCACTGGCCCAGCCGGTGCAGTTGCCCAGCGTGCAGCCCGACGATGTGGCAGCCTGGGTGCAAACGGCACAAGACCAGCAGCCCGGCGTGCGCCAGGCCCAGATCGCCCTGGACATTGCGCGCCTTGAAACGCGCAAGGCGGGCACCGGGCATTTGCCCACGGTGGACCTGCAGGCGGGCTACAACATTGCGCGCAACCCGAACGGCACCGTCACCACACCGGGCATGAACAGCCGCACCAACAATGCCAGCGTGGGCGTGGCACTCAACCTGCCTTTGTTTGCGGGCTTTGCGGTGCAAAACCGCATCAAGGAAACGCTGGCCCTCGAAGAAAAGGCCCAGGCCGACCTTGAAACCACGCGCCGCAACGTGGCGCAGGCCACGCGGGCGGCATTTTTTGGCGTGCAGTCTGGCCAGGGTCAAGTGCGGGCACTGGAGGCCGCTGAAGCATCCAGCCAGAGCGCGCTGGATGCCAACAAGCTGGGTTACCAGGTGGGCGTGCGCATCAACATTGATGTGCTCAATGCACAAAGCCAGCTGTTCCAGACCAAGCGCGACCTGGCCCAGGCGCGCTACAACGTGCTGCTGGGCACCCTCAAGCTGCGCCAGGCGGCAGGCTCGCTGAGCGAAGACGACGTGGCCGCCATCAACCGCCTTTTGCTCCAGCCCTGACCGCCGCGCCAGCCCGGCACCAATGGCCGGGACGCGACGCGCCAGGGTCGCAGGACAGGCGCGTGATGGACTACAGCGTGTGCGTCACCAGCTTGAAATCGGCATCTTCCGGGAAGGGCTTGACCACAAAGCCCAGGCTGCGCATCAGCTTGAGCATGCCGGGGTTGTTGGCCAGCACCAGGCCGTCGATCTCGGCCAGGCCTTTGTCGCGCGCCACATCCATGATGCTCAGCATCAGGCGCGAGCCCAGGCCCTTGCCATTGAAGTCGTCGGCCACCACCAGCGCGAACTCGCAGCTCGACTGATCGGGGTTGGTGACGTAGCGCGACACCCCCACGATGCGTTCGGTTTCCTTGATCTCGCCATCAGCACCCACCGTGCGCTCGCGGAACACGGCCACCAGGGCCATTTCGCGGTCGTAATCGATCAGCGTAAAGCGCGCCAGCATAGAGGCGGGCAGCTCCACCATGGACGAGATGAAACGGAAATACCGGCTTTCGGGCGACAGGTTCTGCACCAATTGCTGCAGCATCTGCGCATCGTCGGGGTGAATGGGGCGCACCAGGTATTCACCGCCACCGCGCATGGGCCACAGCTGCTCATAGCGCGCGGGATAGGGCAGGATGGCCAGGTGGCTGAAGTTGTCTGCCCGCCCGCCCGAGGTGTTGGCCGCCTGGTCAATGGCAATGCGCGCATCCACCGCCACGGCGCCCTGCTCGTCCACGATGAGCGGGTTGATGTCCATCTCGCGCAGCTGGGGCAAGGCACACACCATTTCCGACACGCGCAGCAGCACCTGCTCCAGCGCGTCACGATCGACCGCGCTGGCGCCGCGCCACTCGCCCAGTGTCTCGGCCACGCGGGAACGTTCGATCAGCCGGCGCGCCAGAAACTGGTTGAGCGGCGGCAGTTCCATGGCGCGGTCGTCGATCAGCTCGATCATGGTGCCGCCCGCACCAAAGGTGATGACCGGGCCAAACGGATCGTCGGTGACGAGGCCGATGCAGATCTCGCGCCCGCGCCGGGCGCTCGCCATGTTCTGCACGGTCACACCATTGATGCGTGCCTGCGGCTGCAGACGCGCCACGCGCTGGACCATGTCGGTGTAGGCGTCGCGGGCGGCAGTGCCGCTGTGGATGTTGAGGACTACGCCGCCCACATCCGACTTGTGGCTGATATCGGGGGAATCGATCTTCAGCGCCACCGGGAAACCCATCTGCGTGGCGATCATCATGGCCTCGTGCGCATTGCGCGCAAGGATGGTCTTGGTCACCGGAATATGGAACGCCGCCAGCAGCGTCTTGGACTCCATCTCGGTGAGCACCTTGCGCCGCTCGGCCAGCACGCTTTCGATCACCAGGCGCGCGCCTTCAATGTCCGGTTTGGCCAGTGTGGACAGCGGCGGCGGTGTTTGCTGCAGCAGCTGCTGGTTCTGGTAGAACGAGGCGATGTTGCCAAAGGCCCCCACGGCGGCCTCCGGCGTGCGAAAACTCGGGATGGAGGCATCGCGAAGGATGGCGCGCGCTGGCACCACCGAGGCATCGCCCATCCAGCAGGCCAGCAGCGGCTTGCTCATGTGCTTCTTGACCTCGGCGAGCGCGGTGGCCACCCCGCACGAGTCCGAACCCACCTTGGGCGAATAGATGGCCAGAACCCCATCCACCTGACGGTCTTTGCTGGCCGCCTCGATGGCCAGGCGAAAGTGTTCTGCACCGGCGTCTTCCGACAGATCGATCAAGTCTGACAGCGACGCCAGGGGCGGCAACTGCGGCGCGAGTGCGCGCACCGATTCGGGCGACAGCTTGCCCAGGTTGAGCAAAATTTCATTGACCCAGTCGGCCGCCAGCACACCAGGCCCACCGCCATTGGTGACGATGGCCAGGCGCTTGCCCACCGGCCGGTAACGCGACGCCAGGCACTTGGCCGCCGAAAACAGCTCGACAAACGAACGCACGCGCACCGCGCCCGCGCGGCGCAGGGCTGCATCAAACACATCGTCGCTGCCCACAATGGTGCCGCTGTGCGTCTGGGCGGCCTCGTTGCCCGCGGGCTTGCGCCCGGCCTTGAGCACCACCACCGGCTTGGCATTGGCCGCCGAACGCAGCGCGCTCATGAAACGGCGTGCGTTGGAAATGCCTTCCATGTAGACGACGATGCTTTGCGTGCGCGCATCGTGGGCCAGAAAATCGAGCACCTGGGCAATGTCCACGTCCGTGTTGGGCCCGAGCGACACCACGGCCGAAAACCCCACGGCGTTGTTGCTGGCCCAGTCCAGGATCGACGAGGTGAGCGCCCCCGACTGGCACACCAGCGCCAGAGGGCCATCGCTGGCCAGCGGGCCGGCCGCGCTGGCATTGAGCTGCAGGTGCGGGCGCTGGAACCCGAGTGAATTGGGGCCCAGCAGATACAGGCCCTCGCGGCGCGCTATTTTCTTGAGGTTGGCGGCCTGGTCTGCATCCATGCCGCTGGACAGCACCAGTGCGGCGCGGCAGCCAATGCGCCCCGCCACTTCCAGCGCGGCGGGCACTTCGGCCGGGGGCAGCGCGATGATGGCCAGGTCCGACTTTCTTTGCGCCAGGTCGGCCAGCGTGCCGCTGGTGTGGGTGTCCACAAACTGCAGGCTACCGGCAAAACGCTGCGCCCGCAGGGCCGGATGCAGTGCCTGCGCATACGAGGTCAGCGATTCGGGGTTGTCGGCCCTGCCCGCCAGAACGGCAATGGAAGCAGGCGCAAATAGCGGCGTGAGGTAGTGTTTGTCCATGGGTGTTGCAGCAGCGTCGGTGGGGCCATCAAAAAACTTGCGGCGTTTGGGTGTGACTGTGGCACAGCTCGCGCCCAATCCACACAAAGCCGAGTGCCCGAGGTGACATTGTCAGGGTACAAGATGGCCCAAAACACCGGGCGCAGGGCATTCGGCCCCCACGCAACCCTGTTCAGGGCGTGGCAGGAATGCCCAGCAGGGCCCGGATGGCGGTGGCCGTCAGGCGCGCAGCGCCCCGGTGCTGCAGGGTGAAGTCCTGGGTCAGGCCACGGGCAGCGGCCAGCCGGGGGGCGTTGGTGGCCAGTTCGCAGGCCTGCTGCACGCCCTGCCCGATGTCGGGCACGCGGTGGGCCACGCCCTGCTCACAGGCCAGCGCGGCCGCCTCGGCAAAATTGAAGGTGTGAGGCCCCAGCACCACGGGGCAGCCGCAGGCAATGGCCTCGATCAGGTTCTGCCCACCCAGGGGGGCGAAGCTACCGCCCAGCAAAGCCACATCGGCCAGGCCGTAGTAAAGCACCATCTCGCCCAGCGAGTCGCCCAGCCAGACATCGGCAGGCTCGGGCGCGTCGGCCCACTGGCTGCGGCTGGACACGGTCAGGCCGGCGCTGCGCAGCAGCTGCTGCACCTCGGCAAAGCGCTGGGGATGGCGCGGCACCACCAGCCACTGCACCGGGCTGGCGCCCTGGTTTGCTTCACTATTGATAGCTGCAGGCGCTTGCTGCGAAAGGGCTGGGTGCCAATTTTGCTTAAAAACATCCAGCCACATGGCTTCTTCGCCTTCGCGGCTGCTGGCGAGCATCACCACGGGCCGGGCACTGCGCGCGCGCCATGCTCGCCCCCGCGCCCGTTGCGCGGCATCCGGAACCACGTCGAACTTGAGGTTGCCGAATACGCCCTGCACCGGCGCGCCCATGCGCAGCAGGCGTTCGGCGTCGGCATCGGTCTGTGCCCAGACGGCCGTCAGCCCGCCATAGGCCGGCCGGGCCAATGCGCCCAGGCGCTGCGATTTGCGCAGCGATGTGGCGTTGAACCGCGCATTGGCCAGCACCAGGGGTATGCCGCGCTGCTGGCAACCCGCCACGAGGTTGGGCCAGACCTCGGTTTCCATGAGGATGCCGATGGCGGGCCGGAACTGGCGCAAAAAGCGGCGCACCGCCCCCCGCGTGTCCCAGGGCTGCCACACCTGCACATCGCCCGGCAAAAGCAGCTTTTCGCCCTCGGCGCGGCCGGTGGCGGTGCCGTGGGTGAGCAGCAGCCGCATGCCAGGCAGCTGCTGGCGCAACTCGGCCAGCAAAATGGCGGCGGCCCGGGTTTCGCCCAGCGATACGGCGTGGATCCAGACAAAGCTGTGCAGCGGGTCGGTGCTGCTTGGGGGCATCAGGCTGTCGATGGGCCGTGCATAGCGGCCAAACCGCTCGCCCACCGCGCGGCCATAGCCGGGCTCGGCCACGGCGCGGCGCCGCAGCTTGCGCAGCAGCAACGGTTGGGCAGCCCAGGTCAGGACGGAATAGAGGGCGCGGGCGAGGGACATCTCAGGGATACCGGATTCCACATGCCACCCGTGACCGATGAAACTGACGCAGCCCATGCGCGGGCAGCCGCGCAAGGGCCGTCATCACAACGCGTAGGCGCTGGCTGCGTCCCCCTGCCCGCAGCGCACAGCGCTGCAAGAGCGGGGGGAAGGCGCGAAGCGACTCAGGCGGTTGTTTCACTTCAGTGCGCCGCGCTGCCCACCTGGGCGTCGGGTTTGACGCGGTGCAACAGGGCCAGCATGGCCGCTTCGATGCGGGCCAGCGCCTCGGGCGTGTGGCCTTCAAAGCGCAGCACCAGCACGGGCGTGGTGTTGCTGGCGCGGATCAGGCCAAAACCATCGGGCCAGTCCACCCGCAAGCCATCAATGGTGTTGATCTGCGCCGGTGCTGCAAAGGTGCCTGCCGCCAGGGCCTGCAGCTCGGTCGTGAGGCGGTGCGGCTCGCCCTCGGCGCAGGCCACATTGAGCTCAGGGGTGCTGAAGCTGGTGGGCAACGCATTGAGCACGGCGCTCGGGTCGGCGCTGCGGCTCAGAATCTCGAGCAGGCGGCAGCCCGCATAGGTGCCGTCGTCAAAACCGAACCAGCGTTCCTTGAAGAAGATGTGACCGCTCATCTCGCCGCCCAGGGGCGAGTTGAGCTCTTTCATGCGCGCCTTGATCAGAGAGTGCCCCGTTTTGTACATCACCGGCACGCCGCCCGCTGCGGCAATGGCGGGCGCCAGGCGCTGGGTGCATTTCACGTCGAACAAAATATGCCCGCCCGGCACGCGGCTGAGCACGTCTTGTGCAAACAGCATCATCTGGCGGTCGGGGAAGATGTTGGTGCCGTCCTTGGTGACGATGCCCAGGCGGTCGCCGTCGCCATCAAAGGCCAGGCCCAGCTCGGCATCGCTGGCCTGCAAGGCAGCAATCAGGTCGAGCAGGTTTTCGGGCTTGCTCGGATCAGGGTGGTGGTTGGGAAAGTTGCCATCCACCTCGGAAAACAGCTCAATCACCTCGCAGCCCAGCGCGCGAAAGATGGCCGGGGCCGACGCGCCGGCAATACCGTTGCCGCAATCAACCACGATCTTCATCGGGCGGGCCAGCTTCACGTCGCCGGTGATGCGCTGCGCATAGGCAGGCAGCACATCCACCGTGCGCACGCTGCCGCCGGGCAGCAGTTGCCAGGTCTCGGCCTCCATGGTGCGGCGCAGCGCCTGGATTTCATCGCCATAGATGGCGCGGCCGTTCAGCACCATCTTGAAACCGTTGTAGTCGCGCGGGTTGTGGCTGCCGGTGACCTGGATGCCGCTGGTGCACAGCGTGCTGGCCGCGAAATACAGCAGGGGCGTGGTGACCAGGCCCACGTCGATCACTTCGATGCCCGCTTCGATCAGGCCTTGCACCAGCGCGCTGCTGATAGCGGGGCCGGAGAGCCGGCCATCGCGCCCCACGGCCACCGTGGTCTGGCCTTCGGCGCGGGCGGCGGTGCCAAAGGCCCGGCCCAGGCCCAGGGCCACTTCTTCGTTCAGGGTGGAAGGCACGATGCCGCGGATGTCGTAGGCCTTGAAGATGGCGGGTGTAGGTTGCACGGAAAGGTCTTTCGCTGCGAGGGGGGTCGAATGTCCGCTGCATTGTAGGGGCGCCCCGCGCAGTACCCCACCCAAGCCCGGGGAGCGCAGGCACAGGTCCGAAAACGGCCAGCCCGGCCGCACCGGCGGCCTATCATCGAGCCCATGACAACGCCCGCCCCTCGCCCCGCCCCGCCAGCCGACACGGCAGTCGACCCGTCGGCTGACGATGGCTGCTACCGTGCCCTGCAGGCCCGGGATGCGCGCTTTGACGGGCGGTTTTTCACTGGCGTCACCTCCACCGGCATTTACTGCCGCCCGGTGTGTGCCGTGCGCACACCCCGGCGCGAAAACTGCCGGTTCTTCACGCTGGCCGCGCAGGCCGAGGGCGCAGGCTTTCGGCCCTGTCTGCGCTGCCGGCCCGAGCTGGCGCCGCAGGCACTGGCGTGGTCGGTGCAGGACGCCAGCGGCATTCTGGTGCGGCAGGCCGTGCAGCTGCTGGATGCCCCCGACGCCTGGGATGCAAGCCACGCCCCCAGCGAAGGCCGCAATGCCACCGTGGCCCGGCTGGCGGCTCGCCTTGGCGTGAGCGACCGGCACCTGCGCCGCATATTCGAGGCGGCATTGGGGGTGTCGCCGCTGCAATATCTGCAGACGCGGCGGCTGTTGACCGCCAAGCAGTTGCTGACCGACACGCCCATGCCTGTCACGCAGGTGGCCTTGGCCAGTGGTTTTGCGAGCGTGCGCCGTTTCAATGCTGCGTTTGCGCAGCACTATGGGCTCAACCCGACCGCGCTGCGCCGGGGCGGCACCCGGGCCGCGGGCGTGCAGGCGGCCACGCTGCGGCTGGCTTATCGGCCACCGCTGGATGTGCCGGCCTTGCTGGCCTTTTTTGCCCGCCGCCAGTTTCACGGGGTGGAGTGGGCGGGCGACGCGGCCACCCCGGCGCTGCGCCGCACGGTGCGCCTGCAAACTCGGGGTGCTGGCGGGCTGCAAGACCATTGCGGCTGGCTGAATGCCCACTTTGACCCCGACCGCCACCAGGTGCTGGTGCAGACCAGCGACAGCCTGTACCCCGTGCTGCCACTGGTGATGCGCCGCGTGCGCGCCATGCTCGACCTGGACGCCGACCCTGCGGCCATCAATGCCGTGCTGCACGCCAGTTTTCCCGAGGGCGATGGCCTGCGCGTGCCCGGCGCCTTTGATGGTTTTGAGCTGGCCGTGCGTGCCGTGCTGGGGCAGCAGATCACCGTGGCGGCCGCACGCACGCTGGGGCAGCGGCTGGTGGAGCGGTTTGGCGAGCCCATCGCCACGCCCTGGCCTGAACTCACACGGCTTTTCCCCTCCCCGGCCGTGCTGGCGCAGGCGCCCGGCGAAGCCCTGGGGCAGCTGGGCATCGTGCGCCAGCGCCAAGCGGCCATCGTGGCGCTGGCGCGGGCGGTGGACGGCGGCCAGCTGCAGTTGCAAGGTGGCGCAGACGTGGCCGCCACCACGGCGGCGCTGTGCGCATTGCCCGGCATTGGCGACTGGACGGCGCAGTACATCGCCATGCGCGTGCTGCGCTGGCCCGATGCGTTTCCGGCGGGCGACGTGGCGCTGCAAAAATCCCTGGGCGTGCAGGCGCACAAAAACCCGGCACGCGCGGCCACCCAGGCCTCGCTGGCCTGGCAACCCTGGCGCAGTTATGCCGTGGTGCGCGCATGGGCGGCGGGCAGCATCGCGAGCAACCCCAGTGCGACAGCGCTGGAATTAATATCAAAATAATAGCTGTTTGCGCTTATCCCATAAGCGCTACAAGTCAATTTCATTCAATATTGGTTGACCATGCAATACCACCCCTCCACCGTGCAGACGAGCACCTCTACCCGCCTGGGCACTGTGCGGCTGGCAGCATCTCCCCAGGGCCTGGTCGGCCTGTGGTTTGACGGCCAGCGCCACCAGCCCGCGCAACTCGACGGGCCCCACGCCTGGCCGCAAGACCTGCACCATCCGGTGCTGGTGGCCGCCATCGAGCAACTGCACCAGTACCTGCGTGGCGAGCGCACCGGGTTCGAGCTGCCGCTGGATCTGGCGGGCGGCACGCCGTTTCAGCAGGACGTGTGGCGCGCGCTGCTGTCCATCGGGTGTGGCCACACCACCAGCTACGGCGCGCTCAGCCAGCAACTGGGCCGCCCGGCCGCGGTGCGCGCCGTGGGGGCCGCCGTGGGACGCAACCCGGTCAGCGTGGTGGTGCCATGCCACCGGGTGCTGGGGCGTGACGGCAGCCTGACGGGCTACGCCGGCGGGCTGGAGCGCAAGGCGGCATTGCTGCAGCTGGAGGGCGCCCTGCCCTCCGAGCCAGAAAAACGGGCCACGCAACCAGAACACGCGCATGCCAAAGCACAGCCAACAGGACGGGCCAAGGCCCCGGCAAAGGCCGCTGCATGAGCGCAGCACCCGTCACCCAACCGGTTTCCGCGTGGATCGGCGAGTTTGTCGTGCTGGCGGCCCTGTGGGGCGCCTCGTTTCTGTTCATGCGCATGGGTGCGTCAGAGTTTGGCCCGCTGCCCACGGCCGGGATGCGCGTGCTGCTGGCCACGGTGTTCCTGTGGCCCATCCTGTTGTACCAGGGCCAGTGGCCGCAGCTGCGCCAGCACTGGAAGCCTGCGCTGCTGTCGGGGCTGGTGAATTCGGCCATTCCGTTTGCGCTGTATTCGTGGGCGGTGCTGCATATCACCACGGGGCTGGCCTCCATCCTCAACGCCACGGTGCCGCTGTTTGGCGCCCTGGTGGCCTGGGTGTGGCTGGGCGATCGCATCAACCGCCTGCGCGGGCTGGGGCTGGCCATTGGTTTTGTCGGGGTGGCGCTGCTGGCCTGGCGCGCGCCGGGGGGGGCGGGCATCAAGTCAGACTATGCGCCCTGGGCCATTGCGGCCTGCATGGGCGCCACCACCTGCTATGCCATTGCGGCCAGCTATGCCCGGCGCTACCTGGTGGGCGTGCCGCCCCTGGCCGCGGCCACGGGCAGCCAACTCGGTGCGGCGCTGGGGCTGTTGGTGCCCATGCTGTGGTTCTGGCCCGCCACCATGCCGGGGCCGCGCGCATGGGCCGCCATCGTGGCCATTGCGGTGCTTTGCACCGGCATCGCCTACATCCTTTACTTTCGCCTCATTGCCCACGCCGGCCCCAGCCGGGCTTTGGCGGTGACGTTTCTGGCGCCGGTGTTTGCACTGCTGTACGGCACCGTATTCCTGAACGAGGCCATCACGCCGTGGATGATTGGCTGCGGGCTGGTCATTGTGTGCGGCACCATGTTGTCAACGGGGCTTATCAGTACGTCGCGCAAGCCTTTAGAGGCTGCGAAACGGACCTAAACTCCCTGCATGGATGTTGTGCCGGCCCTCAAAAAATGCCTCGTGGCCTCGCAGTTGGCCAACCACCAATTGCGCGAGCGCGACCAGCAGATGCGCCTGGCGCTCGATTCGCTGGGCGGAGGGCGCTGGGAATGGGACATTGCGCACCAGAAACTCAGCTGCTACGGCCGTTTCTATGCCGCCTTCGGCATGGAGGCCGCCGACAGTGACGACGCCTGGGAACGCTGGCACGCCCGCAGGCACCCGGCCGATGCCGCCCGCCTTGCTGACAAGATGGAGCGGGCCAAGCGGGGGCAGCTGGCCACCTACGAAGCCGAGTTCCGCATTCTTGACACGGCGGGCCGTTGGCGCTGGGTGATATCGCGGGGCCTGGTGGGCGAGCGCGATGCCGCCGGCCGCCCCTTGACGATGATAGGCATGGACGTGGACATCACGGCCCAGCACGAGGTCGAGGATGCACTGCGCGCCTCGGAAGCCAAATACACCACCATCTACCAGACACTGCCCGACGCTGCGGGCATTTCGCGGATTTCGGACGGGTGCTACATCGACGTAAACCCCGCCTTTTGTGCACTGCTGGGTGCGGAACGCGAAGCCGTACTGGGGCGCACCTCCAGAGAGCTCAATATCTGGGCCTCGGACCAGGAGCGCGCGCGCATGCTGGAAACCTACCAGCGCGAAGGCAAGGTGGACCGCCTGCCCATGGTGGCGCATCGTGACGGTGTGCGTGTGCCCGGCCTGATGTCGGCCCGCCCTGTGGTGGTGGAGGGCGAAGACTGTTTCCTGTTCGTCTTTCACGACACGACCGAGGCGCAGCGCGCCAGCGACGAGTTGCGGGCACTGAACAACCTGCTGCAGCAGGCCGGCCGTATGGCCCGTCTTGGCGCGTGGGAGAGCACGCGCGAAGCAGGCATGGTCTATTGGTCGGATGTCTGCTGTGACATCCACGGCCTGCCCCCGGGCGCCCCGCCACCCCACGATTATGTTCAGCGCTTCGTGGCGCCCGCCTGGCAGGAAATGGTGCGTGCCAAATTACACGACTGCCACCACCACCAAACTGAATGGAGCCTGGAACACGAAATCATCCGTGCCGATGGACGCCAGATATGGGTGCGCGCACGCGGCGAACCGGTGTTGCAGGACGGCACCGTCACCGGCATGCGCGGTGTGCTGCAGGACATCGACGAGGCCAAGCGCTCCGAGCAGCGGTTGCGCCAGTCAGAAGACCGCTTCTCGCGCATCTTCCAGCTCATGCCCTACCCCATGGGGATGACACGCCAAAGCGACGGGTGCTATGTCGAGGTGAATCCTGCGTGGGAACAAATGCTGGGCTACACCCGGGCGCAAGCGGTGGGCGTTTCACCCATCCAGCTGGGTATCTTTCAGGCGCAGGATCGTATCCGCCTCATTGACGAGGCCCGAAAGACCGGCCAGCTCGATGCCTACGAGGTCAAGATCATCACGCGCAGTGGCGAAGAGCGCACCGCGCTGCAGTCGATGCGCGCCACGGAGTTCGATGGCGAGCCCTGCTGGCTGTTCGCCGTGCACGACATCACCGACCGCAAGCGCAGCGAGGAGCAGGTGCGCGAACGCGAGGCGCTGCTGTCGCTCACCATATCGGCAGCCGCGCTGGGGCTGTGGGACTGGGATCTGCAAACCGGCATGGTCCACGGCGATGCGCGCTGGTGCGCCCTGCGCGGTGCTCCCACCGGCGATGCCTCCGCGCCCCCAGTGCACTGGACGACAGGAGTGGCGGCCGAGGCGCTGGCCGGCATCTCGGCGGAACTGGCCCGCCACACGGACCATCCGGCCACCCCGTTCGACGCCACCTGGAAAGTGGTGCTGCCCCAGGGAGGCGCCCGCTGGATACGCAACGTGGGCAAGATCATCGGACCGGACGACGCAGGCCAGCCCGCGCGCATGCTGGGCGTGGCCATCGACGTCACGCCGCAGCATGAGCAGCAAGAGCTGCTGCAAAAACTGGCCCATTACGACGCCCTCACGGGCCTGCCCAATCGCGTGCTGCTGGCGCACCGGCTGCAGGCCGGCATGGCCCAGGCCCGCGCCCACGGCACCCAGCTGGGCGTGGCCTATCTGGATCTGGATGGCTTCAAACCCATCAACGACCGCCTGGGCCACGGCGCCGGCGACCGGCTGCTGGTGGTGGTGGCGGGACGGCTTTCGCGCGCGCTGCGCCCGCAAGACTGCGTGGCCCGCCTGGGCGGCGACGAATTCGTAATCCTCATGCCGGGCCTGAACACGCACACGGATGGCGAACGACTACTGGGGCGCGTGATGGAAAGCATTTCTTCGCCCTACACCCTGGACACCGAGCGCGTGGCGGTAACGGCCAGCATTGGCTACACGGTGTTCCCCTGTGACGACGCGGACGCCGACACCCTGCTGCGCCACGCCGACCAGGCCATGTATGCCGCCAAACAGGCGGGGCGCAACCGGTTTCACCAGTTCGACGCAGCGCAGGAGCGCGCCCAGCGCGAACACCATGAGCAGGGCCTGCTCCTGAGCGAAGCGCTCACGCAGGCGCAGTTCGTGCTGTTTCTGCAACCCAAGGTGGTCATGCAGACCGGACAGGTGGTGGGCGCGGAGGCCCTGGCACGCTGGCAGCACCCCGAACGCGGCCTGCTGCCCCCAGGCGCCTTTTTGCCGCTGCTGGACGGAACCGCCCTCGAAATCGTTTTTGGCCAGTGGGTGGTCGAAGCGGCGCTGGCCCAGCTTGAACGCCTTCAGGAGGCGGGCCTGCACATGCCCGTGAGCATCAACATCTCGGCCCGGCACCTGCAGCACCCCGGCTTCGGGGCGTGGATCGTGCAATGCCTGGCCCGCTACCCCGGGGTAGCGCCCAGCCGGGTCGAGCTCGAAATTACCGAAAGCGCGGCGCTGTACGACCTGGCCGCCGTGGCCGACACCCTGGCCGGGCTGCGCGCTCTGGGCCTGTCGGTTGCGCTGGACGATTTTGGCACCGGCTACTCATCACTGACCTACCTGCGCCGCCTGCCCATGGACACACTCAAGATCGACCAGAGCTTCGTGCAGGGCATGCTGGACGACACGGGCGACCGGGCCATTGTGCAGGGGGTGATCGGGCTGGCCCGCTCGTTTGGCTACCAGGTGATTGCCGAGGGCGTGGAAACCATCGAACAGGGACAGATGCTGCAGCAGCTCGGTTGCGCCCATGGCCAGGGTTACTGCATTGCGCGCCCCATGCCCATCGACACCTTCATCGACTGGGCCCGCCGCTGGCAACCGCCTGTGCAGTGGCAGCACCAGCATGCCGAGGATTATTCGATATGAAAATAGCCGCAGCGCTTATCCATCAAGCGCTTGCAGCTATTGTTTTTGACAAGATTTTTTGACAAAACCCAGGCCACGGCAGGCCTGGGCGTTGTCCGGCAGCCGGGCTATCGGGCCATCAATCACCCACCAGGTCTTTGACCTGCTGCAGCGCGGCGGGGTCGTCCATGGTGGTCAGATCGCCCGGATCGCGGCGCTCGGCCACGGCCTGCAGGGCGCGGCGCAGCAGCTTGCCGCTGCGGGTTTTGGGCAGCACCGTTACAAAGTACACGCGCGATGGACGCGCCACGGCGCCGAGCTGGGTGTCCACCTGCTTCATCACCTCGCCTTCGAGCTTGAGGCGCGCGGCGTCGTCAGTAAGGCCCGAGGCATCGCGCGGCACGGCAAATGCCATGGCCACCTGGCCCTTGAGGCTGTCGGCCACGCCCACCACGGCCACCTCGGCAATGTTGGGGTGCGAAGAGATGGATTCTTCGATCTCGCGCGTGCCCAGGCGGTGCCCGGCCACGTTGATCACGTCGTCGGTGCGGCCCAGGATGAAGTGGTAGCCGTCGGCGTCGCGGATGCCCCAGTCGAAGGTGCTGTAGATCATGCGGCCCGGAATGCTTTTCCAGTAGGTGTTCACAAACCGCTCGTCGTCGCGCCACACCGTCTGCATGCAGCCGGGGGGCAGCGGGCCTTCGATGGCGACCACGCCCTTCTGGTTGGGCTGGGTCAGCTCTTCGCCATTGCTTTCGTCGATCAGTTTGACGTGGTAGCCATACATGGCCTTGCCGGGGCTGCCAAAGCG
>ERZ724504.741-NODE-741-length-18441-cov-5.311378_pt1 | contig 18441 bp, 16 predicted proteins | sample MGYA00376037_ERZ724504 | MGnify/ENA primary metagenome ERZ724504 (study PRJEB28724, sample SAMN07190888) | wastewater metagenome | isolation source: influent of sewage treatment plant in Hong Hong | place: USA: Christiansburg, Virginia | collected 2016-03-01 ... | reverse complement strand
GGCATCGGCGAACCGGGCGTGCCGCCGCTGGCACCCGCCGTGGCCAATGCCATCGCCGCCGCAACCGGCAAGTTCCTGCACAAGATGCCGTTCAATACCGCCGAACTGGTGGCCTGACATGGACAACCTGGATACACAGGTCCTCGACGCCGCCCGCAAATGGGCAGTGGCCGGGCATCGTTTCGCGCTGATCACCGTCGCCCGCACCTGGGGTTCCGCCCCGCGGCCGCCGGGCGCCTGGATGATCCTGCGCGACGACGGGCAGGTGCAGGGTTCGATCTCCGGCGGTTGCATCGAGGATGACCTGATCCGCTGTGCTGCTGCTGACGAATTCGCGGGTAGCGCGCCACGCCTTCTGCGCTACGGCATCACGGCTGACGAGGCGCATCGCTTCGGTCTGCCCTGCGGCGGCACGCTGGAACTGGTGCTCGAACCGGCGCCCGATACCGCCCTGCTCGAACAACTCGCCCAGCGCATCGCCACCGGCCAACTGGTCACTCGCCGGGTAGCGCTGGCGAGCGGTGCGGTCAGCCTCGAAGGGGGCAGCGCCGGTGACAGTCAGCAGTGGGATGGCCAGACGCTGGTCACGCTGCACGGCCCGGCCTGGCGGCTGCTGATCATCGGTGCAGGGCAGATTTCGCGCTACCTGGCGATCATGGCGCAGGCGCTAGGCTATCGCGTCTATATCTGCGACCCGCGCAGCGAGTATGCCGATGGCTGGGATGTCCCTGGCACCGAGCGCATCACAGCAATGCCCGACGATGCGGTGACCGAACTCGGCCTCGACCCGCGCAGCGCCGTCGTTGCCCTGACCCACGATCCCAAGCTCGACGACATGGCGCTGCTCGAAGCACTCAAATCGCCAGCCTTCTACGTCGGCGCGCTTGGTTCGCAGGCAAACAACAGCAAACGTCGTGAGCGACTGCTGCAGTATTTCGATTTGTCGCAGGCCGAAGTCGAGCGCTTGCACGGCCCGGTCGGCCTTCCCATTGGCAGCCGGACGCCGCCGGAAATTGCCGTCTCGATTCTGGCTGAAATGACAGCAATAAAAAATGGGCTAAATTTCCAGTCGACCATAACAGTTGCCGACCCCTACGCCTGCCACGTCGAATGACGCAGATTATCGGCATTCTGCTCGCCGCCGGCCAAGGCAGCCGCTTTGGCAGCGACAAACTGCAGCACCCATTAAAGGATGGCACGCCAATGGCGCTGGTGGCGGCACGCCATCTCCGCCCGGCGTGTAACCGGCTGTTCGCTGTCCTCCGCCCGGACAGCGCAACCCTTGCCGGCCTGCTCGCCGCCGAAGGCTATGAAACAATTATTTGCCCGGATGCCGGGGCCGGCATGGGCCACACGCTGGCTGCGGGTGTGCGCGCCAGCCCGGCAGCACTTGGCTGGGTGGTCGCGCTGGGTGACATGCCTTTTATTGCACCAAGCAGCCATCAGGCGGTTGCCGATTGCCTACGCGCTGGCGCCAGTCTTGCCGCCACTTCATTTCAGGGGCAGCGCGGTCATCCAGTTGGCTTTGCCGCGCCATGGTTTGAGCAATTGGTAGCACTTACCGGCGATCAGGGCGGAAAATCGATTCTGGCAATGCATCACCAGAAAATCATGCTTTGCCCAGTCGAGGATGCCGGCGTACTGCGCGATGTCGATCATCCAGCCGACTTATGACTCACAAACGCCCAACAAGTCGGCTTCCAGTTCGATCTCCAAATCTTTTTTTAAAGCTTGTTCGATGAACATGCCGCGATAGAGACGGCCCAAATTGGCCGCCTTCCGCTCATGCGGCGTTTCCCATTCGACAACACGCAGGCGCACCATACCGATTTGCTCGTCACGCTCCGGAACATCGGTCGCCACACAAGGGTAAGCCAGAGCCTGCCGATTGAATTCTGCACGACTATATTGCTCAAGATTCTTGCCCGGCACGACCGGACATTTCCCAAGGTGCCGAGTACGCACTTCGGCTGAAATGACGCGACCTTTCAGAAAATAAACCGGCTCTGTGGCAATCCAGCCATTGCCACCTTCTTCATAGGCCACGCAACGCCCTGGCTGCAGCATTTCCGGCTGCTTGAACAGCAAACGGGCGGAAGAACGCAAAGCCGGTTCAGCGGCCAGCGCAGGGGTAGCCAGCAGAAGCAGCGCAACAAAGAGAGATTTCATGAACAAACCAGGTCAATAGACCCGGCTATCTTCAATCACTTTGCCATCATTGGGCAAGCCCCCTGGCGCCGCAAATGCCACCTCACCGCGCAGCTTGGTTACTTCACGCAGGCTCGAAATCACCGCCTTGTCGAGCGCCTCCGCCCCCGCTTCGATTTCACAATGCAGGACCATGCGATCCTGCCCACCAGGGTTATCCACCACCAGCCGCATGCGATGGATCTCCGGGTGACGTTTGGCAAGCTCGGCAACCTGCTCGGGATGGACGAACATACCCTTGATTTTGGTCGTTTGGTCGGCCCGCCCCATCCAGCCCTTGAGGCGGATGTTGCTACGCCCACAGGGTGAACGACCAGGCATGACAGCCGAAAGGTCACCCGTCGCAAAACGAATCAGCGGGTAATCCGGGTTGAAGGTGGTGACTACAATTTCGCCAACTTCGCCCGGCTCAACCGGGTCGCCAGTGCCAGGACGGACGATTTCGACCAGTACTTCCTCCTCGACGACCAAGCCCTCTTCGGCCTCGGTTTCATAAGCAATCGCGCCAATATCAGCCGTCGCATAACACTGCCGAACAATGATGCCACGCTCTTTGAGCCAATCACGTGTCACACCCGGCAAGGCTTCGCCAGAGACAGAGGCCTTGCGCAATGAGCTGATATTGACACCCATTTCCTCGGCCTTCTCGACGATGATGCGCAGGAAAGATGGCGTACCGACATAACCCTCCGGCTTGAGATCAGCCATCGCCTGCACCTGCTGTTCGGTTTGCCCGGTACCGCCGGGGAAGACCGAACAGCCCAGCTTGCGTGCGCCACCTTCAAAGATGAAAGCGCCCGGCGTGAAATGGTAGGAAAAACAGTTGTGGATCAGATCGCCATTACGAAAACCGGCAGCGTAAAGCACGCGGGCCATGTGCCAGGGGTCAATGTCTTTGCCCTGTAGTTCATAGATCGGCCCCGGCGAAGAAAACACTCGCTTGGCCTTATGTCTGGGCAATGAATTGAGGCCACCAAACGGCGGCGTTTTCTGCTGTAAGGCAATCAAGTCCCGTTTGCGGGTTAGCGGCAAGCGCGCCAAGGCTTCACGGGTTACGCATTCAAACGGATTGAAGCCGGCCAGCGCATGGAAATAGTAGGTCGTCGACTCCTTGGCATGCGCTACCTGACGCGCCAGCTTGTCCATCAAATCCTCTTCGCGCTCACCGGGATCGCGCGTTTCCAGCGGATCGTAATAGCTCATTTCATTTTTCTCCGTTATTTTCCGGTTGACCGTGGCATCGTTTCCCATACCCCACCCGGAATGGCAAAGTAGCCGCTCAGGGCAAGGCGGAGGCCGGCGCCGTTGGCTCCTGCCAACAAGCCGGCCAACAACGCCGCCATGAGCGGCGCACTGCCATTACGACAGCCAGCGTTTGCGGCGGCGGTAGTGTTTGACGTCTTTGAATGATTTGCGCCCCGCCGACGACAAGCCAAGGTAGAACTCCTTGACGTCCTCGTTAGTGCGCAAGCCCTCGGCATCGCCCTCCATGACGACCCGGCCATTCTCAAGAATGTAGCCAAAATCGGCATATTTCAGCGCGACCATGGTGTTCTGTTCGGCAAGCAGAAAACTGACGTTTTCGCGACTGTTCAAATCTTTGACGATCTCGAAAATCTCTTCGACGATCTGCGGTGCCAGCCCCATCGACGGCTCATCAAGCAGGATCATTTCCGGCTTGGCCATCAACGCCCGGCCGATGGCGCACATCTGCTGTTCACCGCCCGAGGTATAACCAGCCTGCGAAGTACGCCGTGTTTTGAGCCGTGGAAAATAGTGATAAACCTTTTCCAGACTGTCCTTCAACTCGGCCCGCGAAATCGAGCGGGTATAGGCACCGGTCAGCAGGTTTTCCTCGATGGTCAGGTGGCCAAAGCAATGGCGCCCTTCCATGACCTGAATGACGCCACGCTTGACCAGTTCGTTCGGCGTCAGCTGGTCAATACGCTGGCCCTTGTATTCGACAGAACCCTTCGTCACATCGCCACGTTCAGCGTGCAACAGGTTGGAAATGGCTTTCAGCGTCGTTGATTTGCCCGCACCATTGGCGCCCAGCAAGGCAACGATCTTGCCTTTCGGCACATTCAGCGAAACGCCCTTGAGCACCAGAATAACGTGGTCGTAAATGACCTCGATATTTTTGATGCTCAAATACGAGTCGACCGTAACAGCCGCAGTTTGTGTATTCATTGGCAATCCTTGCTTCAACCCCCTCCTCGAAAGAGGAGGGGGAGGCGGAAATTACTTACTTCTCTTTCGAGCAGTCACGCGGCGTGATGCCCTTTTCCTTGGCGTACTGCTTGGCAGATGCCTGGAAGAGCGGGTGAATCAGCGCCTTGTTGCCCTCGATCCAGCCGGATACCGGCACCCACTTGGCGCCATCCCATTGCTGGATCTTCACCTTGCCGGAACCTTCGTGGTTGTCGCAGGAGGTTTTGATTTCCGGCAGCAAGTCGGTAGCGCCCAAGGCCTTCAAGCGAGCATCAGTGATATTCAGGTTTTCCAGTGCCCAGCGCGTCTGTTCACCGGTCATTGCCTTGCCCTTGCCGTACTTTTCCTGCGCCTTGCGGATGGCTTCAACCGACAGGACGGCAGCGGAAACACCACGGTTATAAAGGATGGTGCCGATCTTGGTCTTGTCCTGCAGATTGCCCTTGCCAGCACCATAAACAACATTTTCGATATCGGCAATCACCGGCACCTGCTTGCCAGAAACGTTCCAGGTTGCAGCCATGTAACCCTTGGCGGCATCGCCAGCCGGCACCACGTCTTCTTCAGAACCGGTCCACCACGAGCCGATCATCTTGTCACGCGGGAAAGCAACTTTCTGCGCGGCCTTCAGCGCCGTCTGGTTCATCACGCCCCAGCCCCAGAAAATAACGAAGTCTGGTTTTTCCTGACGAATCTTCAGCCACTGCGCGCCCTGCTCGTTACCCGGATGGGCGACCGGAATCTGCACCAACGTAAATTTATTCAGTGAAGCCTCAGCTTCCAAAGCGATGATCGCTTCCTTGCCATAAGCCGAGTCATGATAGAGATAAACAATCTTCTTGCCGGCCAGATTGCCGCCGTTCTTGTCCTTGATGAACTTGACGATGGCCGATGCCTGCATCTGGTAAGTCGTCACCAGCGGGAAGGCGTAGGGGAACACCGAGCCATCGACCGCATCGGTACGACCATAACCCATCATCGCCAGCGGCAATTTATCCTGGGCCGACTTGTCGATCAGCGCGTAGGAAATGCCGGTCGACATCGTGTGCAGCGGGCCGGCCGACTTGGCTGCCTTGCTCTTCAGACGCTCGTAACACTCGACGCCCTTGGCGTTGTTGTATTCGGTTTCGCACTCTTCGTAAGTCATCTGGACGCCATTGACGCCCTTTTCCTTCAGATTGACGTAGTTGAGATAATCGATGAAACCACCGTAGAAAGCCTGACCATTGGAGCCGTATGGGCCAACCCGGTAGTCGATCAGCGGGAAGAACTGCTCTTCAGCTGCCATCGCGGCAGAAGAGAGCATAGCCAGAGAAACCGCAGCGGCGGCAATAGCGGGTTTGAAATTTTTAATCATTGAATGTCTCCTCCATTTATTACAAATAAGCGACGGGGCCGCCGCCGCTTCCAGCACGACCAAACCTAGTGAGGGAAAGGCCACAAACGCAGTTTCTCCTTGGCGATTTGCCACAGCCGGGCCAACCCGTGCGGCTCCACGATGAGGAAGAACATGATCAGCGCCCCAAACACCGTAATCTGGATGTGCGACACGGTAGCGCTGGAAAACGGTAGCCCGAACAAGCCGGCCAAAAACGGCAGGGCAACGTCGAGGAAAATAGGCAGTAGCAGGATGAAAGCCGCGCCAAGGAAGCTACCCATGATCGAACCGACACCGCCGATGATGATCATGAACAAAATCTTGAACGACATTTCGAGCGAGAAGCCATCCGGCTCGACCGAACCGAGGTAGCAGAAAGCATACAAAGCACCGGCAACGCCGCAGTAAAAGGAACTGACGGCAAAGGCGAGCAGCTTGGTCGGCATCAGCTTGATACCGATCACCGAAGCAGCAACGTCCATGTCGCGCACCGCCATCCATGCACGACCGGTCGATGAACGCACCATGTTCTTGGCGGCCAGGGCCATAACAACAACGATGGAGAGCACCAGCAGATATTTTTCAACTGGCGTCGTCAGCTCATGGCCGAAGATAATCAGCTTCTGCGTCGAAATCACGCCGGAAGACGAATTGTTCGACAGCCAGGGAAACTTGGTCAGGCACCAGACAATAAAGAACTGTGCCGCCAGCGTCGCCACGGCCAGATAAAAGCCCTTGATACGCAGCGATGGCAGGCCGAACAGAATACCAACCCCGGCGGCGGTCAACCCTGCCAAAGCGAAGGAAACCAGGATCGGGATACCTTCGATACGCAACTGAAAGTTGTAGGCGGCGTAGGCGCCAACCGCCATGAAAGCGGCGGAACCCAGTGAAAGCTGGCCGGCATAACCGGTCAGCACATTCAGCCCAAGTGCAGCCAGAGCAAAAATAAGAAATGGAATCAGGATGGCCGAAAACCAGTATTCGCTGGCAAAGAGCGGCACGCCCAGAAAAGCGACAAGCAGCAAGGTGATGACCCCAATCCGGTCCTGACGAATCGGAAAGAGTTGCTGATCAGCAGCGTAGGTCGTTTTGAATTGACCGGCTTCACGGTAAAGCATGTGTTTTCTCCCTTAAACCCGGTCGATGTGTTTTTCGCCGAAGAGACCTTCGGGGCGAACCAACAGGAACAACAGCGCCAGCACGTAAGGAAACCAACCTTCGATACCGCCAAAATTGCCGCCAAACAGATCCTGCATAACCGGCGGAATATAGATTTCAGCCAGTTTCTCCGAGGCGCCGATGATCAACCCGCCGATAATCGCCCCCGGCACCGAGGTAAAACCGCCAAGGATCAGCACCGGCAGCGCCTTGAGTGCGGTAAAAGTAAGCGCAAACTGCACACCATTACGAGCCCCCCACATCATGCCGGCAACCAATGCGACAAAACCGGCAACGCCCCAGACAATCGCCCAGATGTGTTGCAGCGGAATACCAATCGACAAAGCGGCCTGATGGTCATCGGCCACGGCGCGCAAGGCGCGACCGATCCGGGTGTATTGGAAGAAAAGGGCCAGCGTGGCAACCAGCACGCCAGCCACGCCGGCGGCGACCAAATCAAACTTTGAAATCACCATGTTCCAGTTGTCCATGACCCAAGGCAGCGGTTCATCGACAATACCCAATTCCAGCGCGCGCGGATCGCTGCCGAAAACCATCGGAGCAATGCCTTCGATAAAAAACGCCAGACCAATCGTCGCCATGAACAGTGCAATCGGCGGCTGATTGACCAGCTTGCGCAACACAAATTTCTCGGTAGCAATACCGAACAAGGTCATGATAATAAAGGCGAGAATAATCGCCAGCCAGAGCGGCGCACCTTGTTCAATACAGCCAACAACCGACAGTGCCGCCAGGTAGACCATCGCCCCCTGAGCAAAGTTGAAAACACCAGAGGCTTTGTAGATCATCACGAAACCGAGGGCCACCAAGGCGTACATCACGCCGGAAAGCAGGCCACCAATCAGGACTTCCAAGAAAAAATTCATAACCCTGTCTCCTAGTGGCCGGCGCCGAGGTAGGCCTTGATGACCTCCTCACTGTTTTTCACGACATCCGGCACGCCATCACCGATCTTCTTGCCGTAGTCGAGCACGACAACGCGGTCGGAAATATCCATCACCACGCCCATATCGTGTTCGATCAGCACTATCGTCGTCCCGAACTGGTCATTGACGTCGAGGATGAAGCGGCACATATCCTGTTTTTCTTCGACATTCATGCCGGCCATCGGCTCATCAAGCAGCAGCATGGTTGGCTCGGCAGCCAGCGCGCGGCCCAGCTCAACCCGCTTTTGCAGGCCATAGGGCAGACGGCCAACCGGCGTTTTACGGATGTGCTGGATTTCCAGAAAGTCGATAACCTCTTCCACTTTCTTACGGTGCTCCAACTCCTCATTCTTGGCCCGGCCAAACCACAGCGCATGCTCGATGAAGTTGGACTTCATCTTGGTAATGCGTCCAGTCATGATGTTGTCGAGAACGCTCATGCCCTTGAACAAGGCAATATTCTGGAAGGTACGCGCGATATTCTGCTGCGCCGCCATGTGCGGCTCCATTTTCTTGCGCTCTTTGCCGTGCCAGAAGATCTTGCCTTCCTGCGGGTGGTAGACGCCGTTGATGACGTTCAGCATCGAGCTCTTGCCGGCACCGTTCGGGCCAATAATGGCGCGAATTTCGTGCTGGCGCACATCAAAGGAAATATCAGTCAGCGCCTTGACGCCGCCGAAGCGCAGGGAAATATTCTGCAGGTCGAGAATGACGTCGCCTATTTTCTTGGACATATCAGGCAGCCTTTTTCACGATCGGGAAGGTCTTGGCATCGATGATCTTGAGGTCGGCAGACACCTTGCCGCGCCGACCATCTTCGAACTTGACCTCGGTTTCAATGAACTGATTCGCCTTGCCGCTATACAGCGCATCGATCAACACCTTGTATTTTTCGGCGACGAAATTCCGGCGCACCTTGCGGGTGCGTGTCAATTCGTCATCATCCGGATCAAGCTCTTTGTGCAACACCAGGAAGCGATGAATCTGTGAATCAGCAACCATCGTGTCGTGAATCAAACCGGCATTGATCTGCTCGACACATTCACGGATCAGTTCAAGCACTTCCGGTTTGCCCGCCAGATCGGCGTAACCGGAATAGGAAATACCGCGCCGCTCGGCCCAGTTACCAACGGCACCGACATCGATATTCACAAAGGCGCAAACCATGTCGCGCTGGTGACCGAAACAGACCACTTCCTTGATGTGCTGGAAGAACTTCAGTTTGTTCTCGATGTAGTTCGGAGCAAACATTGCGCCGTTCGACAGCTTGCCGACGTCCTTGGCACGGTCGATGATCTTCAGGTGACCATCTTCGTCGAGGAAGCCGGCATCACCAGTCATGAAGTAGCCATCGGCATTGATCGACTCGGCGGTGTCCTCCGGGCGTTTGTAGTATTCCTTGAGCAGCATCGGCCCTTTGACCAGCACTTCGCCGTTGTCGGCAATCTTGATTTCAACGCCTGGCGCCGGCTGACCAACGGAATCAAACTTGATCGCCCCATCCGGCTGCATGCAGACATAAGCGCAGGTTTCAGTCTGGCCGTAAAACTGCTTGAGATTGATGCCCATCGAACGGTAAAAGCGGAACAACTCCGGGCCAATCGCCGCGCCAGCCGTGTAGGCGACGCGCACCCGGCTCAGGCCCAGGACGTTGCGCAACGGGCCATAAACGATCAGGTTGCCCAGCGCGTAATTGAGGCGATCGCCCATGGACACCGGTTTGCCATCGAGAATTTCAGCACCGCAACGCTTGGCGACATCCATGAAGTAATGGAACAGCTTGCGTTTGACTGCACCGGCATCTTCCATACGGATCATCACCGAGGTCAGCAAGCTTTCAAACACACGCGGCGGGGCAAAGTAATAGGTCGGGCCAATTTCGCGCAGATCGGTCATTACCGTATCGCCTGATTCCGGGCAATTGATAGTGAAACCGGCGACCAGCGCCTGCGCGTAGGAGAAGAGGTGATCACCGACCCAGGCCATCGGCAGATAACAAAGAATGTCGCCGTCGGCAGCCATATGATCGACTTCGACACCGCCTTGCGCTGCGGCGATAAAGGCGCCGTGCGTCTGACAGACGCCTTTCGGCTTGCCGGTGGTACCCGAGGTGTAGAGCATGACCGACACATCGTCGAAATGGCCTTGCTCAACTTCCTGATTTAGAAAGTCGGGATGGTTGCGGTCGTGAATCCTACCCATTTCCATCAGCTCATGGATGTCGTGCAGGAAAGTCTGGGTGTAATGCCGCATACCACGCGGGTCGTCGTAGATGACGTGCTCGAGTCCGGGCAACTGCTCGCGGACTTCGAGCATTTTGTCGACCTGCTCCTGATCCTCGACAACGACAAAACGGATGCCGGCATCCTGTAGCACGAACAGCATTTCGCTGGCAACGGCATCCTGATAGAGCGGCACCGGCACACCGCCGAGACACTGGGCAGCGGTCATCATCATGTAGAGATGCGGCCGGTTGTCACCAATGATTGCCAGGTTATCGCCGCGCTTGAAGCCGAGCGCAGAGAGGCCACACGCCAGGGCGCGCACACGCTCGCCGACATCAGCCCAGCTCCAGGTCTGCCAGATGCCGAGATGCTTTTCACGCATCGCCGGCGCATTGGCGCGGGTTTTTGCATGATTGAACAACAGTCGCGGGAAGGTATGCAAACCATCCACCGACCCGAAATTCGCCTGGTCAGGCATTTTGTCTCCTCCACGCCGCACTTATGATTGAGCACGGTCTAACGTTCGTTTGAGGCATTGTGTCCATTGCTGACGGCTGCGTAAACCTTGCAGTGCACCATCGCAATGACTCTTAGTTGGCGCAGAGTCTATGCCGCAAGCGAGCTTATAATTGTCATCCAACGGACATTCCGGAAAATATTTTGCAAAACGCCGAGGAACTACTGCGCACCTCTCTCTGGGGCCGCTCTCTGACCGAAGAAGAAATGCTCAAGGCGCTGGCCGGCACTTGCGAGCGGTCCTTTGCTGCCGGCGCGTTCATCTGCATGAAGGGCGAGCCGGTCGATTACTGGATGGGCATCATCGACGGTCTGGGCAAAATGGCCAGCCACTGGACCACCGGCAAAACCACCTCACTGACGGGCATCAGCACCGGTGGCTGGTTTGGCGAAGGCTCATTGCTCAAGAAAGAACCACGGCGTTACGATGTCATGGCGATCCGCGAAACCCGCGTTGCCTTCATGAACCGCAGTACTTTTGAGTGGTTGCTCGATCACAGCATTCCCTTCAACCGCTACCTAGTCGCGCAAATCAACGAACGTCTCGGCCAATTTATCGGCATGATCGAAAATGAGCGAATGCTCGACACCGATGCCCGCATTGCCCGTGGCCTCGCTGCGTTGTTCAACCCGGTGCTCTACCCCGGCACCAATCGGCTGCTGCAAATTTCGCAGGAAGAACTTGGCTATCTGGCCGGAGTTTCGCGCCAGCGGGCAAATCAGGCTTTAAAAGTGCTGGAAGACGCCGGCTTGGTGCGCAGCGAGTATGGCGGCATCAATGTGATCGATCTCGACGGCCTGCGCCGCTTCGGCGACTGACGGTTACGGTCAACGCCTAAAAGTGCCCGAAAATATTCACGACTCAGCGATCCGCCCATGAGTATTCAAATCACCTGCAGCACTTGTGCCGCTCGCTGCTGTCGTCTTGAAGTACTGCTCATGGGCGACGATGATGTGCCGCGCTATTTAACACGTGAAGATCGTTGGGGCGGAACTGTCATGCGCCGCCTCGATGACGGCTGGTGTGCCGCCCTCGACCGGGACACCATGCTCTGCACCATCTACCAACGGCGCCCCGGTGTTTGCCGAGACTATGAAATGGGTGTCGGTGACTGCCTGGTTGAGTATGTGCGATTGCCTTAACCCGGCAATCCCCTGAATTCAACGCCACCATAGCGCAATGCCAGATCACCCGCTCGCCGCGCATTGTGTGTGAACACAGCGGCTAGCTTAATCAGACAATGCCCACCGGCCAGAGGGCCATATTGATGGTTGTATTTCTCGAACCAATCGGCATCCTGTCAATCAGCGCTTCATTAGCGGCTGATGATAGAATTATCCGAAAATACCGCTCATGGAAAAAGCATGAAACTCAGCGCAGGAAGCGGCGTTAGCCGGGCTGAACTGGCAAGCGATGCCGGTAAAGAGGCGGCCTTGGCGGCCGTCAAGGGCTTGAATGGTGACTCACCGGCCCTTGTCCTCGTGTTTACGACCCCGCGTTATGATCTGGCCGAATTGTTAACCGCCATTTGCGCTGTCACCGGTGATGCGCAAGTTGTCGGCGCAACCGGCTCCGGGGAGTTTGTGCAGGGCGAATTCATGGGTTTCGGCGCCGGTGTTGGTGTGTTGGCCCTTTCGGCCGGCCCGTATCGCTTTGGTGTCGCATCCGCCAGCAATATTCAGGGAGCGCTCGACGAAGCCGGCCAAGAACTGGCCCGCAGCAGCCGTGCCAAGGCCGGCAGCAGCCCGCACGCAGCCATTTTACTTTTGGCCGACGCGCTGCTCGGCGATCTCCAGCAACTGGTGCAAGGCATTTACCGGGTTACCGGCCCCAAGATCGGCATTGTTGGCGGCGCCGCCGGGGATGAGCAAAAATTCGTCGCCACCTTCGTTTTTCATGATGACAAGGTGGTCGAACATGGCGCCGTTGCGGTGTGGATTGCCAGCGAACATCCGATTCCCATTGTGACCCGGCATGGTTGGCACCCGATTGGTGTGCCTATGTTAGTCACCCGCGCCGAAGGCACGACGCTGCTCGAAATTGCCGGTCGGCCTGCCGCCGTGGCCTACGAAGAACAACTTGGCCTCGCCCCCGGACAACTCAGCATCGAGGACTTCTGGGCCACGTCGATCACCCACCCCTTCGGTCTGTTGCAAGCCGATGGCAGCACGATCATCCGCGTCGCCCGCTCAAAAACCGAGGATGGCACACTGCGCATTCAAGGCTGTGTTCCCCCGGGCGGCAGCGCTGTACAAGTCATGCGTGGCGATGCCGATACCTTACTGGCCGTTGTCCCCGATGTCGCCACAACGGCGCTGGCCAATGCGACAGAACCCGGCGTACTGATCGCCTTCAGTTGCGCCGCCCGAATGGGGGTTTGCAAGACCCGCATCGGCGAGGAGCCCAAAGGACTGCAAGCCGCCGCCGGCGATGTTCCCACCTTTGGCATTTATTGCTGCGGCGAGTTCGCGCGCACCTCTGGGGTACTCGGTACCCATAACGCGACCTTGACCGCCTTCGTTCTCTAGCCACACCATGCCGTCACCAGTAACACCTTACCTTGCCGGCACAGACGAAACGCCTGAACAACTCCGGGCGTCTCGCGATGCTGCAATCCTGGCTGCCCAGCTGGCCATGCGCGACACGACACGCCTGATGCGTCTGCTTACCATCCTTGGGACACCGCTTCCCCTCGATGCACTGCTTGACCGGGCATTGGCGACGCTCTCCGAACTCTTCGCCGCAGACATCGTGATTCTGCTCGATCCGGGTGGCACTGGCAGCTTCATACCGACTGCCGCCGTCGGCCTGCCGGAAGATATTCTCGGACACGCCTTCGCCGATACCGAATACGGCTATGTCGCGCAGGTTTTGCGCACAGGGCTGGCGATCAATCGCACCGATGGTGGCACCGATCAGGCAATCGATGCCAATTTACGCGAACAGGGTGCCGAGGCAATCGTCTGGGTGCCGGTCAACGGTAGCCATGGCACGCGCGGCGTGCTCATTCTTGCCCGCTGTCGGCCCGCCCCTTTTGTGCGCGATGATGTCGGCATGCTCACTGCCATGGGCTACCGTCTGGGCATCGCTCTGGAACAAGCCCAGCGCCGCGACCAGATGGAAATCATGGCTCACTCCGGTCAGCAGATTGGCTGCCATCTGGATGTCTCCTCAGTCGCCTTCGAAGCCGTCCGCATTTTCCCCTCCGTCGTCGGAGCCGATGCCGCTGTGCTCGTCCTCACCGACGAAAGCGGACAAACCGGCATGATCGAGCGCGGGCAAATGCCGCCGTCCCTGGACCCCATTTGGCGCCGCCTGACCGACGCTTACCTGATCAGTGCGCAAGCGAAAGACTGGTTTTTGTCCACCCCGAGCCTAGCGGCGGAGCTGATCAAAACAAGCCTGAGTATGCCTATGGAGTGTGCAGTTCATAGCATGCTCGCGGTGCCAATCAGGCATCAGGACAGGCCGCAAGGCATCCTGTTTGGCCTGCGTTTTGTGGCGAGCAACTTTCCACCGGATACCCACCAGGTCGCCATACTTTTTGCTGGTCAAACCTCATCGTCACTCGAAAATGCCCGCCTGTGCCAAGCATTGCGCGACGAGCTTGGCGAGCGCCTACGACTGGAAGATGAGTTGCGCCAGTCGAAACGCACGGTCGAACAACTGCTCGACACCCGCACCTTGCAACTGGACGCCGCCCACGTCGAACTGTGGGCCCAAAAGCAGGAGTACGAAGAGCTCTACAACACGGCACCCTGCGGCTATCACTCGCTGGACGCCGACGGCACGTTCCAGCGGGTCAACACCACCGAACAGCAGATGCTGGGGTATACCGCGCAAGAACTAGTCGGCAAGATGAAGCTGAGCGACGTTATCGCACCGCATGGCCAACACCTTCTGGCGGAACACTGGCAAAGCCTGATGCAGCAAGGCCATCTCAATGAGCAGCGCCTCGATTTTCTGCGTCGCGATGGGACAATTTTTCCTGGCGCACTCAACGGGTTCGTAGTGCGTGACGAGCAAGGCAAATTTGTATCCATGCGCAGTGTTCTCTTCGACGATAGCGAGCGGTTGGCGCGGGAGCGGCAGATTTCAGCGCTCAATATCGAGCTGGAAAAGCGCGCCGTGGCCGCCGAAGCAGCCAACTATGCCAAAAGCCGATTCCTGGCCACGATGAGCCACGAGTTCCGCACGCCGCTCAACGCCATTATGGGCTTCACCTCTATTCTCAAAATGCGCGGCGCACAGCCCGAGCAGAAACAGAAGTTGGAAAAAATCAGTACCGCATCAGCTCAGTTGCTGGAAATTCTCAATGACGTGTTGGTGGTTGCGCAAGCCGATGTTTCTGGCAAGATGGCCCTGAACAACACCGATTTCGATTTCGATGCCTTGCTACGCAGCATCGTTGAACCGATCGAGATCAAGGCCAATAGCAAAGGTCTTGCCTTCAATCTCGAAATGGGTCTGATACCACGCACCTTGCACGGCGACGCCAACCGGCTGGGTGAAATTCTGAGCAAACTGCTTACCAATGCCGTCAAATTCACCGAACACGGCTCGATTCTCTTTCGTGGCCGAGTGGTCGAGGCAGGCGCATTGGACGTAATGCTGCGTTTCGAAGTGCAAGATAGTGGAATCGGAATTCCACCCGAAATTGGCGAACGAGTTTTCGAGGCCTTCGAACAGGGCGACAACTCATCCACCCGCAACTTCGGCGGCACCGGCCTCGGACTCAACATCGTGCGTAGCCAGGCCCGCCTGATGGGTGGCGATGTCGGCTTTGTCAGTACGCCCTGTGTTGGTAGCACTTTCTGGGTTACCGTGGCGTTGGCGAAAGCGCACGTTGATCAGCCCCCGGAAACAATCGCTGTTGCTGATGCAAAAGCAGCGCTACAACGTGGCTTTGCCGGAACACGTGTTCTAGTTGTCGAAGACGACCTGATCAATCAGGAACTCCTCGTCGAACTGCTCAACAATGTCGGCCTAGTCCATGATCTTGCAGAAGATGGCCTGGTCGCCATTGAAAAAGCCATCCAGCAGCCCTATCCGCTGATCCTTATGGACATGAAAATGCCAGGCATGGATGGACTGGATGCCACTCGAGAAATTCGGCGCTTGCCCGGTTATGCCAAAGTACCGATCATCGCCGTAACCGGCAATGCCATGCAGGAAGACCGTGAGCTGTGCCTGCAGGCAGGCATGAACGACTATCTTGCCAAACCAATCAATCCAGACCTGCTATTTGCCAAGCTCTACAAATGGCTAACGGCCGCGCAGCAGCATTGAAGGTCGTTGGCACCTTAATGTAAATTTTTGCCAGCTTTTTGGCGTTGACCGTAAGCAATCGGTCCCTGTTGCTGCTTGAGGCCTTTCGTGATCGCGCTGCCTTGCTGCGCAAAACGGCGGACGGCAACACCGTCATGCAGGCCAGAGATGATCCGGCAATCAGAAGACAGCCGGTCAAAAAATGGGCATCATGGTGAACCCGTGCGCGGCAAGCCTTTCTGCGCCAACAATCAAGGAAGCTTTGTGGCCAAACCCAACTACTCATTTGAAAAACGTCAGCGCGATCTCGCCAAAAAGAGCAAGCAGGAAGAAAAACGTCAGCAAAAACTGGCCAATAAAGCCGCAGGCACAAATGGTGAGCCAGATGGTGAAGCGGTTGAAACGACTGCAAGCGGCACAGGCTCGGCTGCAGCCCCCGCATAAATGCGCTCGACGCGAGCCAGCGCCGCAGTTGCCCGGCTCAACCGGCGCAGCGAAGGACCCCAATACGTCATGGCCTTGACTGGCAATGGCCTCTTCAAACTGCGTGAGCGTAGCGAAGGGGTTGAAAAAGAGATTTGTGATGCTCTTGATCAGGATGAATTCGTGCGTTTCGTGAATGCTCTCGGCCCGCAGGAAATCAAGCGCGTTACCAAAAACGATGCGGCTTTTGCGCTACAGTTAATCAGGAAACCAAAAGCATAAACGCCTGCCCTTGCTCGCGCTTGGGCCTATACTTTAATTGCGCCGGGCATTTGCGAAAGCGCCTCAAGGAGAAAAATCATGGGCAAGGAACAACAGAGCAAAAAAGAAACCAAGAAGCAACCACTTTTGTCGCCGAAAGAAAAAAAGGCTGCAAAAGATGCGAAGAAGACTGCCAAAGCGACTACACCGCTGGGCACTCGCTAAACAGCAGGGGGTTTCAGCAAGGAGCATGGCTTGAACGTTCTGTCACGTCATTCGCTCAAAACCAGAATCACATTGACCACGCTGGCCCTGTTTGTGGCCGGTCTGTGGTCTTTGACCTTTTTTGCCAGCCAGATGCTGCGCAAAGACATGACGCGTTTGCTGGGCGAGCAGCAGTTTTCTGCCGCTTCCGCCTTCGCTACGCAGGTCAATAGTGACCTCGATATTCGAATCAGGGTACTGGAAAAATCAGCCGTTCTGATGACCGAAGCGCTCGCCGGTGGCCAGCCGGCTATACAAAGGTATATCGAACAGCGCCCGACCTTGCAGGCACTGTTCAACGGTGGCCTCAGTGTTTATGACCTGACCGGCACAACCATCGCCGACTATCCGTTGAGCGCCGGGCGACTTGGCGTCAATTACATCGAAGTCGAGGCAATTGCGGATGCCTTGAACAAAGGCATTTCGACAGTTAGCCAACCAATCCTCGGAAAAGTATCGAAAGATGGCATTGTCTGGATACTGGCACCGATCCGCGATGACCAAGATAAAGTTGTCGGCGCGCTGGCGGGTTTGACCAATCTGGCCCACCCGAACTTTTTGAATCAGGTCACTGAACACCGATATGGGCAGACCGGTGGCTATCTGATTATCGCCAAGCAGAGCCGGCGTATTGTCACCGCCACCGACCGCAGCCGTGTTCTTGAAACGCTGCCGCCACCCGGCATTAATCCGGCGATTGACCGATTTATCGATGGCTACGAGGGTTCTGTTGTCATGAGCAACCCGCTTGGCGTCGAAATCCTCGCTTCGGACAAAAACATCCCCTTGGCCAATTGGCTGATGGCGGCCGTGTTGCCAACATCTGAGGCCTATGCCCCGATCAATGACTTGCTTCAGCGCATGCTGATTGCCACTATTTTCCTGACCTTGCTGGCCGGTGGCCTGACTTGGTGGATGCTGCGCCGTCAGCTTGAACCGATGTTCTCCACCGCTGAAACGCTGGCCGACATGGCGCTCGCCAAGCAACCGCTGCGTGCGCTGCCCATTGTCCAAGAGGACGAAATCGGGCTGATGGTGGGCGGGTTCAACCATCTGCTGAAAGTGCTGGGTGAGCGAGAGGCCGAGTTGAATCAGCATCGCCACCATCTTGAATCGCTGGTTGAAGAGCGCACCGCCGCGCTTTCCGTTGCCAAAGAGGCCGCCGAAACCGCCAACCGGGCGAAGAGTACTTTCCTCGCCAACATGAGCCATGAATTACGCACGCCGATGAATGCCATCATGGGCATGACCGATCTCGCCCTGCGTCGCGCCTCTGATACCAAGCAGATCGACCAGTTGCGCAAGGTGACCAATGCGTCACAACACTTGCTATCGGTCATCAACAACATTCTGGACATCTCGAAAATTGAGGCCGAACGGCTGACGCTGGAGCAGATCGACTTCCGTCCAGGCAGCGTACTGGAAAATCTGCGTAGCCTGCTGGGCCAGAAAGCCAGCGAAAAGGGACTGAAACTCCTGATCGACTTGCCGCCTGAGCTGGCGAATTGCTCACTGCGCGGTGATCCTTTGCGCCTTGGTCAGATTCTGCTCAACTTAACCGGCAATGCCATCAAATTC
>ERZ724504.740-NODE-740-length-18442-cov-11.436558_pt1 | contig 18442 bp, 17 predicted proteins | sample MGYA00376037_ERZ724504 | MGnify/ENA primary metagenome ERZ724504 (study PRJEB28724, sample SAMN07190888) | wastewater metagenome | isolation source: influent of sewage treatment plant in Hong Hong | place: USA: Christiansburg, Virginia | collected 2016-03-01 ... | reverse complement strand
CCGCCCATGTTGGGGCCGGTGATGACCTGCATGCGCGTGTTGGCGTTCAGGCGCGTGTGGTTGGGGATGAAGGCGCCGCTCGACGTTTCTGCCAAGCGCGCTTCCACCACGGGGTGGCGGCCGGCCTCGATCTCGATGCAGGGCTCGGGCAAGAACTGCGGCGCGCACCAGCCCAGCGTGAGCGAGCGTTCGGCCAGCGTGCACAGCACGTCGAGCGTGGCCAGCGCGTGGGCCAGGCGGGTGAGCAGGGGGATGTGCGGCTGGAGCTGGTCGAGCACCTGCTCGTACAGCCATTTTTCACGCGCCAGCGCGCGCTCGTTGGCCGACAGGGCTTTGTCCTCGAAAGCTTTCAGCTCGGGCGTGATGAAGCGCTCGGCGTTCTTCAGCGTCTGGCGGCGGCGGTAGTCCTCCGGTACCTTGGCGAGCTGGCTGCTGGTGACTTCAATATAGAAGCCGTGCACCTTGTTGAACTGCACGCGCAGATTGGCGATGCCGCTGCGCTCGCGCTCGCGCGCTTCCAGGTCGAGCAGGAAGGCGTCGCAGTGGGTCTGGATGGCGCGCAGTTCGTCCAGCTCGGCGTCGAAGCCGCTGGCGATGACGCCGCCGTCGCGCACCAGCGCGGCAGGCTCTGGGGCGATGGCGCGCGCCAGCAGGGCGGTGCAGTCGATGGGCGGCGTCAGTGCGGAAAAAATATGAGTCAAATAGGGTTCTAGCGCATATCCCGCTTGCGCTAGCAGCTCTGTTTTTTGTAGTGTCTGGCCCAGCGCCAGCAACTCGCGCGGGCGCACCTGACCGAGGGCCACGCGGGCGGTGATGCGCTCTACATCGCACACGCCCTTGAGCGCAGCGCGCAGGCGCGTCCAGCTGCCGCCCTCGCGCAGCGCAGTGGTGGCTGACAGGCGCGCACGGGCCGGGGCGCGGTCACGCTCGGGCTCCAGCAGCCAGCGGCGCAGCAAGCGGCTGCCCATGCCGGTCATGCAGGTGTCGAGCAGGGAAAACAGCGTGGGCGCGTCGTCACCGCGCAAGGTTTTGACAAGTTCCAGGTTGCGCCGGGTGCTGGCGGGCAGGTCGATCAGCTCGCTGCCCCGCTGCACGCGCAGGCTGTGGATGTGCGTCAGCGGCCGGCCCTGGGTGTGCTCGGCGTAGTGCAAGAGCGCGGCGGCGGCCGCATGGGCCTCGTGCAGCTCGTGCGCACCAAAGGCCTGCAGCGTCGCCACCTGCAGGTGCGCGAGCAGAGTGCGCTCGCCAAGCGCGGCGTCGAACTGCCAGTCGGGGCGCGGCGCCACCGGGCAGACAAAAACGCCTTGTTGGCGCAGGGTTTTGAGGCCCTGTTCAAACCGTTCAGTGACTCCGGCGCTGTAGATCAGCTCGCTCGGCGCAATGCGGGCCAGCCAGGCGGGCAGTTCGTCCAGCGCGCATTCGGCCAGCAGCACGCAGCCCTGCGTCACGCTCAACCACGCCAGACCGCAGCGCGCGCGTTTGCCGGCGTGCACGGCGAGAAGGGTGGATTCGACTTTGTCGGACAGCAGTTCGGTGTCGGTCAGCGTGCCGGGCGTGACCACGCGCACCACCTTGCGTTCCACCGGACCCTTGGCCGTGGCCACGTCGCCCACTTGCTCGGCAATGGCCACAGATTCGCCCATGCGAATCAGGCGCGCCAGGTAGTTCTCGAGCGCGTGGAACGGCACGCCCGCCATCACCACGGGCTGGCCGGCCGACTGGCCGCGCTGGGTCAGCGTGATGTCGAGCAGGCGGGCGGCCTTTTCGGCATCGGCAAAAAAGACTTCGTAGAAGTCGCCCATGCGGTAGAGCAGCAGCGTGTCGGGGTACTCGGCCTTGACGGCGAAGTACTGCTGCATCATGGGGGTGTGTGCAGAAAGGTCGGGCGTGCTCATTCGGAGGCTACCTGCAGGCAGCGTCGGTTTCGGACTCTGTCGCCGGATGTCCTGGGGCTCAGAATGGTGGCTTGCCGGCGTCGTTTTGCGGTGCCGAACCGGTGGATTGCTCGCGCTGCATCGCTGGGGTGGATGTGGGCGCGACAAGTTCGGCACTGGCCTGGGCGGCTTCTTCTGACATCTGCGCTGGCGTGGCTCCGTCCCACGCAGCGCTACCGTCAGCTTCTTGCTCAGCCTGGCGCACCGCAGCTTTTTCTCCTGCCGTGGCGAACTTGCTGTATTTGCCCAGAATCTGCACCAGTTGCCCATAGATGCGCGGCGTGCCTGCCAGGCATTCGCGCTGCTCCATGAAGTCGGATTCGCCAGTGAAGTTGCCAATCAGGCCGCCGGCCTCGGTCACCAGCAGCGAACCCGCTGCCACGTCCCAGATCGACAGGCCGGTTTCAAAGAAGCCTTCGGTGTAGCCGGCGGCCACGTAGGCCAGATCCAGCGCGGCAGAGCCGGGGCGGCGCAGGCCGGCGGTGCGCTGCATCACGTCGCCCATCATGTTCAGGTAGCTCTTGAAGTTGTCGCCCGGGCGGAACGGAAAACCCGTGGACAGCAGCGACTCCTTGAGCTGCGTGCGCTTGGAGACACGAATGCGCCGCTCGTTCAGGAAGGCGCCGCGGCCCTTGGTCGATGTAAACAGGTCGTTGCGGCTCGGGTCATAGATGACGGCTTGCTCCACCTTGCCGCGCACCGCCAGCGCAATGCTGACGCAGTACACCGGAAAGCCGTGAATGAAGTTGGTGGTGCCGTCCAGCGGATCGATGATCCAGACGTATTCCGAATCCTTGGCGCCATGCTCGCTGCCCGATTCTTCCGCAATGATGCCGTGGCCGGGATAGGCCGTGAGCAGCGTTTCAATGATGACGCGCTCGCTGGCGTGGTCGACTTCGGTGACGAAGTCGTTGATCTGCTTTTGTGAGATGCGCACCGATTCCACGTCAAGCGCCGCGCGGTTGATGATGGCGCCAGCGGCGCGGGCGGCCTTGATGGCCACGTTGAGCATGGGGTGCAGATTGGGGGACGACATGGAATTTTTAAGCGGGTGGGCGGCGTGCCAGAGCGGCGCGGCGCACAGGGTGCAGGAACGGGAAATCGCCGGCCGGCGATGCGGGCAGCGACAATAAGCCCCCGATTTTACGCGTCCGGCTGTTGAACCGGCCGGGACCGTCCCATGAAAACCCGTTTTGTCCTGATCCACACCAGCCATGCCGGCAATGTGGGCGCCGCCGCCCGCGCCATGAAAACCATGGGCTTTGGCGACCTGGTGCTGGTGGCCCCGCGCTGGCCCAACGTGCTGCGGCGCGAGGAAACCATCCAGCGCGCCAGCGGCGCCCTCGACGTGCTGGAGAACGCGCGCATCGTCGCCACGCTCGATGAAGCGCTCGATGGCGTGAGCCATTTGTGCGCCACCGCCATGACCCCGCGCGACTTCGGTCCGCCCACTGTGGCGCCGCGTGCGCATTTTGAATCGCTATTGAAAAGTGAGCTGCTTGTGCATACACAGAAAGCGCTAGAGGCCAAAAATTCTTCAAATTTTGCGCCGGATGCGCCCACCCTCGCAGCGCACAGTGCCCAGGCGGGCATCGCCTTTCTCTTTGGCTCCGAACGCTTCGGCATGGCCAACGAAGACGTGTACCGCTGCCACGTGGCGCTCTCCATTCCCACCAACCCGCAGTTCAGCTCGCTCAACCTTGGCGCGGCGGTGCAGCTCATCGCCTATGAATGGCGCCAGGCGCTGGGAGGTTTTCCCGTGCACAGCAGTACGCCCCAGGCGCAGCAGGCCGACGCCCAGCAAGTGGCCGGCATGCTGGCCCACTGGGAGCAGGCGCTCGCTGCCATCGGTTTCCTGGATCCGGACGCGCCCAAAAAGCTGATGCCGCGCCTGAACCAGATGTTCAACCGCGCGCAGCCGACGCAGGAGGAAATCCACATCCTGCGCGGTGTTGCCAAGGCCATGCTGCAGCGATCGAACGGGCAAACAGGCTGATTGCAAAGCCCCTTCTCACAGCCGCAGTGCCAAGCTGCCGGTACTGCGCCCCAGTGGGCCATTGCAATTCACATCAGCTGGAGGTCGATGTCCTTCGCCATGCCTTTCCAGCGCTCGATTTCCCGCAGCTGGAATTTTCTGAATTCTTCCGGCGTGCTCATCAGCAGCTCCGTGCCCTGGTTCGCGTAGTAGTCCTGCACTTCTTTGCTTTTGCCTGCCTGTGCAAACAGTTCGGTCAGGCGCTTGACCACGTTTGGAGGTGTCTTGGAAGCCACTGCAGCGCCAACCCAGTTGTACGGTAGGAAATCAGGCATTCCAGCTTCTGCCGATGTCGGAACGGAAGGCAGCAGCCGCGCCCTCTCGGTGCCGGTGTAGGCCAGGGCGCGGACTCGGTTGCCCTTCACGAGTTCAATGGCTCCGCTGGCGTCGACGATGGCGTAATCGACCGTGCTAGTCAGCACTGCGTTGATCGCTTCCCCAGCGCCCTTGAAGTTCACGATGGTCGTTTTTGTCTTGGCCAACTGATTGAGCCATTCGGCGAACAGGGTGTAGGACACCGAGCCACTGCCGTAGTTAAGTTCCATGGGGCGTTTGCGTGCGTCTGCGATGAGGTCGCCCAGCGTCTGGTACGGAGAATCCTTGGGAACGAGCACAAGGCACGGCCCTTTGGCAATCACTGTGATGGGCGTGAAATCGGCAATCGGGTCGTAGGGCAGCTTCTTGAATGTGGCGGCGTTGGTGGAGAACGTTGAATTGCTCCCAATGAACACCGTGTAGCCGTCTGCGGGCGCGCTGAGGGTGGCGGCGACTCCGATGAAACCGTTGCCGCCCGGCTTGTTTTCCACGCTGACAGCTTGCCCAGCCAATTCACCAACCTTCTTCGCGAACATGCGTGCATTGATATCCGTTCCGCTGCCCGGGGGAAACGGAGCGATGAATTTGATCGGACGGCTCGGGAACGTCTCGGCGTGGGCGAGGCCTGCGAACGGCAGCGCGGAACCCATCGCCGCGCAGGCTACCGTCTGCAATACAAAGCTTCGGCGGGCCAGATTGGAAAGCGTTTTCATTGAAATCTCCTGGTGGGGTGAATGGAATGCTCAGCGCTTGAGACCGAGCAGATCGCGCGCGATGACCCAGCGGTGCACTTCGCTTGGACCTTCGTAGATGCGCATGAGGCGGGTGTCGTTGGCCATCTGCTGCAGTGGCAATTCCTTGGTCATGCCCATCGCACCAAAAAGCTGCATGGCGTGGTCGATGACATCCCAAGCCATCTCGGTGGCAAACACCTTGATCATTGACACTTGGCTGCGTGCGTTGTCGCCGCGGTCAATGCGTGCTGCGGCGTCGTAGGTCATCAGCCGGCAGGCGTGGATGCGCGTGGCTGCGTCTGCGATCCACCACTGCACGGTTTGTCTCTCGGCCAATGTCGCGCCAAAGGTGGTGCGCTGGGGGGCGAATTCGCACATCATGTCGAGCGCGCGCTGCGCACGGCCAATGCACCAAGCGGCCATCTGGACGCGCCGACTTGATAGCCGGGCCTGCATCGGTCCGAAGCCGGCGCCTTCCGTACCGAGCAGCTGGGACGATGCGATGCGGCAGTCGTCGAAACGGACTTCGTAGGTCGAAACGCCCCCGATCATCGGAATGCGCCGTTCGACAACAAAGCCTGGCGTATCGCGGTCCACGATGAATGCCGAGATGCCACGTGCTCCCTTGCTCCGGTCGGTGGAAGCCATAACGATGGTCCAATCGGCCGCCTGGGCACGGCTGATCCAGATTTTCCGGCCATTCAGGATCCAGTCATCGCCGTCGCGCGTCGCGCGTGTCGACAGAGCCGACGGGTCGGCGCCTGCGCCGGGTTCTGAAATGGCAATGGCCGACACGGTCTCGCCCCGCGCATACGGGTCCAGGTATTTTTCGCGCTGCTCGTCATTGGCAGTGGTCAGCAGCATGCGCAGGTTCGGGGAGTCGGGCGGAAGTTCGTACGGCGTAACGGTTTTGCCCAGCTCTTCGTTCACGCCCACCATCGCAGTGACTGGCAGGTCGAATCCGCCCATCGATGTTGGCGCATCCAGTCCCCACAGCCCGAGCTCTTTGGATTTGGCATTCAGATGTGTTCGCTCGGCTTCGCTCAGCTCCATTCCGTGACCTTCCGACTCCCGAACTAGCAGCGCCGGCTCCAGCGGCACCAGTTCTTCGCGAACAAAGCGAGCTACGATGTCTTTGAGCATTTGATGCTCTTGTTCAAGTTCGAAGTTCATGAATCTTTCTTGAGTTGAGCGGAGATGTCAGGGGGAGCGGATGGCTTCATCAACCCCAGTTCCTTCAGAATTTCTGCCGTGTGCTCACCCAACCGGGGAGCATGGCGGCGAAGCGTGGCGGGTGTGGCCTGAAACAGCGTGGTGGGCCGGATCTGGCAGATGCTGCCCTCGGAGGGATGCTCGCTCTCCTCGAACAAACCCACAGCTACCAACTGCGGGTGGCTTGGCAGTTCGTCCAGCCCATAGATGCGCGTTGCTGGAATATCGAGTTCCTGGCAGAGCGCAAGCCACGCATCGGTCGTGCGGGTAGGCAAGATCTCCGCTAAGTGTCCATACAGCGCCTGAATATTCTGGTTGCGCTGGGCTGCATTCGCGATGCTGTATCGGTCGCCAAGCTCGGGATGGCCTGCCGCCTGGAAGAACGCAGTCCAGTGCCGGTCCGTATAAGGCAACAACCCCATCCAGCCATCGAGCGTGCGGGCCGGCCGCCTTCCGCCTTGGAGAAGGCGGGCGTATCCTGCTTTGTCGGTCGAGCCGGGAAAGGTCATGCCGCCCATGTGCTCAGCCAAGGTAAAAGCAGTCATGGTCTCTAACATCGGGACTTCGACGTACTGCCCGGCGCCGCTTCGTTCACGATGAAATAGGGCCGCAGTGATCGCGTTCGACACGGCCAATCCGGCAGTTTTGTCGGCGATTAGGCTGGGAACAAAGTCGGGCACCTCCCGCCCCACGGAACCCACCGCCACCAAGCCGCAGGCGGCCTGGATGATGTCGTCGAACGCAGGCTTGTCGTGGTCAGGCCCGCGCTGGTCGAAGCCCGTCGCCGCGCAATACACAATTTGCGGGTTGAGTTCCTGAACCGCGTGGTAGCCAAAGCCCAGCCGCTCGATCGCGCCCACGCGCATGTTGTGCACCAAGACGTCCGCAGTCTTGATGAGCTCGCGCAATACCTTGGCGTCGTCGCTCTTCTTGAGGTCCAGCACCATCGAGCGCTTGTTGCGGTTCAGAGCTAGGAAGATTGAGCTCATCTTGGGATTGCGCGACACCCCGTTGGAGCGCATCAGATCGCCCTCGGGCGACTCAATCTTGATGACATCGGCGCCCCAGTCGGCCAGCACCTGGGTCGCTATGGGACCGAGGACAACCGATGTGAGGTCGACGATGCGAATGCCATCGAGCGGGCCCGCAGACGGGGCAGTTGAAGGGGTGAAAGACATGGTCGTGGATCCAGACATGAATACGGGCTTATCGGCCCTGGAAATTGGGCTGGCGACGTGTCGCCATGGCGGCGATGCCTTCGCGGAAATCTTCGGTGCGAAAGTGCTCCAGCTGGAAAGCAAGCTCGCGCCGATTGGCTTCGACAGCTTGCCGATGAAAGTCCTGTCGCAAGACCGAACGCGTCGATGCCACCGCCAGAGGCGCCGCAATGGCGATCTCCTGCGCCAGAGCGATGGCGCGGCTTGCCACCTCCGCTTCCGGGACAAGCTCGTCCGCCAGGCCGATGGCGACAGCTTCCTCTCCGCCGACACGGCGTCCGGTGTAGAACAACAGACCTGCCTTCTGAATTCCAATCAGCCGCGGCAGGGTGTAGCTCAAGGCAAAGCCGGGATGAAACCCGAGACGCAGAAAATTGGCGCTCAAGCGGGCCTCTGCGCAGGTCACACGGAAATCAGCCACCAGTGCAAGACCGAGTCCAGCGCCAATAGCTGCGCCTTGCACACCTGCGACGATGGGTTTGCGCGTCGCAAAGAGCTGCATGGCTACGGCATAGAAAGGAGAAGGGTCTGGTGCATCGGCTTGCGTCTTGCTGGCTTTGCCATCAACCACCGTGCTGAAATCCGCCCCGGCGCAAAAGTTTTTTCCTTCCGACAGCAGGGCCACGACTCGGCATTGCGGGTTTGCGTCGAGCTCCTGCAGAACCGACAACAAGGATTGCATGAATTCGACGTCGACGAAGTTGTGCGGTGGTCGGTTCATGCTGACGATGGCAACAGGGCCATCGTGGCGAACGTTGAGGTCGTCTAAGGTGCGCATGGCGGGAAGCTCCTTTGTGCATATCTGCGTGGCCGCGTCGCGGGTCGGTTCCAGCGCCCAAGACGTTTGCCTGCTTGCAGCTGGATCGAATTTGATCCTATGACGATTGGCGCCGAAGCGATACAGTGTGATTTCGCTTACTGAAATTGTTTCTTCCCGCGCTCTGCCGCCGATCCATGGCCTCCACCAGAAGCATCACGCGCGACACGGGCGCGTTTACGCGAGCCACGGCTGGCAGCCAGTCACTGGCGCGCGGCCTGCGTTTGCTGCGCGCGTTTCGGCCAGGCGTGGGAACCCTCACGAACGCCGACCTCGCTCTGCGCTCGGGTCTGCCCCGCTCAACCATCAGCCGCTTGACGCGTGTGATGGTGGATGAAGGCTTTCTTTCCTACGACATTGCGGCGCGTGGGTATCGCCTCAGCGCGGTCTATCTGGGACTCTCGAATGTCTACCGCTACGAGATTCCGATGGTGGACGCGGCACTGCCTTTGATGAAGTCCATTGCCGAGGGAGAAAAAATTAACGTTGGGCTTGCCATCGGCGAGCACAGCGAAATGATGTACTTGGAGTCCGTGCGCGAATCGCGGCGTGGCGTTTTCCGGCGGGCCGGCCCTGGCACGCGGTTTCCCATGGAGCTGACGGCCTCAGGTCGGGCGTATCTGGCAGCGATTTCTCCGACCAAAAGAGCAAAGCTGCTGTGTGAATTTGCGCACATCCACGTTGCCGCTTGGCCTGAGATTCAGCGAGGCATCACGCAGGCGAAGGAAGAGATCCAACGGCACGGCTACTGCGCCGTCCAATGGCAACCGGGCTTGACTGCGCTCGCGACATGTCTCGTGGCACCAGATGGACAGGTTTACTCGGTCAGCATCGGTCTCCACCACGTGCTGGGGCATGATCCGTCGTCGTTGGAGCGCTATGGCTCCCTGTTGCTGCTGCTTCAGAAGAACTTGGGTGAAGCCTGGAGATTCCTGTCCTGAGGATTCCCTTGCATCGGGAGAAGCAACTTATCGTGAGATGGAGGTGGCTTCTATGCCGCAGCCAGCCAGTCAGCGTCCGAGAGTGCTCGCCACGTGCAGTCTTTACAAGCCTGTGCGCAGGCATCCGGAATCCATCAAGCGAGCCGTGGCCCGATGCGTAGATGGGAGTCGCCCTGGTCCTCTGTTTTGCCGATGCGGATTGCACAGCGGACGCCGAAAGTGCGGTCGACTGTGCGCACTCACCAATGGCAACTGGTTGCGCCAGCGATGGGCGCTGCAAGCCTTTAAACTGGAGTGCTCTGCGATGACCTCGATTGCTACCCCCATGTTCTCCCGCCTGCGCTCCGACATCCAATGCATCCTGGAGCGCGACCCCGCCGCGCGCAGCACGTTCGAGGTGCTCACCTGCTACCCTGGCCTGCACGCCCTGTGGCTGCACCGGCGCGCGCACTGGTGCTGGACGCATGGGCTCAAATGGCTGGGGCGCTTCATCTCGCACCTGGCCCGCTGGTTCACCGGCATTGAAATCCACCCCGGCGCCAAGATTGGCGAGCGCGTGTTTTTCGACCACGCCATGGGCGTGGTGGTCGGCGAAACCGCCGAAATCGGCGACGGCTGCACCATCTACCAGGGCGTCACACTCGGCGGCACCTCGCTCTACAAGGGCGCCAAGCGCCACCCCACGCTGGGCAAGGACGTGGTGGTCAGCGCCGGCGCCAAAGTGCTGGGCGGCTTCGAGATTGGCGATGGCGCAAAAATCGGCAGCAATGCCGTGGTCATCAAGCCCGTGCCCGCAGGCGCCACGGCGGTGGGCATCCCGGCGCGCATCATTCCGTCGAAGGAAGGTGAGAGCGCCGACGTGACCGAACCCCAGGCCCCCAAGTTCACCGCCTACGGCATCACCCAAGAAGACGACCCGCTCTCGCAGGCCATGCGCGGCTTGGTGGAAAGCGCCGGCTCGCAAGAGCACCAGATTGCCTTGCTTTGGCAAGCCATTGAAAAACTCTCGGCCGGCCAGCACACCCAGGGCTGCGTGCCGGGCGACGCGGCGCTGAAAGAGCAGTTTGAGGCGGGCAAGTTCAATGACCTCATTGGCAAATAAAAAGCTATTGAATAAATAGCTGCTTGCGCTTGCTGCGTAAGCGCTAGAGCATCTTTTCTTATCAGATTTTTAAAGAAAAGGCGACGCCTTTGCGCGCCGTCACGCGGGCCGAAGGATCTCTTTTAGATGCTTTGGCAGCGCACCAAGGCTGAGGAAAGTCAACTCATACATGGCAGTCAGCCCGGCGGCTTGCTCGTCATCCAGATCGGTGGCGCAGATCACAAAATGGCTGCGTGGCAGCCCGAGGCGCTTGCGCAGTCGCAGGTACTTGTCGATGTCGCGGCGAAATTCTCCCGACTTGCACTCAATGCACAGCGGTGTGCCGCCTTGCGGCAGGCACAGCACATCGAGTTCATGCAGGTCTTCGTTCGGGAAAACAACTTTCACACCGCGTGCACACGAGAACGGCTGGCCCACTTCGTTGGCACGCTCCAGTTGCAGCATGAAGGCATACCACTCCAGCCAGCCGCCATCGAAAAACTGGCGCACCGCAGGCGCCGTTTGCAGTGTCAGGCGAACAATTTTTTCGGCCTTCTGGTAGTGGTAGCGGGAAAAAAACGTATGGCTGTAAAGCTGCCGGCAGAGCGTGTTGATGGCCTGTGCGTCCTTTTGCGACAGGTTTGCCAGTTCCAGGTTGACCCAGCTGTGGCTCTTGCGGTAAGCGAAGCGGATGCGCTCCATCAACTCGCCAAACAGCTCGTATCGGTCGCCGATCATGCGGGCCGCGTCGTCAAAGAATCCGCTTGTGTCTACCAAGAAAGGGTCAAAGCGTGCCTCGATCTGGCGCGCAGCGAACCAGGCTTGCAGAGGTGCGTGCTGCTCAGGCGTTGCCAGGGCGCTGGTGTTGTTCAGATCGACATCCAGTTGGGACGCGGTAATTTTCTGACTTGAAGGCTGGTCCTGTGGCTGTTCAGGCGGCGGTTCGGCGTTGTCGCTGGCGCGCAGCGCCGTGAGTTCGCGCGTCGCCGCAAAGTAGCGCTCGACGAGCTTCTCCACATAGAACACCGTTCCAAAAACGGTGCTGGGCGCTCCGCAGCGCGAGCATGGGGTTTGCGCTCCCACAGGAAGAAGGGCGCCTTCGGCGACAAGGCCACATTGGTTGCAGCGGTAGATAGGCATCGGTGCAAAGGGGTGAAATGAAAAAAAGAAGGTCGGTATCAGCCTCGCACAGGCCGCTGCGCCACCTTGGGCCGGAACGCCTTGCAGACTGCCTCGCGGGTCTCCAGATACGGCCCCTCGATCAAATCGATGCAATAGGGAACCGCAGCAAAAATGCCTGCCTGGATCAGGCTGCCGTCTGCGGCGCGGGCGCCTTCCAGGGTTTCGGCAATCGCTTTGGGCTGGCCGGGCAGGTTGATGATCAGGCTTTGCTTGCGAATCACCGCCACCTGGCGCGAGAGGATGGCCGTGGGCACGAAGCGCAGGCTGATGCTGCGCATTTGCTCGCCAAAACCCGGCATTTCTTTGTGCGCAATGGCCAGCGTGGCCTCGGGCGTCACGTCACGCGGGGCGGGGCCAGTGCCGCCGGTGGTCAGCACCAGGCTGCAGCCGGCGTCCACCAGGGCCACCAAGGTGTCGCTGATGGTCTGCTGCTCGTCGGCAATCAGGCGCGGCAAAAATTCAATCGGGTTGTGCAGTGCGCGCGTCAGCCAGTCTTGCAGCGCGGGCAGGCCCTTGTCTTCGTAAACGCCGCTGCTGGCCCGGTCGCTGATGGAGACAATGCCGATCTTCACCGGCTCGGGTGGGGGCAGGCTGGAGTCAGTCATTGGGCTCGTCTTCGTCGGGGGCCTCGGCTTCGTCGCCGGCATCGGCTGCGCCGCCCAGAGTGGCACGCACCAATGCAAACAGCTCGCGGTAGGCGCGGCCCTTGCGCGGCGCTGCGCCTGTGGACTCGGCAATTTTGGCGTCGTGGGCGCTCTGCGCGTCCTTGCGCGCCTGGCGGATCAGCGCGCGCAGCTGCTGGATGTCGGTGTCCGGGTGGTGGGCGATCCACTCGGCCTGCGCGGCGTCTTCGGCAATCAGCCGGTCACGCCACTGTTCGGCCAGGTGCAGCGCCATCTTCTCTTGCGCCGAGCCACTGTGCTGCACGTCCAGCGCGGCGCGGGCGGCCGACACGGTGGCCTCGTCGAGCTTGCGCATCAGCTTGCCGACAAACTGCATCTGCCGGCGTTTGCCCTCGAAGTTGGTGATGCGCCGTGCCTCTTGCATGGCGTCGCGCAGCTTGTCGGGCAGGTGCAGGGTGTCCAGCAGATCGGTGCGCAGCGTGAGCAGATCTTTGCCCAGATCCTGCAGCGCATCGCTCTCGCGCTTCTGGTCGGTGCGGCTCGCATCGGGCGTGCCTTTGAGCTCGGCTTTGAGTTCGACGTCGAGTTCGCTGCCTTCGGCAACGAACTGGCCGCGCACGTAGTAGCCTTTTTTGGGTTTGCGTGACATGTGGAAATCCGGGGGGTGGGGCCGCTCGTGCTTACAGGGAGCAAGACGGCGAGCGCGGTGGCCGCAAGTATCATAGCCCTCGCCATGAACCCAAAAGAACCCCGCGCCGACACCGGCTTCAGCTATTCCCGTCCTTTCTTCGAGGAGCTGGTCGATCAGGCCCTAGCGCATGCCAAAAAGCTCGGCGCCACCGACGCCGCAGCCGAAGCCTCCGAAGGCAGCGGCCTGTCGGTGGGCGTGCGCAAGGGCGAGTTGGAGACCGTGGAGCGCAACCGCGACAAATCGCTGGGCGTCACGGTCTACGTTGGACAGCGCCGCGGCAACGCCAGCACGTCGGACTTTTCGCGCGCCGCCATCGAGCAGACCGTGCAGGCGGCCTACGACATTGCCCGCTTCACCGCGGCCGACCCGATGGCCGGCCTGCCCGACGAAGCCGACATCGCCCCACCCGCGACGCACCGCACCGATCTGGAGCTGTTCTACCCCTGGGCCTTGACCAGCGAGGAAGCGGCGCGCATTGCGCTTGAATGCGAGGCGGCGGCCTTTGCCACCAGCCGGCGCATCACCAACAGCGAAGGCGCGGGCGTGTCGGCGCAGCAAAGCCATTTCTTCACCGCCCACACACGCGGCTTTTGCGGCGGCTACGCCACCTCGCGCCACAGCCTTTCCTGCGCGCCCATTGCCAAAAGTCCCGGCAAGCGCGGCGACATGCAGCGCGACGCCTGGTACACCTCCATGCGCGACGCGCAGGAACTTGCCGCGCCCGCTGCCGTGGGCCGCTACGCCGCCGAACGCGCGCTCAGCCGGTTGGGCAGCCGCAAGATGCCCACCACCGAATGCCCGGTGCTCTTCGAGTCGACCCTGGCTGCCGGCCTGCTCGGCGCCTTTGTGCAGGCCGTCAGCGGCGGCGCGCTGTACCGCAAGAGCAGCTTTTTGCTCGATTCGCTGGGCAAGCAGGTGTTGCCCAAGCACATCGATCTGCTCGAAGACCCCTTTGTCCGGCGCGGCAAAGGCAGTTCGCCCTTTGACGAAGAGGGCGTGCGCGTGCAGCCCCGCAAGGTGGTAGACGCCGGGCGGGTGCAGGGCTATTTCCTCAGCAGCTATTCGGCGCGCAAGCTCGGTATGAAGACCACCGGCAACGCCGGCGGCTCGCACAACCTGGTGCTCACATCGCGCCGCACCAAAAAGGACGACGACCTGGCCGCCATGCTGCAAAAGCTGGGCACCGGCCTGTTCGTCATCGAACTCATGGGCCAGGGCGTGAACTACGTGACGGGCGACTATTCGCGCGGCGCCAGCGGTTTCTGGGTGGAGAACGGCGAAATCGCCTTCCCCGTGCACGAGATCACTATCGCCGGCAACATGCGCGACATGCTCAAGGGCATCGAAGCCGTGGGCGCGGATGTGTACAACTACGGCGCCAAGACGGTGGGCTCGGTGCTGGTGAACCGGATGAAGGTGGCGGGGAGCTGAAGGCTGTTGTGCGCAGGCATTGAATCAACGCCGAAGAGTTTTCTCACTTTGCCTCAGTCTTCCATACACGCTTGATCTGCGCGTCGCGGCCGCAGTTCAAGCGATAGTATTTGTAGCGAATCGGGTTCTTTTTGTAGTAGTCCTGATGGTAGTCCTCGGCCAGATAGAACGGGTCTGCGTGCTTGACTTCGGTATTGACCTCTTTGAACAGGCCCGACTTCAACAGCGCCGCTTTGCTCGCTTGCGCCACTTGGCGTTCCGCTTCTGAGTCCCAATAAATCCCGGTCCGGTACTGGTTGCCCACGTCGCAAAACTGGCGGTCTTTCTCGCTGGGGTCAATGGTGTGCCAGAAATACTCGACGAGCTGGGAGTAGCTCACTTTGTCCGGGTCATACGTGACGCGCACCGCTTCGGTGTGGCCGGTGGATCCAGCGCTCACGGCCTCGTACGTCGGGTTGGCGATTTTTCCGCCGGTGTAGCCGGATTCGGCGGCCACCACGCCGGGCAGCTTTTCAAAGTCCGACTCGGTGCACCAAAAGCACCCGCCCGCAAAGACCGCCGTGGCAGTGGCAGCGTGCGCGGCTGTGGTCAGTGCCGTCAGCGCTGTCAGGCCCATAGCAACAATGGTTTTCTTCATGATGAATCTTTGCAAGTTAGTCACGCAGGGCGGGCAAGGTCTGCCCTTCGGGAACAAACGCCAGCGCAACGCCGTTGTTGCAATAGCGCTTGCCGGTTGGCTTCGGGCCGTCGCCAAAAATATGGCCTTGGTGGCCGCCGCAACGCGCGCAGTGGTATTCGGTGCGGGGAAAAATGATCTTGAAGTCGGTCTTGGTGCCGACAGCCTCCTTCAGGGGCTGCCAAAAGCTGGGCCAACCCGTGCCGCTCTCGTACTTGTGGGCTGCATCAAACAGGGGCAGGTTGCATGCGGCGCAAACAAAAGTGCCCGCACGTTTTTCGGCGTTCAGCGGGCTGCTGCCCGCGGGTTCGGTGCTTTCTTCAAACAACACGGCATTCGCTGCGGGCGCAACGAGTTCACGCCACTGGGCCTGCGTTTTTTTGAGCGGAAAGGGCGCTGCTGTCGCTGCGCTCGATGCCGTCGCGGCCGCGAGCAGGGCGCCAAGTCGTTTCAGCATGGCTCTTCTTTCCCCTGATTGATTGCTTTGAATGGGTTTCATGTCGGTGGTTGGACGAGCGATTCCGCTTAAAGTTCGCGCAGCGCGGCGGCCGAAGCGAGCGACGAAAAACGGCCATTCTTCGCGTGCTGGTTTGACCCTCAGAATTTTGCGTGTGGGCGTTCACCAAAGTCGAGGCGCTTATTCGGATGTCATTGACTTTCAACGAGCGCTGCAATCGCCTCCCCCACCTGCGTCGTATTCGCCGTCCCGCCCAAATCCGGCGTGCGCGGCCCGTTTTTGATCACTTCTTCCATCGCCGCCACGATGGCATCGTGCGCGGCCCGACCGGCGCCCTGGCCGTGGGTCAGAAAATCGAGCATCAGCGCGCCTGACCAGATCATGGCGATGGGGTTGGCGATGTTCTGGCCGTAGATGTCGGGCGCCGAGCCGTGCACCGGCTCGAACAGGCTGGGGAACAGGCGCTCGGGGTTGAGGTTGGCGGACGGCGCCAGGCCGATGGTGCCGGTGGTGGCGGGGCCCAGGTCGCTGAGGATGTCGCCAAACAGGTTGGTGGCGGCCACCACGTCGAAGCGGCCGGGCTGCAGCACGAAGCGGGCGGTGAGGATGTCGATGTGCTGCTTGTCGAGCGTCACATCCGGGTAGCCCTGGGCGATGTGGTCGGCGCGCTGGTCCCACCAGGGCATGCTGATGGCGATGCCGTTGCTCTTGGTGGCCAGGGTGACGTGTTTGCGCGGGCGGCTCTGGGCCAGCTCGAAGGCGTATTTCAGCAAACGGTGGGCCCCGTGGCGCGAATAGACCGATTCCTGGATGACGATTTCGCGCTCGGTGCCCTCGTACATGATGCCGCCGAGCGAGGTGTATTCGCCCTCGGTGTTCTCGCGCACCACGTAGTAGTCGATGTCGCCGGGCTTGCGGCCGGCCAGCGGGCAGGGCACGCCTTCAAACAGGCGCACGGGGCGCAGGTTGATGTACTGATCAAACTCGCGGCGGAACTTGAGCAGCGACCCCCACAGCGAGACATGGTCGGGCACGGTAGCGGGCCAGCCCACGGCGCCGAAGAAGATGGCGTCCATGCCCGAGAGCCGGGCCTTCCAGTCGTCCGGCATCATTTTTCCGTGGGCGGCGTAGTAGTCGCAGCTGGCCCAGTCGATGGGGGTGATGTCCAGCTGCAGGCCAAAGCGCTGGGCGGCGGCTTGCACCACGCGCAAACCCTCGGGCATGACTTCCTTGCCGATGCCGTCTCCGGCGATGACGGCGATCTTGAACGCTGGGGGCTGGGTCATGACAGGTCTTTCGTCGAGGGGGCAAGGCCTGGAGGTCAAAAAATTTAGTAAAAAGTGCCGCTAACGCACAACCAGTAATCGTTGGTAGCTACGATTTTAATAGTGATCCACACGCTGCCGTGCGCAATGGGTTCGAACGGTCAATAGGCCGCGCTGGCCGCATTCCCCGCAGCGGGCGCCGGATCCGCGCCAAAGCGGGCGCGCAACTGGCGCGCGGCGTTGGCAAACACCAGCACGTCCACTCCCACCGCCACAAAGGTGGCGCCGCGTTGCAGATAGTGCTGGGCCAGCGCCGGCTCGGACGTGAGGATGCCTGCCGCCTTGCCGCTGGCCACGATGGTGTCGATGGCGTGGTTGATGGCCGCCTGCACCTCGGGGTGCGCCGGGTTGCTGCGGTGGCCCATGGAGGCCGACAGGTCGGCCGGGCCAATGAACACGCCGTGCACCCCGTCCACGGCGCAAATGTCCGGCAAATTCTTCATGGCGGTGACGGTTTCGGCCTGCACCAGCAGGCAAATTTCGTCGTCGGCAATGTCCATGTAGTCGGCGCGGGCCGTCCACCGTGACGAGCGCGCCACCGCGCTGCCCACACCGCGCACGCCCCGCGGTGGGTACCGTGTGGCGGCCGCGATGGCTCGGGCCTGCTCGGCCGTGTCCACCATGGGCACCAGCAGCGACTTGGCGCCGATGTCGAGCACCTGCTTGATCAAGGCGGTGTCGCCCTGCGGCACGCGCACCACCGGGTGCGAAGGGTAGGGCGCTATGGCTTGCAGGGCCGCGAGCGTGCTGCGCAGGTCGTTGGGGGCGTGTTCGCCGTCGATCAGCAGCCAGTCGAAGCGGGCGGTGGCGGCCACTTCGGCGAGGTAGGCGTCGGCCATGGAGAGCCACAGGCCGATCTGGGGCTGGCCTTCGGCCAGGGCGGATTTAAAGGGGTTGTGGGCGGGCATGGCGGTGCGGTGGGTGCTCAGACGCCCATCGTAGCGCCAGCCCAGCCAGCCCCCCGCCAGCCCAGGGTTCAGTGGGCGCTCAAGCCCGCCAGCGCAGCCTTCACGGCGGCTGAGACCTGGCCCATGTCGGCCTTGCCCGCAAGGCGCGTCTTGACCACACCCATGACCTTGCCCATATCCGCCTGGCCCTTGGCACCCAGCTCAATCACGATGGCTTGCACCGCTACGGCGGTTTCCTCGGCCGACATGCGCTCGGGCAGGTAGCCTTGCAGCACCGTCATTTCGAATTTTTCCTTGTCGGCCAGGTCCTGCCGGTTCGCGCCCTCGAAGGCCGTGATGCTGTCCTTGCGCTGCTTGATCAGCTTGTCGACGATGGCCACTACCGCAGCATCGTCGAGCACGATGCGCTCATCGACTTCGCGTTGCTTGCACGCGGCCAGCAGCAGGCGGATGGTGCCCAAGCGCTCGCTGTCTTTGGCGCGCATGGCGGTTTTCATGTCTTCGGTGATTTGGTCTTTGAGGCTCATGACGTGTCCTTTCTTTTGGAGTGGGGGTTTGCCAAAAGACGCTCTGGCGTCGTTGCAGCGCCTTGTCGTAGCGATGCTACTGCCTGCGGCGCTGCGCCTAGCCAGAACGCCTTTTGGCAAACCCTGGAACGGGGAAGGCGCACTGGCGTTCTTGTCGTTGCGGCGCTGCTGACGTTGGAGCAGGCGTCTAGCAAGAGAGGCTGTTTACAGCCCCCAAAAAGAAAAACCCGCGCTGGGCGTCCCTGGCGCGGGTTTTTTTGATCTGGAGAAACTCCCGATCAGCAGATCAGTACATCTTCTTGGGCAGCTGCATGCTGCGCACGCGCTTGTAGTGGC
>ERZ724504.739-NODE-739-length-18458-cov-10.566538_pt1 | contig 18458 bp, 16 predicted proteins | sample MGYA00376037_ERZ724504 | MGnify/ENA primary metagenome ERZ724504 (study PRJEB28724, sample SAMN07190888) | wastewater metagenome | isolation source: influent of sewage treatment plant in Hong Hong | place: USA: Christiansburg, Virginia | collected 2016-03-01 ... | reverse complement strand
CGATCCAGATCGACATCAACCCGTCGGACGTGCGCACCGACACCTACCGCGCCAGCGGCGCCGGCGGCCAGCACATCAACAAGACCGACTCGGCCGTGCGCTTGACGCACCTGCCCACAGGCATCGTGGTGCAGTGCCAGGACGGGCGCAGCCAGCACGGCAACCGCGACATTGCCTGGCAGCGCCTGCGCTCCAAGCTGTACGACTTCGAAATGCGCAAGCGCCAGGAAGAAGCGCAAAGGCTCGAAGACACGAAGACCGACGTGGGTTGGGGCCACCAGATTCGCAGCTATGTGCTGGACAACAGCCGTATCAAGGACCTGCGCACCAACGTCGAAATCTCCGCCACCCAGAAAGTGCTGGACGGCGACCTCGACGCCTTCATCGAAGCCTCGCTCAAGCAAGGCATTTAAGGACATTGCATGTTTTCATTGCGCGAAGACGGCCAGGCACCCGCCACCGCCCGCCACCGCGGCGACTACCAGGCTCCGGCCTGGTGGATCGATACCGTAGACCTCACCTTCGACCTTGACCCCGCCAAGACGCGCGTCCTGAACCGCATGCATGTGCGCCGCAACAGCGACGTGGCGCCGCAACCGCTGCGCCTTGACGGCGACGAGCTGAACCTGGCGCGCGTGATGGTCAACGGTGCCGGCACGTCCTTTCGCATGGACGCAGGCCAGTTGGTACTGGAAAACCTGCCCCAGGACGAGGCCGGCTTTGACCTGGAGATTTTCACCACCTGCGCGCCCGAGAAGAACACCGCGCTGATGGGGCTCTACGTGAGCCAGGGCACGTTCTTCACGCAGTGCGAGGCCGAGGGCTTTCGCCGCATCACCTACTTCCTCGACCGCCCGGACGTCATGGCCAGCTACCAGGTGCTGCTGCGCGCCGACAAGGCGCAGTACCCGGTGCTGCTCTCCAACGGCAACCTGGTAGAGCAAGGCGAGCTTGAGGGCGGCCGGCACTTTGCCAAATGGGTGGACCCGCACAAGAAGCCCTGCTACCTGTTTGCCCTGGTGGCCGGCAAGCTCGTCGCCCGCCAGCAGCGCATTACGTCCCGCGCGGGCAAAGAGCACCTGCTGGAGGTGTACGTGCGCCCCGGCGACCTGGGCAAGACCGAGCACGCAATGAATTCGCTGATGGCCAGCGTCGCATGGGACGAAACGCGCTTTGGCCTCAGCCTGGATCTGGAGCGTTTCATGATCGTCGCTACCAGCGACTTCAACATGGGCGCAATGGAGAACAAGGGCCTGAACGTCTTCAACACCAAGTACGTGCTGGCCAGCCAGGCCACGGCCACCGATGTTGATTTTTCCAACATCGAAAGCGTGGTCGGCCACGAGTACTTCCACAACTGGACCGGCAACCGCGTCACCTGCCGCGACTGGTTCCAGCTCAGCCTCAAGGAAGGCCTGACGGTGTTCCGCGACCAGGAATTTTCCATGGACATGGCGGGCAGCGCCTCGGCCCGCGCCGTCAAGCGCATTGAAGACGTGCGCGTGCTGCGCACCGTGCAGTTCCCCGAAGACGCAGGCCCCATGGCGCACCCGGTGCGGCCCGAGAGCTACGTAGAAATCAACAACTTCTACACCGTCACCATTTACGAGAAGGGTGCCGAAGTGGTGCGCATGATGCACACGCTGGTCGGGCGCGATGGCTTTGCGCGCGGCATGAAGCTTTACTTCGAGCGCCACGATGGCCAGGCCGTCACCTGCGACGACTTCGCCCAGGCCATTGCCGACGCCAACCCGGGCAGCGAGCTGACCACGCGCCTGGATGCCTTCAAGCGCTGGTACAGCCAGGCCGGAACGCCTTGCGTCAAAGCCGAAGGTAGCTACGACGCTGCTGCGCAGACCTACACCCTCACGCTCAGCCAAAACTGCCCGGCCACGCCGAACCAGCCCAGCAAACTGCCCTTCGTCATTCCCGTCGAACTGGGCCTGCTGGCGCAGGACGGCAGCGCCCTGCCCTTGCAGATGGATGGCGAAACCGCGCCCGGCACCAGCTCGCGCACCGTAGTGCTCGACGCGGCCAGCCTGACGCTGCGCTTTGTCGGCGTGGCCAGCGCGCCAGTGCCCTCACTGCTGCGCTCGTTCAGCGCGCCGGTGCGGCTGGACTACGCGTACACCGACGCCGAACTGCTGACGCTGCTGGCGCACGACACCGACGCCTTCAACCGCTGGGAAGCAGGCCAGCGCCTGATGCTGCGCTGCGCTATCAATGCAATAGCTGGTAGCGCAGATGCATCAAGCGCTGGAGGCACATTTGATGCTGAAATCATGGACGCCGACCTGCTCGCCGCCCTGCGCCGCACGCTGCGCGACCCGCAGCTCGACGCCGCCTACAAGGAACTGGTACTGAGCCTGCCCTCCGAAAGCTACCTGGCCGAGCAGCTCGACGTGGTGGACCCGCAGCGCGTGCATGCCGTGCGCGAAGCCATGCGCCTGCAACTGGCCACGGCCCTGCAGAGCGACTGGGAAGCCGCCTACGAAGCCAGCCACGACACCGGCGCCTACCAGCCCGACGCGGCATCGGCCGGCCGCCGCGCCCTCGCCGGCCAGGCGCTGTCCATGCTGTGCCTGGCAGCCCAGGCCAGCGGTGACGCCGTCTTACGCGACCCGGTCTGGCCCGGCAAAACGCTGCAGCGCTTCAAGGATGCCGGCAACATGACCGACCGCTTTGCTGCGCTCGCCGCCCTGGTCAGCAGCGGCCACCCACACGCAGCGGCCGCGCTGGCGCGCTTCCATGTGCTGTTCAAGGACGACGCCCTGGTCATCGACAAATGGTTTGCGCTGCAGGCCGGCACGCCCGATCGCGGTGGCAACGTGCTGCCCGCGGTTCAGGCGCTGATGAAGCACCCCGACTTTCATCTGACCAACCCCAACCGCGCGCGCAGCCTCATTTTTAGCTACTGCAGCGCCAACCCAGGTGCCTTCCACCGCGCAGACGGCGCCGGCTACCGCTTCTGGGTGGACCGCGTGCTCGCGCTCGACGCCATCAACCCCCAAGTCGCCGCCCGCCTGGCGCGCGCGCTGGACCGCTGGAGCAAACTGGCCGAGCCCTGGCGCAGCGCGGCGCAAGCCGCCATCACCCAAGTGGCCGGACACGCCAAACTCAGCAAGGACGTGCGCGAGGTCGTCACCCGCGCTTTGGAGACCCCATGACACCCCCCAAGAAAATCTCCCTCACCCGCTACCTCGTCGAGCAGCAGCGCATCGACGGCCTGATCCCCGGCCAGTTGCGCCTGTTACTTGAAGTGGTGGCGCGCGCCTGCAAGAGCATCAGCCACGCCGTGAACAAGGGTGCGCTGGGCGGCGTGCTGGGCAGCGCCGACAGTGAGAACGTGCAGGGCGAAATCCAGAAAAAGCTCGACATCATCGCCAACGAGGTGCTGATCGAGGCCAACGAATGGGGCGGCCACCTGGCCGGCATGGCGTCAGAAGAAATGGACGCCATCTACGTCGTGCCCAACCGCTACCCCAAGGGCGAATACCTGCTGTTGTTCGACCCCCTTGATGGCTCCAGCAATATCGACGTGAACGTCAGCATCGGCACCATCTTCAGCGTGCTGCACATGCCCGAAGACGACCGCGGTGTGGACGAGGGCGATTTTCTGCAACCGGGCAACCGCCAGGTCGCCGCCGGCTACTGCGTCTATGGCCCGCAGACCACGCTGGTGCTGACCGTGGGTGACGGCGTGGCCATGTTCACGCTGGACCGCGAGCAGGGCTCCTTCATCCTCACGCAAGAGAACGTGCGCATTCCCGCCGACACGCAAGAATTCGCCATCAACATGAGCAACATGCGCCACTGGGCCCCGCCCGTGCGCCGCTACATCGACGAATGCCTGCAAGGCAAAGACGGGCCGCGCGGCAAGGACTTCAACATGCGCTGGATCGCCAGCATGGTGGCCGACGTGCACCGCATTCTCAGCCGCGGCGGCGTCTTCATGTACCCCTGGGACCAGCGCGAGCCCAACAAGCCCGGCAAACTGCGTTTGATGTACGAGGCCAACCCCATGGCCTGGCTCATCGAGCAAGCCGGCGGCGCGGCCACCAACGGCAATGAGCGCATCCTGGACATCCAGCCCACCAAGCTGCACGAACGCGTCAGCGTCATCCTGGGCTCGAAAAACGAAGTCGAGCGCGTGACCCGCTACCATTCCGGGCTATAATTTTAAGCTAAGCCGGTGTAGCTCAGTCGGTAGAGCAGCTCATTCGTAATGAGAAGGTCGGGTGTTCGATTCATCTCTCCGGCACCAAATAAAAAGCCCCTGATTCGCAAGAGCCAGGGGCTTTTTTGTAGCTGGTGCGTAACCTGCCACCTTATCCCAACGCCAAATCCGATCGCGTAGCGGTCACTGCATCGGCGTACCTCACCCACCATCCAACGCGCCGCGACTCTGGGCAGCGTGATGGGCAGTCAAAACTCCGATCGCCACCATGTCCAGACTGGGCCGGGTGTTGCCCTGTTTGTCCGTCCAGACGCGCGGCGTCAGGCTTCCGGCCAGGGCGATGCTGTCGCCATCGCGCAGTGCCAGTAGAGCGGCGCAGACCTCTTGGTCGAAAGCGATGACATTGACAATCAGGTTTTCGCCCTCTGCCGCCGAGGCGAGCACCTTTGCCACCACAAAGGCCTTGCCCGCTTTGTCGATGCGTTCACCGGGCGCGCTGTGGAGGCGGCCCGCTACCAATCCGTCAATCATGTTTCATCCCTGCTCGATTGCTTCGTGGCGCAGATGCGCCATGCGCCGAGCTTAGAGCCTGTTCAGGATCTGGCAGAGCGGCGCCTAAGAGCCGGCCTCCACCCGCGCCAGAAACGCGTCCACCAGCGCCAGTTGCTCGGGCACGTTGAGGGCGGGGGCGTGGCCGCAGCCGGCGACTTGGGTCACTTGCAACTGGGCGCGCGCGCCGGGGCCGCGTGTCTGCATGGCGGCAGTGGTTTCCGGCAACACCAGGTCGGAATCGGCGCCGCGCAGGCACAGCACGGGCAGGTGCAGCGCGTCGTAGTGGTCCCAGATCAGGTAATCGTTGTCGTGCCGAGTGAACTGCTGCACCATGGCCGGGTCGTAGTGCGGCGTGACGCGGCCGTCCGCCAGCCGGCGTGTGGAGCTCTCGGTCAGCAAACGCCACTGCGCATCCGGCAGCCAGCCGTAGGGCGCATAGACCTGCCGAAAAAACGCTTCCAATTCGGCCACCGTGTCGAACGCTGGCGGCTGGCCGGCATAGGACTTGATGCGTTCAAGCGCTGCGTCGGCAAGCTGGGGTGCGTTGTCGTTGAGCAGCAGGCTGCGGATGGCGCCCTGCAGCGCAGGCTCGAACAGGCCGCTTGCGCTGACCGTTCCAATGGAGCCACCCATCGATGTGCCGATCCAGTGCGCACGATCGATGCCCAACTGCGAAAACAGATCGGCCGCGATGCGCGCATAAAAGCGCAGGCGGTATTCCTCGGCCGGGTGGCGCGCCCACTGGCTTAGGCCCCGCCCGAGCGTGTCGGGGCAGATGATGCGGTAGCGATCCGCCAGATGCTGGGCCAAGGGATCCATATCGCGGCCCGTCCGCGCCAAGCCATGCCAGGCGACGACCACCGGAGCATCGGGCGCGCCCCATTCCATGAAATGAATTTCATAGCCGGCACAGGTGGCGTAGCGCGAGCGCGGTTGCATGCGAGATCCTTGAAAGGTGCTTATTTCATGAGCCGGCCGGTGCTGCCGATCACGGTGACTTCCACGCCGCGCGAACCAATGCGGTTGGTGGGCGAATAACTGATCACCAGGCCGCCCAGATCAAATTTCTGTAGCGATTCAAGCGCCTTGATCACGCCCGCTCGCGTGGGCGCCGGTCCAGCGCGGCGCAGGGCTTCCACGAGCACTTTGGCACCCAGAAACTCTTCGAAACTGGTGTAGTTCACCTCGGCACCGGGCGCGTACTTTGCCAGCAGTTGCTGGTATTCGCGCACCACCGGGAGCTTGGGCTGATATGGAAAAGGCACCACTTGGCTGATGCCCAGGCCGTGGGCATTTTCCAGGCCCGCCAAGCGCACGATTTCGGCAGGGTTGACCACCGAGATGTTGTAGAGCTGGGCCCCTCCCCCGGCCTCGCGGTACTTCTTGATGAACGCTGCTGCGGGCTTGTTGACCGCAATCATGATGACCGCGTGGACATTGGCGGCCGAGATGGTCTTGACGGCGGCCGCTACGTCGTCGGTATTGCGTGGGTAGCTTGCCACGGCCGCCAGCTTGAGCTTGCGCCGCGCCAGCGCAGCCTCCACGCCCTCCAGCCCCGACTGGCCAAAACCGTCGTCCTGGTACATCACTGCGATGCGGTTCATGTTCAGCGTGGTGAGCTGCTGCACCATGTGCTCGGCTTCGTCAAAATAGCCAGCACGCACGTGGAAGATCCAGGGGTTGAACGGCGAGCGCAGCGATTCGCCGCCGGTGTAGGGCGCCACCAGCGCTGCGCCCCCTTCCGCGAGCACGCCGTCCTTGAGCAGTTGCGTGATGTTGGCTGTGCCAGCAAAGCCGAACAAGGCCACGACGTCTGGGCGTGCCAGCAATTCGCGGGTGCGCGCCACCGTCTTGCTCACGTCGTAGCCGTCATCGACCACCAGTTGGTGCAGGGTGGCGCCGTGCACGCCGCCCTGGGCATTGACGGAATCAAAATAGATTTTTCCGCCCAGCACCATTTGCTCGCCCGAGCTGGCCAGCACGCCCGTCAGCGGAGCTACCTGACCAATGACGATTTCCGCCGCCCGCAGCGGGGCGCATGCAAGCATTGCCAACGCGGCCAGGGCCACGCCCGCCATGCCGCGCAGCGCCAAGCCGCCCCATGGGATTCTGTGTTTCATCGATGTCTCCTTCAAATAAGCGGGCTGGGCGACGGCGCCATGCGTCAGCGCTGCGGCACTGCCCGCCGCCGGCCCCGCCATTCCTGCCGCGCATGCGCGAGTGCGCGAGTGCGCAAGAGCGACTGCGCGCGCCGTTCGCCGCAGCCTTGGACTTGATGGGCTTATTCCACCCGGATGGCCTTGGCCACCGGCGTCGCATCAAACACCAACGTGCGCGGCCACACCGGCCAGGCGACGCCCAGCGCCGTGTTGTTCGGGTCGCCGTTGCGCGCGAAGCTGCCCAGGGTTTGCATCATTGCGGCAGACAGCGCCTCGCGGCCGGAGCGGTTGGCGGTGTTGAACCACACGTTGCCAAACAGCGAAGGGCCGAAATTGCCGAAAACAAAGGGCAGGTCTGCCACATGGACGGCGCCGTAGATGTCGTTCCAGGGCGCGGGCTGCTTGTCCCAATCAAAGCGGTAGTACCAGACGTTCTCCTGCCGGGCCTTGAGCGCATTGAGCACGTTGTCGCGGCTGTTGAGGAAGAAGATGCGGTTGAGCGCTTCGGCGCGGGCAGTAAAGCCGGTGGTGGGCGCGGCGACCGGCAGGTAGGACGGAGCGATCCATTCCTCCACCTTGGTCTGCGCGGCGGCGTTGGGCTGGTAGCCCAAGTGGTTGGCAAACAGCTGCGCATCGGTCACCAGGCGCGCGTTGCCCGTGCCGCCCACCAGAGGGAGGAAGGCCGAAAACAGCTTTCCTTCGTCGCGCGTGTTGCCCGCCAGCACCGGCACCTTCAGGTAGTTGCCGGCGTTGATGGCGGCGATGGGGTCCGACGCCACCACGGTGCCATCGGGAATCGGGCCGGAGCCGCCCAGACCGGCGGCGGCCAGGCGCGTGAGCAGCACCCCCAGGAGCTGCGCCGGTGTCTTGCTGCGCAGGTATTCGGCCACCTGTTCCTTGCTCAAGCTCGCCAGATAGGCCTGCGCGCTGGCCGCGTCGCTCGCCAGGCCGTCGGCGATCGCCAGGTTCTGCACCAAAGCATTGCCCTGCGCGAGGGCGACCGATGCCGTGTTGAGCGTGGGCAGGCTGCCGGCCGGCAGGTTGCTGGCCATCGAGATGCCTCCGGACAAGGGCACCACCCGCTGAAACAGCTGGGGTTTGGCCGCCACCATCTGCGGCGAGGTCTGCAGAGCCCACACGTTGATGGCCCCGGCCGACTGGCCCATGATGGTCACGTTGTCGGGGTTGCCGCCGAAGGCTGCCGCGTTGGTGCGCACGAACTGCAGCGCCTTGATGCTGTCGAGCAGGGCAAAGTTGCCGGAGTCCACCGACGCATCGCCCGTCTTGAGCTGCGGCAGGTTGAGGAAACCGAAGATCCCCAGGCGGAAGTTGGGCGTGACGACGATGGCGTTGGCGCTCTTGGCCAGCTGTGCGCCGTCGTACATTGGGTCGGCGGTGTAGCCCGAGACGTTGCTGCCGCCGTGGAAGAACACGATGACCGGCAGGTTCTTGTCCTCAGTCGCCGGCCGCCAGACGTTGAGGTACAGACAGTCCTCGCTGCCCACCGCCTGGTTGAGCGTGGCCCCTATGGTGGCGTCGTAGCGGTTGTTCGCGCCAGGGCCGTAGATGCGGCCGTACTGGGCGCAGGCGGGACCGAACGAGGTCGTCGCCTTGGTGGTGGTCCAGGCCGCCGGCTCTTGCGGGGCCTGCCAGCGCAAGGCCCCCACGGGCGGCTTGGCAAAAGGAATGCCTTTCCACGTGTAGGTGCTGGATGCGGCGTCCGCGGCGCCCTGCACCTCACCCAGCGCGGTCTTGCGCAGCAGCGGGTCGTCGCCCGAGGAGCCGCCGCAGGCGGCCAGCAGCAACGGCAGGGCCAGCACCGCAGCGCATCCGGCACTGCGCATGCGCAAGCTGCGCCATGACAATTGTTGGGCAGAGGTCATCAATGTCTCCTTGGTTGACGGTAGGGGAACGCGGAAAGGAAGGCGCGGGCTTGTCAGCCGCCGCGCCGCGCCGCGCTGGCGCGCAGCCGGCCAACGACGCCGGTGGGAAAGTAGTAGACCGAGAGCACGAACAGCACCCCCAGCCAGAGCAGCCAGCGGTCCGGCGACAGCAGCGCCGCCAACCAGGGCAGGCCGCTGGCAGCTTCGTTGCCCAGGCGCAGCAAATCCTGCAGGTAGCTTTGTGCGACGAGGAACAGCACCGCGCCAATGGCCGCGCCGTAGATCGTGCCCATGCCGCCGATGACGACGATCAGCAGCACGTCGATCATGATTTCAAACGACAGCGAGGTGTCCGGGCCGTTGTAGCGCAGCCAGATCGCCAGCATGGCGCCGGCCAGGCAGGCAAACAACGCAGACAGCACCGACGAAAGCGTGCGGTACACCACCACGCGGTAGCCAATGGCCTCGGCGCGGAACTCGTTCTCGCGAATCGCCTGCAGCACCCGTCCGAAAGGCGAGTTGACGATGCGCAGCAGCGCCAGCACCAGCACCACTGCGGTGACGAACAGCAGGTAATACGTCAGCAAGCGCCCATCGAGCGACACGCCGAGAAACGGGTCTTCGGCAAACTCGTGGCTGGGCGAGAGCAGTTCGGGCAGGCGGAAGGTCAGGCCGTCTTCGCCGCCGGTAATCTCGAAGAGTTGCGAGGCCAGCGTCTGAAACGCCGCTGCCACGGCCAGCGTGATCATGGCGAAAAAGATGGCGCGTACCCGCAGCGAAAACAGCCCCACGGCCAGCGCCAGCACAAAGGACAGCGCCAATGCCCCCAGGATGCCCACCGCCAGCGCACCCCAGCCGGCGCCCATGCGCGTGCTGGCCACCGCCACGCCGTAGGCGCCAATGCCAAAGAACATGGTGTGCGCAAAGCTCACGATGCCGGTGTAGCCCAGCAGCAAATCGAAGCTGGCCACCAGCACAACGAAGATCAGCACCTTGGCCGCGACCGATAGCGCTTTGACACCAGGGAACAGGAAGGGCGCAAAGGCCAAGCCCAGAAAGATGGCGACCAGCACCACGGCCAGCACGCGGCTGCGCGGGTAGTCGCCAGAGAGGATTCGGTTCAACATGGCGAACTCCCGTTCATCGATTCGTCACGGGGTACACCCCCTGCGGACGCCACAAAAGAATGGCGACCATCAGCGCGATGTTGGAAAACAGCGCCACCTTCGGGATCAGAAAGCCGGTGTAGTTCGCCATCAGCCCCACCAGCAGCGCACCAATCAGCGCCCCGCCCGTGCTGCCCAAGCCGCCGATGATGATGACGATGAAGATCAGCACGTTGACCTGCGCGCCCATCTGCGGAATCACGCTTTGCTGGTACAGGCCCCACATCACACCGCCCAGGCCTGCGAGCGCGCTGCCGGCAACAAACACGCCAATGAACAAGCGCCGGATACGGTAGCCGAGCGACTCGACCATCTCGCGGTCCTGCACACCGGCGCGGATCAGCAGGCCCACCTTGGTTCGCGCCAAGGTCCAGGCCAGCACACCAAACACCAGCAGGCCGACGACCACGGCAATGAGGCGGTATTTTTCGATGGCAGCGTCTCCAATGAAGAGCGAGCCCTGCATGCCGGCGGGCAGCGGCAGCGGAATTTGCGCCGGGCCCCAGATCATCTTGATGATTTCTTCACCAATGATCATCCCGCCCATGGTGATGAGGATTTGCTTGAGGTGCTGGCCGTACACAGGCCGCACGATGAAGCGCTCGAACGCCAGGCCCACCGCACCCGCCACCAGCATGGCGATCAGCATGGCCGGAATCACAGCCACCAGGTTGCGCCACAGCTCCTGCGAACCGGTCCAGTCGGACATGCTGCCCAGCACGCTGACGGCGACGAAAGCGCCCAGTGCAATGAACACGCCGTGGCCAAAGTTGAGCACGTCCATCAGGCCGAAGACCAGCGTCAGGCCCGACGCGATGATGAAAATGATCATGCCCATCGCCAGCCCGGCCACGGTGAGCGTGAGCCAGGTCGAAGGCGAGCCGATAAAGGGCAGCACCCCCAGCGCCAGCACCGGCACCAGAGCGAGCGGCTTCCAGTCGAGTTCGCGCCAGTTCATGCAGCGCCTCCTATCCACACGGGGGTTACTACATTTTTCATAGCTGCTTGCGTATGCGGGGTAAGCGCTGGAGCTAAAAAATCCTGAATATTCATAGCGCCAACCCCAGCAGCGAGCGCTGCAGCGCCTCGTCCTGCGCCAGCGCCGCCATGCGGCCGGAGTGCACGACGACGCCGTTGTCCATCACCGCCACGCTGTCGCCCAGGCGCTTGGCGAAGTTGATGTTCTGCTCGACCAGCAGGATGGTCACGCCGCGCTTTTTGAGCTGGTCAAACGCGTCGATCATGTTGTTGATGATGGCCGGCGCCAGGCCTTTGCTGGGCTCGTCCACGATGAGCAGTTCGCGCGGCTCAACGATGGCGCGCGCCACGGCCAGCATCTGCTTTTGCCCACCGGAGAGCTTGCCCGCCGGGTGGTTCCAGAACTTCTCGACTGCAGGAAACAGCTGAAAGATCCAGGCCAGTCGCTCGGCGTCGATTTGCGCAGCGGTGCGTGCGCTGCGGGCCGCGAGCACCATGTTTTCCCTGACCGTCAGGTCCCCAAAAATCCCCATGGTCTCGGGCACATAGGCGATGCCCAGACCGGCGATCTGGGGTGTGGCCAGGCGCGTGATGTCCTGCCCCGCGAACTTCACCGTGCCCTGGGACGCGCGCCACAGGCCCATGATGGTGCGCAGCGTCGTTGTCTTGCCGGCGCCATTGCGCCCGAGCAGCATGGTGACTTCGCCGCGCGGCACCGTCAGGTTGACGCCATGCAGGATGTGGTACGCCGCGATGTGCGTGTGCACGCCCGAGAGTTCGAGCAGCGGCGCGGCGCTGTGGGTGCTGGTGGTAGCAGAGTTCACGCGGCTTCCTTCTGCACCACGCCCAGATACGCTTCCTGCACCACGGGCGAGGCGATCACCTCGGCGGGGGCGCCGTCGGCCACCAGCGTGCCGTTGGTAAGCACGATGATGCGGTCGGCCAGTTCGCGCACCACGTCCATCTTGTGTTCCACCAGCAGAATGATTTTGCTTGGGTCTTTCTTCAGCTCGCGGATCAGGTTCAGGATCACCGGCGCCTCGTCGTGGCTCATGCCGGCCGTGGGTTCGTCAAACATGTAGACCTGCGGGTCCAGCGCCATCAACAGCGCGACTTCAAGCTTGCGCTGGTCGCCGTGCGGCAAGCTGGCCACCGGCGTGTCGGCCCGCTCACGCAGCGCCACACTGGCGAGGATGGCGTCGGCCCGCGCGATCAGGCCGGTGTGGTCGCTCCAGATGCTCCAGAGGTTCAGACCGCGCCGGTGCTTGCCCTGGTGGGTGGCCTGCACCGCCAGGCGCACGTTTTCCTGCACGGTGAGTTGCGGGAACAAATTGGTCAACTGAAAGGCCCGGCCCAGACCGGCCCGCGCACGCTCGGGCACCGACAAACCGGAGAGTTCGCGCCCGCCCAGCAGCACCTGTCCCTTGGACGCCTTGAGTTGGCCCGAGATCAGGTTGAAGTAGGTCGTCTTGCCCGCACCGTTCGGGCCGACGATGGCCGTCAGCGTGCCGGGCGCGAAAGCGCAGCTCACGGCATTGACGGCAACGTGGCCGCCGAAGCGGATCGTCAGGTCTCGGGTTTCAAGCATGGCGCGAAAAATTTAGGCAAAAAGTGGCTCTAGCGCTTATTGAATAAGCGCTGGCAGCTATATAAACGAGAGCGCCTTGGGCGCTGAGCGCCGCCGCCCGAGCGGGCGGCGTGCGCTGAACCAAGCCGTGCGGCTTAGCGCTGGTTACGGATCGGGATGTCCATCTCTTCCGGCGTGATCTCGTGCACCAGCTCAGGCACGCCCCAGGCAAAGGCCGGGTCGTTCTTGATCTTGAAGTGGTACATGCTTTGCATCGCCTGGTGGTCTTCCTTGCGGAAGGTCATCTTGCCTTTGGGCGTGTCAAAGCTCATGCCTTCCATGGTCTTGATGAGCTTGTTGGTGTTGGTGTCACCGTTGGTCTTTTTCAGTGCCGTCACCAGCGCCATGGCCGCAGAGAAACCACCCGCGGTGAAGAAGTCTGGCGGCGTCTTGAATTCTTTGTAGTGCGCGGCCACCAGGGCGTCGTTCACAGCGTTCTTCGGAATGCCGAAGTAGTAGTAGGTGGCGCCTTCCATGCCGGGGAAGTTCTTGTAGCTCGCCATGGCGGGCAAGATGTTGCCGCCCGTGAACACGTCGATGCCATAGCGCTTCTTCAGGTCTTGCGCGGCCAGGGCATTGAAGGGCGGCGTGCCACCGGCCCAGATGACTTCGATCGCCTTCTTGCCGGGCTTGTCCTTGAGTGCATCCACGATGCGCTGAATACCGGCGGTGAAGTCGGTGGTGGTCTGCGGCAGGTATTCCTCGTGCCCGATCTTGGCGTGCTTGAGGTTGGCCTTGAAAGCCTTGACGCCGTCGCGACCAAACGCGTAGTCCTGCGCCAGCGTGGCCACGGTGACGCCGTCCTTGTCCATCGCCACGGCGTTGCTGATGGCGTCCTGGCTGGAGTTGCGGCCGGTGCGGAAGATGTATTTGTTCCACTTGTCGCCGGTGATCGAATCGGCCACGGCCGGCTCCACCAACAGAATCTTCTTGTATTCCTCGGCGACGGGCAGCATGGCCAGCGCCACACCCGACGAGGAGGGGCCGACGGCGATGTCGGCCTTGTCGTCTGCGTAGGCAGCCGCCAGCAGGCTCTTGCCCAGGTCGGGCTTGCCCTGGTCGTCGCGCTCCATCAGCACAATCTTCTTGCCGGCCACCATCATGGTGCCGCCGGTAGCGTATTCCAGGCCCATCATCAGGCCGGTCTGGGTTTGCTTGCCGTAGGCTTCGAGCGGGCCGGTCTTGCTGTAAACGTGGGCGATGCGGATTTCATCGGCCGCAAAGGCGGAGACGGATACGGTGGCTGCGAGGGCCGCGAGCGCGGTGAAGGTGCGACGATGCATGAAATGCCTCCTGTTGTGATGCAAGCCTTGGTTGCACAGACCGTGCCAAGTTGTAAGCCCTTGATTCACAAGGAATCTATTTCGACACACTATGCAAATGCCTTATTTTCAGGCAAATAATCGTCTGAAAATAAGGCGTTTGTCTGAAATTTATTCAGGGTTTTCCAGACGCTCGTAGAGCGTGGCGCGCGAAATACCCAGTGCGCGCGCTGCCGCCTGTTTGTTGCCGCCCGACGCGCGCAAGGCCGCCGCAATGGCGCGCTGCTCGACTTCTGCCACCTGCTCAGCCATCGGCCGCAGCAAAGCGGCATCGTTCGCCGCAGCGGGCGCGGCTTCCGCCAGGGGCGCAGCAGGCTCGACGCCGGTCTCGCGCAGGATGCGGGTGAGCTGCTCGGCATCGATGCTCTGCGAATCGCTGCGCATGGCGGCCTGCTCCAGCACATTGCGCAGCTCGCGGATGTTGCCGCGCCAGGGCTGGCCCATAAGCAATGCCAGTGCGTCGGGCCGCAGCTCCGGCGTCGCGGTGCCGTTGCGCAGCGCCATGTCTTCGCCTAGCAATTCGACCAGCGCCGGGATGTCGCTGCGCCGCTCGCGCAGCGGCGGCACACGCAGCGGCAGCACATGCAAGCGGTAGTACAGGTCTTCACGGAACTTGCCTTCCCGCACCAGCGCGCCCAGGTCGCGCGAAGTGGCGGCCACCACGCGCACGTCAAACGGCACCAGCTGGTTGGAGCCCAGCGGCTCGATCTCGCCCTCCTGCAGCGCGCGCAGCAGCTTGGCCTGCAGGCTTTGCGGCATGTCGCCAATCTCGTCGAGAAACAGCGTGCCGCCGTCGGCCAGCTTGAACTTGCCGTCGCGCGCCTTGCGGTCCGCGCCGGTGTAGGCGCCGGGTGCCACGCCGAAGAATTCCGCCTCCAGCAGCGTGTCGGGCACGGCGGCAATGTTCACGCTGACAAACGGCCCGGCCGCGCGGCTCGATGCCGCGTGAATGGCGTGCGCCAGCAGCTCCTTGCCGGTGCCGGTCTCGCCCAGCAGCAGCACCGGGCTCGAGGACTGGGCCGCACGCCGCGCCTGGCGCTTGACTTCTGCCGCAGCCGGGCTGGAGCCGACAAAGCTGGCAAAAGTGTGTCGGGCCCGGCGCGTTCCGTCGCCACTGCCGGCACGCAACTGGCGGCCGCGCTGCACCGCGAGTTCACGGCGCGCGTCGTCCAGGTCGCGCTGCAGCAAAGCGAACTTGCTGATCAGCGGTTGCAGCGTGGTCTCGGGGTGGTCAAACAGCACGATGCCAATAGCGCCGATGACTTGCTCGTCGTCGCCACGCAGTGGAATGCGGCTGACCACAAAGGTGCCGGCGCGGTTGGTCAGCAGGTCGATCAGCACGGCTTCGCCCGTCTCCAGCACGCGGCGCATCTGGGTATTGGGAATCACGTCTTCCACCAGGTGGCCAAGAAACTGGTCCACGCGCTGCAGGCCCAGCGCCGGCAGAAAGCGCTGGTAGCCCTCGTTCACCCAGACAATGCGCCCGCGCAGGTCCACGAGGAACATGCCCTGGCTGACGCTGGAGAACAAATGGAACATCGAGCGCGCCGCCAGCTCGAGAATGCCTTGCGCATCGAGCGGCAGCGCGGGGGTGTCGGGAGCGAGCGCATCCATGGGCGGATGGTAACGCCCTGTAGCATGGCCCCGGGAAAACTATTGTTTTGATAGCTATTAACGCTTACCCATCAAGCGATAGAGCCATTTTTTGCAATATTTTTCTCGTTTCGCTGGCCGGGCGCCGCGGCGTTCAGCAAAGCAAAATGTGCGCTATGGACAAAGCCCAGACCGTACGCATCGACAAATGGCTGTGGTGCGCGCGCTTTTTCAAGACGCGCAGCCTCGCTGCCGAGGAAATCGCCAAAGGGCGCGTACGCGTCAACGGCGCCGTGACCAAGGCTTCGCGCGAAGTGCGGCCCGGCGACACGGTGGACTTGCGCCAGGGCCAGGTGCCGCGCACCGTCGTGGTACGTGGCGTGAGCCAGGCGCGCGGGCCCGCGCCCGTGGCGCAGTTGCTGTACGAAGAAACCCCCGAGAGCCTGGCCGCACGCGCGGCGGCGGCCGAGCGCCAGCGCCTGGCACCGGAGCCCGCTGCGGCGCTGCACGACGGGCGGCCCACGAAGCGCGACCGCCGAGACATTGACAAAGCGCGCGACTGGGGCAGTCGCTGGAGCGCATCGCTCGACGAATAAGCCGCCGCCCCGGAAAAAGCGCGCAGCGGTTTATAGTGGGCTTGGGCAAGGCACTTCCCGCACGCCCCAAGCAACCCGTCGAAGGAAAGAGCAACGATGTTCCCTGAATACCGCGACCTGATCACCCGACTCAAAAACACCGACCACCACTTCACGCGCTTGTTTGACAAGCACAACCACCTGGACGAAAAAATAACACAGCTCGTAGCCGAAACCGGCCCTTCGGCCGATCTGGAAATTGAAGTTCTCAAGAAGCAGAAGCTGCAACTCAAAGACGAGCTTTACGCCTTGCTCAAAGTCAAGGCCGAGACCAACTGACAAGCCGGGGTCCGGCAGCTTTAGCCGCCGGACCCTTTTTCTCTCAGCGGTAGCTGCTGAACACGCGGGTATTGCCATCGCGGGCCACCAGCAGCACGTCGTACGGATCGCGCCGACCGCCGTAGACCGCGCCGTCCATGCCCGGCGAGCCCACCGGCATTCCCGGCACGGCCAGCCCCAACGCCTTGGGTTTTTGCGCGAGCAACTTGCGCACATCGCCCGCAGGCACATGGCCTTCAATGAGGTACCCACCGACCAGTGCCGTATGGCAAGAGCCGAGCTTTTGCGGCAGGCCCAGCCGGCTTCGCACCGCGTTGTTGCCGCTCTCGTGTACCGTGACGGCAAAGCCGTTGTCCTGCATGTGGGCCACCCAATCCTTGCAGCAGCCACAGCTCGGGTCTTTCCAGACCTCGACGGCCAAGGGTTCCGCGGCGGCGCGCGCCAGGCGCGGGGCCACGGCGGCCACGCCAATCAGGCCAAACGCAGCCAGCACGTGCCGGCGCGGCATCGGCTTCGACGCTGCGGGAAAAGGTTTGGCAACCGAAGGCAGGGGGACAGAAATGGCTGAAAAAATCTGGGACATGAAACTTCCTTGAATGCTGAATTTTGGGCGAGAAGCCGTGCTGCTGCACGGGCGCCCGGAAAAGGAACCATCGGCTCAGCCGACGCGGAGCGCAATAGGCGGTTTGAGGGCCGGCGCCACGGGTGCGCTGGCAAAGAACCTATCGGCCTGCACAGCGGGCGGCGCAGCGCCCACGCGGGTGAGCACCGCCGCTACGGGCAAAGGCAGCGCTGCCGCGTGGCAGAGCACGCAGTCCGCGCAGGTATCGCAAACAAGGGAGGCCGCAGCGCCGTGAGCGCAGTGCGTGGCCACAGCAGCGGCGGCCGTTGGCTCGCAGCGCGCAGCAGCCGCCAGCGCCACATCGGCGCCCAGCAGCATGCGCAGCACGAGCAGAGAGACGGCAAGACAGGCAAGCAAACGGCGCATGCCTAGATGGAGCACGCCAGCCGCAAAGTGGTTCCCCAGTGCGCCCGCCATCGCAATCATTTTCATAGCTGCTTGCGCAATATGCATAAGCGCTAGAGGCAATTTTTACCCATATTTTTTCAGTTTACATCCTGGCGCTGCACGGGTTCCGCGCGCAGCATGCGCAGGCCATTGGCCACCACCAGCAGGCTGGCGCCCATGTCGGCAAACACCGCCATCCACATCGTGGCCTGCCCGGCCAGCGCCAGCGCCAGGAACACCAGCTTGATGCCCAGCGCCAGGGCAATGTTTTGCACCAGCACCTGGTGCGTGCGGCGCGAGAGGCGCACCGTTTCGGCCACGCGGCGCAAGTCGTCGTTCATGATGACCACGTCGGCGGTTTCCATGGCCACGTCGGTGCCAGCGGCGCCCATGGCAAAACCGATGTCGGCCTGCGCCAGAGCGGGCGCGTCGTTGATGCCGTCGCCCGCCATGGCCGTCATGCCGTGCAGTTTTTGCAGTGCGGCGATGGCACCCTGCTTGTGCTCGGGCAGCATATCGGCCTGCACCTCGTCGATGCCAGCCGCAGCGGCAGCGGCCTGCGCAGCGGCGCCGTGGTCGCCGGTGAGCATGATGGGCGTGATGCCCAGGGCGCGCAGTTCGGCGACCGCTTCAATGGCCTGCGGGCGCAAGGTGTCGGCTACGGCAAACAGCGCACGCACGCCGCCGCGCTCGGCCAGAAAAGTCAGGCTGCGGCCCTGCGCCTCGTGCTCTGCCGCTGCGGCTTCTACCGATTCGGTCCACAGGCCGAGTTCACGCATCCAGCGCCGGTTGCCGAGCGTCCAGCGCTCGCCGCCCACCCGGCCCTCGACACCCCGCCCAGCCTGGGCGGTGAAATCGCTCACCTCCGGCAAGGCGCCCTGCTGCGCGCCCAGTCCGAGCGCAATCGCCTTCGACACCGGATGGTCCGAGCGGGTGGCCAGCGCCAGCGCCACGTCGTGCGCCGCGTCGCTGCCAAAGGCGCTCTGCCCCACCAGCACCGGCCGGCCGGTGGTGATGGTGCCGGTCTTGTCAAAGGCCACGGCGCGAATGCCGCGCGCCTGCTCCAGCCAGGCCCCGC
>ERZ724504.738-NODE-738-length-18461-cov-7.968652_pt1 | contig 18461 bp, 18 predicted proteins | sample MGYA00376037_ERZ724504 | MGnify/ENA primary metagenome ERZ724504 (study PRJEB28724, sample SAMN07190888) | wastewater metagenome | isolation source: influent of sewage treatment plant in Hong Hong | place: USA: Christiansburg, Virginia | collected 2016-03-01 ... | reverse complement strand
TTCTATTCAAATTAGCAACAGCCTGGCGTGCCAGCGCCAGCGCGTGCAAATCGTTCTCGGCCAGATGATCGGCCACGCCAGACAGGCGCGTATGCACATCGCCGCCGCCCAGGTCTTCGGCGCTCACCACCTCGCCCGTGGCGGCCTTCACCAGCGGCGGGCCACCGAGAAAAATCGTGCCCTGATTTTTGACGATGATGGACTCGTCGCTCATGGCCGGCACATAGGCGCCACCGGCCGTGCAACTGCCCATGACCACCGCGATCTGCGAGATGCCCTGCGCGCTCATGTTGGCCTGATTGAAGAAGATGCGGCCAAAGTGTTCGCGGTCAGGGAAGACCTCATCCTGATTGGGCAGGTTGGCACCGCCCGAATCCACCAGATAGATGCAGGGCAGATGGTTCTGCGCCGCAACTTCCTGCGCGCGCAGATGCTTCTTCACCGTCATGGGGTAGTAGGTTCCGCCCTTCACGGTGGCGTCGTTGCACACAATCATGCAATCCACACCACTGACGCGGCCCACACCGGCGATGACGCCCGCACCCGGCGCATCGTTGCCGTACATATTGAGCGCAGCCAGTGGCGAGAGCTCCAAAAACGGCGTGCCCGCATCCAGCAGTCGCTGCACGCGCTCGCGGGGCAGCAGCTTGCCGCGTGCCACATGCTTGGCGCGGGCCGCTTCATTGCCGCCCAGCGCGTTCAGGTCGCAGCGCGCATGCAGATCATTCACCAGCGTCTGCATGGCGGCGGCGTTGGCCAGAAAGTCCGCAGAACGCGAATTCAGTTGTGTCCCCAGAATGCTCATTGCTTGCCTTTTGAAGGTTGGGCTCTCAGAGCGATCACGCTCCACTAGCTTGTTTTTTCTGCCCCAGCTTGTCGCTCAGGCGGTCTTGATCAAACGCAAATCCAGCAACTCGATCATCTCGTCGCGAATCTTGAATTTCTGAATCTTTCCCGTCACCGTCATCGGAAAAGCCTGCACAAAGCGTATGTAGCGCGGCACCTTGTAGTGCGCAATCTGGCCCTTGCAGAACTCGCGCAGCTCGTCCTCTGTCAGCGCCTGCCCGGGCTTGGTGATGACCCATGCGCACAGCTCCTCGCCATAGCGCACATCGGGCACACCCACCACCTGCACATCCTGCACCTTGGGGTGGCGGTAGAGAAACTCCTCAATCTCACGCGGGTAGATGTTCTCGCCACCGCGAATCACCATGTCCTTGATGCGGCCCACGATGTTGACGTAACCCTGCTCATCCATGGTCGCCAGATCGCCTGTGTGCATCCACTGCTCATCGTCAATGGCTTCGCGGGTCTTCACCTCATCACCCCAGTAGCCATGCATGACGGAGTAACCGCGCGTACACAGCTCGCCGGACACACCGGGCTGCGTGATCTCACCCGTCACCGGGTCGACCATCTTCACTTCCAGATGCGGCTGCACTTTGCCCACGGTGGAGACGCGTTTCTCCAGCGGCGTATCGGCATCGCTCTGGCAGCTGACGGGGCTGGTCTCGGTCATGCCGTAGGCGATGGTGATCTCGCTCAAGTGCATATCGCGCACCACGCGCTTCATCACCTCGGTGGGGCACGGCGATCCGGCCATGATGCCGGTGCGCAAGGTGGACAAATCAAACTCCGCAAAGCGCGGGTGATCCAGCTCGGCAATAAACATGGTGGGTACGCCATGCAGGCCTGTGCATTTCTCCGCCTGCACGGTCTCCAGCACGGTGAGGGGATCGAAGCCGTCATTCGGGTAGACGACGGTCGAGCCATGCGTGAAGCAAGCCAAATTGCCCAGCACCATGCCAAAGCAGTGGTACAGCGGCACAGGAATGCAGAGCCGGTCTTCGGGCGTCAGCTTCATGCATTCGCCGATGAAGAAACCGTTGTTCAGAATATTGCGATGCGTCAGCGTCGCCCCCTTGGGAAAACCCGTGGTGCCGCTGGTGAACTGAATGTTGATGGGGTCGTTGTTGCTCAGCGTGGCAGCAATGGCATTTATGCGCTCATCCCCGCTCTCACCTTGCGCCAGCAGCTCTGAAAAACGCAGCATTCCGGGCTGATCGTTGCCTTGGCCTGCCACATCAATCCAGACCACGGTGCGCAGCTCGGGCAAGCGCTTGGCCTGCAACTGGCCGGGCTCGCTGGTCAGCAGCTCAGGTGCCAGTTCGCGCAGCATTCCAAGGTAGTCGCTGGTCTTGAATTGCGGCATGGCAACCAGCGCTTTGCATCCCACTTTGTTGAGCGCGTATTCCACCTCGGTCGTGCGATAAGCCGGGTTGATGTTGACCAGAATCAGTCCCACCTGCGCGGTCGCCAGTTGCAGCAGCACCCACTGCGCATTGTTATGGCTCCAGATGCCAACGCGGTCGCCTTTGACCAAGCCCAGATTCAGCAAGGCACTGGCCAGCTGGCGCGTGGCAGCATGCAGCTGGCCATAGCTGTAACTCAGGCCTTGATGGCGGCTGACGAGCGCATCACGGCTGCCCTGGCGCTGCGCCATGTCGGCAAAAAAGTCGCCAATGGTCTGTTCAATCAACGGCACATCTGTACGCCCTTTGGCGTAGCTGGCGGTCAGCACGTTCACTTGCGATGGCATCACGGGTCTCCTCGGCACCGAATTCAGCCCAGAATAAGGGCAAGCCCTGTTCAGATAAAGTCAGGCAGGTTGCAATAATTGCCAAATGCTGACGCCTTCACTGATCAAGACTCCACTGCCACACCATGCCAGTTCCGTGCTCAAATCGCACCCGGCAATTACCCCCATGGCGTTTGTTCAGCCCATCGTCCGGGCCTATGAGCAAAGGCAGATGTCGCCGCTGGCTGCACTTGAAAAGGCACAAATCCCGCCAAGCCTGGTAAACAATGCGAGCGAGTGCATCACGGCCTTGCAGATGGAGGCACTTTCAGACGCCGCCATGCGCGAGCTGGACGATGAAGGGCTGGGATGGTTCGAGCGCCGCCTGCCCTGGGGCAGCTACGGCATGCTGGCCCGCGCCAGCATCAGCGCCCCCAATCTTGGTCTGGCTCTGGCGCGCTGGTGCCGCCACCACCGGCTGATTACGGACGACATTCAGCTGCAGCTCAGCGAGCAGGCTGGCACGGCCACACTCACCCTGCATGAAAGCCGTGCGCTGGGTCCCATGCGCGAGTTCTGCATGGTGTCAGTGCTGCGCAATATTCATGGTTTTGCCAGCTGGCTCATCAACGAGCCCATCAGCCTGCTGCACGCCAGCTTTCCGTTTGCCACACCGGCCCATGCCAATGTCTACAAGGTGCTGTTTGCGCCGGGCAGCATCGGGTTTGATGCGCCGGTTGCCAGTCTGCAATTTGAGGCGCGCTGGCTGCAAGCCCCCTTGGCGCGTGATGAAGCCGCGCTTAACCACATGCTGCAGCGCGCGCTGCCCATACAGGTACGCCCATATCAGCGCGAGAAAACACTGGTGCAGCGCGTGCGCCAGCTACTGGCCGCCAGCGGTGAAGAGCAGCAGACGGCCGAGACCCTCTCGCGCCAGCTGCATCTGTCGCAGCGCAGCCTGCACCGCCAGCTCAAAGAAGAGGGTATATCGCTGCAAGCACTGAAGGACGATATTCGACGTGAACGTGCGGTTGCACTGCTGCTGCGCACCAGCCGCCCCATCAAGCGCGTGGCGCAGGCCTGCGGCTTTATGAACGACAAGAGTTTTATCCGCGCCTTTAGGATGTGGACGGGACTGTCGCCCTCAGAATTTCGCAAGACCGCCGGTCAACGCGCCGCATAAGCCAAGGAGCCAGCATGCAAGAGTCCACAGAAAAATGGCAAGCCATCACCGATGGGGTATGGAGTCTCCACTATCCCTTCACCAATGCAGGCATGAAGGTCAGCACGCGCATGACGGTGATACGACTGGCTGATGGCAGCCTGTTTTCCCACTCCGCCGTGCCACTGTCGCCCGCACAAAAAGCAGCTCTCGATGCCATCGGCCCGCTGCGCCACATCGTCGCTCCCAGCGCCATGCATCATCTGTTTGTAGGCAAGCTGGCCAAACTTTATCCACAGGCCCGGCTCTATGGAACAGCGGGCGTGCTGCGCAAGCACCCCGACCAGCCACTGCTGGAGCCATTACCCGCCGACGACGAAGCGCCCTGGGCGGGCGATCTGCAATGCATTTATCTGGACGGTTTTGCGCTGCTGGATGAGACGCTGTGGTTTCACCCCGCCAGCGGCAGCCTGATCGCCACCGACGTGCTGCAATGCTGGCAAGGACCACTGAGCCTGCCGGTGCGCATGTATCTGGGGCTGACGGGCGGGCATGAGCGCCTGACCGTGCCGCGCACCGTGCGTCTGCTGGTCAGAAACAAAGCCGCCGTGCGCACGTGGGTGCAGCAGGTCAAAAACCTGCCCGTGCAGCGCGTGATACTGCTGCACAACAGCGTTATTGACGATCAGCCCATGAAGCGCCTGCGCGAGGCGCTATCAATCTGGGACTGATCAACGACCTGTTTTACTGGATTTCGTGCTCGTAGCCATCACCCGCAACCATGCTGGCCGCGCTCTTGCGCACCGCATCAAACATAGCGGGCAAGTCACCCATGTCGCCAAACACGCAGGCGGCACCGGCCTCCAGCAATTGCTCTGCCGATGCGTGGCCCTGATCCGCTGGGAAGTAGCCCCAGACGGTTGCGCCCGCTGCGACGCCCGCCTGCACGCCCGTCACCGTGTCTTCCACCACCAGGCACTTGGCAGGGTCTGCATCCAGCGCCTTGGCGGCTGCCAGATACACATCGGGGAAGGGTTTGCTGCGCGGCATCTCATGGCCGCTGTAAACATGGCCTTCAAAGTACGCAGCCATGCCGACCTTGGCCAGCTGCATCTCCACCTTGGCGCGGTCTGCACCTGAGGCGCAGGCAATGCGGCCGTTGCACATCGCGTGCAACTGCTTGACAGCCTCCAGCGCGCCATCAATCGCCACCAGCTCGGCATTCAAGGCGGCATTGCGGCGGTCGTAAAACTCGGCCATCCATGCATCGGTCAAAGGCTTGCCGGTGTGGGCTTCAATCACCGCTGCCTGGCTGCGCACGGTTTTTCCGATGAAGTCGCGCGTGCACTGCTCCTGGCTGATGGCCCAGCCCGATTCGTTGAGCATGGTGCACAGCACGCGGTTGGTAATGGATTCGCTGTCGACCAGCACGCCATCACAGTCAAAAAGCACAGCATCAAAAGCAGTCATAAGTCTTCATCCGCACCAGCGCATGGCGATGCAAAAAGGCGCCCTGTGGCGCCTTTGGTCATACAAAAAAGGTGGGGCCGATTATGCGGCCAAGACATTTTTCTTGTGTAGAGAATGGAAACCAGCGTCAGCATCGGTACGCCGCCAGCATTGCGGAGCCTCAGAACTGCTCTCCATCCACGTAATACCAGCGCCCAGCCTCGCGCACAAAGCGGCTGCGCTCATGCAGGCGCACGGCGCGGCCAGAAATGCGGTAGCGGGCAACGAATTCGACCTCGGCCGCATCCTCACCTGTCACTTTGAACTGCTTGACGTCCAGACCCAGCCATTTGGTAGCGGCATCAAAATCCAGATCCGACGGGCGCTGGCTTTCATGCCAGGTCGCTTGCAGATAGGTTGGGTTCTCACGCACGAATGCGCTGTAGCGCGAGCGCATCAGCGCCTCGGCATCCGGCGCGGGTTGCGTATCCCAATGATCGATATAGCGACCACAGCAATCGGCATAGGCCAGCAGCTTGCCTTTGGCATTTTTACGTCCGCAGGGACAGTCCAGCTTGTTTTCGACTTCTTTCACAACACCTCGTTCTCTGCCCTGAAATGAGCTTGGGTCAGCAACGCAATATTGTCAGCCCAACGCGGAGCATGCAGGCTTCACTTGCACAGACCTGCACGCAAGCGCAAAGTGCTCGCAGTTCAAAGGAGTGTCTATGTTGGCCATGGCGGTTCCCTGGTGGGAGTTTGTGGTTCGCGGCGTCGCCGTCTATCTGTTTTTACTGGTGTTTCTGCGCATCACCGGCAGGCGCCAGACGGGGCAATACGCCCCCTTCGATCTGGTGCTGCTGCTGATACTTTCCAACGCGGTACAGAACTCCATGAATGCGGGAGATAACTCGCTGATTGGCGGCCTGATCAGCGCCAGCACGCTCATCGCCTGCCATACCCTGCTCTCGCGCCTGACCTATCACTTTGCCAGTCTGCGCAAACTGGTGAACGGCAAACCCATAGTCTTGATTCACCAAGGCTTGGTGCAGCCCAACCTGATGACGCAAGAGCAGATTACGGCGGAAGACCTGGCGGCCGCCCTTCGCTCCAATGGCTGCCTGAACGCCCATGATGTAGAACGCGCCACCATCGAAACCAACGGTCAGATCACCGTAGTTTTGCGCAAGCGCAGCGCGGCGGACCTAGGCGAGGCCTGAGTTCAGTGCAACTGATCCAGAAACTGCTGGATGGCGGCATTAACCGGTTCTGGGTGCGTGAGGTTGGCGGCATGACCTGCGCCCGCCACATCCACCCACTTGGCATTGGGCAAGGCCTTGAACATGGCCCGCGCTCGCTCTACGCTGATCGCCGCATCTTTATCGCCATGAATGACCAGCGCAGGCACCTTGATCTCTGCCAGACGAGGGCTAATGTCATCACGCAGCGCCAGCGCTACAAAGCTCTGCCCCAGATTGACGGGGGAGGCCTGCTTCCATTTGGCACGCCACTGCGCAGCGCCCTCCCAGCCCTGGCCCAGAATAATCTGCTCCACCGTGCTTGCCATATCGTCAGACAGGCCATGCTCCATCCACGCTTTGAGCAAGGCTTCGTGATGCGGCAGCAGCTCGGGGTCTTCCAGCATGGCTTGCGTGTCTATCAACACCAGCGCACCCACCACCTCAGGGTGAATCAGCGCGCAGCGCAGCGACAGATAGCCGCCTTGCGACATGCCCACCAGCACGGCTTTGTCCACGCCCAGATGCTTGAGCAGCGCTGCCAGATCATCGGCAGAGTCGTAATAGGTGAATGACTCGCAATGCTCGGGATCCGCCGTCTGCCCATGGCCGCGCTCGTCCCAGCTGATGCAGCGGTAGCGCCCCTGCAACGCCTGTATCTGCGGCTCGAACATGGTGTGATCCATGAGCAAGCCATGCGAGAACACAATCGCCGGGCCACGCCCTCCTGTGTCTTCGTAGTAGATGTTCTGGCCATTGACCTGGGCAAAAGGCATGCGCTGGACTCCTGCTTCAAATGGTGGAAACCCTTGGGACACATCGTAGAAGATCGACCCCACTGATCACATCCTAGGCAGGCCTTGTGACATCGGCAACCGGCTTGGCCCTAGAGCACCACAACGCGGCCCATGGCGGTTGACAAGTGTGGGCATTTGCGCGCAGCCGCGCTTGCGCATCAGGCCAGGGCGCGCTGGATCAGGATTTTCTGCACGTCGCTGGTTCCTTCATAAATCTGGCACACGCGTACATCGCGGTAAATGCGCTCCACGGGGAAGTCGTTCACCACGCCATAACCGCCCAGCGTCTGGATGGCAGCGCTGCACACACGCTCAGCCATTTCGCTGGCAAACAGCTTGGCCATGGCCGCTTCTTTCAAGGATGGCAAGCCCGCATCGCGCAGGCTGGCCGCATGCCAGATGAGCTGCCGTGCTGCTTCAATTTGTGTAGCGCATTCCGCAAGTCTGAAGCCAACGGCCTGATGATTGAAGATGGGTTGACCAAAGCTCTCCCGCTCTTTGCTGTATTGCAGCGCACATTCAAATGCGGCACGCGCCATGCCCACGCTTTGGGCGGCGATGCCGATGCGCCCGCCTTCCAGAGCGCTCAAGGCAATTTTGTAGCCCTCACCTTCCGCGCCAATCAAGTTAGCCGCTGGAATACGGCAGTTTTCAAAGTTGATCTGCGCCGTATCACTGCTGTGCTGGCCCAGTTTTTCTTCCAGCCGCGCGACCTGATAGCCGGGGTTGCTGGTGGGCACGATAAAGGCGCTCATGCCCTTCTTTCCCGCGGCCTTGTCCGTCACGGCAATGACGATGGCCACATCGCCATTCTTGCCGCTGGTGATGAATTGCTTGACGCCGTTGATGACGTAGTCGCTTCCATCACGCACGGCCGTAGTGCGCAGCGCCGAAGCATCTGAGCCCACGTGCGGCTCGGTCAGGCAGAAAGCGCCCAGCATCTTGCCTTGCGCCAGCGGGCGCAGCCAGAACTCCTGCTGCTGGGCGTTGCCGTATTTCATCAAGATAGCGTTGACCGGGCAGTTGGTCACGCTGATGACAGTGCTGGTGCCGCCGTCGCCTGCGGCAATTTCTTCCAGCACCAGCGCCAGACTCAGATAGTCCATGCCCGCGCCGCCCAACTCCTCAGGCACGCAGATGCCATAAGCGCCCAGTGCGGCCAGCCCCTGATGCACATCTTTGGGGAAGTGATGCTCCTTGTCCCAGCGCGCGGCATGTGGGGTGATTTGCTCACGCACAAAGTCGCGCATGGCATCGCGGATCATTTCCTGGTCCTGGTTCAGCAGCATGAATGTCTCCGATATTGATAGCTGGGTGCCTATGTTCTACCTTGGCTCAAGCACCCAAAAGCTCTGTTTTTGTGCCGTCGTAGCGCCATAAGCTGCCACGGTCTTCGGGCTGCACCTGCGTCAGCACGTTCATCAGCCCCTTGACGCTATCCGCCAGAGGCACGGTGGCACCGGGGCCGCCCATGTCGGTCTGCGTCCAGCCGGGGTCCAGCGCCAGCAAGGTCAGGCCCGGCCATTGCTGGCAGGCTGAGGCCACCGCCATATTGAGCGCTGCCTTGCTGACGCGGTACAGCCATGCGCTTTCGTCGGCACTGCCGAGCAAAGACATCTCGCTGGAGAACGCGGCAATCACGCCGCCTGTTTCTTGCACCATGGGCGCAATCTGCGGCAGGGCCTGCATAAAGCCCAGCACATTGCTGTGCATGACTTTGTCAAACTGCTGCTGCGTGGGCGGCACGCCAGCGGCATGACCATCCCAAACGCCTGCTACATACAGAGCGAGATTGATGCTTTTGCCATCGAGCTGCCAGGCCAGACCGCTGACGCTGGCGGGGTCAGCCAGATCAACCTGCAGCACCTGTGCACCCAGCGCTTGCAGAGGGGCCATGTCTTCGCTCTTGCGCACGGTGGCAATCACGCGCTGGCCCTGTGCCAGATAGGCCTCTGTCAAAGCCCGCCCCAGCCCGCGTGAGGCACCCAAGATCAGTATTGATTTCATAGCTGTTTGCGCTTGTTAACAAAGAATTTCAACGTCTTTTCCATACAAACCCCTTTGAAATAAAGCGCTAGCCGCTATCAAGTTTTCTTCAGTTCCTCGGCGGCAATCACGGCCTTGTAGCGGGCGACCATCAGATCCTGGGCTTCAGGCTCGGTGGTGATGCCCATCTGCGACTGAATGATCTGATTGAGCGAGGGCATGACATTGCGCGACACCTGTGCTTCGGCGCTCCACAGCTTGGATCGCATCAGCGCCTTGGCGCAGTGCAGATAGGCCTCTTTCACATTGACTTCAATGACCAGCTTGGGCCGAAAGTAATCACTGGCAAACAGCACTGTGTAATGCGCCTCATCGCGCAACTGGGCCGTGCCGTTGACGCGCAAGGTCTCGTCAAAGCCCGGTACAAAAAACAGCAAACCCAGACGCGGGTCGTCGATCAGATTGCAAAGACTATCCAGCCGGTTGTTGCCACCCGCATCGGGGATGAGCAGCGTATTGGAGTCTGCGGCCTTGACGAAGCCTGGCTTGCCGCCACGCGGCGACGCATCCAGCAAACTGCCGTTGCTGCCGCCCGTAGACATGACCAGAAATGGCGACAGGGCGATAAAGCGCAGGCAGTAACGGTCAAGCTCCCACTGCTGTTTGAGCAGCGCTCGCTCCGCAGGCGCTGCATAAAGCTGCTGCAATTGCTCACGCGAAGTGATCATGAAACGAGGGCCTCCTGCTGGCGATCATTGCGATGAACAGCGGCGTACAGCGACAGATATTCGTTCCACGAAGGATCAAAAATCACCGACAGCTGCGGCTCCAGTCCCGGTGCATTCTGCTTGGCCAGCTGCTGCGCCAGTTGCATGGCATGGGCGGGGTCTTCCACATAGTAAGTGGCAACGCGCGAGCGCATGTCTTCAATGCGCGAGAACGCCAGAATGCCGCGCTGCTGGCTGCTGAGCTGCTCATCCAGCGCGTCCTGCGCATCGCGCACGCCGTCTAGCTCCTCCTGACTGGAAAAGCGCATGCGCCACTCCAGAAAGTGCGACAGGTCGGCACGTGTGGCCACGGCATTGGCACCGTCGTGAAAGGTCAGAATATCGGGCGGTGAATCTTCAGCAGCGCCGTGGGCACGAACTTCCAGAGAGATCCAGCGGTCGGTATCTTCTTGCGGGAACTCGTAGCTGCGCCCCAGCTGCTTGCGAATGAAGTCATCAAAAATGGGCGGAAAATCAGACAGCAGCGCCGTGCCATGCACATCATCAGGCGCTTCATCAACAAACTCGACCGGACCTACGCGCACTGAAAAGTCCCACTCACCCAGCACATGGTCCAGCATGATGAAAGTCATGTGCTGCGCTTGCTCGATCATGTCTGGCGCAATGCTTTTCTCAAACGAGAGCTTGAGTCCGGTGATACCGCCCGCATTGAAGTAGCCCACGCGGACATCGGAGCATGCCAGCTCGAAACCATCCATGCGCATGCCAAAGTTGCTGCCCAGCGCGCGGCTGCGAAATGCCTGCACGCTGTAGTGCTCAAAATGCGGCGCTTTGCGCACCATGGCCTGAGCATTTTCAAACTGGGCAGTATTGCCATGAGCAGAAATCACCAGCTTGGAGCCTGCCTCTTTGAGCTTGCCTTCCAGCTCCAGACTCAGACCCGGTGCGTATTGCTTCAGCACTTCATTGGCGCGCTCCACAAACTCGTGGCCATCCAGCGCCTCCAGCTCGCTCAGCTGACTGGAAAAATCGCTCCAGAAGGCTTCAATCTGCTGCGGGGCCAGCGGCTGCTCAGTGTCACTGTGCTCGTGTGGAAGGTCTGCGCTCATGGGTGATTTCCGCAAAATGATCTGCACGCATTCACAAACGAATGCGTGCAATCCGTTGAACATGCGATCACTGTAGAGCAATCCAGTGACCGTTTAACCCAAACAGCGTCAGATCAGCTCAATCGCCATGGCCGTGGCTTCACCGCCACCAATGCACAATGTGGCCAGACCTTTTTTCTTGCCACGCGTCTGCAGCGCATGAATCAAGGTGACCAGAATGCGCGCACCGCTGGCACCAATGGGGTGACCCAGAGCGCAGGCCCCGCCATTGACGTTGACCTTGTCGTGCGGCACCTTCAAATCGGCCATCAATGCCATGGGCACGACAGCAAACGCCTCGTTGATTTCCCACAGGTCCACATCGGCCACCGCCCAGCCCGCCTTCTTCAGCGCCTTCTCGGTGGCGCCCACAGGGGCCGTGGTGAACCATTCAGGTGCCTGCGCAAACGAGGCGTGAGAGACGATGCGCGCCAGCGGCTTGCAACCCAGTTGCTTGGCGGTAGATTCACGCATCAGCACCATGGCCGCCGCGCCGTCGTTGATGCTGGAGCTGGAAGCGGCAGTGATGGTGCCGTCTTTCTTGAACGCTGGCTTGAGGCTGCTGATCTTTTCGGGCTTGGCCTTGGCCGGACCTTCATCCACGCTCACCGTCACATCGCCCTTGCGGGTTTTGACAATGACAGGCGTGATTTCAGCAGCAAACGCACCGCTTTCTGTGGCGGCCTGGGCGCGCTGCACGCTGGCGATGGCAAAGGCGTCTTGTGCCTCACGGGTAAAGCTGTATTTGGCAGCGCAGTCTTCACCAAAAGTGCCCATGGAGCGGCCCTCTTCATAGGCGTCTTCAAGACCGTCCAGCATCATGTGGTCGAAGATCTTGTCGTGCCCCATGCGGTAGCCACCACGGCCTTTTTTCAGCAAATAGGGCGCGTTGGTCATGCTTTCCATGCCACCGGCCACCATCACATCACGACTGCCAGCAATGAGCTGATCGTGCGCCAGAAGCGTTGCCTCCATGCCTGCGCCGCACATTTTGGAGAGCGTTACCGCCCCCGTGCTTTGCGGCAGGCCGCCTTTGAAGCCCGCCTGGCGCGCAGGCGCCTGACCTTGGCCGGCCATCAGGCAGTTGCCAAACAGCACTTCCTCTACCAGCTCGGGCTTGATGCCTGCGCGCTCTACCGCGGCCTTGATGGCTGCACCACCCAGGTCATGGGCGGCCAGATCGGAAAAATCACCTTGAAACGCGCCCATTGGTGTGCGGGCGGCGCTGACGATTACTACGGGGTCTTGATGCACGGTTTGTCTCCTTCAAAGATGGTTAGGTACGGTCTGCCTCTTCAGTTGAGGCTACTAGCGGAAATATTGACAGTGTTCGTGTCCAGCCCGGCATCCCCTTCATGCAGAAAGCGGCTGCGCTCATACGGGAACACATCGACAAAGTGGCCATCGCGAATGCGGCTCTGGTGAGCACGCCAGAAGTCGCTCTCCAGCAAGTCCGCGTGGTGGCGCATGAAGATGTCACGCACGGCAGGGTGGCCCAGCAAAAACGGCCCAAAGGTTTCAGGAAACACATCCTTGGGCCCGACCGAATACCAGATGTCGCCAGACATTTCTTCTTCCTCATTGCGCGGCTCAGGCACGTTGCGGAAGTTGCAGTCAGTCAGGTACTCAATCTCGTCGTAGTCATAGAAAACCACTTTGCCACCACGCGTCACACCAAAGTTCTTCCACAGCATGTCGCCCGGGAAGATATTGGTGGCGACCAGATCCTTGATGGCGTTGCCATATTCCAGAATGGCGCGCTCCATGGCGGCGCGGCGGGCCGGTTTGGTATCAGCCTCTGCCAGGCACTCCATCAAAAACAGGTTCAGTGGCACCAGTCGCCGCTCAATGTAGAGGTGACTGATGATGACCTCTTCCTGCCCATCACCATCGCGGTCGCTGATCTCGATTTGAGCAGGGGCCTGCGCCTGCAGCTCGGCCAGCAGCTCTTCACTGAAGCGGCTGCGCGGGAAGGAGACAAGGCTGTACTCCATGGTGTCTGCCATGCGGCCACCACGGTCATGCTGCTTGACCAGCTGGTACTTCGCCTTGACCTGCGCACGGGTCACATCCTTGCTGCTGGCGATGCGGTCTTTGATGAGCTTGAAGACGTAGGGGAAACTGGGCAGATCAAACACCAGCATGACCAGCCCTTTGATACCGGGCGCAATGCGCAGCTGGTCGCTGGAGTGGCGCAGGTGGTGCAGAAAGTCGCGGTAGAACAGCGTCTTGCCCTGCTTGGCCAGCCCCAGCGCGTTGTAAATCTCGGCACGCGGTTTGCGCGGCATGAGACTGCGCAGAAAGCTGACATACGCACTGGGCACTTCCATGTGCACCATGAAGTAAGCCCGGGCAAAGCTAAAAAGCGCATGCAGGTCATCTTCACCAAACAAGGCGGCGTGCAAGATGAGCTGGTCTTTATTGCCATGCAGAATGGGAATGGCCAGAGGCAGCTCCGTGTAGCCGGTGATGATCTTGCCCACCAGATACGCGCCCTTGTTGCGATAGAAAAGGTTGGAGAGCACCTGTATCTGGAAGTTGGCACGCAGCGTCAGTCCGGCCAGCTTTTCACGCACGCGCTCAGCCAGCAGATGCACATCGCGCGGCAAATCTTCAAAGGGGCCAAGCAACTGCAGCTGCTCTAGCGCGGTTTGCAGCGCGCCTTCCAGTTGCTCAAGGTTGACTGGGTAATAGACCTGATAAGTAGGTACAGCACCCGGCGCAGGGTTCTCTAAATACTCGGTACTGACCGCGGCACGCACGAAGATGAAGTCGTTCTGAAAGTGCGTGCGGTGCAGAATTTTGGTGGTGACGGAGTTAAAGAAAGTCTCGGCCAGATCAGGCTGCAGATGATCGACCATCAAGCCGATGTAATGCAGCTTGACTTGCTGCCATACCGCCATGGACTGCTGGCTGGTTGCAAATTCGCCCTCGAGTCTTTCAATGCAGGCCCGCACCTGCAGACCATAAAGCTCTATACGCTCTCGCTGGGCCTGCTGCTGGCTCTGCCAGTCCATGGACTCAAAGCGCTGCTTGGCGTTGGCAGCCACCGCATTGAACATGCGGTAGTAGAGGTTGAAGCCATGCATGAGAGCCTGTGCAATGGCATAGGCCTCGGGGGCATCCAGTCGTTGCGGAAACATGGCAGGCCAGTCGCTCCAGTATCAATTAAGCAGTACAGCTAAGCTGGATGCGGCCAAGGCTCACATCCAGCGCTGCAGCACTATTGCGCGCAGGGCAGCTATCAAGCCCGCTGGCGGGTTGCGACTTTTTCAATCGCCTGGTTATAGACTTCTTCCATGCCACCCACGTCAGGCACCGTCATTTCGAGGTTGGTGATGTGACCATTGTTCAGGCCATAGCACCAGCCGTGCAGCGTGACCTTCTGACCACGCGCCCAGGCATCCTGCATCACTGTGGACTGGGCCACGTTGACCACCTGCTCAATGGCATTCAGCTCGCACAGCGCATCGTGACGGAACTGGGTGGAGATACCTTCCAGCAGCTTGATGTGCTTGTCACGTACGTCACGCACGTGGCGAGTCCAGTTATCCACCAGGCCTAGACGCAGATTATTCAGCGCGGCATACACGCCGCCACAGCCGTAGTGGCCGACGACCATCAGGTGCTCAATCTTCAGGTGATCGACGGAGTATTGAATGGTAGACAGGCAGTTCAGATCGCTGGGCACCACCACGTTGGCCACGTTACGGTGCACAAATACCTCGCCCGGTTCCAGACCTGTGATCTGGTTGGCGGGGACGCGGCTGTCAGAGCAACCGATCCACATGTACTTGGGCTTTTGCTGCGCCATCAGTCCGGTAAAGAAACCAGGACGATCACGCTCCATCTGGTCTGCCCATTCGCGGTTGTGGACAAACAATTCTTCGATGGAGGTCGTTGTCATGAAGCTATCCTTCTTTTTTTGGTGGTTGAAAGAATGGCGCAGCTCCTGCTTTTTCAGCAGGTTTCAGCAAACAATTCGCGACCAATCAACATGCGGCGAATTTCGCTGGTGCCGGCACCAATCTCATAGAGTTTCGCATCTCGCCACAGCCGGCCGAGCGGATACTCGTTGATATACCCATTGCCACCATAGATTTGCACGCCTTCGCCAGCCATCCAGGTGGCCTTCTCGGCGCACCAGAGAATGACGCTGGCGCAGTCTTTACGAACTTGGCGGACATGATCAGTTCCCAGAAGATCGAGATTTTTAGCGACCGTATAGGCGAAAGATCGGCCCGCTTGCAGCACGGTGTACATGTCTGCCACCTTGCCCTGAATGAGCTGAAACTCTCCAATACTCTGGCCAAATTGCTTGCGATCATGGATGTACGGAACCACGTTATCCATCACGCTTTGCATGATTCCCAGCGGTCCACCTGTGAGTACGGCTCGCTCGTAGTCCAGACCGCTCATCAGCACCTTAGCGCCCATGTTCAGGCCACCAAGAATGTTTTCGGCAGGCACCTCCACGTTCTGGAACACCAGCTCACCTGTGTGGCTGCCGCGCATACCCAGCTTGTCCAGCTTTTGCGCAATCGAAAAACCGGGCATGCCTTTCTCGATCAGAAAGGCCGTCACTCCGCGCGCGCCCATTTCAGGTTCACTCTTGGCGTAAACCACCAGCGTGTCTGCGTCGGGGCCATTGGTAATCCACATCTTGCTGCCATTGAGCAGGTAATAGCCGCCCTTGTCCTCAGCCTTGAGCTTCATGCTGATGACATCTGAGCCAGCACCCGGCTCGCTCATAGCCAGAGCGCCCACATGCTCGCCGCTGATCAGCTGGGGCAAGTACTTGGCTTTTTGCGCCTCAGTGCCGTTGCGGTTGATCTGGTTCACACACAAATTGCTGTGCGCGCCATAGGACAGGCCCACGGAAGCACTGGCACGCGAAATCTCCTCCATCGCAACCATGTGGGCGAGATAGCCCATATTGGCACCGCCATACTGCTCAGAGACTGTGATGCCCAGCACTCCCAGCTCACCAAACTTGCGCCATACATCCATGGGGAACTGGTCAGTACGATCAATTTCAGCCGCACGCGGTGCAATCTCACTCTGTGCAAAGTCACGCACGGCATCGCGCAGCGCATCAATATCTTCACCGAGCTGAAAGTTCAGTCCTGGCAGATTGGCAAGGTTCATGGTTGTCTCCTGTAGGTATTAGTCTGGCGGGTCTCAGCTGTGAATCTCTAGTTATTGATGCCCTCACGATGCTCCACACACATCAAGGTGCAACTCATCGTGGCAATCAATTTTTCTTTTCCGTGATCAATGGCAAAGGCTTTGCCCTCAGATACGGTAATCGTGCGCCCCGGCTTGATAACGCGGCCTTCCATGCGAAAGCGCTGGCCCTTGGCAGGAGCCAATAAATTGATTTTGAATTCGATCGTAAGCACCGCTGCATCAGCGGGCATCAGCGTCAGCCCTGCATAGCCGCAGGCCGAATCAAGCGCGGTGGAAACCATGCCTGCATGTAAAAAGCCATGCTGCTGGGTCAGCCCAGACGCCCAGTCCAGGCAGATATCTACAGTGCCCGGATCGATTCGGGTCAGCTCGGCCCCAAGTGTGCTCATGGCTCCTTGGCGAAAAAAGCTTTCCCTCACACGGCTCGCGAAATCCACAACCTCATCCGCACCCAAAGCTGACATTGGCAACTCCCAGCAGCAACGCTTTATAAATTGACGTTTACGTAAACGTCAATTATGCGGTATTTTTGCTATCGCTTTTCTTCAACAAGCTACGCGCTTCTTTCTCTTGCTCACGCACCTCTTCCAGCGTCACCTGTAGATCAGACATCTGCCCTTCAAGCTGTTTGCGGTGCACAGCCAGCACATCCAGAAATTTGCGCAACTGCACGCCTGTATCGCGCGGGCTGTCGTACATATCAATGATTTCCTTGGCCTCGGAGAGCGACAAGCCCAATCGCTTGGCTCGCAAGGTCAGGCGCAGACGTGCGCGGTCTCGGGCCGAATACACGCGGTTACGCCCTCCAGTTCCCGAGCGCTCGGGCTGCAGCAAGCCCATATCCTCATAAAAACGAATTGCCCGCGTGGTGAGATCGAACTCTTTGGCAAGATCGCTGATGGTGTAACTGGTTAACATAATTCTGTCTGGGTGAAGTCTTGCATCACTCAGGCGACTGCAAAGAGTGGCCCGGTCTCTAAAATGCTTTTATAAAACTGACGTTTACGTTAACGTCAATGCTAAACGATATCCTGCACCATGAAATCAAGCCACGAATCAGCACTCCACTACCCTCTGGGTGACACCTTGCCAAGCCTCGCTGAAACCATCGAGGTAGCTCCCGGCATCAAATGGATTCGCATGTCCTTGCCGTTTGCGCTCGACCACATCAACCTGTGGCTGCTACGTGATCGACAAGTCGACCTGCACGGCGAGATGCGCGAAGGTTGGACTATTGTGGATTGCTGCGTCAACCGCAGCGAAGCACGTCAACAATGGGAGCAGATCTTTGCGACCCAGCTCGAAGGCTTACCGGTTCTTCGCATCATCGTCACCCACATGCACCCAGACCATATCGGCCTGGCCGGATGGCTTAGCCAGCAGTGGGATGCTCCTCTATGGATCAGTGCTACCGACTACAACGTAGCCCGTGTCGCCATGAAAGACCAAGATGGCTTCGGCGGTGAATCCGGTGCGGATTTTTACAGCCTGCATGGGCAAAGAAACGAAGAGTTTCTCCAGCATGTACGCACCCGTAGCAGCTATTATTCTTCGTTGGTTGCACCCATTCCAGACACCTATCACCGCATCATGGATGGCGTTGACATCGATATCTGCGGCCGCAACTGGCAATGCATCGCAGGCTATGGCCACGCCCCCGAGCACATGGCCCTTTTCTGCCCAGACCTCAACCTACTCATCAGCGGCGATATGGTGCTGCCACGCATATCGGCCAATGTCAGCGTGCACTCTACCGAACCTGAAGCTAATCCGCTTCAACTATTTCTCACATCACTGCAGCGCTACTTTGCACTGCCCATGGACACCTATGTACTGCCCTCACATGGCAAACCATTTACAGGTCTCCATCAACGAATTCAGCAACTACTAGATCACCATCAAGAGCATCTGAACGACATCATGGAATCGGCACAAACCCAGTCTCTCAGCGCTGCGGACATTTTGCCCATCCTCTTCAAACGTCAGCTAGACACACACCAGATGACATTTGCCATGGGCGAAGCTCTAGCTCATCTGCACTACTTGTGGTTCAGCAAACAGTTGGAGCGCAGAGTAGATCCGCAGGGTGTTGTTCGCTTCCAGCTGCCCTCTATAGCTTGATAACTTCTCAATAAAAAGAGAGCGCATAGCGCTCTCTTTTTATGGGTTTTCAGGTTATTTGGCT
>ERZ724504.737-NODE-737-length-18469-cov-8.954002_pt1 | contig 18469 bp, 14 predicted proteins | sample MGYA00376037_ERZ724504 | MGnify/ENA primary metagenome ERZ724504 (study PRJEB28724, sample SAMN07190888) | wastewater metagenome | isolation source: influent of sewage treatment plant in Hong Hong | place: USA: Christiansburg, Virginia | collected 2016-03-01 ... | reverse complement strand
ACCACGGTCTCAAGACGCTTGTTGGCCTGGAGGAGCGAAGCCAGGCGCCGCTTTTCCTCGGCGCACAGTTCGCTGTCCTCGGCCGCCAGCCAGCGACGCAACTCCTTGACGCTGGGCTTGTCGCCGGACTGGGCCTTGAGGGCCGCGAACTCTTCCTGGGCGATCGCCTTGAGGGACTGCACGTAGCGGGTCATCACGTCGTAGCGGCAGGTAATGACGGCCTGCAGCGTATCGAAATCGGCATGGGCCTTGGCGGCGCCGAACTTGGGCGTCGGAATGGTTTTCTTGACCCGGGCGAGGCCGAGGATTTCGAGGATCCGGATGTACATCCAGCCGATGTCGAACTCGTACCACTGCGCCGACAGCTTGGCCGAGGTGGCGAAGGAGTGGTGATTGTTGTGCAGCTCCTCGCCGCCGATCAGGATGCCCCACGGAAACAGGTTGGTGGAGGCGTCGGCGCAGTTGTAATTGCGATAGCCCCAGAAATGCCCCAGGCCGTTGATGACGCCAGCCGCCCAGAAGGGAATCCAGGCAATCTGCACGACCCAGATCAGCACGCCCGGCCAGATGCCGAAGAGCAGCAGGTCGGCCGCCAGCATGATGACGATGCCGAACTTGGGGAAAGCCGACAGGATATTGCGCTCGATCCAGTCGTCCGGCGTGCCGTGGCCATAGCGCTGGATGGTTTCGCGATTCTTGGCCTCCTTCACGTACAGGAGCACACCGGTCCACAAGACCTTGTTGATGCCGAATATCTGTGGACTATGGGGATCTTCGGGGGTCTCGCACTTGGCGTGGTGCTTGCGGTGGATGGCTGCCCATTCCTTGGTGACCATGCCGGTGGTCAGCCACAGCCAGAACCGGAAGAACAGCGACGGCAGCGCGTGCAGGTCGAGTGCCCGGTGTGCCTGGTGGCGATGCAGGAAAATGGTAACGGAGGCGATGGTCACGTGAGTCATCGCGAGGGTGGTGAGGACATAGCCCCACCACGGCAGATCAAGCAGTCCGGAAAACATCAGGCCTAGCGTCCTTCATGGAATAGTGCGCGGATTCTAGTCGAGAGCGCCCCCATCAAACCGGGGAGTGCACACAAATAGGTGGCGCTGGCACGGCCGGGCCAGTTTTACTGTGGTACAGCAGAGACACCTGCGCCTGCAGGGCTTATCGGCAGCCCGGGAGCCGGGTTGAGGATGCGCACCTCGCGCTGTGGAAAGGGAATTTCGATCCCCTCCTCTTTGAAGCGTCGCCAGACCTCCAGATTGATCGCCGAGCGGATGCCGAGGGTGCCTTCGACCGGATCGCGGATCCAGAAGCCGAGCTGCAGGTTGATGCCGCTGTCGGCAAAGGCCTCGACAAAGGCCTTGGGCTCCGGATCGTCCATCACCCGCGGCTGGGTCTTGGCCGCCAGCACCAGGATGCTCATGACCTGCTCCAGGTCGGCGGCGTAGCTGACCTGGATCGGCAGCGAGATCCGTACCTTCGGATCGGTGAAGGTTTCGTTCTGCACCACCGAGCCCACCAGGGTTTCGTTGGGCACGATGGATTCGATGCCGGTCATGCCCTTGAGCACCGTGTAGCGGGTGGTGATCTGGCTGACGATGCCGCGCTCGTTGCCCACCGAAATCAAATTGCCCATGCGGATCGAACGATCGAGCAGCAGGATGAAGCCCGACACGTAGTTGGCGGCGATCTTCTGCATGCCGAAACCCAGGCCGACGCCCAGTGCCCCGCCGAACACCGACAGGGCGGTCAGGTCGATCCCCACCAGCGGCAGGCCGAGCGTCACCGCCAACACCAGCAGCAAAGCCTTCGAGAGCCGCGCGAACACCAGCTTCATGTTGGGATCGAGGCCCTCGGTGCGCATCAGCCGGCTCTCGATGGCGCCGGCGATCCACAGGGCCACCAGCACCGTCACCAGCACCGTCAGGATGCCCTGCAAGAGCATCCACAGATTGAGCTTGGCCTTGCCGATGCTGAAGCCGATCTGCTCGAGGCCATCGATGACGGTCGGCAGCACGCCGGTGATGTGCAGAGCCACCACCACCCACGCCGCGGTAGCAAAGAACTTCTCGAAAGTGGTCAGCCAGCCGGCCTGCGGAAAGGCCCGCTTGAGGGCATGAACGGTCAGGCGGATCCCCGCCATGGCCAGTAGCAGCGGAGCCGCCAGCTTGAACAGATTGACGTGGTGCCAGTGACTGAGAATGCTGCGCGCCACCAGCACGATGACCAGCGCCGTGAGCGGAAAGACCACCCGGCGCAGGCCCTCCTCGCTCCCCCCCTTGGTAAGCGCAGGATTGGCCTCGCGGCGCAGGTGGATCATCAGCCGGATGCGCCGGGAGATCACCGCCGCGATGACCAGGCAAAAGACGAGCACACCCACTTGCCAAAGCATTTCAGGCTTCTGGCTGTCCTGCCAGAGATCAATCAGGAGTTGCGCGATCTGATTCTCTTCCACTTTCTTTCCTCTTCCGTCCGGGCAGCTCGTCGAGGCTGCGCAGGAGCCGGGCTTCGGCCCTGTGCTGCTGCCAGTTTTCCAGGTAGATCTTCACCAGCGCCGGATTGCCGCGCAGGATCAACAAGTTCTCGGCGTTGCTGAGCCGCGCCGCGCGAGTGAAATTGTAGGAGCCGGTCGCCACCGCACCGCGGCTCGAGGCCGGGTCGAAGATCATCACCTTGTTGTGGGCGATGTTGTAGCGGGTCTCGACGGCGACGGGAATGCCCGCCGCCATCAATTCCGGCAACACGCTGGGCGAGGCCGGCCGGTTCATCTCGGCATCCAGCAGCACCTCGACGCGGACCCCGCGCCGGTGGGCCTCGACAAGGCCGCGCAGCAGGGGCTTGCTGGTGAACAGGTAGGCCTGCACGAGTATCTGTTCACGCGCCTCGCCGATGACCCGCAACAGCGCCGCTTCCGGATCGTTGTGCGGGGAAAAGGCAATCTCGACATTTCCCCGCGCGGCGATGGTGACCGACGGTTCCGGCGCATACACAGCCCCGGCCCCGCTCGCGAATATCAGCGCCAGGCCTGCCAGCGGCAGGCGCAGCCTGTTCATCCGGCCTTGCGTTCCAGTACTGCGGCAAAGAAGCCGTCGGTGTCGTGGGCCGCCGGCGTCAGACGCAACTGCTCACCGCAGGCAATCACGATGCCCTGTTTGGCGAGCACTTCTTCGGCGCTGATCTGGGTGAAGTTTTCGTTGCCGGCCAGAAAGGCGGCGACGATGGCTTCGTTTTCTTCGGGCAGCAGGCTACAGGTGGCGTAGACCAGACGGCCGCCCGGCTTGACCAGACGGGCCGCGCTGGCCAGGATCGCCGCCTGCTTGACGGTCAGTTCGGCCAGAGCCTCGGGGCTCTGGCGCCACTTGATGTCCGGATTTCGACGCAGGGTGCCGAGGCCGCTGCACGGCGCATCCACCAGCACGCGGTCGATCTTGCCGGCCAGGCGCTTGACGCGCGGATCGTTCTCGCTGGCGATGACCACCGGGTGGATGTTCGACAGGCCGGACCGGGCCATGCGCGGCTTGAGCTTGGACAGGCGCTTGTCCGACACGTCAAAGGCGTACAGACGGCCGGAGTTGCGCATCAGGGCGCCAAGCAGCAGCGTCTTGCCACCGGCACCAGCGCAGAAGTCCACCACCATTTCGCCACGCTTGGGCTGCATGAGGAAACCGAGCAGCTGGCTGCCCTCGTCCTGCACTTCAAAGCTGCCATCGAGAAACTTCGGATGCTTTTGCAGGGCCGGCTTGTTCTCCAGGCGGATGGCCAGCGGCGAATAACGGCCGGCGGCGCAATGGATGCCTTCGGCCTTCAGCTGTTCGATGAGCACATCGCGCTCGACCTTGAGCGGATTGACGCGCAGATCCAGCGGCGCCGGGCGATTGAGGCTCTGGGCTAGGGTCAGGACCTGCTCCGGGGTGAGAGTGGCGAGCAGGCGCTCGGCCAGCCAGTCGGGCATGTCGGCGGACTCGGCCAGACTGAGTTCGCCCATCTCGCGGCCCTTCACGGCGGTGAAGAAATCGGTATCGCGGCCATGCAGGCCGTCGCCGAGCTGGCGCAGGGTGGTGCCTTCGACACGGGCCAGCCACGCCAGAACCAGGTGGCGGGTGGAGCTCTCCGGCACGCACATGCGTTCGAGGGTGCGCTTGCGGCGCAGCACGCCATACACGGCCTCGGCGACGAAGGCCCGGTCACGGGCGCCCAGTTCGTCACGCAAGTCGCGGAAGTAGCGCGACAGCACCGAGTCGGCGGGGTAGTCGAAACGCAGGATGGAGCGGAGGGCCTGGCTGGCGGAGTTGATCTGGGCGGCGGTAATGGTCATGGAAATCCGATACTGAAAAAACGGCCGGACGCAGGCGCGCCCGGCGGAATGCGGTGGAGTTTACTGCCTGGAGCGTGTGCCGAGGTCAACGCCGGTGGCGACCTGGTCGAGCACATCGCCGTTCTTGTCGGTGATTTTGAGACGAACAGGCAGGTTTGCGTAATCCCGGGCGAGCCAGATATCGATCTTCAACTCGCCCCGGTGACCGCTGCTGCCGAGATGGTAGGCGGAAACCTTGCCAGCGGGCACTTCGATTTCCTCGATGCCGAGGTTCTCGATGACCGAGCGCACGGCGCTCTTGCCGGTCACCACCAGCAGTTCGGCGCGCAGCGGGCCTTCCGGCTGAAGGGCCAGGTGGTGCATGAGCGACAACACGTCCTGATCGCCCTCGGCGAGGGAGAACTCCCGCCGCCGCTCGCCGGCAACCAGCACGACCTGGGCCGAGGACCAATCGAAATCGGCCCGTTCTTTTACCTTGCCGTCCCGTTCGACGGTGAATTTTTCGGGCAGCAGGCCCTTCGGCCCGATACGCCCTTCACTGCGCTGAACCATCCGGAAGGGTTTCAGCAGGCCGACGAGGCCGGAGGTTTCGATCACGGTCTCCATCGAGTAGTGCGTCTGGTCGTGAGTCCAGGCATGGGTGGTGCGACCGATGATGAAGTTCTGCTCGCCGCGGATCACGTTGTACTGGACCTTGCCCGACGCCGCCCACAACTCGGCGAGACCGGGCGCGCCGGCCTTGCCGTCGGTGCCGGTCGACGCGTCGACGCTGACAGACGGATCCGTTGGCGGCGCAACATCCTTGCCGTCACCCGCACTGCTCGCAAGCGACGGATCGGGCACCACGTCGGCCGTCGGCCCCGTCGCGGCCTGCGGTTCGGCCGGACGCGACGGTTTGCGGGGCCTGGGGCGCGGGCGCGGCGGCGGGGCATCGCCCAGCACAACCCGCTTTTCATCCGACTGACGCAGGGCCGGCTTCGGCAGGGGCGTCAGGCGCGCATCAAGCGGCGGCAACACACTGGCGTCTTCGGTCGGCAGGCGCCACGAGGGGCTCATCAGGACGATCAGGTGCACCACCGCGGACACCGCGATGGCCACGGAAAGGCTGCGATTACGTCCGCTGAATACGGCCACAGGTGCGTCAGAGCTCGACAGGCGGCACCGTCCAGCCAGCCGGACCGGCCGCTTCGCCGCGAACCTGGACGCGGCCCGTGTCGGTCAGGGTCAGGCGGTCTTCAACGAACCAGCGCACGGCCTGCGGATAGATGCGGTGCTCCTGCACCAGCACCCGGGCCGACAGCGTGGTCTCGTCGTCACCGGACAGAACCGGCACCACGGCCTGGACCACGATGGGTCCGCAATCGAGGGTCGGGGTGACGAAATGGACCGTCGTGCCATGCACCCGCACGCCCGCCTCCAATGCCCGCTGGTGAGTGTGCAGGCCGGGAAAGGACGGCAGCAGGCTCGGATGGATGTTGAGCAGGCGGCCAGCATAGCGCGCCACGAAGCCGTCGGTGAGCACGCGCATGAAGCCGGCCAGCACGACCAGATCGGGCGCCAGTGCGTCGATGCTCTCGGCCAGCGCGGCGTCGAAGGCTTCCCGGCTCGGATAGGCCTTGTGATCGACAACGATGGCCGGAATGGCGTGGGCGGCAGCGAAGGCGAGGCCTGCCGCATCGGGCCGGTTGGCGATCACCGCAGCGATCCGGGCACCGGGAATCTGCGCCCGCACGATGGCCTCCATGTTGCTGCCGCGGCCGGAAATCAGGATGACGATATTCTTCATGCCGAACCCTTATACCGCCTGCGCCCGGCGCCCGCGCAGCCAGCCGATGGCCACCGGCAGCAGCGAGATGGCGATGATGCCGAGGATCACCAGGGACAGGTTCTTCTTCACCTCCGGCAGATTGCCGAAACCGTAGCCCAGCCAGGTGAGCGAAAAGATCCAGATGAAGCCGCCCAGAAAATCGAGGCTCACGAAGCGCGGGTAAGTCATGCGCGCCACGCCGGCGACAAACGGCGCGAAGGTGCGCAGCAGGGGCAGAAAGCGCGCAATGATGATCGTCTTGCCGCCGTGGGACTCGAAATACGCATGGGTCTTGTCGAAGGCCTTGCGGTTGAAGAAGCGCGAGTTTTCCCAGCGGAACACCTTGGGGCCGAGGGTGTGGCCGATCCAGTAATTCACGTTGTCGCCGAGCACCGCCGCGGTCAGCAGCACACCGCACAGCATCCAGATGTCCATGCCGCCGGTGGCCGCCAGTGCGCCGGCCACGAAGAGCAGGGAGTCGCCCGGCAGGAAGGGGAAGACGACCAGCCCCGTTTCACAAAAAATGATCAAAAACAGGATGGCGTAAATCCAGGTGCCGTACTGGGCGGTAAGGGCCGCGAGATGCACGTCGAGGTGCAAAACGATATCGACCAGAGCTGTGAGAAGTTCCATTGCCGCGCTGCGCAAAAAGTGGGATCGTCATGATACCGGAGCGCGTGGCCCCACGCTCGCACCTATATGAAAGGCTCGTGCTGCAATGCACCACCAAGCCGTTTCAGTGCCGCCGACAAACCGCGCCGTCCATGCAGGGCTTCGTCACCTTCCGGCCACAAACCTGCAACCGGGAGGAGCGATCATGAGAGCCTGAAAAGGGCCGACTTTGTCCGGATCCGTGACTTTTGCGCGTTGTGGTGGCGACTTCATCCATGCTAAAAGTTCGGTATCATAAGGGCATCCCGATAGCGTGCCAGCGGGCCATGCCAGATGGAAATCACCCCGAAAAATGCCGTGCGTCGAGTGCGCCGCCGGGGCCGCTTGTCGACCAGCTTGAGTTTCTGTGAGGTTTCGTAGTGACCGTTCGCCTATCCGTCGTTATCCCCTGCTATCGCTCCGAAGGTGCACTGCCAGAACTGCACCGCCGGCTGACCGCAGCCCTTGAGAGCGTCGAACCCGACTTCGAGATCATCTTTGTGGAGGACTGCGGCGGGGACAACACCTGGGGCATCATTCAGGATCTGGCCCGCAAGGATGCCCGTGTCCGGGGGATGAAGCTGGCGCGCAACTATGGCCAGCACAACGCGCTGCTGTGCGGCATCCGCGCCGCACGCGGCGAGCTGATCGTCACCATCGACGACGACCTGCAGAACCCGCCCGAAGAAATCCACAAGCTGCTGTCGAAACTGGCCGAAGGCTATGACGTTGTCTATGGCTCGCCGGAGAACGAAACCCACGGTTTTTTCCGTAACCAGGCCTCCCGGATCACCAAAATTGCGTTGCAAGGCACCATGGGCGTCGAGTCGGCGAGCAAGGTCAGCGCCTTCCGTGCCTTCCGCACCCGGCTGCGCGAAGCCTTCGAGGCCTACCGCAGCCCGTCGGTCAATATCGACGTTCTGCTCACCTGGGGCACGACGAGTTTTTCGTCGGTGAATGTACGTCAGGACGATCGCACCATCGGCGACTCCGGCTACAGCCTGAAAAAGCTCATCAATCATGCAATCAACATGATGACCGGTTTCTCGGTGCTGCCCCTCCAGATCGCCAGCCTGCTCGGCATCGCCTTCGGCACCCTCGGCCTGCTGGTCCTGTTCTACGTCATCGGCCGCTACCTGATCGAAGGCAGCTCGGTGCCCGGCTTTCCGTTCCTGGCCTCGCTGATCGCCATCTTCTCGGGAGTGCAGCTCTTTGCACTGGGGGTTTTCGGCGAGTACCTGGCACGCATGCACTTCCGTTCGATGGAGCGGCCGCCCTACGCCCTTCTCCACGAAACCATGATCATCGACACCCCGGCCAAAAACCATGTCCTGCAACACTGAAAGCCTCAGCCAGGCAACGCCGACGAGCGGCGCCATCGACACCCCGGCGCTGCGCCTGGCGTGGTCTGAAGCGCCCTGGGACACGGTGATCTTCGGCTACCCCGTGCTGCAGATCACCGACATCCAGGTCCACAGCCCCGCTGCAGCCAAAGACATCGCTCAATTCGTGCACGCCCGGGACGCCGTCGGCAGCCGGCTGGTCAGTTGCCGCCTGCCCCATGAGCGCCTCCGCGAGTCGATGTTGCTGGAGGAAATCGGCTTTCGCTTCATCGAGATGCTTTATCAGCCGGAGTTCGACAATCTGCAATCGCACAGCGTCGACCACGACCACGGCCTCAGCGTTACCCGCGCCACGGCAGCCGACCTGCCGGAAGTCCTCGAAGCAGCCGGATCGGCCTTCGGCAACGAGCGTTTCCACATCGACCCGCGCCTGCCCTCCCCGCTCGGCGACCTGCGCTACCAGAACTGGGTGCGCAGCAGCCTCGACCATGCCAGCCAGCGCCTGCATGTGCTGCGGGACGGTCCCCTGCTGGTGGCCTTCTTCGTGACGGAACAGCTCGCCGACGGAACCTGCTACTGGCATCTCAACGCCGTCGCCCCCGGGGCACAGGGCCAGGGCTACGGCTGGCGCGCCTGGCAGGCCATGCTCGCCCAGGCCCACCTGGAGGGCGCCGAGCGCGTGCGCACGGCCATCGTGGCCCGCAATCATCGGGTGCTCAACCTGTACGCACGCCTCGGCTTCCGCTTTCCGGCGCCACTGATGACCTTTCACTGGGTACATCCGGAGTGAGCCGGCAACACGCGCTGGGCCAGTTTCTGCGCTATGCGGCGGTTGGCCTGGCCTCGAATGCCGTTCTTTACGCCGCCTACCTGGCCATGACCTCCGCCGGCATGGAAGCCAAGCTGACAATGAGCCTGCTGTATGCGCTCGGCGTGACGCAGACCTTCTTCTTCAACAAGAACTGGTCGTTCCGCCACGGCGGCACCCACGGCCCGGCCTTCGTGCGCTACTGCATCAGCTACGGCCTGGGCTACGTGGTCAACCTGACGGCGCTCTTCGTGCTGGTCGACCACCTCGGCTACCCGCACCAGATCGTGCAGGGCGTCATGGTCCTGTCGATCGCCGTCATGCTTTTTCTGCTCCAGAAATTCTGGGTTTTTCGTCTGAATACAACTTTGCCTGTGGCAAACGGACCGAGCACATGAACATTCCCTTCAACAAGCCCTACATGACGGGCAAGGAACTCTGGAACATTGCCCAGGCGCATGCCAACGGCCACCTGGCCGGCGACGGTGAATTCACCAAGCGCTGCTCGCGCTGGCTGGAAGCCCGCACCGGCGCCAACAAGGCCCTGCTGACCCACTCGTGCACGGCGGCCCTCGAAATGGCCGCGCTGCTGGCCGACATCCAGCCGGGCGACGAAGTCATCATGCCCTCGTACACCTTCGTGTCGACGGCCAACGCCTTCGTGCTGCGGGGTGCGGTACCCGTCTTCGTGGACATCCGCCCCGACACCCTGAACATCGACGAAACCCTGATCGAAGCCGCCATCACCGAGCTCACCAAGGCCATCGTGCCCGTGCATTACGCCGGTGTCGGCTGCGAGATGGACACGATCATGGCGATTGCCAACAAACACGGCTTGCTGGTGATCGAGGACGCCGCCCAGGCCGTCATGGCCAACTACAAGGGCCGTCCTCTCGGCTCCATCGGCCAGATGGGCGCCCTGTCCTTCCATGAGACGAAGAACATCATCTCCGGCGAAGGCGGTGCGCTGCTGGTCAATTCGCCGCATTACGCCGAACGTGCCGAAGTCATCCGCGAAAAAGGCACCAACCGCTCCCAGTTCTTCCGGGGCCAGGTCGACAAATACACCTGGGTCGATATCGGTTCGTCCTACCTGCCCGGCGAGATCATCGCGGCCTTCCTGGCCGCGCAGATGGAAGAAGCCGACAGCATCACACGCCAGCGCCTGGCAGTCTGGAACACCTATCACCAATGGCTGGCCGAAGCCGAAAAGGCCGGCAAGCTGCGCCGTCCCGTGGTGCCGGCCCACTGCGCCCACAACGCGCACATGTATTACATCCTGCTGCCCGATCTCGAACATCGCACGGTCTTCATCGACAAGCTGCGCAAGGTCGGCATCAACACCGTGTTCCACTATATTCCGCTGCACAGCGCGCCCGCCGGGCAACGCAACGGGCGCACCCACGGCGAACTGCGTGTCACCAACGAAATGTCGGAACGTCTCGTCCGCCTGCCCCTGTGGGTCGGCCTGGAAGAGCAGCAGGCCGAAGTGATCCAGCACGTCATGGCGGCCCTGTGAGCCGGGGAGCCATGAAACCCGCGGCAGCCCTGGCGGCCGGCAATCCCGCCCTGTGGCTGGGCCTGCTGGTCATCGTCGTGCTCGGCCTGGTCATGCGGACCACCTTCTACACGGGCTTCTACGGCTCGGACGAGGTCACGTATATCGACGCCGCCGCCAAGGTGCTCCGGGGGGACTGGACGCCCTCCGGCTACATCGGTGCGATACGTTACGGCCACCAGTTGCCGATGGCCGGGTTCATGGCTCTTTTCGGGCAAAACGAAATCGCGGCCAACCTGTGGCCGCTGCTGTGCTCCCTCGGCGAGATCGCCCTGGTGGTGCTCGTCGGCAATCAGCTGATCGGCTTTCGGGCCGCCTTCCTCGGCGGGCTGGTGCTGGCCGTATTGCCGCTGCACGTCCATTACGCCGGTCGCATCATGGCCGACGCGCCGCTGGCCTTCTTCATGACCGCCAGCTTCCTGCTGTTCTGGCTCGGCCAGCAAAAGGACAAGGCCTTCCTGTTCCTGCTGGCCGGACTGGCCGCGGGCTACGTCTTCTGGGTCAAGGAAGTCACCGTCATCTACCTGGCGCTGTTTCTCACTTTTCCGCTGTTTTTCCGCTGCTGGAACTGGAAATGGATGTGGATGCTGGCAGGCTTCCTCGTAGTGCTGGGCGCCAACTTCGCCATCTTCTGGAGCACCGCGGGCGATCCGCTCTATGTGCTAAAGATCGCCGCCCGCGCGGCCTCCGACTACGCCAGCGGCAGCGCCCGCTTCGCCAACGCGGCGGCCATGGCCACCAGCCCGTTCTACTATTTCGAATACCTCTTTCCCAAGGCCTATCACTCCTGGCTGCTGGGCTACCTGGCACTGGCCGGGCTGTACCTGCTACTGCGCGGGAGTCCGGTGCGGAACACCCTGCCCGGGCGCGCCTTCGTCGTATGGTGGGGGCTCGGGCTGCTGCTGTTCTTCTCCCTGCTGCCGGTGTCGCTCAATCCGCTCAAGCTGCTCAGCAAGCAGGTCAATTACCTGCTGATGTTCACCGCGCCCCTGGCCCTGCTGGCCGGTTACTTCCTGGCCAGTCTGCGGGGCCGCACGCTGGCCATCGCGGTGGCACTGGTAATTATTCCAGGCATCTTCCTGTCAGCCCTTGAAAAGAACGTGATTACCGTTTTCACCGCCAACAGCAAGGCCGCAGTGCAACTGGCCCAGCAGCATCCTGAAGCCCGGGTTTACGGGCCGGCGGGCGCCGAACGTGCCGCGCTGTTTTACGCGTTGGTGAATCCGGCAGCCGCCGGACGCATCGAGCCGGTCGCGACGCTCCTCACGCAAGCCGGGCAAAGCACCCACAAAGGTGTCACCTACGCGATCCTCGACACACAAACGGCCACCTGGGCGGGTGACCGTCTGAAAACCAAGGCCGATGTGCCCAAGTGCTGGATCCTCGACAAGCCGCTCGAACCTGTGCTTGAAACCAGCCTGGCGGGCGTATTCCACCTGATCGGCACGACCTCGGCCCGGCTTCTGCCCGGGTCGATCAACGATAAAGTCGCCGGCAAGCTCCGCGAGCTGACGACGCCCGATCCGGCTTACGTTTACAAGGTGCCAGCGCTGCAACCCGGGCAGACCTGCGAAGGCTGAACCCGGGTGCCGCGCGGCCTCTTTCAGGCCAGCGCCTTGCCGACAATCTCCGCCACGTCGGGCGACAAGCCTTCCTCGGCCGACACCCTCTCGAACGCAGCACGAATCCCGGCCTGGATGGCCGGCGTAAACTTGCGCCAGCCTTCCAGCGAGCGGGCCATGCGTGAGGCGACCTGCGGGTTGGTCTTGTTGAGGGCAATCACCTGTTCGGCCCAGAAGGCATACCCCGCGCCGTCCGGTCGGTGAAACTCGGCGGCGTTGGCGCGGAAGTAGCCTCCCAGCAGCGCATACACCTTGTTCGGGTTGGACAGGCTGAAGGCCGGGTTGTCCATCAGCGCCCGCACCTGATCCAGCGTCGCCGGAGCAGCGTCGGACCAACGCCAGGCGCCCGCCTGCAGCTGGAACCACTTGTCGAGCACCAGTGCGTCGTCCTTGTAGCGCTCATGGAAAGCCGCCAGCGCGTCGAAACGCTGAGGCGCATCGCTTTGCACCAGGGCCGCCAGGGCGCTGTAACGCTCGGTCATGTTGCCGGCGTGCTCGAACTGCTTGAGCGCCAGATCGATGGCCGTCGGGCCGCCCCAGGCGCTCAGGTAACGCAGGCACAGACCGCGCAGCGCCCGCTTGCCGGCGTCGGCCGGGTGATAGCGGTACTCACCCTCCACCTCCAGATCGAGATAGCGACTCAGGAAGTCGGCCTGCATGGCGTGGCCGATTTCGCGCATCAGGTGGATCAGCGCGGCCCGCAGCGGCGCCGGGTCGGCCGGCTGCATGCGTTCGAGCAGATAGGTTTCGGACGGTAGCGCCAGGGTTTCGGCAAGGAAGGCCGGGTCGAGGGTTTCATTGACGAGCAGCGCCCGGAAGGCCAGCCCAAAAGCCTGCGGCACTTCCATCGGCTTGCCGGCGGCGTGGGCGGCAGCCAAACCGAGAACAACCCGCTCCATGTAGCGCTGGGAGGCATCCCAACGATTGAAGGAATCACTGTCGTGGGCCATGCGGAAGGCCAGGCGGGCGTCGTCCTCGACGATGTCGAGGATCACCGGCGCGGAGAAACCGCGCAGCACCGAGGGCACCGGCTCGGCATCGATGCCGGTGAAGCGCCAGGTCTGGCTCTCGCTGCGCAACTGGAGCACGCGGGTGGTGTTGCCGTCGCGGACTTCACCTTCCAGCTGGAGCGGCAAGTCGGCGCCGTCCGGGCCGATCAGGCCGATGGCCACCGGAATGTGCAGCGGCAGCTTGTCGGCCTGGCCGGCTGTGGGTGCGGTGTGCTGGGTGAGGGTCAGGGCGTAAGTACGGCTGGCCGCGTCGTACACGCCTTCGGCCTTCAGGTGCGGCGTGCCGGCCTGGCTGTACCAGCGCATGAACAGATCGAGATCCGCCCCGTTGGCTTCGGCCATACAGCCGACGAAGTCGTCGCAGGTCACCGCCTGACCGTCGTGATACGAGAAATACAAGTCCATGCCGTTGCGGAAACCTTCGCGCCCCAGCAAGGTGTGGATCATGCGGATGACTTCGGCGCCCTTCTGGTACACCGTGGCGGTGTAGAAGTTGTTGATCTCCTGGTAGGCGTCCGGGCGGATCGGATGGGCCATGGGGCCGGCATCTTCGGGGAACTGACCGCTGCGCAGGCCGCGCACGTTGGCGATGCGGGTAACGGCACGGGCCGACTCGGCAGCGGCGGGGGAATCGGAAGCCCGCGCCATCATGTCGGCGGTGAACTGCTGGTCGCGGAAGACGGTCAGGCCTTCCTTGAGGGTCAGCTGGAACCAGTCGCGGCAGGTCACGCGGTTGCCGGTCCAGTTGTGGAAGTACTCGTGGGCAACCACGCTTTCGACGTTTTCAAAATCCAGGTCGGTGCCGGTGTCCGGGTTGGCCAGCACGTACTTGGTGTTGAAAATGTTGAGGCCCTTGTTCTCCATCGCGCCCATGTTGAAGTCCGACACGGCGACGATCATGAAACGGTCGAGGTCCAGCTCCAAGCCAAACACGTCCTCGTCCCAGCGCAGGGAGTGCACCAGCGAATCCATGGCGTGGGCAGTACGGTCGAGGTCGCGCTCTTCCACCCACACCTGCAGCAGCACTTCGCGGCCCGACATGGTGTCGACCTTGCGCTCCAGCGCCTTCAGGTCAGCCGCCACCAGCGCAAAGAGGTAGGACGGCTTGAGGAACGGATCCTCCCAGCGGGCAAAGTGCCGGCCATTGGGCAGTGCGCCGGTTTCCAGCAGGTTGCCGTTGGAGAGCAGCACCGGACAGGTGGCGGCATCCGCCTCCAGGCGCACGGTGTAGCGGGCCATCACGTCGGGACGGTCGGGGAAGTAGGTGATGCTGCGGAAACCCTCGGCCTCGCACTGGGTAAAATAGCCGCCGCGCGACTGGTACAAGCCGGAGAGGGTCAGGTTGGCCGACGGATTGATGCGGGTGACGACTTCGACGAGCACCTCGTCGGCGTCCACATCGATCTCCAGGCCGGAGCTGGTCTCACGCACCTGGCCCGCCGTCGGGGCGGCACCGTCGAGGGTTACGGAGACGAGCACCAATCCCTCGCCGAACAGCACGATCGGCCCGGCCGCGGCGTCCGGATTGCGCACGCAGCGCATGCGGTTGGTGACCTGGGTGGCCTGGGGGTCGAGGATAAAGTCGAGGTCGACGGTTTCGACGCCAAAGGCCAAGGGTTGGTAGGCATCGCGGCGGATGAGGGGACCTTGTTCGGTGCGCATGAGTGTCTACTGGCGGTCAATGAGCGAGGCAGCAATTCTACCTCGCCACTCCCAACCGGCGTGGCCCGGCAAGCAAAGGCCAGGCACATGACGAATCCCGCAGTATCCTTGGGCAAAATTCATCCAGCGTCCGCATCCATGTCGACCAAGATCATCCCCACGCAGTTTTCCCGCACCGACGAAGGCATCCCCTACTCCACGCTCTTCGACGACGTTTATCACACTGCCGACGGCGGCCTTGGCCAGTCGCGGCACGTCTTTCTGGCCGGCAACGGGCTGCCGCTGCGCTGGCAGGGACAGGCGCGCTTCACCATTCTCGAAACCGGCTTTGGCCTCGGCCTGAACTTTCTCACCACCTGGGCGGCGTGGCAGGACGATCCGTCCCGCTGCGCCCATCTGCACTTCATCTCCGTCGAAAAGCACCCCTTCCGCACTGAAGACCTGGCTCAACTTCATGCCAGCTGGCCCGAACTCGCCTCGCAGGCCGAAGCGTTGCGCCGTCACTGGCCCGCCCTGACCGCGGGCATCCACCGCATTCATCTGGACGGCGGCCGCGTCACCCTGACCCTGATCTTCGGCGACGCCCTCGATGCTCTTCCGCAACTCGACGCCCGCGTTAACGCCTTCTACCTGGACGGCTTTGCGCCGGCCTGCAACCCGGAACTCTGGTCGGCCACCCTTTTCGCCCAGCTCGCCCGCCTGGTCGCTCCCGGCGCCAGCATCGCAACCTGGTCGGCCAACGGTGATGTACGACGCGGGCTCCAGGCCGCCGGCTTTGTCGCAGAACGCTGTCCCGGCTTCGGGGGCAAACGGGAAATGCTGGCCGGCCGCTTCCGCGGCACCGTACCTCCTTCCCCCGCGGAAACCGGCCGTTCCGCCCTTGTCATCGGCGCCGGCGTCGCCGGCACCTCGGTGGCCGAGCGCCTGGCCGCCCGGGGCTGGCAAGTCACCGTGATCGACGCAGCGCCCGGCCCCGGCCATGGCGCGTCCGGCAACAAGGCTGGCGTGTTCCGGCCGCTGCCGAGTCTCGACGACAACCGCCTGGCACGCATCACCCGGGCCGGCTTCCTGTACGGCCTGCATCACATGGAAAACCTCTCTGCCGCCGGTCATCCGGTGCGCTGGGGGCAGTGCGGCGTATTGCATCTGGCCCGTGACACCAAGCAGGAGGGCAAGATGCACGCAGTAGTCGACGCCCATCAAGCGCCTGCCGACTACCTGCGCTTCGTCGATGCCGGCGAAGCCGCACAGATCGTCGGCTGGCCGGTAGCCCTGGGCGGCTGGTGGTTCCCGGATGGCGGCTGGATAAAGCCGCCAAGCCTGTGCGCAGCGAACCTGGCAGCGGGTGGCGAGCGGATCACAACGCGCTTCGGCCAGACGCTCGATCACCTCGAACGGATTGGCGAAGAATGGATCGCCTTCGCTCCGTCCGGCACCGAAATCGCCCGTGCCCCGGTCGTCGTCCTGGCCAACGGCGTTGGCATCCGCGCCGTCTCCCAGGCCGCGCCGCTGCCCGTGCGATCCGCCCGCGGTCAGGTCTCCCACCTGCCCGCCAGCGTCGGCAGCGCACCCAGGGTGGTGGTGTGCCGACTCGGCTACGTGAGCCCGGAAGTCGACGGTGTGCGCTGCGCCGGCGCCACCTTCCTGGCCGACGACGACGGCACCGAGCTGCGCGAGGACGAGCACCGGGAAAATCTCACCAAACTCGATTTCATCCTTCCTGGCTACGCAGCACCTTACGATCCGGCGCAACTTGACGGCCGCGTCGGCTTCCGCCCCGCCTCGCCAGACCGTCTGCCGATGGTCGGCGCCATACCCGCCGTATCCATCGCCGAAAAAATCACGCCACTGGCCGACATTCCCCGCCAGCCGGGCCTGTATGCCGCCTCGGGCTTTGGTGCCCGCGGCCTGGTGTGGGCCAGCCTGATGGGCGAACTGCTGGCCAGCCAGATCCATGGCGATCCGTTGCCGCTGGAACGGGAACTGGTCGATGCCATGGACCCGGCCCGTTACCTGCTCAAGCCACCCCGGCCGAGCGCCGGCAGCGAGGAGTGAAGCCAACGACTTTGTAAATGAGCTTTGCAGGAGTCTTCCCAAAGCCGTGCCGGGCGTTAAGCTCCTTGTCCATCAAGGAGAAAAACATGAGCGATACCCCCGCACGTCAAACCCTGCATCCCATGTTGTGGGTCGCCGCCGCGTCGGTCACCGCATTGAGTCTGGTCGGCATCGCCAAATTCACCGGCCTGCTGCCGGGCGCCAGTACGGTGCCACCGGCAGCGCCGGAAGCCGTAGTCTCGGCACCGGCCGGCACACCCGCCCCGACAACCGTCACACCACCACCCGCCAAGCTTGCAGCAGCCGAACCGGAAGTGCCGACCAAGGCCGAAACCGCCACGGCCAGCGTGCCACACAAGGAGGTCATCAAGCCGGCGCCCGCCAAGGCGCACAACAAGCCCCAACCCGCCAGGGAACCCGCGGCGCCAAGCGGCACTGGCGTTTACCCGCCCCCCAACACACCCGCCCCCCCGTCGGTATGCCGCGACTGCGGCGTGATCGAAAGCGTCGAAGCCATCCAGCAGAAGGGTGAAGGCTCCGGGATCGGTGCCGTCGGCGGCGCCATCCTCGGCGGTGTGCTCGGCCACCAGGTGGGTGAAGGTTCCGGCAAGCAAATAGCCCGCATCGGCGGCGCCGTGCTTGGCGGTTTTGCCGGCAACGAGGCCGAACGTCGCGTCCGCACGGTAAGCCACTATCAGGTCACGGTGCGCATGGAAGACGGCACCCGCCGGGTCATCACCGAACAGAACGCTCCGGTGTGGCACTCGGGCGATCCGGTACGCGTGCGCAGTGGCGAGATCGTCGCTCGTTAAGCGCAACGCAATTCGGGGGGCACAAGGCCCAGACGACAAAAAGGCGACCCTCGGGTCGCCTTTTTGATTGCCGCAAAAATCCCTTACAACACGCGATCCAGGCGGGTCAGGACGAGATCGCGGCCCATGATCTCCAGCACCGCATCGATAGCCGGCGTTTGCGGCTGGCCCAGCAGCGCCACGCGCAGCGGAATCGCCACCTGGGGCATCTTCATGCCGTGGGCGGTGCAGGTTTCCTTGATCGTCGCACTCAGTGTCGCCTTGTCCCACGCCACGTCCGCCAGCGTGCCGCGCAGGCTGCTCAGCGCCGCGCGGGCAGCCTCGGTGAGGTGCTGGGCGAGCACCTCCGGCGCCGGGTGCAGGTCGATGTAGAAGGGCTCGACGGCATCGGCCAGTTCGTTGAGGGTGGACACGCGGTCCTTGTAGAGGCCGATCAGCGCCTCCAGCGCCGGGCCAGCTTCCGGATCCACTTCACGGCGGGCCAAGCGGCGTGACACATCGGCGGCCAGCCGGGCGTTGTCGGTCTGCTTGATGTAGTGGGCGTTCAGCCACTTCAGCTTGTCGGTATTGAACTGGGCGGCCGACGGCGTGATGTGGTCGAGGTCGAACCATTCCACCAGTTGCTCGCGGGTGAAGATCTCGTTGTCACCGTGGCTCCAGCCCAGACGTGCGAGATAGTTGATGACGGCTTCCGGCAGGTAGCCGTCGTCGTCGTACTGGGTCACGCTCACCGCACCGTGGCGCTTGGAGAGCTTCTGGCCGTCGTCGCCGAGGATCATCGACAGGTGGGCGTATTGCGGCACCACGGCGCCCAGCGCCTTGAGGA
>ERZ724504.735-NODE-735-length-18509-cov-4.531971_pt1 | contig 18509 bp, 12 predicted proteins | sample MGYA00376037_ERZ724504 | MGnify/ENA primary metagenome ERZ724504 (study PRJEB28724, sample SAMN07190888) | wastewater metagenome | isolation source: influent of sewage treatment plant in Hong Hong | place: USA: Christiansburg, Virginia | collected 2016-03-01 ... | reverse complement strand
ACATTAAAATAGCACTAAGTATTGGTCGTGAAAGATCTAAGCATGATTTCTTTAAATTTATTATTTTTGCTATTGATAGCATTGCGATTGAAATAATAGATGTTAGTGCCCCTGTGCAAATTATTAGCCACGCAACTCCCATTGTTCCATAATTAATAAAAGAGGGGTAGAACAAAGCTACTATCAACGTGGCATTAAGCCAGGATAGTGACGTTGCTAGGTGAATTTTATTGCAAATCATCATAGCGTTTGAGGCTGTTTCTTTTATTGCATAGGCTATTCCGCCTAAACATAGTAATTTTAATATCGGAATGGCCTCTATCCATTTTTGTCCAAATAATAGCTCAACAAATTCGCTGGAAACGAGTGAAAACCCAAGTGAAACAGGCGCGGCTAGAATGATTGTGCCGGCTAGCGCTTTTTCTATTGCGGATGATAAACGAGATTGGTCACTTGCAATCTTTGCCAGAGTAGGTGTAAGTGCGCGACCTAATGGTAAAACTATTTCTGTTACAGGTAACGATGCAACCTCTTTTGCAACACTAAAAAGCCCTGTTGCCTTCGGCCCACCAAGAATTCCAAGGATAAACCGATCAGACTCGGATGAAATGAAATCCCCAAGTCCTCTTAACATATATAGCGTAGAAAAACCAAAAAGTTCATTCCATTTTGCAAGAGACCATTTTGGTCGTTCTTTTACTATGTTGTAACTAACAATCGTTCTTGCTAGTTCCATTGTACAGATGCCAATTACCAGCCCCCAGTAGCTTTCAAGTATTATGACCGAAGAAACAGACATTAGAAATGAAGCAAATCGTGGAGCTGCCATGTAAATAAAATCAATTTTAAAGTTAAGATTTTTTCTTAGGTTAACGGTATATATGTTTTCAAATGCGCAAATTAATTCAGCAAGACCAACTGCAACCATGATCATGGTAATGCGTTCATCTTTATAGATTTGAGCTGTAAATGGTGCGGCGATTATAACGATGGCGGCAATTAGACCGCGCTGGATTATTCGCATCGACCACGCAGTGTTATAAAGTTCAGCCGTTGGGTTTTGGGCACGGATTAGCGATGTTTCTAGTCCTAACTCAACCAACAAGCTGGAAAACCCAACAACAACCATCGCCATGCTTACTAACCCGTAATCAGCAGGGGTTAGGATTCTTGCGCATATTGCAAGACTAATTATTCCCAAAGCTTTCGATGTCCAACGGATACCTATCGACCAACTTGCGCCTATAAGAAGAGTTCCTGATAGCGATTTTTTTTCGTTTTTCTGATCTTGCATATGATTATTGCGGGTCCCTGATTTCTGCTTGTGCTAAATAGTCGCTAACGACGATGAAAAAATAAAATTTTGTCATTCTGCGCTGTGTGGATTCATAATTACAATGATTGAATGCAATAACCATTAATTTCCAAGCCGCGTGTTATTACCTACAGGTGCTGGCGTCCAGTATTTTCAGTTTTGAGACCATCGAACCTCTTCTTGGAGTAACGTTTTGAGTAAAAAATGCATGTGCTCAAATGTACGAAAAACGCCGCTGCAAATTATTACAAAGATGGTTTTAATTAGTCGTTATTTCATTGTCTTTAGCTATCAATCTATTATTGTTCAATCTTGTGCAAATTGAAAAAATATTAAATAATACTAGAATTGGTTATTTTGTAAAATAAATTTGTTGTGTAAGTGGCACTTATATTATTTTTGAATATTAAATAAGATTAATATAAATTATTGCTTTGTAATTAATTAATATTTGCTTCGGTTGCTGATGAGCTATTGTAATTGGAATGGTTACAAAAAGCCTATGATTATTATACCTTTTGTTTTTGGTTCGCAGTCCATCAGTACTGATTTGTAATTGAATCAGTATAGATAATTTATGCGATGTTTAAATAATTTAAATATAGTTATTGCAGTCGTATAGGTGGTGTTAGAACGTAGATTGCAATGTGTACTCTAATGTGACTAGTCGTTCCCACTGCTCTAACTTGTAACCACCTAACGGTGCGGATTGATTCAGTAAGGCTAAGGTGGATAATTCATCAAACAAGGGTGAATCGAGTAGGCGGGGTGCAGCCAGTAGTTTATCCAGACCTTGATCGAAAAGACTTTGATAGCGATCTCTGGCGCTTGGTGGTTGTGCTTTCAGCGATGCCGTCGGGCGAATTTTTGCGAAAATCTTATGTATTATCTTGTGCTGATAATGAAAATAGACTGGTGCAAAACGGTGTAGGTTGTTTAGCTTTGCTACCATTGGCGGGTATCCGTGTTCAAGCGGAATGTTGGCGAGTTGCTCGTGTCGAGTGGCAAACAAGTAGCGTGGTAACAGGCTACGAAGTCGGCTACTAGGTTGAGCAGCCAACATGGGTGTCAGTACCGAGGTAAAACCAAGTGGCGCCATGGCAGGCCATATCTGGTTGGTGTTACTTGCGATGCGGCCTTGCCAGCGTTGCATGCGCATCGTCAGATAGATATAGTCCATCTGTGAGGCCTGTGGTAAATCATTGAATGGCGTCACCACGCGGGAGATGACACCTGACAAGTGACTCGGCAGTGTGGCTGCCGGAGGTGCCTTGAAAATGTCGATAAAAGGAATTGCCCCAAAGCGCTTACTCGCCAGCATTTCGGCATTGAGCGGAGCTTTTTTCCCCAGATGCGGCCAGAGGAGTTCCCACCAGTAACCACGTGCTACTTCACCAAATGAGCCATTCAGGCTGGCACCATGATTGGCGGTGAATGGGGCTTGGTTTCGCATAATGCGGGCGCAGTCGAATGCGTTATATTCACCGTCGCAGAGGCGCAACGCTTGATGGAAATCATCGATGCCAAAGTTGGCTTTCAGTTCAACTGGAATCAGGTTGAGATCCAGAAGCTGGGCAATTTTCCTTGCGGTGAGTACGTCAGGCGAATCGCTTGCGCCCGCGACCGTGTTGTCAAATTTTATACCGCTATCCAATAGCCCGAGCAGCAGTAGACGAGAATCGTATCCACCGGTGAGGTCGGCCATGACTGGTTGATAGCGTTCCCCTACCGCTTTCAAGGCCATGCTCAAGTTGGAGGCCAAGGATTCGGCAGCCTGTTCCAGTGTCATGGATTCAGCAAGCGCATCACGAAAATTCCAGTAGTAGGTCGTTGTGCTTTTGCCTGCTGTGATTGTGGTAATGCTGGCAGGTGGGAGTTTCCTGATACCTGCCCATACAGAACGGTCTTCATAGATGATCCCGGTGGTTACAAATTCATAAGTACCCACCGGATCCAACTGGCCGTTGGCCGACAAGGCCATTGACGAAGTGCATATAGCCGTGCCAGCGTCATCCTCGCGGGCATAGACATGCAGGCTGCCGCGTGGATCGGTAATGATGGTGACAGTATCACTATTTGTATTGCCAATAGCTAGCGCATAGGTGCCGTCGAGTTCTTTGGCCAGCGCAATCGCACCGATAGCCTGATAGCGTTCGAGCAGTGATTTCGTATCGGTAATGGGTTTGCTGCCCAAGTGGATCCAGGCACCTGCACAGCATAACCAGTCACCTGCTGTAGATCGTGCAATGCGTTTATCTGGCTGGGTGGCTGTTCCGGAAACCGCAGCGGTGGCAGTGGCGCATTCAAGCTTGTCGGAGGCTCTGGTTTGTTTCAAATGCAGCCAGCGTGAAATGTCCTGAGTTGCGACATTCGTTGCGTTTGCTTGCTTACCAGCCATTACATAAAAACCTGCCACTGCCTATCTCCTGTTTGCCGTATCCAGTGAAATTACTGAATCGTACAGTGTATTGCTCGCGTTAGTGTGCTTACAAGCGTTACAAGATTAAGTAGCGCATAACGAGGATGTGCGCTTCGATTTTTCACAAAGGGCAAAACTGATAGTTGATTTGGATCTAAGTGGAAGAAGTTTAAGGCTGTGTCGATAGATTCTTCAGGATTAGATGGTTTCAAGTTCGATCTCTTCGAAACTGTTTCCATGAGCTTGTTTGCGCTATCGCCCAAAGCCAAGTCATTAGTCCATAGGCGAGTGCAAAGCGCAGCAAAAGGTTAATTCCCTCAGCGTAATTTTGTCGATCGCTACTCAAAATAAATTGCCACGCTGAGAAAACTTTTTCGTACTTGATGATTATTTCTTCGCTACCCATCCAGAAACATGTTGTTGCAATTACCGAGGAAGCAAATACAAGAATAACCTTCCTTCTACGATCAGTTGGAATGGCGATTGCGTTTGATAGCGCGCTTCCCGTTGTAAAAAAGGCCAAGTAACCAATTGCCAGTATTGTGCTACTCAGGAACGTTCCCCCATCTCGCATGAGTTCTGTGAGATTGTCAGTGGCCGCACTATCAACAACGACTACATACAGAGGCCAAGAAAGAAGAGCGGCCCATATTAGCCAAATAATAAATTTTTCAATCTTTGCTTGTTTGTTGAACAGCGATATCAATATGCAAGCGCCCATTGATTGGAGCATGATCGCGCCATGAAAACAAAGGAATCGCCCGAGTATTTCCCATTCCCATGGCCATTTGAGTACCGGTGAACCAACGATGTCATGAATGCTTTCAACTGGAACGCTTACCCGTATGAGTATCCAGGTGACTAGCCCATGGACTATTAACCAGACTGGGAGCGTGAGCATAAGACTACGTTTGGCCCATTGCAAAAAAATAAAATGCCCATTAATCATCCAGTAGATAGCTATCCCTAGACCGATTACTGATAGTAATCCTGCTTTTCCTGGTGCGATGAGTTCCCGAATATTGTAGGGAATAAATGGCAGTTGGGTGATGACCCCAATGATTACGAATAGCCCTAATAGTTTGAATGCGTGTACCTTCCACGGAGGGGGATGTATTTTTGTCAGTTGTTGATGATAGGTAACGGATGGTTGAGGACTAAGTGCTTGCTCGATATCACCATTTTTCTGGCCGGAGAGTATCCATTGAGTGACGAATAGTCCAAGAAGACCACCTAAAAACTCGAGAAATACATCAGTGATGTCGGCCGTTTTTTGAGGTAGGAATACTTGTCCGATTTCGATTAGGAATGCTGCCAGGCCAATAAATAGTAAACCTGTTGCGGTCAACGGTGTTTTGGCGGTATTTTTTTGTGTAGATGAAATAATAAATGCCCAGAGCAAACCACCAGGTAGAAAAAATCCGATCTTTCGCAAAAACTCATTGACGGCGTGAAACTCTGTCCCGTAATAGTATGTAGTGAAGGGGACTCGGGCAATTTCGCTAAGGGCTTCAGTTACGGAATGGTTGGTTGTTCGGAAATCAAAAGGGAACCAAAATATTCCGAATATGCTGATCAGCCAGACGATCCAGAGCGAAAACCAGAATGATGGTTTGAGTTTTGGTGTAGTCAAGCGGAGTTGTACTGTGGTTTTGGCGAAGTGCGCTCCCAAGAGTGCGCCAACGCTTGCAAGCAAAATGTCAGTTACATCACTAACCCGTGAGTAAACAAAAAGCTGTGCTGTTTCCAAGACAAGTCCAGCTAAAAAACCATGTAGAGCAATCCGTGCATGTGTTTGACGGCGGCTTAGCATCCACATTATCCCCGGTGGAATCCAGATGATGATGTCGGTCAGCGTCTCATATAGGTTTTCGAATAAATTGCCTTTAAGTCCAGAAAAAGGGAAAAGTACAACTTTTCCCTCTGCCCACTTGTGATAAATCTCTACCGGACTGATCGTCAAATCGAGAGGAAGCACGCTAAATGCTACAAATATGAGTAGGTACGCATGAAGCAAGCGGTTTAATCGATTGGCTTGATTTTCCTTGCGCCAAAGCGATCCAATCAACTCTTGTAATCGATTGCCCCAGAAGGCTTGCGCAACGAGTCCGATAATCCCGCCAAGCGATTCAGCAATGATGTCGTTTTGTGAAACGGTGCGTTGAGGGAAAAATATTTGGATAAATTCAATAGAGCAAGCTAATGCAGAGAACGTGACAACCAGCAAAAGTCGAATGAACAGTCGGGCTTTTGGGCCCTGTCTTGATAAGAAAATCTGGCTCCAGAGCAAGCTCAGCGGGATAAATAGCAGGAGGTTGGCAACCCAGTCAGCACGTGAGCCGATGCCGAGGTCAAGGAAAGGTATGTCCTTGAATCTTGTAATGGCTTGATCCCAAGGCATCGGGACGAACCGGAGTGGGACTAGGCTTCCGTATATAACGAATACTAAATAAGCGAGCGCTAAAACCCACAGCACCCTTTGCGAATTATTGTGCAGGTATTCCTCGTTAGTCGTCACAGAAAGTATTCCCCCAAAAAATTACTTTCTGACGTTGTTTTAGTTTGTGGCTCGGTGATAGTGGAGTTATTTATGAACAACATCTGAAATTTCTGACTTGAGCATCGGATTTTTAAGTACGAATGCAGATTTATCGATGCGGGTGCGATTGAGCTCAGTTTCAATGTTATCGGTATTTAAAATAACGCCGAATTTGCGGGTCGAAAATTCAGGTTTTTGAAAAATACAGCATGAAAGGATATGGTCACCTAATTCTTTCTTAAAGTGACCTGCTTCCCAGTACCATTTTGTCGCTGTCTTTTTGTCTTCCTTGCCGGGAATGGCTTCTTCCGAGAATTCTGAAAATCCACTTAAGTCAATTAAGGCGATGTTGCTCTCTGATGATTTGAGCGACTCTTCGGTGATGATACGCAAAATTTGTCGCTTCCATTCTTCAAAGGTTGGCCATAGCCCGATTTCGTCAATAAGGAGAAGGAGTTGTGCATGGTAGGGGTAGATCACTAACCGTAATTCGGTGTTATTTTCGGCTGACCATCTGACGATTCGGCGAATGTCGTCAAAGGTGGGCGATGTTTGAGTATCTTTCAAAAAAAGATTGGCTGGTTTTCTGCTGTGATTTTTGGCGTTATCTTCTAGCCTCTGGCGGAACAGTGACCAGTACCCCTCCATTTTGGCAATGTCTTTATATTCAAGGAGCGGGTTGAATCCTTGTGTCGTTAATTGCTGCGGATTTGCCTGAAATTGTCTTCGGAGTGTGGTCGCCGAATCAATCATGGCTTGCATTGTCAATGTTGCGTTGAGTGTCCAACGAACGTCGTCGAGTTTGTTGTTAGATGAGTTCTTGGGTAGTGATGTTTTTTTGTCTGGTGCAATTGGAAAATCAAAGAAATCAATTCCCAGGAGGATGAATTTTGGCGGCTGGCGCTGCGCTACCTTTTGGAGTTGATTCCATGCCGCGCTGGGTGAGGTGCCGGCTATTGCAGCGTTAAACACCGAGCGATAGCCAGCGCTTTCCCAGGCATCATGCGTCGGGTCAAGACCAACTTCGGCTCGGGAGTTGCCGAGTATCAGCGCATCGGGTGACATATGGCGTAGGGCGTGCGCCTTTATGGTTTCAATGTTGTGATCAGGGTAAGGCTTGATGTGGTTTAGGCCTTTGACATCAACTATGCGAAACGTGCCGTAGGGATCGATGATTAGATTGATCAATCCCGTTGCGATGATTGCTCCAATGAAAGTAGCTGCTAGTTTCCAGAGATAGCGTTTGCGAATGTGCGTGATTGACATGGCGGCTAAAACTGGAAGTAGAGAAACTCGCTTGGGCGAGTGAGTGATAGAGCGCCTGCTGCACCAGCCAGTCCGATGGCAATTGCCCAGACAGTGGTTGGCTTCCAGCGAAGTGGAAGCAGTGCGAAAGACGGCTGCTTCGCTTGACGGGAATCAGGCAGGGCAGGCACATAGCGGCGAAGTAGTTCTTGTGTATTGGGTAAGGCTAAGGTGATGAAGGCAGCAACTGCTATCCAGACATAATTGGCGATAAAGTTGGCGCCACCGCCAAGGAATGTACCGATGTGCAAGGCTTCTGTGAGGGGTTGCAGCATGTCGAGTCGGGTGAGAATGGCTGCCGGGATCGCCGCACCATTCAGCCCGAATATGCCGCGCAGCACTGAGAATGCGGTTGTGATATCCGGAGCGCGGAAGAATACCCAGGCGATGTTGGTGCAAAGGAAAGTGAGTAGAACGCTGAGAACTAATGCAAACCGTCCGCCTTTGGCCCAGCCGAGGCGGGCTGTGGTTTCTTGCCAGGCGTGGTTGATGATGAGGAAAAGGCCGTGCAGCCCGCCCCAGATCACGAATGTCCATCCGGCACCATGCCAGAGTCCACCGAGCAACATGGTTGCGACAAGGTTGAGTTTGCGCCGCCATGGCCCTTTGCGGTTGCCTCCTAGCGGTACATAAAGGTAGTCGCGCAGAAAGCGCGAAAGTGTCATGTGCCAACGGCGCCAGAAATCGGTGATGTTGGCTGCTTTGTAGGGAGAGTTGAAGTTGAGCGGTAGTTTGATGCCGAACAGGCGTGATAGCCCGATGGCCATGTCTGAATAGCCAGAGAAATCGAAATAGAGCTGAAAGCTGTAGGCAAGAAGCCCACCCCAGGCAACAAAAAATCCGGGGTTGGCGCCTGGTGCGAATACGGGCGTTGCGTAGCCGGCGAGTGAATCGGCAATCAATACTTTTTTGCATAGGCCGATGATGAAAATAGTGAGGCCGATCTGAAAATTGGCGAGATGCGGGCGGTAGTTACGGTCCACATCGAATTGGGGCATCATTTCTTTGTGATGCAGCACCGGACCAGCAATCAGGTGAGGGAAATAGGTTACAAAGAGAACGTAATAGCTGAAGCGGAATTCCTTGGCCTTGCCTTGATAGGCGTCGGACAGAAAGGCGATTTGCGTGAAGGTAAAGAATGAAATACCAATCGGGAGCGCGATATTCAGCATTGGAACCGCCGAACCGAGTATGTGGTTGGCACTGAGAATGAAGAAATCAGCGTACTTGTAATAGGCGAGCAGGCCAAGATTGGCGGCAATCGCGCCAATCAGCAGGCGCTTGGATATTTTTGTTCCTTGGTGCTGAGCTATCCATCGACCGGCGTGATAGTTGCCAATGATTGAGCCGGAAAGCAGCAGGATGTAACGGTAATCCCACCATGCGTAAAAGAAGATCGAGCACAGGGCTAGCCAGATGGCACCATAGTTTTTACTGATCCGGCCAAACTGAAAATAGCCGATCAGGCAGATCGGCAGAAACAGCAGGAGGAATTCGTAGGAATTGAACAGCATTGGTCTGAAGGGGGCTTATGCTGGCTAAATGAAATGAAATGAAATGAAAGGAAAGGAAATGAAAGGAAAGGAAAGGAAAGGGTTGGTTTCAAGGGGCGTTTTGTGTTTCCAATGATGAGCGGGTTGATCATCTGATTCGCAAAAGCGCAATTAGAGCATAGGGCTGGTGGATTTGCCTGTGACATGTTTCATGGATGCGAAGTGTTACGGTCAACTTGGGTTTTGCCTTGAAAATTATGATCCATAGGCTCAGGCAAATAGCTGTTCGTATTGTTTGATCATGCTGTTTAAACCAAAGCCTGTGATGGCGCGTTGACGTGCGGTAATACCGAGTGTCGAGAATTCTTCTGGTGACGAGTAGGCTAGCCAGAGTGCCTGTGCCAGAGAGTCTTCATCATCAGCCGGTATCAGGTTTCCGGTAATGCCTTCTTCAACAAGAGCCGGGGTGCCGCCAACCGCTGTGGCAATGGCCGGTAGCCCACAAGCCATGGCTTCCTGCAGGGTGCAGGACGTACCTTCTGCTTGCGAGGGTAAAACAAAGCAGTCCAGGGTACGCAAGATGTCGGCAATATCGTTGCGAGCACCTGGTAGCCAAGCGTATTGCAGGGCATTGCCGAGGCGAAGCGTTTCTTCAACTTCGTTTCGAAGGGGGCCGTCACCGACTATGAGCAAACGCATTCGACTGGCAGCTTCAGGGTGGTTTTTAAGCAACTTGACAAAGGCGCGGGCCAGAAAGGGTTGGTTCTTTACGGTTTGCAATCGCCCTACGGTGCCGGCAATCCAGTGTTGCCTTGGGGTAAATGGGCAACCAGTAACGGGCGTTGGCGTATTGTTTGCAGGCGCAAAATAATCGGTGTCTACGCCATTGGCAATTAATGAGCGGTGATTGCGTGGAACTCCGATAGCGTGTTCCAGGTATTGGTCAAGATCTTTTGAAACAGCAACATAGTGGCTGACAAAGGGCTTGTAAAGCTTGCGTAGCTTGCGGTAACGTGGGTTGCTACCGTTGGGGTCGTGGGCATCCCAGCCGTGCTCGGCATGAATACGCTTGGGTATACCTGCTAACCAGGCGATGGGAACAATCTCAAGCGCGGCAAGATTGCAGGTGTGTACAACATCTGGTTTAAGTTGTCTGAGCAACTTGAATATGCGCGGATAGAGCGGAATGGCGTGACCCGGCGGCTTGTTGAGTTCAATGAATTGCACATCGGGCCGGGTGATGCGGTTTTTGAAGTCGCTGATCGTGGTTAGCGAAAGAACCGTATGCCTGAATTTTTCTGCCGGCAAGCGGTTGATCAGTTGAACGATGACGTTTTCAAGGCCGCCGATCGAAAAGCTGTAAACGACGTGGACGATGTGTTGGCGATGCACTGGATTGGGATTCGATCTGCGTTTGTCTGGAGATGACTATTATTTATTGTCAGCTTATTTTCTCAGCATTCTTCAAAAACGCATCAAACATCAGTAGAGACCAGAGTGGGGCAGAGAAATCACGCTGGCCGCTTTGATGTTTTTCCAGCATGGAACGGAGGCGCACTGGATTGAAGTAGCCGGATTCAGCCAGGCGTGGGCCGGTAATGGCGCTTTTAAGCCGTTCGGCGAGCGGGCCGCGTAACCATTGTGCCAACGGAACCGAGAAGCCCATTTTGGGGCGATACAAAATATCGTGCGGCAGATGGGGTTCAAAGGCTTTTTTTAGCAGCCATTTGCCTTCTTGACCGCGTATCTTGAGGTCTGTAGGTAGCGTTGCCAGCCATTCGATCAACTCGTGATCCATCAACGGTTCACGCACTTCAAGGGAGTGCGCCATGCTGGCGCGGTCGACTTTTGTGTTGATGTCGCCGACCAGCCAGGTTTTGTAGTCAATGTATTGAATCAGGGCGAGCGGGTCTTCTGTGCCGGCTTTGTCGGCATGGTTGCGGAATACATCCAGCGCACTGTAACCGGCAAGCGTGTTTTTGAAGCTGTCTGAATAGAGGCTTTCCCGCTCATCATGACGCATGATCGAGACGCTGTGCAGGTAGGCTTGAACGGAATCAAATGCCATTGCCTGCAGGGTGGTTTTGGCACGCAAGGGGCGTGGTGCCCAGTCGGCTTTCGGGTAGAGCTGACCGAGCGCACCGAACAGTGGGCGTCTAAAGGAAAGCGGTAGTGCCGAGCGACCGCGCTCCTCCATCATGTGCAGGCGGTAGCGTCGGTAGCCACCGAAGCTTTCGTCGCCACCATCACCGGAAAGCGCCACAGTGACGTGCTGGCGGGCGAGTTGGCAGACGCGGTAAGTGGGGATGGCAGAACTGTCCGCGTAGGGCTCGTCGTAGAGCCAGGCGAGGGTGTCGATCAGATCGAAATCGTCGCTATCGACAATATTGAGGTGGTGATCGGTGTGGTAGCGGTCGGCAACCTGCTGGGCGAAGGCGGATTCATTGAATTTGGGATCTTTGAAGCCGATGGCGCAGGTGCGAACCGGTGTGCTGGATACGCCCCCCATGGCGGCTACAACAGCGCTTGAGTCAACGCCACCTGAGAGAAAGGCGCCGAGTGGTACATCTGCAATCATGCGCAGACGAACTGATTCGCGCAGACGGGTGATGAGTTCTTCGCTAGCTTCTTCCGGGCTGATCGGGTTGTTCAGCGTAAAATGAACATCCCAATAGGCTTCCGGATCGGGCAGTCCTTGGCCGTGGTGCAATGTGAGCGTGTGGGCCGACGGGAGTTTCTTGGCACCGGTGTAGATGCAGCGCGGGTCAGCGACATAGCCGAGGGCGAAGTATTCTTCGACAGCCAGCGGGTCGATGGTTTTCTTGAAGCCGGGGTGGGTGGTGATGACTTTAAGTTCTGAACCGAAAATAAAGGTGCCGTCATCCAGCAGCGCGTAAAACATCGGTTTGACGCCCATGCGGTCACGCGCCAAGAAGAAAATTTGCTGGTTTCTATCCCACAAGGCAAAAGCAAACATGCCGCGAAAGCGTTCGACGCAAGCTTTGCCCCAGGCTTCCCAAGCGTGCACGATGACTTCGGTGTCGCTACGGGTGCGGAAGATGTGGCCAAGTGCCTGAAGTTCGGGGACGAGTTCCTGGTAGTTGTAAATTTCACCGTTGAAAACAACGCAGACTGAGCCATCTTCATTGAACAAAGGTTGTTGGCCGGTGGCTAGGTCAATAATAGATAGACGGCGGTGACCAAGGGCAATTCCGGGTTCAAGGTGGATGCCTGATTCATCAGGCCCACGATGGGCTTGAATGTTGTTTATGCGCTCAACCAAGGCAAGTGGGTAGTCGCGTTTGCCACGGGTGTCGAAGAGTCCTGAAATACCGCACATGGTTATTGGTTGGCCTGAGTTTGTTTCAGCATTTTGTTAATCATTTCGCCGTTGACCTTAACAAATTCGCTCAGGGTAGATTGACTTAATCCGCTTGGGTCTTTGGGTGCATAGACAATGATGGCAGCGGAGTCATCGCCTCGGCCGAGCAAAAGGTTCATCGCCGTATAGAGCTTTGCTTCGATATCGCTACTGGTCAAGTGGCCGTTGATCCAGTACCACTGCCAGACGGTCAGACGGTTGTCCTTGCTTGATGCTTTGTGCAGAATTTCGGCGGTACGTATCGATGTGTTATTACCATCGATGACGAGATTGGAAACGCTTGAATTTGTTAATGACCATTCCGGGTCGTTCGAGGTGACCAAGACATTTGCCGAAGTGACCAGTTTTTTTTCAAAGTCCTGATTGCGGTAGTAGGCAATATAAAGTCCGACGACCCGCTCGTTTTGCTTGAAAGTGGTTTGTAGTTTAGCTGATGGGTTTTCGAAAATTGGTTTCCAGATGGTGACCGGGGCGCTTTGTTCCCAACCCTTTGCTGTTGTCAAGTCATGCAGGATGGGTGCCGTGCTTGAACCATTTTTTGAAATCAGCGTAAATGAAAGTGGTCCCAGGGCAATTGCGATGGCTAATACTAATGCCATAGTCCACGGTGTTGTCAGCGTCGATTGAACAATGCCAACCTCTTCGGCACTTGGCGTTTCCTCCAGTGGTGGTTCGCTCCAGCGCATTCCAATCATGAACATAATGGCAATGACCAGTCCGAAAAATACCCAGCCATAGATCAGGTGATCAGCGCCTGTTGCCAATTGGTTGCTCGACAGATGGCCGATCATGACGATCAAGTAGGCACGTAGCCAATTAGCCAGAATTGGGACGAGTAAGGAAACAGCAATGAAGATTAGGCGGCGTTTCAGGGAGGTATAGTTCAGATAGGCGAACAGGGTGCCTACGGTGAGTGAGGCGATGATGTAACGAATACCACTGCAGGCTTCGACTACTGACCAGTTGCCACTGGGAATCACGAACTGCAGGCCTTCGCGATAAACCGGGATGCCGCTGATGCGCAGGGCCAGTACCGTGAAATTCGCGGTCCATTCCATCAGGCGCGGCATCATGAAGTCGCCAGCAGGTACGGCAAATAATAGAAAAACCAGTGGGAATGCAATGCGCACGCTCAGTTGCATGCCAAGTAGCGACATGATGCTGAGGATGATTGCGGCAATGACTGAAAATTGGGTTAGTGCATTGACGGCGGTAAGCTGGCCAAGTAGCCAGAGAAATACGATGACTGCCAATGGCAGGATTAGCCAAGGGGCAGATTTGGGCTGGTAGTGTTTTAGTTGTTCTCGTTCGCGCCAAATAAGCCACATTGCGATTGGCGGCACAATCAGGCCATGAGTATATGTTTCAGAGCGGACCCAGATGACCGCCATGGCACTAAGTGTGTCCCAATACCAGAAGAATACCCAAGCCAGCAATAACAATAGGGCTGTGAGTGTTGGCCGCCAAATTGGAGCGTGAATTGGAGAGGTCTGGCTCATTGGGTAGTGTTTTGCGAATCGGATAGGTAGCGGTCTATGCCGCTCATATGAGCAGCCCAGCTATAGCGCTCGATAACTCGCTTGCGTGCAGCCTGGCCTATTGCAATTGATTGATTTTGATCAACGAGCAGCGCATTGATTGTGCCAATGTAGTCTTCCGGCGTGTTGGCAGTGAGTAATTCTTGCCCAAAAACGGCGTCGACCGCAGCAGCACATTCTGTTGAGGCAATAACTGCACGCTCCATGGCCATAGCTTCAAGAATCTTGTTCTGGATGCCCCGCGCAATCCGCAACGGGGCAACTACGGCAGCGGCGTGTTGGATGTATGGGCGAACATCTGGCACTGTACCAGTAACAACAATATGTTCGTTGGCCAAGGCTTCCACCTCTTGTGTAGGGCTGCGACCGACGATGTAGAAGCGCGCATTCGGGTGTTGCACCAGCAGACCGGGAAGTACTTCTTTGGCAAACCAGGTTACGGCATCGACATTCGGCCAATAATCCATGGCGCCGGTGAAGACGATGGGCGTTTCTTCGGCTGTATAAGGTGAGATTCGCTCGGGGTCTGGCGTAAAGTAGTCCGAGTCAACGCCGTTACACATGGCTTCGACGCGCACATTGCATTCTGGGGCCAAACTGGTGAACAGGGCAGCCTCGGATTCCGTTACAAAGAAAGAGCGGGCAGCCAGGCTGGCAATATGTCGTTCGTAGGCGAGGAGAAATTCCCCTTCGCGACGATATAGCCATGACATCGGCCAGCGGTGCTTGTCGGCGTATTGAGTCCATTTGGCAGAGTCGACATCTACGAAATCGACAACAGTGGGCAGACGCCGCATATTTTCGACGTATTGCGCCATGGCCGAACAGAAAATAACGGCAGCATCTATTTTTTGATGATTGCACGTGTTGTGTACCCAATCTTGCAGGCTGGCATCACGGTAATAGCGGAGCGTTAGTGGATCACCGGCGATGAGGCCATTGAGACTACGAATCTTGGCGCGACGTGGGTCCAGTTTGGCAACGAAGACATCGGCACAGAGCTTGCGCAGGGTAGCGATATAGGGTTCATCTTCCGGATCGTCGATGAAGGTGCCGAGAAAAACCCGATGCTGTGAAGCCAGATGTTTGAGCAGGTTGTACGAACGAACCTTGTCGCCCTTGTTGGGCGGGTACGGCAGGCGATGGACGAGATACAGAATATTGGCCATCTTTGCCGTTAGCCTAAATTGCGGACGATATGCGGGCCGAGCCAGTTGGCCAGGCCGATAGGCATGCGCCGCCACGCTTCGATGAAGAGTTTGTACTTGGCGTTATTGGGGTTGTTCTGGGGGATGGAGTCGCGCTTGTAGAGGCAGTATTCGTAATGCAGGGGTTGCGGTTCGAAGCCCCAGTTTTTCTTGAAGGCGTAGGGGCCGGTGCCTTGTTTGCTGCGGCCGTAATCAAATATCTTGAGTCCGCGCTCGCAGGAACGGCGCATCAGTTCCCAATATTTAAAATCGTTGGCGGCCAGGTGACGGGCGCTTTCGTCATCACCCGCGTAGTAGGGCAACACTTCATTACGGAAGTAAAAGGAGAGCACGCTGCTTAGTAATTGCCCATCGGAGCCAGTAACGGTGAGTATTTCACAATCATTACCAAAGACCTGCAAGAGTGTATCGAAATAGCGCTTGGGCATGGCCGGGGTGCCGTGGCGATGGACGTTGTCGGCAAATACCTTGAAAAAACGGTCAGTGTTACGGTCGACCGTACTAATTAGTCCATTTTTTATTCCTTTGCGAACCATGGCGCGCTGTTTGCGCGGGATGGCAAGCATATTGGCTTCAACGTCGGGCAGGATTTCCTTGCGAAAGGTGACGTAGAGGTCTTGCGTCGGCCAACTCGGATTGCGCGGACTGACGTTGCGAAACTCAAGGTGATCGACACCAAGGCGCTGGGCTAATGCTTGAGCTTCATTTTCCAGCGCGTTGACTGCTTCGTGGTTGGTTGCTGCAACACCGCCATAAACTGCGAAGGGCAGGGCAACCAAGGCATTGCCAAAGAGCAAGCTTTTGACGTGCGCCAGCGGTAAAACGCCTTGAATCTCGCCTGCGAATTCGGCGTAAAGAAAATAAGTGGGGTGCCGGAAAACATCGGCAATGATGCCTTGCCAGGCGGCACGATGGAAAAAAGTGGCTTCCGGGCAGGCAAAGATGAAATCATCCCAACGCTGTGCGCCTTCACGGTCGGAAGGGGCTAACTGCTTGATGGTGATCATACTGAATCAGGCCTTGCCAAGAAAAAGATCGTCCATTCGTCCCCAGTCAAAATCTGCCAGGAGGCGACGCAGCCGATGTTCCATGTGGCTGATATTGACGTAATGCCGGAAGCGGGTTTTTGCCCCGATATTGGGAATGCGAGGTTGCTCACTATCGATTTCCCAAGGGTGAAAATAGAACACGGCTGACATTTGATCGGCGTGATTGATCCGCTGAATCATCCAGCGCGACAGACCATAAGGCATCAAACGGAAATAACCGCCACCACTGGCTGGCCAATTGCGGTTGAAAAAGCGCAATGTGGTTGCCGGAATTTCTAGAAGATTGCCAATTTTGTGGGCGTGGCGCGGCGCATCCGGCATTCCGTAGTGGTCATGCCGAATTGGGTAAATGCTCGAGCTGTAGTGGTAACCAGCTCGCTCCAGACACTCGAAGGCCCAGAGATTTTTTTCGCCGATTGAAAAACTTGGGGCGCGGTAGCCTTTGACTTCATAGCCTGCCAAGTCTTCCAGTATCAACTTTGCAACGTTGATATCTGAAAAAAATGCTTCTGGTGTCTGGTCACTGGCTCGTTCGTGTCCATAACCATGACTGGCCAGTTCATGGCCATTGGCGACGATGCGCCTGATCACCTCAGGATAACGTTCTGCAACCCAACCAAGCGTGAAAAACGTTGCTTTGGTTTGATGGTCATCTAGCATGGCTAGAATGCAATCCACATTGCGCTCAACGCGGCATTCGCGGGTATTCCATTCACTGCGGGGAATATGCGGTGCAAATGCCGAGACCTGAAAGTAGTCTTCGACATCAATTGTGAGTGCATTGGAACGAGTTGAGCTTGGCATCTGGCTGCTTGCTGCCTGTTCAGGCTTCCGTGTTCTCTGAAGAGGACGCCGGTGTGTTTAGCTGCGCCCCTTTGCTGACCAGTTGCTGTAGCAGGCTCAAGGTGGTGGTATTGATCTTTTCGAGTTGCAGAAGGCTGCGCTCAAGGCGCGCCAGACGTTCACCAAATTGCTCGATGCTCAGCCCGGCGAGAACGGCGGCCGGATCTTCAAACTCTTCACCATCAGTATTAAAGCGTGGCAGATTGAGATTGGTGTATGGGGTTGGCGTCGACGGAACAGCTGGTGAAGAGCCAGCAAAACTTTGTGTGCTAACGCCGAGTGTTTCTTCATAAATCTCGCGGGCAACCTCTTCAACCTCGTTCGCATCGAACTCTTTGATACCGCTCAGATAACCTGACAGCAACAGTCGATCACAAACTGAATTGATCCGCCGTGGTATGCCAGCACTGGCCTTGAAAATTGCTTCGTATCCGGCGGGAAGAATGATCGGTGAACCAGTAGAACCTGCACATTTCAGTCGGTGATCAATATAGGCCTGTGTTTCCTGGACGTCGAGCGGCCCAATATGGCAAGCAGCAATTACGCGTTGCCGGAACTGCATCATATGCGGGCTTTGCAAAATGCCTCGGAACTCAGGCTGGCCGATCAGGAAGCTCTGCAAAAGCGCGTGATTGCCATACTGGAAGTTGGACAGCATGCGCAGTTCTTCGACAGCTCGCGCAGTCAGATTTTGTGCTTCATCAACCACCAGCAGGCAGCGTTTTCCTTTACCGGTCATGCTGATCAAAAAGGCTTCCAGGGACATCAAAATGTCGGACTTGGAAACATCCTTGGTGCGCAAACCAAATGCCGCACCGACTAGGCGCAGCGTGTCATCGGCATCCAGCTGGGTGCTGACCAGATTTGCTGCAATGACCTTTTCGGAATCCAGACTTTCAAGCAAGCCACGCACAATGGTGGTCTTGCCGGCACCGACTTCCCCGGTGATAACGATAAACCCTTCATTCTGGTGCATGCCATATTCAAGATAGGCAGTTGCGCGACGGTGCTGCTTGCTACCGAAGTAAAAGGTGGGATCCGGGTTTAGCTGGAAAGGCTTGTTGTTCAAGCCGTAATAAGCTTCGTACATATGTTCAATAAACGAAAGAAACCGTCCCGAGCAGGGCGTTTTCTGTATAGGGATTAGTTGTGCTGTCAAACTCTGTGCGGCGAACACTCAACGAACCTGTCGTCTTGGCGCCCAATCTGGTAGAGGCATTTACCAGGTAGGTTGTTGTTGTCGTCTTTAAATTACTATTCCCCGTAACGCTATTGCTGCCTTTGCTTTCCTGGCGTGAGATAAGTGCATTTAGATTGGATATTTCACTGAGGCGATGCGCAAAATTGACGCTCCCCCCTTGCTGCCGAACCAATGAAATTTGTGAAAAATCATCATTGCTTGATTGGGCTGCCAATAC
>ERZ724504.733-NODE-733-length-18547-cov-5.422291_pt1 | contig 18547 bp, 13 predicted proteins | sample MGYA00376037_ERZ724504 | MGnify/ENA primary metagenome ERZ724504 (study PRJEB28724, sample SAMN07190888) | wastewater metagenome | isolation source: influent of sewage treatment plant in Hong Hong | place: USA: Christiansburg, Virginia | collected 2016-03-01 ... | reverse complement strand
TTAATTTCGGCAGACACCGCCATACCTGGAGACAGCTTCACATCTGTGCCATCAATGTTTAAACTGGATTTATCCATTTTGATGCGTGACATGTAGACCAAACCGCGCTTCTCATCGTTGATGGCATCGTGTGACACCGACACCACTTTGGCATGAATCGTGCCATATTTGGTGTACTGGAAGGTTTCAACTTTGATCTCAGCCTCTTGACCTTCTTTGACAAAGCCGATGTCTTTGTTTTCAATGTAGGCTTCAACTTCCAATGGATTGTCATGCGGCACAATGATCATCACAGCTTGAGCCTCAGACACCACACCCCCAACGGTGAACACCGCCAGTTGTTGCACGGTACCGTCCACTGGTGATGTGAGGGTCATGAAACCGTTGCGCGCCTCAGTTTTCAGCACCTGTTGTTCATAGGCGGCTATTTTTTGTTGTGCTTCGGTGATGCTGTCCAAGCTGGTGCGGCGGGTTTGTGCTGTCAACTCTGCTTTTTGCGCTTGTGCTTCTCGGATCGAAGCTGCAATTTCTTTGATGTGACTGCGCTGAGCGGCAAGATCAGCCGTTTGCTCAATTTGCACCTGCTCTTGCTCCATCGTGGCGTGTTTGGAGATGAAGCCATCTTCCTGCAATTTTTTGTAGTCTTGCGCCCGTTGAGCGGCGATCGGTGCTGTTTGTTCCAATTTACGCACTTGTGCTTGTGTGGTTTGCACCTCTGCATTGCGTTGGGCAATGGTTGAATCGATCCGCGCCAATTGAGCATTGTATTCAGCAAATTGCCCAGACACCAGACTTTGCGCTTCTTGAAGTTTATCCGCAGGCACACCTTCGATCGGGCTTAACTTTGGTGAAGTCCTGCGGGCAATCGCATCCAGTAAGGCCTGACCTCGGGCATTTTGTAAGCGCGCAGCCATCAGTTCGTCTGCGGCTTGAGCATGATCGGCTTGCGTGCCTGCGGTGTCCAGTTCGATCAACACATCACCTGCTTTGACCTCTTGCCCATCTTTGACATAAATCGCTTTGACTTTTGAGGTTTCGAGGGCTTGAATGGTTTTGATGCGGTCATTGGGTACAATTTTCCCTTGTGCTGTGGCAACCACATCCACGTGACCGAAAACAGCCCACAACAGCGTGACCACCATGAACGTGATGATGAGCCACGCGACAATGCGCGGTGCAGGCGACACAGGTGTGTCTTGTAAAGACAAGGCTGCAGGTAAAAATTCAGATTCAATGCTTTTTCTTTCAGGTGTTTCCAACTCTTCGCGGTGTTCCCACGCCTGTCCAAAAGCGTCTCGATAACGTTTGATTAAATCGCCAAATGCTTGTAAACGATGCTTCATGACTGTGCTCCTTGTTGCAAGCGGTACAGGTAAGCATACGCGCCCTTCTCTTTTTGAATGAGGTCGTTGTGACTGCCCATTTCAATGATTTTCCCATGGTCCATCACCACGATGCGATTCGCATCACGCACAGCGGATAAACGGTGGGCAATGACGATGACCGTGCGGCCTTTGCAAATCGCTTTCATGTTATTTTGAATGATGCGCTCAGACTCATAATCCAATGCACTGGTTGCTTCGTCAAAAATCAAAATCCGTGGGTTGGTGATGAGCGCACGAGCAATCGCGATGCGTTGGCGTTGACCGCCAGACAGGCTGGAACCGTGCTCACCGACCATGGTGTCGTAGCCCTCGGGCAGCTCCAAGATGAATTCATGTGCACCCGCTAATTTAGCAGCCTGCATGACGACATCCAGCGGTGCGCCCGGTTGTGTTAATGCAATGTTTTCGCGGATGCTGCGGTTAAACAACATGTTTTCTTGTAAGACCACACCAATTTGACGGCGCAAACTGGATGAATCGACCAAAGCCAAATCGATCCCGTCCACCAACACACGGCCACTTTCAGGCACATATAAACGTTGAATGAGTTTGGTCAATGTGCTTTTACCCGATCCAGATCGGCCGACAATGCCCAGTACTTCGCCTGCGCCGATGTCAAGGCGTACTTTTTTCAGCACCTCTTGACCATCTGGGCGATAGCGAAACACCACATCGTCCAACGTCACGCGTCCAGAGAGACGTGGCAATGCGCTTTTATTGCCGGCAATTTCGGTGCGCGTATTGAGGATGTCGCCCAGGCGTTGAATTGAAATGCCGACTTGTTGAAAATTCGTCCACAACTGTGCCAAACGCATCACAGGCTGCGCCACTTGTCCCGCCAGCATGTTAAATGCAATCAATTGCCCCACCGTGAGCTGGTTGTCAATCACCAAACGCGCGCCCACATACATCGTGGCCACCGTCACCAATTTACTGACCAAACTCACACCGCTGTTGGCAATGGTGCTGATGTTCGCCGTTTTAAAAGTGGTGCTCACATAATGCGCAAGTTGTTTGTCCCATTTGCGCGTCCAATGCGGCTCCACTGCCATTGCTTTGACGGTGTCAATGCCTGTGATCGTTTCCACAAGAAACGCTTGATTTTCTGCACCTTGATTGAACTGATCATTCAAGCGGCGGCGCAACACTGGCGTAAATGCCATCGACAACAAAAAATAACACGGCAATGAAATCACCACAATCAAAGTCAACCAACCGCTGTAATAGAACATCACCCCCAAAAACACGACGGAGAACACCAAATCCAAAATCAACGTGACCACATTGCCCGTTAAAAATGAACGGATGTTCTCCAACTCACGCACACGCGCAACCGAATCACCGACACGGCGCGACTGAAAATACGCCATCGGCAATGCCAACAAATGCCGAAACAACTTTGCACCCAGTTCCACGTCAATCCGACTGGTGGTGTGCGAGAACACATAACTGCGCAGTCCCGTCAACACCACTTCAAAAGTCACCACCACAAACAACCCGATCGCAATCACATCCAGCGTTGTGAATCCACGATGCACGAGCACTTTGTCCATCACCACCTGAAAAAACATCGGTGTGATCAAGGCAAACAATTGCAAGACAAAGCTAATCAACAACACTTCACCCAATAATTTACGGTACTTGACCACCGCAGGAATAAACCAAGTGAAATCGAATTTCGCCATATCGCCAGCCAGCGAAGCACGCGACGTGAATAAGATCAGATCCCCATCCCAACGCGTTTGCAATTCCTCAATCGACAAAGACTCCGGCCGCCCTACACTGGGCGATTGAATCAGCACCTGATTTTTATCAAAACGCGCCAAAATAAAGAATTGCCCATCTTTGCCACGCGCCACTGCTGGCAAAGGTGTTTTCTCCAAACGGTCAAAGCTGATTTTGACCGCTTTTGCTTTCAACTCCAGTTGTTTGGCTGCAAGCAAGATGTCAGTCTGACTAAAAGTGTGATTTCTATCTTTGTATTGATGGCTGAGTTGGTCTGCATCTGCAGGTACACCATGCAATTGAGCCATGATGATCAAACACGCCAACCCCGTATCCACGCTGGGTTGCTGTGGATTTGGTGTGGCATTAACCTCATCAGAGGCCAAGGGTGGATTGTTAGACATATTAAAGTCCTATAACTTTTTATTGTAAGTCGACAATTTTAATATACTTTTATAAAAAAAACCTCTCTAGTTCCATTTAAAAATGGAAAGTCCAATCGAAAATCCAATAGAAACACAACCGAGACAAACCAGAGGCATTTAAATAAGCGGACGTTTTGCAACAATTTGCTTTGATATTTTTCATTGGAACATGCTGACGTAAAAAAAGACCACAGATGCGTGATCATTTTTATTTCAACTATTCATTCTGTCCCATTTTGATGATGGTTTTAAAATGAAGCCTGACTGGACACGGCCCGTCCTGCGGCCACGCCACTGGCCCACGCCCATTGAAAATTATAACCGCCAAGCCACCCCGTCACGTCCACCACCTCACCGATGAAGTATAAGCCCTCATGCAAGCGCGACTCCATTGTGCCTCCGTTAAGCTCCTTCACCGCCACGCCGCCCCGAGTGACTTCGGCTTTTTTATAGCCTTCTGTACCGCTTGGCATCAAGCGCCATTGATTGAGCTGCTGCGCCAACTGTTTCAATGTTTTATCAGGCACATCCGCCCACTTGTGTTTGGCTATTTTTTCAAAATCGGGTTTACTTAAAAGATGTGCCAGCAGGCGCTTGGGCAAATTGGGGACAAGTTGCGCCAATGCTGTATCCAATTGAATTTTTGCCCCCACTTTACCCAGACAAAGCGCGTCCTCAAGGTCAACATCTGGTTGCGGATCCACAGTAATCGCACCGCCCGCCTGCCAATAACTGGAAATCTGTAACACCCCAGGCCCCGTCAAGCCTTTATGGCTGATTAAAACATCCTCGTCAAAAGACATGCTTTTTTTACCCTCACCCGTGCTGATGCGCACAGGCAAAGCCAATCCTGCCAGCTCACTCCAACCTTGCTTGCCCCATTCTGAAAAAGTTAAGGGCACCAAAGCTGGCGCGGTCGGTGAAATCGTGTGATTAAATTGCTCAGCCAAACCATAACCAAATCCACTCGCACCGATCGCTGGAATGGAGTATCCACCTGTGGCAATGATTAAATTTGCGCACCGCCATGTTCCAGCCGTGCTGGTCTCCAGCTCAAATCGCATCCCAGAGGCATCATTCACAGCGCGTACAGCCGTCACAGAACACCCCGTGCGCCATTGCACTCGGCCTTTTTCACACTCTGCATAAAGCACATCAATGATGTTTTGGGCAGAGTCATCGCAAAACAACTGACCTTTGTGCTTTTCATGGTAGCGCACACGGTGATCACGCAGTAAATTCATGAAATCACGCGCTGTATATTGGCTCATCGCAGAACGCACAAAACGAGGGTTTTGGGACACAAAAAATGGAGACGCATCGCCCCCATCCAAAGCGGTGTTGGTGAAATTGCACCGCCCACCGCCAGAAATCCGAATTTTTTCACCGATTTTGGTCGCATGATCCATCAATACCACCTTGACACCGCGTTGTCCCGCCACTGCGGCAGCCATCATCCCCGCTGCTCCCGCCCCGATGATGATGGTGTGAATGTTTTGCTTCATAGTTCTCTTTGTGTTTCTCTTGGTATCTTATAAAAAAGCGGTCATCAACGCCCTTCGCTGCAATTGTAAACAGCCGTTGGGCATCGCGACCCAAACCACCTTACTTTCGCAACGGATTGGATGAATCAATCTCAACTCATGAGACTGTTGGTGGATGAGATTCATGTTTAAAGGTAAGTTCTTCTTCAGTTAATTGATCATCACGTGCGGTAACGAGGTTAAAATAAATTTGAACCGCATTTAAACTTTCCCAGTGCGATTGATCTTTCACATACAATTGCATGGATTCAGCGCCAAACCAAAATGGAAACACCTTGTCTTCTTGAATATAGGGCAAGAAATAAGGGTAAACTTGCTTCGCCACTTTAAACCCCGTTTCATAAAACATTTTTCTCATCTCATAGTGCGTGAAAAAACGGATGTGAGTCACATCCAACACCCCTGCTGGTTTGTAATGCCAAAACCCATTGGCCAGCTCATGAAAGATGTGAATGTTGGCACAATTGGGTAAACTCACAATCACCTGTGCGTGTTCGGGCAGGTGCTCACGTAAAACTTGCAATGTCGACCACGGGTTGTACATGTGCTCAAGGACATCAAGCAACAACACGGTGTCCACCGTTTTTAACAGCTCCAGTTCATCGCCATCCCACTCCTCCATCGGTGTTCGACTCACCTTGTCCAACCGGGTTTGCGCCACATCGGCAGTGATCGGATTCAGCTCACAACCCCATGCAAATGTCTCTGGAAAATCATGCTTGATCGCCCCACTGACCGCCCCCAAACCACAACCAATGTCCAAAATTCGTTTGGGCTGAAAAGCAAACATGCCTCGAATATCGGTGCGTGGATTATCAGGATATGCCTCCTCTTGTGTCCCTGAATTGGCCAACGACTCCCAAACTTTTTTCATTCCCATTTCTCCTGCTTTCGCCATAAAAACCTCATCACATTAACAATTGCATCTTATCATCAAACACCCACCGCACCCCGTGGCCTTTTGTACATTGGGTGTTTTTAATGCCTACTTCAATCAAAAGGCTTGATCAATGATTTAAAAGGTTTCAACTGTTCGCAGTTTCAGCAGACAAACGATCCTTCAAAAAATCAATGAATGCGCTGACTTTTGCCTGCGGTATTTTTCTCGGCGCGTAAACGGCATGAATGTCTGCACTTGGTCCTTCCCACGATGGAAGCACTCGAACCAAAGTGCCCGCAGCAAAGTGTTTACTGACCGCCCACTCTGAGCGCAACAAAATCCCATGACCCGCCAAAGCCCAATCAAGGGCAATCTCGCCTTGATTGGTGCTGAGTGAACCGCGAACCTTGATGGTTTCTTGACTTTTACCATCTGTGAGCTGCCAATTGCTGAAAGTAGTCGAGTTTTCTCTCGTCACAATGCAATTTAACGCTTGCAAATCACGTGGCACCTTGGGCATGCCATTTTTCTCCAAATAGGCAGGTGCCGCACACAGCACGCGTGGATTGTGAGCCAGCAACTTGGCATGCAACCGACTGTTTGGCGGTGTACTGGGGCGAATTCCAATGTCAATCCCATGCTCTGAGATTTGCATCGGTTGGTCGGAGATATGTAGAACGACACTGACTTCAGGATACAGGGTCACAAAATCGCTGATGACATTTGGTAAAAATTGTCGCCCAAAGCCATGTGTGGAATTGATGCTTAAACGCCCCTTTGGTGAGCTGTGTAGTCCCGTTAGGTCGCACTCCAAAGCAGCCAACTCCCTCAAAATCGCGCCCCCCCGCTCAACATACAGCTCACCTTCTGGTGTCAAACTCAATCGCCGTGTGGTGCGGTTGAGCAGCTTGACTTTAAGCCTTTGTTCTATCTGAGATAAACGTCGGCTGACCGCAGGTGGCGTCACATCCATTGCTTCTGCGGCTGAAGCCAGACTGACATGTTGAACAAGCAACTCAAAAAAAGCAAGGTCGGAAATGGATTTCATTCGTGTGTTTTTTGTAATGAATCGGATAATTTTACAGCCATTGATGTGTTTTTAAACAATGGTATGATTGAACCTATTTTAACCAATAGGACAACATCATGCAAGGCTCTGCATTCCTCATTCAAACGCTTGAACTATTGGGTTTAGGCGCTGGGCTTGGGTTTCTTGGCGGGTTGTTTGGCATTGGTGGTGGCATCATCGCAATACCGGTGTTGGTGATGGGGTTTGGCATGCCACAAGCCATGGCACAGGGCACCGTTCTGGTGATGATGGTGCCCAATTTAATCGTCAGCTGTTGGCAATACGCTCGGCAACATCGCATCCCCCTCAGTACAATGCTTAAAATTGGGGCTATCGCTTCAGTGAGCACATGGGTGGTTGCCCATGTGGCCACAAGGGTCAATCAGACTGCATTGCATTTGGTTTTCAATGTTTTCCTTTGGGTGCTCGGTGTGCGCCTGCTGAAAGCAAATCGAACACCAAGCATCCAAGTCACGCATCGTTCACTGGCACCGCGCTTCATGCCTTTGGTGGGTGTGATTGGCGGTGGCTGTATGGGGTTGTTGGGTGTCGGTGGTGGCTTGGTGGCGACTCCGCTGTTCACGCGTTGGTTCGGGCAAAAGCAGGTCGCCGCCCAAGGATTGTCTCTCGCCTTGGTGACGCCTAGCGCTTTGATTGCTTTACTCAGCTACAGCACGGCGCAACAAGTGGATTGGCGCATGGGCATCGCACTGGCCGCAGGTGGCGTGCTCACCGTCTCAACAGGTGTTGCCGTGGCTCACCGCTTACCAGAAGCAAAGATGCGCACCATCTTTGCGGTCATGTTACTTTTGACCGCATTGTGGTCGGTGTTTCGAGCTGCTTTTGGGGCATAGTGAGTGTAGATCCAAACATTTCTCGAAATATTCATTGAAGCATTCATCAAAACATTTCAATCATAAAGACAAACAAAATGGACATTAAAGAAGTGATCACAAGGGTTGGATTCTTAATATGCATTGCATTGGTGGGCATTTTTATAGGCAAGAAATTTAAAGTCAATCAAAAAGACATTTCGACCTTGCTGGTGTATGTGATTTCGCCTGCGGTCATGTTTGTGTCTGTGTTACAAGCCCCTAAAGGCAATTATTTGCAGTTTTCTGCCGCTGCATTTTTATTCTGCTCCTTCACTGCGCTTTTGGCTTATCAAATAGGTCGTTTCATTTGGACGGATCATACTAAAAATCTATTTGCATTTTCTGGTGGCACTGGAAATACAGGTTATTTTGGCCTACCAATTGCATTGGCGATGTTTGACACCACAGGGGCAGCGATCGCCGTGTTCATTATTTTGGGCGTTAATTTATATGAATTCACGGTGGGCTATTACATCACATCGTTGGGGCGTCACTCCATCAAGGACAGCTTAAAAAAAGTTGTCAAAATGCCCATCCTTTATTCATTTGCACTGGCATATGCGCTGAAAATCATGGGGTTGATACCCAATGATGTGATTCTCAACAGCCTAAACAACTTTAAAGGGACGTACAGCGTTTTGGGCATGATGGTGATAGGCATTACGCTGTCCAAGTTTGAGCGTTTTGAGGTTGATTTAAAATTTTTGGCGGCAACGCTGACGTGGAAATATGTTTATTGGCCTGTGGCTGTTTTATTGCTCATCCACACGCTCGGCACAGCAATGAGTGGCACCGAAAAAGCCGTGGTTTTACTCATGGCCTGCGTACCCATGGCGGGCAACACGGTGGTGATTGCCAATGAACTGGATGTCCATCCTGAAAAAGCGGCAACGGCTGTGATGCTAAGCACTTTGTTTGCCATTGTGAGTGTGCCTTTAATGATGATGTTCATCAGCTAAAGGGCAGTATTCAGTGAGCGTGAATGGCAGCCCAAGTGACAAGAAAACACGGAAAAGTGCAGGCCACTTTTCCGTGCTCACGTTGAGCTTCATTGTTGAGCTCCACCATTTCGAACTCCACGTTGAATCTCTAGTAGAGCACTTACAATCACAATAAATTCAATGGCTTACGGGTATTTTTCATATCCACCCACTCCACCCACAGACACACATCACCTACTTTAAGCTGTGTATCTGCGCACACAGCCGTGAAAAATGCAGCAACAGTTAACGCACATCCAATTTCGCAATATTCAATGCCAAGCATTTAATGCCCATTTTCGCACCAAAATTGATGTAAGCGCGCGTGTCCTCACCGCTGCCTTCGAGCTTCACAATCACACCATCGCCAAATTTAGCATGACCAACCGATTGCCCGACCCGATAGCCCAGCGTGTCTTTCTTGGTTTCTTTAAAAGTACCAAACGATGGCGTCTCCACCTCACCTGTTTGGGCAGTTGCAGCCCAAGCATCGTAGCGCACGCGAGGCGTGAGCCATTTAAGATCATCTTCGGACAATTCATCCAAAAAACGTGATTTGATGCCATAACGGGTTTGCCCATGCAGCATGCGCTGTTGCGCCAAAGTCATGTACAAGCGGGTTTGCGCACGCGTGATGGCAACATACATTAAGCGGCGTTCTTCTTCAACGCCCCCTTCATCAGACAGGCTGTTTTCATGGGGGAATAAACCTTCTTCCAAGCCCAAAACAAACACCGTATCAAACTCCAATCCCTTGGCGGCGTGTACGGTCATTAATTGCACCGCATCTTGTCCTGCCTGCGCTTGATTGTCCCCAGCTTCCAAGGCCGCATGGCTGAGAAAACCAGCCAATGGGCTCATGACCGTATTGTCTTCTTCGATTGCAGCAGCAGATGCGTCGTTGGCATGGCCTTCGATTTGAGTGAATGCAGCGGCAGCATTGACCAATTCATTCAAGTTTTCGATGCGATCCGCACCTTCTTTGTCGGCCTGATAATGTGCCATCAAGCCGCTGTGCGTGGTCACATGATCAACCAGCTCAGACAAAGGCAAGTGTTGGGTGTCAAAGCGCATGCTGTCGATCATGCGGGTAAAGGCCATTAATTTGGCAGCTCCAGCACCTGTGGCATGCTGCACCGCGCCCCACAAAGATGAATTAAGGGCTTTGGCTATGTCTTGCAATTGCTCCAAAGTGCGTGCACCGATGCCGCGCGTCGGGAAATTGACCACGCGCATGAACGATGTGTCGTCATGTGGGTTGTCAATCAAACGCAAATAGGCCAGCGCATGCTTAATTTCAGCCCGTTCAAAGAAACGCAAGCCACCATACACGCGGTACGGGATGCCTGCATTGAATAAAGCATGCTCGATGATGCGCGATTGGGCATTGGCTCGATACAGCACAGCGATGTCTTTGCGGGCTGCGCCCTCACTGATTTGAGCCTTGATTTGCTCGATGACGAAATCCGATTCGGCATAATCGCTGGCCGCCTCATAAATGCGCACAGGCTCACCATGGCCGCGATCTGTCCACAGGTTTTTACCCAAACGATTGGCATTTTGCTTAATCAAAGCATTGGCCGCGTTGAGAATATGACCGTAAGAGCGGTAGTTTTGCTCCAATTTAATCACATTGTGCTGCGCAAACTCACGTTCAAAATCACGCACGTTCTCGACTTTGGCTCCACGGAAAGCGTAAATCGATTGGTCATCATCGCCCACCGCCATCATCACGGTTTGTGGACTGGCGAGCAACTTCAGCCACGCGTATTGCAAACTGTTGGTGTCCTGAAACTCGTCAATCAAAATATGTGAAAAGCGCGCTTGATAATGTGCACGCAAAGCCGCATTGGCTTTAAGCACTTCATACGCACGCAATAACAATTCCGAAAAATCAACCACACCTTCACGTTGACATTGCTGCTCGTAAGCGGCGTAAATTTCCTGCATTCTTTTATAAAAATAGTCCTTCGTTTCGACATCGGCCGAACGCAGGCCTTCCTCTTTGGAACTGTTGATGAACTGTTGCACCTGCTTCGGGATGAATTTTTCAGTATCCACCTGTAAACCCTTGAGCAGTCGCTTGATTGCAGAAAGCTGATCAGCTGTGTCTAAAATCTGAAAAGTCTGGGGTAAATTCGCTTCACGATGATGCGCCCGCAAAAAACGATTGCACAACCCGTGGAACGTGCCCACCCACATGCCACGCGTGTTCATCGGCAACAAGCCTGACAAACGCGTCATCATTTCTTTTGCCGCCTTGTTGGTGAATGTCACAGCCAAAATCGACGGCATACGCGCTTGTCCTGTGCTGATCAACCACGCCATGCGCGTGGTCAGCACACTGGTTTTACCCGAACCCGCTCCCGCGAGAATCAGTGCGGATTGCGCAGGCAGTGTCACAGCTTGTAGCTGTGTGGGGTTGAGGACAGACATTTGTTTTTCGAGATTATTCATGCAACCTTAGTGAATCGAGAGGGAATTGGATATAAAACGCGCAATATGCGGAACAATCGACATTTTACAGTGTCACGCCTTTATAATGCCGTGTGTTTTTGAATTATTCCCTCTAAAGTCCTTCATGCCCCCACTCACCGCCCTGTCCGTCCTACAAACCACCTTTGGTTATCCTGCTTTCCGAGGTCACCAAGGTGAAATCATTCAAAGCATCATTGATGGCCATGACGCATTGGTGCTGATGCCAACAGGTGCAGGCAAATCGTTGTGCTACCAAATCCCAGCAATTGTCCGCCAAGGTGTGGGCGTGGTGGTCTCACCACTGATCGCATTGATGCAGGATCAGGTCGATGCACTCAATGAATTGGGTGTGAAAGCGGCTTTTTTAAACTCAACACAGGATTATGAAACCGCCAGCGCAGTGGAGCGGCAGTTGCGCGCGGGAGCGTTGGATTTGCTGTACGTCGCACCAGAGCGGCTGCTGATGCCCCGCACTTTGGATTTACTGCAATCGCTCGATGTTGCTTTATTCGCAATTGATGAAGCGCATTGTGTATCGCAATGGGGGCATGATTTCCGCCCAGAGTACATCAAGTTGTCGGTGCTGCATGAGCAGCTTCCCAAAGTGCCTCGAATGGCGCTGACCGCCACGGCTGATCCACAAACCCGTGCTGAAATTGCACTGCGTTTGCAACTGAATCATGCGCGTGAATTTGTTTCATCCTTTGATCGCCCCAACATCCGTTACACCATCGTTGAAAAAAACAATGGACGGGCGCAATTGCTCAATTACCTCAAAACCGAACATTCCGGCGATGCGGGGATTGTCTATTGTTTATCACGTAAAAAAGTTGAAGAAACCGCTGAGTTTTTGAGCAAAAATGGCATCCCAGCCCTGCCATACCACGCGGGACTGGACATCAACGTCCGTGCCGCCAACCAAGCACGTTTTTTGCGCGAAGACAACCTGATCATGACCGCAACCATCGCCTTTGGCATGGGCATCGACAAACCCAATGTGCGCTTTGTCGCTCACCTTGATTTGCCAAAAAGCATCGAAGGTTACTATCAAGAAACAGGTCGTGCGGGGCGTGATGGCGCACCTGCCAACGCATGGATGGCCTACGGGTTACAAGATGTGGTGCAGCAACGGCGCATGATCGCCGAATCCGAAGCGGGCGATGACTTCAAGCGGGTGCAATACGCCAAACTCGATGCCATGATCGGCCTGTGTGAAACCATTACTTGTCGTCGCGTACAGTTGCTGCACTATTTTGACCAAAGTAGCGAACCATGTGGCAATTGCGACACCTGTTTGCATCCACCGAAAGCAATGGATGGCACGGAGCACGTGCAAAAATTGCTGTCCACCGTCTATCGCGTCAAACAACGTTTCGCCACAGGTCACATCATCGACGTTCTGCGAGGCATTGACACCGAGCGCGTGCAACAATTTCGCCATGCCGAACTGTCCACCTTTGGCATTGGTGCCGATGTGTCTGAAGCCGAGTGGCGTGCCGTGATTCGTCAAACCATTGCACAAAATTTACTCACCGTGGATTTTGAAAACTACAGTTCATTGCAACTGACCGAATTGGCCCGCCCCGTGCTCAAAGGTGAGCAAAAAGTCAAATTGCGCATTTACGAGAAGCCCGTTAAAGCCAAACGCCCCAGCAGCCACAGCACAGCAAATGTCCAAGATGCCAATTTGTCCGACGTTGAAAAAGCCATCTTCGCCGCCCTGCGCAGCTGGCGTTTCGAGACCGCACGCGCCCACAATGTGCCCGCCTATGTGATTTTTCTTGATGCCACCTTGCGCGAAATCGCCATAGAAAAACCCACGCGTCTGAGCGAACTGCGTGGGTTGTCTGGTGTGGGGGAGAAAAAATTGGACAACTATGGGGCGGAAATCATTGAAGTGGTCGCAGATTTCATTTGAATGCTTGTCTGAATGCTTGTTTTAGCTGATTCATGCCTGACCAAACGGATTCATGCGTTGAGCCAATAAAAATAAATCCGAAAAACGCACACCCACAACAACTTCACTGTTTCAATTAAATCACCTGCACAGGCACTCGCAGCGCCAACGCGCACATCAACTCATAACCAATGGTTTCTGAGGCACGTGCCACATCATCAATCGCAATGTCTTTGCCCCACAATTGCACAGGGCTGCCCACTGTGGCCGTGGGAACTGAGTTCAAATCGACCATCAACATGTCCATCGACACCCGCCCAACAAGGCGCGTCCGCACACCATCAACCAATACAGGCGTACCCGTTGCCGCATGGCGTGGATAACCATCGGCATAACCACAAGCCACCACGCCAATGGTCATGTCCTCGATCGCGGTGAACTTAGAACCATAACCCACCGACTCACCGGCTTTAATGTGTTGTACGGCAATGATTTCAGAATCCAATGCCATCGCAGCTTCTAAACCACATTCAGCAGCACTTTTATCACCAAAAGGGCTGCCACCGTATGTCATGATGCCAGGTCGCACCCAATCAAAATGGGCTTCAGGATGAGCCAATGTGGCTGCAGAATTGCTACAACTGCGCTGTAGATCTGGATTTTCGAGCATTAACTCAGCCGTGGCTGCATCGAATCGACGCATGGGTTCAACAATGCCATCCTCCAAATCCGCATTGGCAAAATGCGTCATGCAAGTGATTTCCCCCACGCAGGCCAATGCACGCACTCGACGATAAATACCCACGTATGCATCGGGTGCAAAACCGACACGGTTCATACCCGAATTGACTTTCAAATACACATTGAGGCGCCGGTTTAACGCCGCTTGTTCCAACCATTCAACCTGCTCAATGCAATGGATCACCATGGTCAAGTTCAACCGTTCGGCCAACTTGTAGTCAGCCACTTCAAATCCACCTTCGAGCATGAGCACAGGTTTCTCCCAACCCAAATCACGCACCAACTGTGCTTCTGCAAAGTCAAGCATCGCCAAACCATCCGCACCTTGTAATCCGCTGAAAATGCGTTCAATGCCATGACCATAGGCATTGGCTTTGATGGTCGCCCAAACTTTGGCACCAGATGTTTGGTGAGCACGCTTGATATTGTGTGCAATTGCATCAGTAAATATCGTGGCAATTATCGGTCGTGGCATGATAAACTCCTATGGTTAAGCGAAATTATCCGATATTCTACACAATAGAATCTGATATTGCAGTAATTTTTATGGCGTGCAATAAGTTATTATTTCATGGTGTTTTTTGGAAGTTTTTAGCGAAAAAAGCCCCCATTGCTTAAAATCATGTTATAAAACGCCTGCTGACACATATTAGACGATTTTCAATAAGGAAAGAACGCTCACTTGCGCTTGCTTGAATGTTTATTTAAATGTTTTTTTGAATCTTTTTTCAACCCCATTTGATCACATTCTCACAATGCGTTTCTCAAATACACCAAATTAAGAGCGTTTCACACACATGACCCGTGCTTTTTATATCATTTTGGCGGCACAGTTTTTTTCATCACTGGCCGATAATGCTTTACTCATTGCTTCCATTGCCCTGCTGCGCGAGATGCTCGCTGATCGCAGCCAAGAGCCGTTGCTCAAAGCTTTTTTTACCGTTTCATATGTGCTTCTCGCCCCATTCGTGGGTGCTTTTGCCGACTCTCGTCCCAAAGGCAATGTGATGTTCATCACGAACACCATTAAGGTGATTGGCTGTGCCATCATGTTGTTTGGCATTCACCCCATGTTGGCTTATGCCGTGGTTGGACTGGGTGCTGCGGCTTATTCACCCGCCAAATACGGCATCATCACCGAACTGTTACCTGCTGAAAAACTGGTGGCAGCCAATGGTTGGATGGAAGCAGCAACAATTTTATCCATCATCTTTGGTACGGTTTTAGGTGGTTTCTTGTCCTCCTCTTTTACCCACAACTGGCTGATCCATACTTTGCCATTCATCACCCTGTCGCCGGCCACAACAGCCATTGCGATCATTTGTGGCGTGTATGCTTTTGCCGCCCTGCTCAACCGCATCATTCCTGACACTGGCGTTATTTATGGAAAGCAAGCGCATACGCCGTGGAAACTCATTAAAGATTTTTGGCAATGCAACCTCACTTTATGGCGCGACAAACTCGGTCAAATCTCATTGGCCATCACCACTCTGCTGTGGGGGGTGGCCGCGGTCATGCAATTCATCATTTTGGATTGGGCACAAGCCGATTTGGGCAAAACGCTTGAACAGGCATCGGCCATGCAAGCATTTGTTGGTGTTGGCAGCACCATTGGCGCATTGCTGGCCGCGCGTTTTGTTGCGATGCGTCGAGCCACTTCGGTGATTCCAGTCGGCATGTTCATTGGCATTTCATTGATTTCCTTGCTTTGGATTCGCTCAGTTTGGATGGCCTTCCCATTGATGATTGGCATTGGCGCTTTGGCAGGGTTTTTTATCGTGCCCATGAATGCAATGCTTCAGCATCGTGGTTACGTGCTGTTAAGTGCAGGGCATTCCATTGCCGTGCAAAACTTCAATGAAAACTTGAGCATTTTACTCATGCTGTCGGTGTACGCTGGGTTGAAATATTTCCACGTGCCCTTGCATTCTTCAATTGTCTTTTTTGTTGTTTTAATCACCCTGTTGATGTATTTGTTTTACCGCTGGTATCTGTATAATAAAGTCCACTACAATGCCGACAAACTGATTGAAGAAATCGCCCATCACGATCACACCTGATGCTTTGGGTTGATTTTATGAACACATAAACCACATACGAACAGAACACCACATGAGCCCTATTGATATTTTATCCTTGATTCGCCAAGTGCCCGATTACCCCAAAGAAGGCATTTTATTTTATGACATCACGACGGCACTTGAAAATCCTGAAGGCTTACGTGCCATTATGAAGGGGTTCATTGATCAATACCGTGATCAAAAAATTGATAAAGTCATTGGCACCGAAGCACGCGGTTTCATCTTTGCCCCCACATTGGCCTACGAGTTGGGCGCTGGCTTTGTCCCTGTGCGCAAACCGAACAAACTGCCATCGGTCACCATCGGTGTCAATTATGCACTTGAGTACGGCACCGATCGCCTTGAAATTCATGCTGACGCCATCAAACCAGGCGAACGCGTATTGATTGTCGATGACTTATTGGCAACAGGTGGCACAGCCCATGCTGTGACTCAACTCGTCACTCAACTCGGCGGTGAGACCATGGGTTTTGCTTTTTTACTTGAATTGGATGGTTTGGGTGGGCGTGATAAATTGGCTGGTTTCGATATTTTCTCAATGATGACCGTTCCAGCTTAAAGGCATCTCACTTCAATCTCACTTCAGTGACGTGGAAACAACCCACGTCGCTCGATCATTTCTCTTGATGACACGATGAGCACCGCACCATGAGTGCCACACCGTTAAATACCCGTAAAATCATCCACCTTGATGCCGATTGCTTTTATGCGGCAGTGGAGATGCGCGATCATCCCGCATATGCCGGGCAGGCACTGGCCGTGGGCGGGCAAGCGGATCGCCGCGGTGTAATTGCCACTTGCAATTATGAAGCCCGCGCTTTTGGTGTGCGTTCAGCCATGCCCACGCGACACGCCCTGCGTTTGTGTCCACAACTCATCGTCATCCCTCCTGATTTCACCCGTTATAAAGCAGCGTCAAAAGCCATATTTGCTATTTACCGTGATTACACCGATTTGGTTGAACCCTTGTCTCTGGATGAGGCTTTTTTAGACGTCAGCAACAGCCACCACCATCAGGGCAGTGCCACTCGAATCGCACGTGAAATTCGTGCACGCGTCAAAAAGGAGCTGAAACTCATTGTCTCTGCAGGCGTTGCACCCAATAAATTTTTGGCAAAAATTGCCAGCGATTGGGGAAAACCCGACGGCCTCTTTGTCATTCGACCACATGAAGTTGAGGCCTTTGTTGAACAACTCCCCGTTGAGTACCTGTTCGGTGTCGGTCCACGCACTGCCGCCAAAATGCATGCTTTAAATCTAAACAATTGTGCAGATTTACGCCAGCGTGAGCTGCCGTTCTTACGGGAACAGTTTGGCAAGCTCGGCATGCAATTGCATCAACTGTGCCGAGGCATAGACCATCGCAGCGTACACAACAACCATCCTCGCAAATCCATCAGCGTAGAGACCACTTATTTAAATGATTTAAATGGATTTGATGAATGTTTGCCACAACTAAAAATGTTGTACGATGAATTGTTGCAACGGGTGGAAAAAGCCAATGCATCACAGCAGATTAAAAAAGCTTTTGTGAAACTGCGTCTGGCCAGTTTTCGAGTCAAAAGTGTGGAGCGCAACACATCACAGGTTGAGTTTGAACAATTTCATGAGTTGCTTAAAACGGCATGCACCCGCCACCAGGAGCCCATACGTTTATTGGGCATTGGCATTCGACTGGGTGAATCCGACAACCCCATGCAAATGAATTGGTTGTTTGATGAATGCATGTAAGGTCTTGAAAACAAACGATGCAAAGCTTCACAAAACAAAAAAACAGCTCAATGCATTTGAGCTGTTTTTTTTTTAAGTTGTTTTCTTGTTTTAGTTGATGAGCTTAAGCGGCCACAGGTTGCGGTGCTCGGCGTTTAACAACATCCAGCAGGCCTGTCGCGGCGTCCTCTAAATAATCAACCACTTTATTAAAAGCATGTTGCTCTTCATAATAGGGATCAGGAACCTCTGCATCATCTGAATTTTGAGCATAACGCATCACCAATTCAATTTTATGACGGTGTTGCGGAGGCACCAAGTTTTGCAGTTCACGCATGTTTTGCCAGTCCATGGCCAAAATCATATCGAAATGATCAAAATCCTCGGTGGTGATTTGACGGGCAATTTGACCAATTAAGCTGTAGCCACGAAATGCAGCAGCATGTTGACTGCGCGAATCGGGTTTTTGACCCACATGGTGATCACCCGTACCCGCAGAATCGACCTCAATACAAGCAGCCAGTCCAGATTGTGTGAGTTTTTTCTCAAATACGGCTTGTGCAACAGGTGAGCGGCAAACATTACCCATGCACACAAACAAGACCCGAGTTTTCGGCAATTGATGCTCTAACATTTGAAACCCCATTTGTCACAACCTCCATATTTATATTGATGCAAAAATCGCAATCGCTGTATTCTATCATAAAAAGGTGAATTAAACTACGAAAGGCAATTTTCAAAAAGATTCGAGCTAAGC
>ERZ724504.731-NODE-731-length-18570-cov-9.827599_pt1 | contig 18570 bp, 11 predicted proteins | sample MGYA00376037_ERZ724504 | MGnify/ENA primary metagenome ERZ724504 (study PRJEB28724, sample SAMN07190888) | wastewater metagenome | isolation source: influent of sewage treatment plant in Hong Hong | place: USA: Christiansburg, Virginia | collected 2016-03-01 ... | reverse complement strand
AATACCTGCAGGCTGCCCGCGCCGCCTGCAGCCTGCCGGCCCTGCGCAAGGATTTTCTGGTGGACAGCTACCAGGTGTACGAAGCCCGCGCGATGGGCGCCGACGCGATCCTGCTGATCGCCGCGGCCCTGAGCCTGGCCGAGATGCAGGAGATGGAGGCCATCGCCGACAGCCTTGGCCTGGGCGTGCTGGTGGAGGTGCACAACGGCGCCGAGCTCGACCTGGCCCTGCAGCTGCGCACGCCGCTGGTGGGCGTCAATAACCGCAACCTGCGCACCTTTGAAGTCAGCCTGCAGACCACCCTCGAGCTGCTGCCGCGCATTCCCGCCGAGCGCATCGTCGTGACCGAGTCGGGCATCCTCGCGCCGGCCGACGTGGCGCTGATGCGCAGTAACAACGTGAACGCCTTCCTGGTCGGCGAAGCCTTCATGCGCGCCGACGATCCGGGCGCCGGACTGGCCAGCCTGTTCGGCTGATCAATGAGCGAGGCGCCGGACTCCCCGGCTGCAGCAGGGCCCGAGGGCACGCCCGAGCAGGCTTCTGCGCCCCGGCCACGCCGCCTGGGTGAGGGTTGGGCGGGGCGCTGGCTGCGTCGCGCGCTGGCCGGCGTCATCGCGCTGCTTGCCGTTGTAGTGCTGGTGGTCGGCTGGCTGGGGGGCACCGACTCCGGCCTGCGGGCGGTGATGGATCTGGCCGCACGGCTCAGCGGCGGCACCGTCACCGTCGAGCGGGCCGAGGGCTACCTGCTGGGCCAGCTCAAGATCGGCGCCCTGCACGTGCGCACCCCGACGCTGCACGTGGACATCCTCAATCTGCTCATCGACTGGCGCCCCGGCGCCTTGATGAGCGGCGCCCTCGAGGTCTCCGCGCTGCGTGCATCGGAAGTGGCCGTCGCAACGCTGCCGAGCACCGAACCGTCCACGCTGCCGGCCAGCCTCGTGCTGCCCCGCGCAGTGCGCATCGACCACTTTCAACTGGATCGCCTGTTGGTCGGCAAGCTGGTGGATGACCAGCCGGCACCGCCGGACATGGAGTTCACGGCCCTCGCCGGGGCGCTGGATTCCGATGGTCACCACCATCGCCTGCGCGGCCTCAAGCTCATTGCGCCCTTCGGCCAACTGGCCGCCGAGGGTGAAATCGACGGTCAGCGGCCTTTTCCCCTCAACGCCAGGGCCAGCCTGTCGACGCGTCAGGCCGGTGAAGCCTACGAGGTGCAGGCGAGTGCCGCCGGTGATCTGGAAAACCTGCGTCTCCTTGCCAAGGCCCGCGGTGCCGGCATGAACGGTGATGCCAGCATCGTTGCCACGCCCTTCGCGGTGTTGCCGCTGCGCTCGGCAAAGCTCACGGTACGTGACGTGGACCCGAGCCGCTTCCACGCTTCGGCGCCCAGCGCCCGGCTCGACATCGACGCCGATCTGGTGCCGTCTACCGGCAAGGCGGCAGGTGCCGGTGAGCCACTGGCCGTGGCCGACTGGGTCGTCAGCGGTCCGCTGAACATCGTCAATCACCAGCCCGGCAGCTACGACAGTGGCGCGCTGCCGCTCGAATCCCTGGCTGCCAGCCTGCGCTGGGCAGGGGGCGAACTGGTGGCGACGGACGTAGACCTGCGCGTGCCGGGCAAGGGGCGCGCTACCGGCAAGATCCACTGGCGGGCCGAGGCGGGCACGGAAACCGCGGGTTTCGGCAAGGTCGATGCCGAGCTGCGTATCGTCGGGCTGGACGCCAAACGGCTGGACCGGCGTGCCGTCGCCACCCGCATCGACGGCCAGATCAGCGCGCAGGCCGACGCCGATGCCCAGACCCTTTCCGCCGATCTGCGCGACCCGCAACTGGCCCTGCGCCTGAAGGCCCGTCACGCAGCCGGCATCGTCACCGTCGATGAAGTGCTGGCCACCGCCCGGGCCGCCCGCCTGGAGGCTTCGGGCAAGCTCGCGCTGAATGGCGATGGCCGCTTCGAGGCGCGCGGCATCTTGAACCATTTCGATCCTCGCGCCTTCGTCGCCACGGCGCCGCTAGCGGATCTCAACGCCCGTTTCAGCGCGACCGGCCAGCGCACGCCGCAGCTCGCCGGCAAGCTGCAATTCGCGCTGGCACCAAGCACGCTGGAGGGCAAGGCTCTGGCCGGCAAGGGTGATCTGGCTCTCGAGGGCACGCGTCTCGTCGATGTCGATCTGGCCCTCGATCTGGGCGGCAACCGGTTGTCCGCCAAAGGGCGCTACGGAAAGCCCGGCGATGCCCTCGACCTGCATCTGGACGCACCGGCTCTGGCAGCCTTGGGCCACGGCCTGGGCGGGCGCATCAAGGCCGACGGGGTGCTGCGCGGCAGTCCCGGACAGCCGGCGGGTGAATTCGAATTGCTGGGCGAAAAGCTCAGTGTGGCCGGCATCCGCATCGACGGGGTGAACGGCCGCGGCCGTCTGGCCGAGGGGCGCAACGGGGCGATTTCGGTGGCGCTCGGCCTGGCCGGGCTGCGCAAGGGGAGGGATGTGGAGGCCATGCTGCAGCGGGCCAGTTTCGTTTTCGAAGGCACCCGGGCGGCCAACACGATGCGTCTGGAAGTCTTCGGCCCGGCCCAGGCATCGGCTGTGCTGAGTCTCGCGGGGGCCCTTTCCGACGGGCCGCGCTGGGAGGGGCGGCTGGACAGCCTGACGGTGCGCGGCGACTACCCGTTCACGCTGCAGGCGCCGGCGCCGCTGCTGCTGTCCGCCGATATCGTTCGGCTCGGCCTGGCCGAGCTGCGCGGGGGCTTTGGTGGCCGTTACCGTTTCGAAGAAACCCGCTGGCAGGCCCGCCATCTGGTGGCCCGCGGCAGTGTCACCGGGGTGCTGGTGGGGGTGGACCTTGACCCGACCACCCGGGCGGTGAGATCCCGCGGCGACTCCCTGCAGATGGGCGGTGAGTGGGACGTGGATGTGGCTGAGCAGGTGAATGGCACGGTGCGTCTCCAGCGGGAGAAGGGTGACCTGGTACTGCAGGGGGATTCGCCGGTGAAGCTGGGGCTGGACGAGTTGCAGCTCACCCTGTCGGCGGTGGCGAATCGGCTGGCCTTCGGCTTCAGTGCCCACGGCAGCACGCTGGGCCGTGCCGCCGGGGCGGGCACTGCGCTGGCCGAGCGCACCGCCGATGGGGTTGTGCGGTTGGTGCCGGATGCGCCGCTGCTCGGTTCGGCGCAGATCGATATTCCGTCGATTGCCTGGGCCGGCCCGCTGGCCGACCAGAACCTGAAGACCGATGGCAGCCTGAAGGGCGAGTTCACGCTGGCGGGTACGCCGGCCCATCCGGAGGCCGCCGGGCGCATCCGGGGCGACAGGCTCAGCTTTGTGATGGCCGACCAGGGCCTGCATCTGTCCGGCGGCACGCTGGTGGCGGATTTCAACCGGGATCGCCTGAACCTGGAGGAATTCAGTTTCGTCTCGCCGAACCGGGTCCGGCCGCGGGAGAGCCGCATCGACGTGGCCCGCCTGACCAAGGCGCCGGGCACCCTCAAGGCGCGTGGCGAGGTGCAACTGGCCAGCGGCGAAGGGCGCTTCACCTTTACCGCCGAGCGTCTGCCGCTGTTGCAGCGGGCCGACCAGTGGCTGGTGCTGAGTGGCGAGGGCGAGGTGCTGAGTGGCTGGAATTCGGCCAATCTCAAGGGGCGCCTGGTGGCCGATGCGGGGTTCGTGGAACTCTCCCGTACGCCGGCACCCAGCCTCGGTGACGATGTGGAGGTGCTCGATCCACGCCATAACGGCAAGGCCCCGGTCAGCCCCTTCCTGACTTCCGTCGATCTGTCCATCAGCCTTGGCGATGCCCTCTACGTGAAGGCCCTCGGCCTGGATACCCGCCTGGCCGGTGACCTGCGCCTGCAGTCCGGGCCCGGCAAGCCCCTCAACGCAGCCGGCGTGATCACCGCCCAGGGGGGCATCTTCGAGGGCTACGGTCAGAAGCTCTCCATCGAGCGGGGCATCGTCACCTTCAACGGGCCGGTTGCCAATCCGGGCCTCAACGTGGTGGCCCTGCGCAAGGGCCTGTCGGTGGAGGCGGGCGTCGGCATCACGGGTACTGCGCGCCGGCCGCTGGTGCGCTTGGTCTCCGAACCCAATGTGCCCGATCCGGAGAAGCTCGGCTGGATCGTTCTGGGCCGTCCGCCCGACCAGGGTTCCGGTGGCGAAATGGCATTGCTGCTGCCTGCTGCCCAGGCCTTGCTGGGCGGCTCCGGTGGCGGCATTTCAGCAAGTCTGGCCGGTGCCCTGGGGTTCGACGAGGTTTCCTTTGGTTCCAGCGTGGATTCCCGCAGCCGGGTGCAGACCAGCAGCGTGGCCAGCGGCAGCGTCACCGGCACGGCGTCGAGCGCTTCGTCGAGCAACGTGGATTCCGTGCCCGGCCAGGTGATCACCATCGGCAAGCGCCTGTCGAGTCGGGCGTTGCTGTCCTTCGAGCAGAGTATCTCCGGGACGTCGAGCATCGTGAAACTCACCTACCAGCTCACCCGGCGCATTTCGGTGATCGGCCGGGCCGGCAGCGAGAACGCGGTCGACATGCTGTTCTCACTGTCCTTCAAGTAGCTCCCTTGATGCCGGTCATGGACGCCGGCAGCAGGGTTGGGCCAGATACGGGCTTCCCGTCAGGAGTCTGCCCGTGCCCGAAAACCTCCATCCCCGCGCCATTCCCGTCGCCGCCGTCTTTACTGCCGTGGCGGAAGGCTGGCGCAACCTGCGTAGCTGCCTGTTGCCGGCGATGGCCTACGCCGCGGTGTTTGCGCTGATCGGCCTGCTGATCTTTGCCTTGCTTCTGCACTTTTCCGTGGCAGCGATGATTCTGCCCTTTGCCGGTGGTTTTCTGCTGGTGGGGCCGGCGGTGCTGGCCGGTTTCTTCGGCCTGCGGCGGGCGCTGGTGGCCGGCCGCAGGCCGGGCGCGCAGGATGTGTTCCAGGCTTTCCGCCAGGCGCCGCGCGGGCTGGTGGTGGTGTCCCTGGTGTGTGTGCTGCTGTTGCTGATCTGGCTGACCGATGCGGCAACGGTCTATAGCTTCATGATCGGCGGGGCCGGGCAGGACGCTTTGCTGCCGCCGGGGACGTTCCGTTTCCACTTCTTCACCAGCCTGATGGGGGCGGTGCTGGCCCTGATTGTGTTCTGTGTTTCGGCCTTTTCGGTGCCGCTGCTGTACGACCGGCGGGCCACGCTGGTTGGTGCGGTGGCGGCCAGCGTGCGTGCCGTGTTCACCAATATCCCGGCCTTGCTGGTGTGGGCGCTGATCCTGGCGCTGGGGGTGATGGCGACGATCCTGTGCCCGCCGCTGCTGGTGGTGTCCCTGCCGTGTCTCGCCTTCGCCAGCGATCTGCTCTATCTTGAAATCTTTCCGCCGGAAGGTGGTCTGCTCCAGACCGACCCCCAACAAGAGAGATGACATGACACAGAACAATACGGGACGCGAAGTGGCCATTCTGGCCGGTGGCTGCTTCTGGTGCCTGGAGGCGGTGTATCTGGGTGCCGAGGGCGTGCTGTCGGTGACTTCCGGCTACCTCGGTGGTCACGAGGACGCGCCGACCTATCAGCGCGTGTGCGACGGTGACACCGGCCACGCCGAAGCCGTGCGCATCGAGTTCGATCCGGCGCTGATCGGCTTTGGCGATCTGCTCGATGTCTTTTTCGCGATCCACGACCCGACGACCCTCAACCGCCAGGGTAACGACATCGGCACCCAGTACCGCTCGGCCATCTTCACGCTGAGCCCGGAGCAGGACGCCATTGCCCGTGCGAAGATTGCCGAGCTGGAACGGGACGCCGTCTTTCCCGGGCCGATCGTCACCGAAGTCGTGCCGGCGCCGCATTTCTGGCCGGCCGAGGTCTATCACCACAATTACTTTGCCCGGAATCAGGCGCAGCCCTATTGCGCGTATGTGGTGGCGCCCAAGGTGGCCAAGTTTCGCAGCAAGTTCGCCAAGCGGGTGAAGGCGACTTGAAATAGAATCCGGCAGTCTTTAACAAGGAGCATTCCATGACCCAAACCACCACGGCGAGCGGCCTCGTCATTGAAGAACTGGAAGTTGGCACTGGCGCTGAAGCCACCGCCGGGCAGCAGGTCAAGGTGCATTACACCGGCTGGCTCACCGACGGCAAAAAGTTTGATTCGAGCAAGGACCGCAACGACCCGTTCGTTTTCGGCCTCGGCGCCCGTCAGGTGATCGCCGGTTGGGACGAAGGCGTGCAGGGCATGAAGGTGGGTGGCAAGCGCAAGCTGACCATTCCCGCCAACCTCGGCTACGGCGCCCGCGGTGCCGGCGGCGTGATCCCCCCGAACGCCACGCTGGTGTTCGAAGTGGAGCTGCTGGGTGTGAAGTAATCCGGCAACGGATTGCTGCATGAAGAAGGGCGCTCTCGGGCGCCCTTTTGTTTTGCTGTTTCAGCCGGCTTCGCCCAGCAGTTCGAGGATGTCCTCCCCATAGGCTTCCAGCTTGCGGTCGCCGACGCCGGATATCGTCCCCAGTCCTTCGATGCTGTCCGGGCGCTGGCGGGCGATGTCGCGCAGGGTGGCGTCGTGGAAGATCACGTAGGCCGGCACGTTGCGCTCCTTGGCGGTGGCCGAGCGCCAGGCGCGCAGGCGATCGAGGAGGACGGCTTCTTCGCCGGTGGCTTCGGGCCAGCTGTCGGTCTTGCGGCCGGTGCCGATGTTGCGGCCCTTCTTGGTCGGGGTGGTGTCCACGCGCATCGTGAAGCCGGCTTCGCCGCGCAGGATGGGGCGGGCCGATTCGGTGAGGGTCAGGGCGCCGTAGCGTTCGTGGTCCACCGCCAGGGCGCCGTGGGCGACGAGCTGGCGGATCAGCGTGCGCCAGCCCTTGTCGTCCAGTTCGGTGCCGATGCCGAAGGTGCTGACCTGGTCGTGCTGCCACTTCTTGACGTTGTCGGTGGCCTTGCCGATCAGCACGTCCACCACGTGGGCGGCGCCGAAGCGGCTGCCGGTGCGGAATACGCACGACAGCGCCTTGCGCGCCGAGTCGGTGGCGTCGCGGGTTTGCGGCGGATGCAGGCAGGTGTCGCAGTTGCCGCAGGGCGCGGAGTCTTCGTCGAAGTAGCCGAGCAGGCGCTGGCGCCGGCAGGTGGTGGTTTCGCACAGGCCGAGCAGCGCGTCGAGCTTGGCGGTGGCGACGCGCTTGACCTCGTCGCCGGCCTCCGATTGATCGATGAAGCGGCGCTGCTGCACCAGGTCGGCCACGCTGTAGGCCATCCAGGCCTCGGCGGGCAGGCCGTCCCGGCCGGCGCGGCCGGTTTCCTGGTAATAGCCTTCGATGGAGCGGGGCAAGTCGAGGTGGGCGACGAAGCGCACGTCGGGCTTGTCGATGCCCATGCCGAAGGCGATGGTGGCCACCATCACGATGCCGTCCTCGCGCAGGAAGCGGTCCTGGTTGATCGAGCGCTCTTCGGCGCCCATGCCGGCATGGTAGGCCAGTGCGGAGATGCCCTTTTCGGCCAGCGCGGCGGCGGTTTCATCCACTTTCTTGCGTGAGCTGCAGTAGATGATGCCGGCCTCGCCGGTGTGCTCGCGCAGGAAGGCGAGCAACTGGCTGCGGGGATTGTCCTTGGGGACGATGGTGTAGCGGATGTTGGGGCGGTCGAAGCTGGAAACGAACTCGCGGGCATCGACCAAGCACAGGCGTTCGGCGATCTCGCGGCGGGTCTGGGCATCGGCGGTAGCGGTCAGCGCGATGCGCGGAATGTGCGGGTAGCGTTCCTGGAGGATCGACAACTGCAGGTATTCGGGGCGGAAGTCATGTCCCCATTGCGACACGCAGTGGGCTTCGTCGATGGCGAAGAGGGCCAGCTGGCCGGCTTCGTGGAGGTGATCCAGCAGGTCGAGAAAGCGTGGCGTGACGAGGCGTTCGGGGGCCACGTAGAGCAGGTCGAGGGCGCCGGCGATCATCGAACGCTCGATCTCCATGGCCCGGTCGAAACTCAGGCTGGAGTTCAAAAAGTCTGCCGCGGCGCCGACTTCCTTGAGGGCGCTGACCTGGTCCTGCATCAGTGCAATCAATGGGGAGACGACAATTGCCACGCCAGGGCGCAGCAGGGCCGGGATCTGGTAGCACAAAGACTTGCCGCCACCGGTGGGCATCAGCACCAGGGCGTCGCCACCAGCGGCTACGTGTTCGACGATGTCTTCCTGCGGACCACGAAACTGCGTGTAGCCGAAGACGTGGAATAGGGTTTCGCGGGCGCGGCTCATAGGGGCAGGATTTTACCCTGCCCCGGGCCGCGGGTCAGAACAGCTTGGAAAGATGGGGCACCAGACCATCCTGATTGACGAAAGTCAGCTCGTACATGCTGGTGAGTCCGGCCGCCTGCTCGTCGGTGAGGCCGGTGACGCACAGGATGAACTGGCTGCGGTCGATGCCAAGGCGCTTGCGCAGGGTGAGGTATTTGTCGATGTCCTGGCGGAATTCGCCGGTCTTGCATTCGATGCACACGGGCGTGTCGCCATCGACAAGAAAGAACACGTCCAGCTCGTGGAGATCCTCGTTGGGGAAGACCACCGACAGGTTGCGGGTGCACGAAAACTCGCGCCCTTTCTCGCCGAACAGGGCGAGCAGTTTCATGAATGCGTACCACTCCAGCCATTCGCCGGCGAAGAAGCTGCGTACGGCGGGAACCGACTGGATGGTGGCGCGGCCGATTTTTTCCTGCTTCTGGTAGAAATACTTGGCGAGGAAGGAATAGTCGTAAAGCTGCTTGCAGAAGGCGTTGATGGCCTGGCCGTCCTTCTGGCTGTGCTTGGACAGGTTGAGGCTGAAGTTGGGCACATCCTTCGACTGGCCCCAGCGGATCTTGTCCACCACGTCGCGGAGAAGGGCGTAGTTGTCGCCCAGTTCCACCGCAACATCGTCAAAGAAACCGGTGGTGTCCACCGCCTTCGGATTGGTGCGCACCTGTACCTGGCGGCGCTGGAACCACTGCAGGATGTGCGTGTGCTGGGCGTCGCTGGCGAGGTGGGCCGTGTTGTGGATGTCAAAACCGGTCGCTGACGGCGTGACCGTAGCGGTGTCCGTGGCCGGGATTTGCGCGCGCAAGCGGACGGTTTCCTCCTGCAGCGCAAAGTACTGTTGCAGTACCTTGCGTACGAAAAGCACCGTGTCGTAGACCTGCACCTCGTTGCCGCAGTTGGGGCAAGCTATGGATTTACCGGCGTGCTCGCCCAAGGCTTCGGCCACATGGCCGCACTTGTTGCAACGAAGAATCGCCATGAGATATTTTTTTGGAATAGGGTGGCACGATTATGCCCATCCCTTCCCGTTCTGGCGATTCCCCCGCTCCGGCTAAGTGGTGACGTGATGTTCGGCGATGTAGTGCTTGAGCACCGCTTTGAGCAGCGAGATACGCTCGGTATCGCCCTTTTCGCGGGCGTGCTGAATGTCGTCGACGATCATGCGGCGGATGCGTTTTTCGCCTTCGGGGGTGTGGCACAGGTAGCAGCCCATTTCGACGGCAACCATTTCGGGAATATGTTCGTGTTCGGCAATGGCGAGGATTTCGTCTTCGGACAGGTCGGACAGTTCGATGCAGTCTTGTAGCGTCAGCATGGTGTTTCCCTCCTCGTTATCATCCTTCTGTTTGGACCTATTTGGCGCCTTTTGCAAAGCAGAAATATTGATGAGGCGCAAGGGTTGTTTGCTTGCCGTTGGCGGATAAAATCACGACCTTTTTCAAGGAGATGGCCATGCAGGGGTTGAAGGGATTTGGGCACGGCATCTACGCTGTGGATTCCGCTTATACGGGGCCGGATGTGGCGGCGATCCACCTGATCGAGCAGGACGGACGGGCGGCGCTGGTGGATACCGGCAACAACGATGCGCTGGTGCATGTGGAGCAGGCCCTGGCCGAAACCGGGCTGTCGCCGGAGGCCGTGGATTACGTGCTGCTGACCCACATTCACCTTGATCACGCGGGGGGCGCCGGGGCGTTCATGGCGGCTTTCCCCAACGCGAAGCTGGTGGTGCATTCCCGCGGCGCACGGCACATGGCCGAGCCGTCGAAGCTGTTCGCCGGGGTTTCTGCCGTGTATGGCGCCGAGCGGGCGAAGGAACTCTACGGCGAGCTGATTCCGGTCGCCCCGGAACGCATCATCGAGGCCACCGAGGGGCTGGAGCTGAATCTGGCCGGGCGGGTGATTCGCGTGCTCGACACGCCGGGTCACGCCCGCCATCACGTGTGTTACTTCGACACCGTCAGCCGCAGCTTCTTCACCGGTGACACGTTTGGCCTGTCATACCGGGCGCTGGATGTGAATGGCCGGCCGAGCATCTTTCCGACCACCACGCCGGTGCAGTTCGAGCCGGAGGCGATGCACGCGTCCATCGCCCGCATGGAGGCCGAGCAGCCGGCGGCCATGTACCTGACCCACTACGCGCAGGTGACCGATGTGCCGCGTCTGGCGGCCGACCTGCATCGTCTGATCGATGCTCACGTGGCGATTGCCGAGCGTCACGCCAATGCCGGCGCCGAGCGCAAGGCCTTGATCGAGGCGGATGTGTGGGCGCTGGTGGGCGAGGAGGCGCAACGCCAGGGCTGGACCCTGCCGGAAGCCGACTGGCGCAAGCTGCTGGCCCTGGACGTGGAACTCAACGCCCAGGGGCTGGATGTGTGGCTGGGAGCCCGCGCGAAAGACTGAACTGATCCTGTGGGTCGGACTTCAGTCCGACAACACGCGTTCAACCAGGCGCTGTCGGACTGAAGTCCGACCCACAGGGCGATCCACGGAGGCGTTCAGGCCAGGGTGTCGCTGAATACCAGGTTCCACAGCACTCGCACGCCGGCGGCGCGTGTGCTTACCTGTTCCCGGTCGATTCGCGATACCTGGTTGTTGAGACGCAGGCCGTGTTGCAGGCGGCGATATTCCCGGTAGGTGTCGGCCACTTCGGCGGCCTGGTCGACCGGAATCAGCCCCAGCTCACCGGCCATCCCGAGCAAGGCAATATTGCCCAGGTTGCCGGTGAGGCGGGCGTGCTGGTGGGCGTAACCAAGCACCAGGTACTGGACGATGAACTCCACGTCGATCAGTCCGCCCCGGTCATGCTTGAGATCGAAGAGCCCTTCGGTCTTGTTGGGATGGGCGTCCACCATGCGCTGACGCATGGCCAGCACTTCTTCGCGCAGCTTGGCCAGGTCGCGCTGCTGGCGCAGCACTTCGATGCGGATGGCCTCGAACTTGCGGCCGATGTCCCGGTCACCGGCGCAGAAGCGGGCGCGGGTCAGGGCCTGGTGCTCCCACACCCAGGCGTTTTCCAGCTGGTACTGGCGGAAAGCCTCCAGCGACACCACCATCAGGCCCGAATCGCCATTGGGGCGCAGGCGCAGGTCGGTGTCGAAGAGCTGGCCGGCGGCGGTCTGGGCGGATAACCAGGTGTTGGTGCGCTGGCCGAGGCGGGTGTAGATCTCGGCGGCCTCGGGGGCGTCGTCGTCATGCACGAAAACCATGTCGAGGTCGGACGCGTAGCCGAGTTCCTTGCCACCCAGCTTGCCGTAGGCCAGCACCGCGAACTTCGGTTCGTCGCGGTGACGGTTCTTGATCTTGCGCCAGCACATGGTGACGGTCAGGTCCACGATGATGTCGGCCAGGGCCGACAGAAAGTCGGCGTGGCGTTCGACGGTCAGATGGCCGGCGATGTCCTTGGTGAGCAGCCGGAAGACCTGCGCGTGGTGCTGTTCGCGCATCAGGTCCATCTGGCGTTCCATGTCGGGCTCGGCTTCTTCGAGCTGCTTGGAAAGCTCTGCGCGGAAGGCGTCGAGATCGAGCTCTTCTTCGAGGATGCGCGGGTCGAGGGCTTCGTCGAGGAGAATCGGGTGGAGGTTGAGGAACTGGGCGGCCCACGCCGAGGCGCTGACCAGTTCGGCCACCTTGTGCAGGGTTTGCGGGTATTGCTGGAGCAGGGCCAGATACGAGCCGCGCCGGCTGATGGCGTCGAGCATGTCGAGCAGGCGCTCGAAGGTGGCGTTGGGATCGGCGGTTTCGGCAGCGGCCTCGATGACCCGCGGGATCAGCGGATCGAAGCGCAGCTTGATGGACGGCGGGATCTGCTGGTAGCGGTTGCCGTTACGCACGGCGGCCAGGCGGCGGGCGGCGGCGGGCGGGTCGAGGTAACCGAGGCGCTCAAACTCGGCGCTGCACAGGTCCTCGTCGCTGGCGCTGGCCCACAGGTTGTCGAGGTCGTGGCCCTTTTCGGTGGGGTCGCCAAAGACGCTGTCGAAATGCCGGCCCACCGTTCCCCGGTGCGTGTCCAGCTCCACCAGCATGGCCTCGTAGCTGGCAAAGCCCATGGCTTGGGCGATGATCGCCTGGTCGGCCGGGGTGCCCGGCAGGTTGTGGGTCTGGGCGTCGTCGAGGTATTGCAGGCGATGCTCCAGGTTGCGCAGGAAGGTGTAGGCGACGACCAGTTTGCGTTCGGCCTCCGGCGTGATGATGGCGCGCTCGGCGAGCTTGCCGAGCACCTTGAGGGTCGGCTTGATCTGCAGGGCGGTGTCGCGCCCGCCGCGGATCAGCTGGAAAACCTGGGCCAGGAATTCAATCTCGCGGATGCCGCCGGGGCCCAGCTTGACGTTGTCGGCCATGTCCTTGCGGGCCACTTCGCGGCGGATCTGGGCGTGCAGGTCGCGCATGGCGTTGATGGCGCCGAAATCGAGGTACTTGCGGAAGATGAAGGGGCGGGCGATGGCGGTCAGTTCGGCGCCGCGGATGCCGGTCATCACGCGGGCCTTGATCCAGGCGTAGCGTTCCCACTCGCGGCCCTGGGTGATGAAGTAGTTTTCGAGCATGTCGAAGCTCGCCACCAGCGGGCCGGAGTCGCCATTGGGGCGCAGGCGCATGTCCACCCGGAAGACCTGCCCGTCGCCGGTGATGTCGTTGAGGGCCTGGATGACGCCCTTGCCGAGCTTGGTGAAGAATTCGAAGTTGTCGATGATTCGCGCCCCGGCGGTGCTGCCGTCTTCCGGGTACACAAAGATCAGGTCGATGTCCGACGACACGTTGAGCTCGCGCCCGCCGAGCTTGCCCATGCCGATGATGATGAATTCCTGCTCGCGCCCGTCGGCCGAAACCGGCTGGCCGTGGCGGGCCACCAGTTGCTCGCGCAGGATGTCGTGGGCCGTTTCGACCGCGATGTCGGCCAGCAGGCTCATCGTTTCGGTGACTTCGGTCAGATCGGCCAGACCGGCGATGTCGCGTACCAGCGCATGGCAGATCACCCACGCCCGCAGTTTGCGCAGCACCGTCTTGAGGTTGTTGTCGTCCACCTTCTCGTCGCGCAGGTAGTCGCGCAGGGCGGTGGCGTCGAGGGGCGTGTCGATGCTCTTGACCAACTGTGCGGCGAGCCACGGACGGCTGTCGAGCTGACGGCGCAAAAAGCGGGAGCAGGCGAGGGCGTCCTCGATGGGCTGGGGCAGGGCAGTGGGCTGTTCGGACATGGGGAAGGGCGATTGGTAGAATACGGAATTGTCTATGTTCGCCCTCCGTTATGTCTGCCGGACTGATTTTCGTCAAGCCTGATGCCCGATGCGTCGCATCCCGGCTGTATGTCCGGCCACCGCCTGCTGTCGTCCCGATGAGGCCCGCCGCGGCCGGCGGCCGTTTGCTGCGTGGCTGAGGGGCGCCTGTCCTTTCTCCATCTGCCCCGCCTGTGTCTGCGCAAGCTGGCGTGGCTGGGCCTGATCGCCTATTTCGTGGGCGGGCTGGTCTTCGTCGGCGTGCGCCATCTGGTGCTGCCGGGCGTACCGGCGTATCGCAGCGAAGTGGCCCAGTTGCTGTCGCGCTCGATCGGTCTGCCGGTCGACATCAAAAGCCTGTCTGCCGACTGGACCGGTCTGCATCCGCGCCTGCAACTGGGCGGACTGAGCATCAAGGATGCTGCCGGTGAAGAGGCCCTGACCCTCGACCGGGTGGATGCCGAGGTGGCCTGGTCGTCGCTGCTGTTGCTGCGCCTGCGCCTGCACCGGCTGGAAATCGATTCGCCGGAACTGTCCATCCGGCGCCAGGCCGACGGCCAGATCTTCGTTGCCGGCCTGAAGGTCAACACCGGCGGCGAGCGTGGCGGCTTTGCCGAATGGCTGCTCGACCAGCGCCAGATCGTCATTCGCAACGCCCGCCTCGAATGGAGCGACGCCCTGCGCCAGGCCGACACGCTGGTGCTCGACAAGCTCGATTTCCGCCTCGAAAACTCCGGTGTCCATCACCGCTTCGGCCTGCGTGCGCAGCCGCCGGTCAAGCTCGCGGCGACCCTCGATGTGCGTGGTGACCTGCGCGGCCGCGATCCGGCCCGCCTCGACGAATGGCGTGGCGAGTTCTACGCCGGGCTCGACTATGCCGACCTCGGCGCCTGGCGTCAGTGGGTCGACTATCCCCTCGCCGCCGACGGTGCCGGCGGCCTGCGGGCGTGGCTGGAGTTTGCCGGGGGACGGATCAGCGGCATCACCGCCGACTTCGCCCTGCGCGATGCGCGGGCGCGGCTGGCCACCGGGCTGGACGATATTCCGCTGGCCAGTGCGGCGGGGCGCCTGCGTTACCGCGAGGAAAACGGCGTCATCGAAGCCAGTGGCAAGCGGCTGAGCCTGCAGGCCCGCGACGGCATGACGGTGGCGCCCACCGATTTCTTCCTGCGTCTGCAGGAAAAGCGCGGCAGCACGCCGGCCCAGGGGGAATTCATCGCCAACCAGCTCGACCTGGGGGCCCTGTCGCGGCTGGCCGGGCGCCTGCCGCTGGACGAAACCTTCCGCAAGCGCCTTGCCGAGCTGGGCCCCGTCGGCAGCGTGGCGCCCCTCAACGTGAAATGGAGCGGCGAGGCCGGGCAGCTCGCCACCTACGAGGTGGATGCGCGCTTCATCCGTCTGGGCATCGAACCGCTGGGCGCATGGCCGGGCTTCTCGGGCTTGTCCGGGCGCATCGAGGGCACCGAGCGGGGCGGGCGCTTCACGCTGTCGGGGCAGGATGCCTCCATCGCGCTGCCGCAGATCTTCGCCGAACCGCGCCTGGCCCTGGCCGAACTGGCGGCGGAGGGTTCCTGGAGTCATCCCGAAGGTGTGCTCGAAGTGAGCCTCGCCAGCGTCAACTTTGCCAACCGCGACGCCCGCGGCACCGCGTCCGGACGCTATCGGGCCAGCCCCGACACGCCCGGCGACATCGATCTGCAGGCGCGCCTGTCGGAAGCCGACGGCACCGCCGTGTGGCGCTACATGCCCAGCGTGGTGAACAAGGCTGCCCGCGACTGGCTGCAGACCAGTCTGACCGGTGGCCGGGCCATGGACACGCGCCTGACCCTCAAGGGCAACCTGGCCCGCTTTCCGTTCCGCAATCCCCGCGACGGTACCTTCCGGGTGACCGCCAAAGTGGCCGACGGCCAGCTCGACTACGCGCCCGGCTGGCCGAAGATCGAAGGCGTTTCCGGCGAGCTGATCTTCGAGGGCGCCGGCATGACCGTGAAGGCCCGTCGGGGCCGCATCTTCGGCGTGGACCTGAAGGACGTCACCGCCGTGCTGCCGGATTTCGAGACCGACGACGTGCTCACCATTCGCGGCACCGCCCTCGGTCCGACGCAGGACTTCCTGCGCTTCATCACCGACAGCCCGGTGGCCGACATGATCAACCGCTTCACCGACCCCTTCCGCGCCGAGGGCAAGGGCAGCCTCGATCTGCAACTCGTGCTGCCGCTGCAAAAGCTGACCGAGTCGAAGGTGCGCGGCGACTTCCAGTTTGCACACAACCAGCTCCAGTTCGACCCGGCGATGCCGGTGCTCACCGAGGCCAGCGGGCGGGTCGGCTTTACCGAAAGCCTGCTCACCGTCAAAAACGGCACCGCCCGCATCTTTGGCGATCCGGTCAGCGTGACCGGCGGCAGTCGCCCGGACGGCAGCGTGCTCCTCAATGCCCAGGGCACGCTCAGCGTCCTCGCCCTGCGCCGGGAACTCGACTTGCCGCTGCTCGATCACCTGTCCGGCAGTGCGCCATGGAAGGGCACCATTGCCGTGCAGAAGCGCGGGGGCGTCGAGTTCGTGCTCGACAGCAACCTGCAGGGCGTCGTGTCGAGTCTGCCCGATCCCCTCAACAAGTCGGCGGCGGCCATCCTGCCTTTCCGCTTCGAGATGCTGGCCACCGCTGCCGCCAATGGAGCCCCCCCCGGCGACACCCTCAAGCTGGCGGCCGGATCATTCTTTCAGGCCCAGTTCCAGCGTCGCCATGAAGCCGGCCGGACGCTTGTCGTGCGCGGCGGCATGGCCCTCAACGAACCGGTTCGGCTGGCCGACAAGGGCGTGCTGGTGGTCGCCACTGCCGACAAGCTGGATGCCGACGCGTGGCGCAAGGCCCTGGCCGGTACCAGCCCCGGCGTCGAGGCCGACAAGGCCGCGGGCGACAGCGACAGTGCCTTCCCCTTGTCCGGGCTGAATCTGCGTGCCGGCGAGCTGCGCATGCTCGGTCAGCGGCTCAACGATGTGAGTTTGCGTGCGGTGATGGAAGAGGGCGGTTGGCAGGCCCGCCTCACCAGCAAGGAGGCGACCGGCGACTTTGTGTGGCGCGAGCAGGGCCGCGGCCGTCTGCAGGCGCGCTTCAAGCAACTGGCGCTGGGCACGGCCGGCAAGGATGACAAGGACGGCAGCGACAGCCCCCGGCCCGACGAAGAACGCCTGTCCGAGTTGCCCGGCCTCGACATCAGCGCCGACAGTTTCGTGCTCCGCGGCCATTCCCTCGGCAAGCTCGACCTGAAGGCGGTTAACCGGGGCGAGATGTGGCGGCTGGAGAATTTCAGCATCGCCAACCCGGACGGCACCTTGACCGGCAACGGCGTGTGGCGGCCGGGAGCCCGGGAGGAAACCCGGCTCAACTTCAAGCTCGATGTGGTCAGCGTGGAAAAGATGCTCACCCGCCTCGGCTACCCGGAAGCGGTGCGGCGTGGCAAGGCGGTGATGGAGGGGGACGTGGTCTGGCACGGCAGCCCCATCGCGCTGCACATGCCGACGCTGGGTGGCAAGATGCATGTGGACGTGGAGAGCGGACAGTTCACCCAGCTCGATCCGGGCGTCGGCCGCCTGCTCGGGGTGCTCAACCTGCAGGCCCTGCCGCGGCGCATCACGCTGGATTTTCGCGACGTGTTTTCCCAAGGATTCGCCTTCGACCGCATTTCCGGTAGCATCCAGATGAATAACGGTTTGCTGCGTACCGACGACCTTGAGCTTTTCGGGCCGGCCGCGCGGGTCTTCATGAATGGGGAGGCCGACGCGGTGCGGGAAACCCAGAACCTGCGGGTCAAGGTCCAGCCGACCCTGTCCGAGTCGATTGCGGTGGGTTCGGCCATTGCGACCACCGGCGCGATCAACCCGGCCCTTGGCCTGGCCGCCTACCTGGTGCAAAAAGCCTTGCGCGACCCCGTGGAAAAGCTGTTCAGTTTCGAATATGCCGTGACCGGCGCCTGGTCCGACCCCAAGGTCGAGAAGCTGGCATCCCGGCCACCGCTTGCACCCCAATAGCCACGTCAGCGAGGACCTATCCATGACAAGCAATCCGGTCTGCCGCATCGCCGCCGTACAAATGGTTTCCGGCCCCGACGTGGACGCCAACCTGAAAGACGCTGACCGCCTGATCGGCGAAGCCGCCGCCGCGGGCGCCCGTCTGGTGGTGCTGCCCGAATACTTTCCGCTCATCAGCGGCGACGAAACCGCCAAGATCCGCATTCGCGAAGAAGAGGGCCACGGCCCGATCCAGCGTTTCCTGAAGGATGCCGCGCGTCGCCACAAGGTATGGCTGATCGGCGGCTCGTGCCCGATGGAGGCCGACAGCCCGGGCAAGGTCAAGAACTCGACCCTGGTCTTCGACGACGAAGGCCGCCGCGTGGCCCGCTACGACAAGATTCATCTTTTTGGCTTCCAGAAGGGCGACGAGTACTACGACGAATCCGCCACCATCGAAGCCGGCAACGAAGTGGTCAGCTTCGAGGCGCCCTGCGGGCAGGTCGGTTTGTCGATCTGCTACGACCTGCGCTTTCCCGAACTCTTCCGGGCCATGGGCGAGACCGACCTGATCGTTCTGCCCGCTGCCTTCACCTACACCACCGGCCGCGCCCACTGGGAAATCCTGCTGCGCGCGCGAGCCATCGAGAGCCAGTGTTACGTGCTTGCCAGCGCCCAGGGCGGCGTGCATCCCAATGGCCGGCGCACCTGGGGCGACAGCCTCATCATCGACCCGTGGGGCGACGTCCTCGCCCGTCTGCCCGAAGGCCCCGGCGTGGTCGTTGCCGACCTGGACCCGGCGCGCATCGCCGAAGTCCGCGCCAGCCTGCCGGCCCTCAAGCACCGCAAACTCAGCTAACCGAGCGAATACCCATTCCCCCAGAGACCATGAGCAAGAATCCTGCACCCAATCCCCTGAAGCTCGCCAGCAAGCTGCTCCTGAAGCCCTACGACCTGGATTTCGAGGATCTGGACAAGGTCTTCGGCAAGCTCTTCCGCCACAAGCTCGACTACGCCGACCTGTACTTCCAGTACCACCGCTCCGAGGCCTGGAGCCTCGAAGAAGGCATCGTCAAGTCGGGCAGCTTCAACATCGAGCAGGGCGTCGGCGTGC
>ERZ724504.698-NODE-698-length-19057-cov-12.650879_pt1 | contig 19057 bp, 14 predicted proteins | sample MGYA00376037_ERZ724504 | MGnify/ENA primary metagenome ERZ724504 (study PRJEB28724, sample SAMN07190888) | wastewater metagenome | isolation source: influent of sewage treatment plant in Hong Hong | place: USA: Christiansburg, Virginia | collected 2016-03-01 ... | reverse complement strand
GTATTTATTTCGCGATGATCACCGTGGCGATTGCCGAGGTTTTCTTCTTCGTGGAATTTAACCCGCTGTCAGACTTCACCGGTGGAGAAAACGGTTTGCCTGGCGTGCCAACGCCGACCGTGAACCTGGGTTTCACGACCATTGACTTCAGCAGCAACATATCCATGTACGCTTTTCTGGCGTTCTGGTATTTTGTTGGACTGGTGATTGCGCTGCGCCTTGTGCGTTCGCCCTTTGGGCTGGTGTTGCGCGCCATTCGGGAAAATCCGCTGCGGGCCCAGGCGCTGGGCCACAACATCCAGCGCTACAAGTTGGCCGTGTTCGTCGTGGCTGCGATGTACGCGGGCTTCGCCGGTGGTTTGCTTGGCTTGATGCAAGGTTTCATGCCGCCTGACGCCTTTATGTTCGCCACTTCGGGCGAGATCGTCATGCAGACGGCCATCGGCGGCGCGGGCACCTTGTTTGGCCCCTTGTTGGGTGCGGCCGTGTGGCTCTACCTGAGCGATTTCTTCCAGACCGTACTGAATCTGGGCGCAACCTGGCGACTGATTCTTGGCATTGTCTTTGTGCTGCTGGTGGTATTTTTGCGGCACGGTCTGGCCGGCGCTATTTCCGACATCTATCGATGGATGCGCCGAGGCAGTTTAGGGACACCGTCGCAATCGGTTGCTCCCGTCGCTGCACGCAAGCCGTTGGATGCCAGCCATGCAAAGATGGGACACAAAGCGACCAAGAGCAAGCAGGGCGTGTTGCTCTCGGCCAGCGGCCTCACCAAGCACTATGGTGGATTGGCTGCCAACAGCGACATCAATTTCAGCGTCGACCATGGCGAGATCCGCGGCATCATCGGTCCCAACGGCGCCGGAAAGAGCACGTTCTTCAAAATGCTCACCTGTGAGGTCGAGCCGACCGCCGGGAAAATCATCTTCGATGGGCGCGACATCACCAAAATGGGTGTCATCGATGCCTGCCAGATGGGTTTGACCAAGAGCTACCAGATCAACCAACTGTTCGAGAAGCTGACGGTGCGCCAGAACTTGGAGATCGCCGTCTTGGGCGTGGTTCGCGGAAAGTTCAGGCTGGACATGTTCAAGACTCTGCACAAGGTGCGAAATTTGGACCACCACGTAGAGGGCACGGCCGCTCTGGTCCACTTCTCCGACCGTCTGGATGCTCCCGTATCGGAGCTTGCCTATGGTGAAAAGCGCCGACTGGAGATCGGATTGGCGTTGGCGACTTCCCCCAGCCTGCTGCTGCTCGACGAGCCCCTGGCCGGTATGAGTACGCAGGAGCGTGTCGAAACTGTGGCACTCCTCAAGGCGATTGCTGAGGGGCGCACGCTCATCGTCATCGACCACGACATGGATTCGCTGTTTGAGCTGGCCGGCAAGGTCACCGTGTTGCAGGAGGGGCGTGTGCTGGTAGAGGGCACGCCTGAGGAAATCAAGAACAACCCCCTGGTTCAGGAAGCCTATCTGGGTGGTGTTCACGAGGAGATGGTATGAGCCTGCTCGAAGTCAACGGTCTCAACAGCTATTACGGCGACAGCCATATCCTGTTCGATGTTTCTCTGCGCGTGGAAAAGAACGAGGTCGTGGCGTTGCTGGGACGCAATGGCGCAGGCAAATCCACCACCTTCAAAAGCTTGATGGGCGTGGTCAAGCCTCGCACCGGAAGTGTCAAGATGGACGGCGTGGAGCTGGCCGGGAAAAAGGCGCATTCCATTGCCCAGTTGGGGATGCAGCTCGTTCATGAAGAGAGGCGCATTTTCGGCAGCCTCACGGTGGAGGAGAACATCGTTCTCGCCGGTTTGACAGCCCAGAACAAATGGCCGCTGGAGCGCATCTATGAGATGTTTCCGCGTCTCAAAGAGCGCTGCCTCAGCCGAGGAACGGACCTGTCAGGGGGTGAACAGCAAATGCTGGCAATTGCCCGGGCATTGGTGCGCGACCCCAAGATCATTCTGCTCGACGAACCGTTTGAAGGACTGGCACCGGTCATTGTGCAGGACCTCATGCGCATCTGCCGGGAGTTGGCGCAGGCCGGCCAGACCATTTTCCTGATCGAGCAGAACCTGGCGGCCACGCTGGCCTTGGCCCATCGCGTCTATATCTTGAATAACGGTCATATCGCCCACGAAAGCACGGCGAAGGAACTCAAGGCTCAGCCAGAAATTGTGCAGCGTTATCTGGGTGTGTAGACGGCCTCTTCGAGGACGGCGGCGCCAGAAAGGGCGCTGCCCTCCATCGGTTGTTTCTTCGCTGGTCTGCGTTCCCCTCTTTGGAGTCATGCATGCCCGAAGCGTATGTGGTGGGCCATATCACCGTCAAAAATGCCCCGATGTGGGAGCGGTACCGCAGCCAGGTACCCCAGACCCTGGCGCCATGGAAAGGCGAACTGGTCTTTCGTGGCAAGCAGGTGGCGGCGTTTGCAGGCGAGTGCCCGCATCCCGAGATCGTTGTGCTTCGTTTTCCAACGCAGGCCGCTGCAGATGGCTGGTTTGCGTCTCCCGCGTATCAGGCGCTCATCCCGACACGGACTCAGGCAGCAGAGGTGAGACTGATCACTTATGAGGCCTGATCTTTTCTCCCGCGATTGTGTTCAAGGAAAGTCTGATGGGGCTTCTTACTCGTAGCGTACGGTGTAGATGAGGTCTAGCCCTGTGCTGGCGCCGGTTTGCCCACGCAGGCGCAGGCGTTTTGATAGGTCGTAGAAGATGTAGAGCGTCCCCAGCGTGCCCGAGAGGCTGCGTTCATAGGTGACGTACAAATCTTTGGATACCCGTTTGCCGAAGGTCAGGGCGGCGCCGGTGGCGTCCTCGCCCGCCCCCGGGCCTTTGAAGCCGACTTCGTCCAGGCCCAGGCGGCTGGCGATCTTCTCGCCCACGCCGCCGCCTTTGCCGCCGAACAACGCCAGTGCGGCCTGCTGCAGTACGGCGGCTTCGGCCCCGCCAGAGGCTGCGCTGCGACCCAGCACCACCCACGAGAGTTTTTCGGCGTCGGGCAAATCGGGCTCGGAATAGAGCCGCACCCGGGGGTTGAGTGCATTGCCGCTGACCTGCACACCGGCGCGCACTTCGATATTGGGGCGCAGCGCGAGGATGTCGAGCGAAGGGTTATCGTACGGGCCGCTGAAGCGCACCAGGCCGCTTTCTACGTCGAGCATCTGACCCCAGGCGCGGTAGCGGCCGGCAACGGTGCGCACTTCGCCGACCACGCGTGGTGGCGCGTTGGGCATGGTGCTGCTGCGAATGTCGAGTTTGCCTTCCAGGCGCGTGGTGAGGCCCTGGCCCTGGAAAGCGAAGTCGTCGCCCAGATCCACGCTAACGGCCACGTCGGGCGGTAGCACGGTTTCTGCGCGCTGGGCGGCGCTTGCCGCTTGCTGGGCGTTCTTCTGCGCTGCCGCATCCCGTGCCTTGGAGCGCACCACCACATCAGCGCCCAGGCTGCGGGCGCTGGCGTCTGGTAACAGGATGCTGGCGCGGTCGATGTGCAAGTCGCCGCGCAGCTTGAACTGGCGCTCGCGCAGGGTGGCCTCCAGCGTGCCCGAGACGCTGGCTTGGCGGTCGGCGCGCACCAGTACTTGCAGGTGGTCGGCTCGGGCTTTGAAGTCCATGCGCAGATCTGGTGCGTCGCCGCTGCCCGGCCCCCACTGCACGCTGCCACTCCCCTGCAGGCTGCCGCCGTCCAACGGTGGGGGAGTGCGGTTGCCGCTGAAACCGGCGATGCGCGCGCTGCTGCCGCGCCCACCTTTGAGGTTGAACTCGGTGATGTTGACGCGGTTGCCGGCCAGCGTGGCGCGCAGCTGGCCATCTTGAAGGTCCACGCCATCGAGCAGCGAGCGCACGGTGAGCTTGTCGGCGCTGAGTTGCCCGCTCCACTGGGGGTTGCCGCGCGTGCCCGAGAGTGCTGCGTCGGCTTCCAGTGTGCCGCTGACGCGCCAGCCAGGCGGTGCCAGCACCGACCACACGCCTACCTGCGGCAGCTTGGCGCGTACGGTGCCGGCAAGCGCTGCATTGTCGGGCCACACCCAGCCGCCGTCTTGGCGCTGCAGGCGTGTGGAGGCTTCGGCGTGCACCTCGCCGGCCTGCGTGCTGTCCCAGGTGAAGGCGGTGCGCAGGGCGTCGCCCTCGGTCCCTACGGTGAGGGCAATGTTACGCAAGCCCGCGGCAATGGTGTCGGTGCGTTCGCGCAGCGCTGCTGCGACCTTGGCGCCATCGCCTTTGCTCTGCACACTTGTGGCGGGCGGGGCGTCTTCCACGGCGATGCGCAAGTCGCCGCTGCTGCGCTGCAGGCGCACATTGGCGCTGAGCTTGTCGCCTGCATCCACGGCCCACTGCCCGCCGAAGATGAGGTCGGTGTCCAAGCCGAATCTTTTTAGCAGCGGTGGGTCCTGCGCGCCGACCAGGTCGGCCCAGGCGAGCGGAATGCCGGTGATGGCGCCATGCGTCTGCAAGGCGATGGCGCTCCCTGCGGAACGGGTGAACGCGAGCGGCTCCCAGCGCAGCGCGACCTTGCCGGGCACGGGTGCGGTGAGCGCGGCGCCGCCCGCGCCGACCTTGGCACTCAGCGCTCCCCCACTGCCGTGGTGCGCCTCGATGGCAAAAGGTGCGCTTGCCTGCAAGGCCCAGCGGCCTTTGTGCAGGCCGTCTTGCAACGTCATGCTAAGGCTTTGCACCTGCGCATTTGCGGCAACAGCACCCTTGTCGGTGGCCTCCAGCAGGCGGGCGACGAGGCTGCTTTGCACGGTGGCGCTTTGCTTGTCGCGGCGCAGCTCGCCTTGCAGTGAAATTTCGGCGCGGGCAGCGCTGCCCGTCGCACGCAGCCGCACGCCGAGCAGTTCGATCTGGGTGGGCGCGGCGCCTTTCGCGGTTGGCAGATCGAGCTGCAGTTTCGGCGCGTCGAACGTGGCCTGCAATTGCGAGGCATTGGTGCTCTTGCTGGCGGAACCGGTCGTCGCCTTGGGCAAGGTGGTAAAGCCTTCCCAGCCGCCCTGCCATTGGGCATTGAGTGAGGCGCTGCCGCGCGCAGCAAGGCCTGGCGCGAGCTGGGTGAGGCCGGGCAGGGTTCGCAACCACGCCAGCGTCTGCTGCGCAGAGGCCGATTGCACTTGCAGCGTACCGGCGCCCAGACGCGCATCAAGCTTGCCGTCTGCTTGCGCGCTGGTGCCGGGCAGCTTGGCTTGCACCTTGCCGCTGATGGCGAGTGTTGGGCGGGTGGCGACCTGCACGTCGGTCGCCTTGACCTGTGCCTGCAACGCCTCGATATCGGCTTGCGGCAGACGGAGCACGCCCTCTTTCCAGGTGCCGCGCGCCGCCACGCGGTCGATGCGAAGGGTTGCATGCATAGGCTTGCGTGCTCCGCGCGCGCCGCTGGCGGCCAATTGCAGTTCGAACTGGAGGTCTTGCGCACTTCCTTCCACCGTGGCGCGGCCGCTCAACGGTGCCGCGGCAAGCGCCGTGTGCAGATGCGCCGGGTCGACGCGGTTGACCTGGGCCTTGACTGCGATGGATTGCGAGGAGGGCGCGAAACTGCCTTGCAAGGCCAGCGTGCCCTTGCCGATGTCGACGCGGGCGTCCTCGGTGCTCCATTGCGTTCCGTCAAAGTGCGCGTGCGCTGCAATGGAGTCCACCGGCAAGCCCTTTTTGTCCCAGGGGGCCGGGCGGGCATTGGTGAGGGCCGCTTCCACGTCCCAGCCTTCGGGTGTTGGCCCGGCTGCGACGTGCCCGCTGAGCAAGGTGATGGGGGCTTGGGGCGAAAGGGCTGCCAGGTCAACGCCTTGCAGATCGGCTTGCGCTGTGAGCAGCGGTTGGGCCGCCCAGGGCGCGATGCTGGCGCGGGCGTCGGCTTGCATGGGAGGCGAGTCTTTTGGCGCCGATACCTCTTGCGGTGCTGCGCGCAGCTTGGCCGTCAGTTCGATGCGGGCCTCTTGGCCGGCCAGGGTACCTTTGGCCTGGGCTTCAAGCTGGGCGCCGAGCGTGCGTTCAGCCTCTGCGTCGCCGTGCGCAAGCTGGGCCTGCAACTGCGCTTGCAGCGTGGCGTCCAGCGCCATGGGGGCATTGCCATCCAAGCGCACATCGGCGCTGAGGTGGCCCTGCGGCAGATCCATGCCCGCAACTTCGAGGTGGTGCGCGGCGCCGTCGTAGCGGTAGCGGCCGGAGAGGGCTTTGGCTTCCAAGGGCTTGTCGGCCGCCCAAACCAGTTCGCGTACTGCAAAGGGGATGTCGATGTGCAGCGGCAAGTTCAGTTGCTGCAAAGGCGTCGGTGGCGGTGTCTCAGCATCGGACTGAGCCAAAGGCGTGACGACCACGCGGGCCGCTTCGAGCTTGCCCAGCCGCAAGGTTTTTTGCAGCAACGGCGTGAGGCTCCAGCCAATGTCGATGTCATGCGCATCCACGCTGAGCGTGCCGCTTTGCCAACGCAGGCGGTCGATGTGACCGCCGCGCCGGAGCGAGCCGCGCACGCCTTCGGCCTGCAACTGCTGGCCTGCGGGCAAACTTTGCGACGTGCGTTGCAGCACGTAGGCGAGGGAATCATCACGCCCCAGCAATTGCCAGGCCAGCAGTGCAGCCAGCATCAGCAGGGTGAGCAAAGCAGCAAACGCCAGTACGAAGCGACGCAGCCAGCGCTTGCGCTGGGGCACGGGCTCGCGATGCGTGCCCGATGCCGCCGCATAAACGTTGGGGCCGGCGCGGTGCGTCGCCCCGGCGGCAAATACCTCCGGGCCCTTGTCTGGGGGTGTTTGGGGGCGGCTTGCCATCGTCAGAACGTGAAGCCCAGCCGCAGATGCAAGCGCAGTTGTTTGACCTGTACGCCGTAGGCCAGGTCGGCCTGCAAAGGCCCGACCGGGCTGCGCCAGCGCAGGCCTGCACCCACGCCCACGCGTGCATGCAGGTCGGCCACGCGGTCGCCGACGGCGCCCACGTCCACGAACAGGGCGCTTTCGAAGTCGCTCACCGTGCCGCCCACAATGATGGGCCGCTGCCATTCAGCGCTGGCGACGGCAAGGTAGCGCCCACCAAAGAGCTGGTCGTTTTCGGTGCGCGCGCCAATGGAGCGCAGGCTGTAGCCGCGCACCGTGGTGTCCCCGCCCGTGAGGAAAAGCTGTGTCACGGGAATCTGCGCGCCGGCGCGGGCGAGCACGGCGCCAGCTTCGGTGCGCAGCGCAATGCGTGCGCGTCGGCTGCTGCCGTCAGGCGCCGTGACTTTGCCCAGCGGCTGGAAATACAGCCAGCGGGCAAAAGTGCGCACAAAGGGGTCACGCTCGGGGCGCAGCGTGGTGCCCACGCCCAATTCGGTGGCTATGCCCCAGCCCCTGGTCGGCGCGGTGTCGTTGTCGAAATAGCGGCCTGTCCAGCCAGTGTTCACGCTTATCGCAGTGCTCTCGGGCGGCGCCATGGGGCCTTGGCTGACAGCGCTGTCGTACTGCAAGGCATAGTTGCGGTCGATGTGGTCGGTGCTCTGGCTGCGGCCGAAGCGAAACCGCGTGCCATTGACTTCGTAGTCCCCGGTGGTTTCGCGCTGCAGTTGTGCGCCGGCTACCCAGCGCCAGCCGTTGGCATCGGGCAGCGCCGTCCACTCGGTGCCGATGCGTTTGGCCTTGTTGTCGAATGAGAGCTTGGAGAGCGCCCGCCAGCCCAGCCATGGAAGGCGGTTGTGGGTATGGTCCAGCGACAGGCGCAGGCCACTGTCGGTGGAAACGCCGATGCCGAAAACGGCCTTTTGCAATGGCGCTTCGCGCACCTGCGCGGTGACCGGGGCGGCGCCCGGTTGCTCGGCATCCGGGTCCAGCGTGAGGAACACGGCGTCGAAGTAGCCGCTGCTGGCCAGGCGCTGCTGGGCGTCGAGCAACTTGGTTTCGTCGTATTCGGCGCCAGTGGGCAAGCGCGCAATGTTCTTGATGCCCTCGGCATCGTAGCGCTCCATGCCTTGCAGGCGCAGCGGCCCGAAGCGGTAGGCTGGGCCCGAATCGAAAGTGGCCGACAGCGCGGCCTGGTGCGTATCCGCGTCGATGTCCGCGCGGCTGTTGGCGAGGCTGGCGGTCGGGTAGCGGCGCTTTTGCAGCGCGCGCAGTGCATTTTTCTTGGCGCCGTCCCACGCTTCCTGGGCAAACGATTCACCAGGGTTGAGCGACCATGCGGCACGTGCGCGTGCCTCGGGGCGGCTGGTGGTTGGGCCTTTCTCGATGTCGCCTTGGAACTTCAGGTCCAGTGCCTTGATGGTGGTGCGCTCGCCCGGATCGACGGTGACCACGATGGCGCGGGGCGTGCGGCGGTCGTCGGGCGTGTTGGCCAGATCAATCTGGATGTCGGGGGTGAAGTAGCCGAGCGTGGCGAGCAGTTCGCGCGCATTGGCATCGGCTGCGCCCAGCAGGCGCGAGAGCTCGCGTTCCTGCAGATCGGGAAAAGCACGAAAGCGTTGCAGTTCGAGGTGCTTTTCCAGGTAGTCGCGCACCTCCTTGGGCGCGCGCACCTGCAGCGTGAACGCCACGGCATCAGAGGCCGCAGTTTCGCTGCTGCGCTCGCTGGTCTTGGGGGTTAGGGCACTGCAGCCGGTCAGCGCACCTGAAATGACAAAAAGAAGGGGCAGGGCCAGTTGCCCGGCGCGCAGCGCGCAAAAATGGGGCATGCGCCTATTTTGACAGCAGCCGCATTGTCTCCTCCAGGCCTTTGAGTGACAAAGGGTACATGCGGTTGCTGGTGAGCTGCTGGATGATGCTGATGCTCTGGCGGTACTGCCACACGCCTTGGGGCTCGGGGTTGATCCAGGCGAACTTGGGAAAAGCGTGCGTCAGGCGCTGCAGCCACTCGGCGCCGGCTTCCTCGTTGTTGTATTCCACGCTGCCGCCGGGCTGCAAAATCTCATAGGGGCTCATGGTGGCGTCGCCTACGAAAATCAGCTTGTAGTCCTTGTTGTACTTGCGAATGATGTCCAAGGTGGGGAATTTCTCGGCAAAGCGGCGCCGGTTGTTCTTCCACATGAAGTCGTAGACGCAGTTGTGGAAGTAATAAAACTCCAGGTGCTTGAATTCGCTCTTGACGGCGGAAAACAGCTCTTCCACGCGCTGCACGTGTTCGTCCATGGTGCCGCCCACGTCCATCAGCAGCAGCACCTTCACGTTGTTGTGCCGCTCGGGCACCATCTTGATGTCGAGGTAACCCGCATTGGCCGCCGTGCTGCGGATGGTGTCGGGCAAGTCGAGTTCCATCTCGTGCCCTTCGCGGGCGAACTTGCGCAGGCGGCGCAGCGCCACCTTGATGTTGCGCGTGCCCAGCTCCTGCTGGTCGTCGTAGTCGCGGTAGGCGCGTTGTTCCCACACCTTGACGGCGCTTTTGTTTTTGCCGGCGCCGCCAATGCGAATGCCCTGCGGGTTGTAGCCGCCGTGGCCGAAAGGGCTGGTGCCGCCGGTGCCGATCCACTTGCTGCCGCCTTCGTGGCGCTCCTTTTGCTCTTCAAGGCGTTTTTTGAGCGTCTCCATGAGCTCGTCCCAACCCATCTTTTCGATGGCGGCCTTTTGTTCGGGCGTGAGTTCGTTTTCCAGGATTTTGCGCAGCCAGTCGGCCGGCACTTCCTTGGTGAAATCGGCCACCAGCTCCACGCCCTTGAAGTAGGCGGCAAAAGCGCGGTCGAACTTGTCGTAGTGCTTTTCGTCCTTCACCAGCGTCAGGCGCGAGAGGAAGTAGAAGTCGTCCAGGCTCCAGGCCCCCTCCGACTTCGGCCCCACCACGCCGGCTTCCAGTGCTTCGAGCAGGCTCAGGTATTCCTTGACCGAGACCGGCAGCTTGGCGGAGCGCAGCGTGTAGAAGAAGTCAATCAGCATAATTCAACATGTTTTTGGCTTCTAGCGCTTATGCAGTAAGCGTACGCACCTCTAAAAGGTATAGCAATTGAGCGCGCACCTCGGGCCACTCACCGGCGCGCAAGCTGTACATCACGGTGTCGCGGATGGTGCCGTCGCGGCGCAGTGCGTTGCCGCGGATGACGCCGTCCTTCCTCGCGCCCAGGCGCTCGATGGCGCGCTGCGAGGCGAAGTTGAAGTTGTCGGTGCGCCAGCCCACCACGTGGCAGCCCAGGCCGTCAAACGCGTGGCCCATCATCAGCAGTTTGCAGGTGGTGTTGACGTGGCTGCGCTGCACGCTCTTGCGGTACCAGGTGTAGCCAATTTCGACGCGTTTCACTGCGGGGAGGATGTCGTGGTAGCTGGTGCTGCCCAGCACTTGGCCGGTAGCGTCGTCGAGCACGGCAAAGGCAAAGCGGTTGCCATCGCCGCGCATCTGCAGTGCGGTTTCTATGTAGGCGCGCGTGTCCTGTGGCTCGGGCACCGAGGTGACGCGCAGTTTCCACAATTCACCGTCGGCAGCGGCGGCGCGCAGACCGTCTTCGTGCTCCAAGGCAAGGGGCTCAAGGCGCACGCCATTTTGGCGCATCGTGATGGCTTGAACGAAGGTCATTTCAGTTTTTTTCATTGCGCTTTTGCGTCACCTTTGACGTATGCAACTGGCGCTCCCCACGCCAGCGCTCCCGCGCAAGGGCCGCCCCGCAGCGCTGGGAGCGTCCCCCTTCCCGAATTGCGCAGCAATTCGAGAGAAGGGGGAAGGAGCGAAGCGACACAGGGGGATGTCATCTCATCTGTTCCTCTGGTTCATGAACACCAGCTTTTCAAACAGGCTCACGTCCTGCTCGTTTTTCAGTAGCGCGCCCACCAGAGGCGGCACCGCCACCTTGTTGTCCGAGCTTTGCAGGGCGGACAGCGGGATATCTTCTGCTACCAGGAGCTTGAGCCAGTCCAGCAGTTCGCTGGTCGAGGGCTTTTTCTTCAGTCCCGGCAGGTTGCGCACGTCGTAAAACGTCTTCATCGCTGCCGAGAGCAGCTCGCTCTTGAGGGTGGGGAAGTGCACGGCCACGATCTGGCGCATGGTGTCGGCTTCGGGGAACTTGATGTAGTGGAAGAAGCAGCGGCGCAGGAAGGCGTCGGGCAGTTCCTTTTCGTTGTTTGAGGTGATGAAGACGAGCGGGCGGTGCTTGGCCTTGACGAGCTCGCGCGTCTCGTAGCAATAGAACTCCATGCGGTCGATCTCGCGCAGCAGGTCGTTCGGGAATTCGATGTCGGCCTTGTCGATCTCGTCGATCAGCAGCGCCACGGGCTCGTCGGCCGTGAACGCCTGCCACAGCACGCCCTGGACGATGTAGTTGCGAATGTCCTTTACCTTGTCGCCGTTCTCGGCGCCGCCGAGCTGGCTGTCGCGCAGGCGGCTTACGGCGTCGTACTCATACAAACCTTGCTGTGCCTTGGTGGTGGACTTGATGTGCCACTGCAGGAGCGGCATGGAAAGCGCCTGCGCCACTTCTTCAGCCAGCATGGTTTTGCCGGTGCCCGGTTCGCCCTTGACGAGCAGCGGGCGCTGCAGCGTGGCGGCCGCATTCACGGCAAGCATCAGATCCTGGGTGGCGACGTAGTTTTCGGAACCTTGAAATTTCATGGGCATGTGCGAATGAGTTGACGATCGGGCTTGACAGCGCTGGCTATAATCGCCCGTTAAATTGGGCCCTGGGGGCGGAACTTCATACGATTGTGCGCGCAAAATGAACAAGACGTTGACGACGATATTCGCCCTGGCTGTCGCTTTCGGGACGGTTTCGGTGCAGGCCCAGGAGATCAAGGGCGATGCCAAAGCGGGCGAGGGGAAAATTCCTATGTGCGTCGGTTGCCATGGCATCGTAGGCTACCAGTCGAGCTTTCCTGAGGTCTACAAGGTTCCCAAGATTGCCGGTCAGGGCGAGGCCTATATTGCTTCGGCGCTGCATGGTTATGCCAAAGGCGATCGGCACTTTCCCACCATGCACGCGGTAGCGCAGTCGCTGTCCGATCAGGATATCGCCGACATTTCGGCCTATTACGCCCAGCTGGGCCGCGACGGCACTGCTGCCGCGCCGGCCAAGCCCTCGCGTGAGCCTTCCACCGAGGTCGCATCGCTCCTGCAGAAAGGCGCCTGCGTTTCCTGCCACGGCGACAATTTCGCCAAGCCCATTGATCCCTCGTACCCCTTGCTGGCCGGTCAGCACCCTGATTACCTGTTTGTGGCCCTCAAGGCCTACAAGACAGACAAAGGCCGCTACGTGGGCCGCTCGAACGCGATCATGGGCGGCGTGGCCAAGCAGTTCACCCACGCCGAACTCAAGGCACTGGCGAGCTACATCGGTTCGCTCGACGGCGAACTGAAAACGGTGCCCGAGTCGCGCTTTCGCTGAGCGGCGGCCCTCCACCCAATAAAAAACCTGCCTGTAGGCGGGTTTTTTATTGGTCAAATTTGCCTCTAGCACTTATCCATAAAGCGTTGTGCGCTATCAAAAACAGAGTTTCAGTCCTTCGTCGCCTTGCGCTGAACGCGCGCCACATAGGCTTCGCCGTCGGGCGGGCGGCCCGAGCGCTGGCTCTCCCACAGCATTTCCCCCAGGCATTCCATTGCCACATGGTGGGCGTCGTGCAGAGAATCGAGGCGGCGCGCCAGCAGCTCCACCGCCTGGCGGATGCCGCGCGGCTGGTCAATGCTGCATTGCTCGCTCACCGACAGGTGCATGGACAGGTGCAAGAACGGGTTGTTGTGCTCCGGCGTCTCGTCGTAATTGCGCGCCACAGCAGCGTCGGCGTCCTGCAGATCGGCGTGGTATTCGGGGTGCTCCGCAATCCACAGGCTGGCCAGGGTTTCGATGGCTTCCATGGGCGCCTGCGCAGCGGTTTTGGCATGCACTGCGCACAGAAAGCGGCGCACGTCGGCTTGGGTCGGGTTGAACATGCCTGCATTGTCCCGCAGGCAGCATGGCTGCGCAGCCGCACTGGTTAGAGTGGCGCATTGACTCTGCTGGAACGCCTGACCATGACCGAAGCCTTCATCTGCGACGCCATCCGCACCCCTTTCGGCCGCTATGCCGGTGCGCTCTCGGCGGTGCGTGCCGACGATCTGGGTGCCATTCCCCTGCGCGCGCTGATGCAGCGCAATCCGGGCGTGGACTGGGCGCAGCTTTCCGATGTGCTTTTTGGCTGCGCCAACCAGGCCGGCGAAGACAATCGCAACGTCGCCCGCATGGCGGCGCTGCTCTCCGGACTGCCGGTGGACGTGCCCGGCGCCACCATCAACCGCCTTTGCGGCTCGGGGCTCGATGCGGTGGGCACGGCGGCACGCGCCATCAAGGCGGGTGAAGCGGGGCTGGTGATTGCCGGCGGCGTGGAGAGCATGAGCCGTGCGCCTTTCGTCATGCCCAAGATGGATGCCGCGTTTGGCCGCAGCAACGCCGTCTACGACACCACCATTGGCTGGCGATTCGTCAACCCGTTGATGAAGGCGCAGTACGGCGTGGACTCGATGCCCGAGACGGCTGAGAACGTGGCAGAGGAGCATGGCATCTCGCGCGAAGCCCAGGACCGCATGGCGTTGGCCAGCCAGCAGCACGCCCTGGCGGCGCAGCAGGCGGGCCACTTGGCGCGCGAGATCGTGGCTGTGACCCTGGCCACGAGAAAGGGCGACGCCGTGGTGGTGGCCGACGACGAGCATCCGCGCGCCACCAGCCTGGAGGCGTTGACACGGCTCAAGCCCATCGTGCGACCGAGCGGAACGGTGACCGCCGGCAATGCCAGCGGTGTGAACGACGGCGCCTGTGCGTTGTTGCTGGCCAGCGAGCGTGAGGCGGCGCGGCACGGCCTGACGCCACGGGCGCGGGTGGTGGGTATGGCCGTGGCGGGTGTGGCGCCGCGCGTCATGGGCATCGGGCCGGCGCCGGCCACGCAGAAGTTGCTGGCGCAGACGGGCGTGTCGCTTGCCCAGATCGACGTGATCGAACTCAACGAGGCTTTTGCCGCGCAGGGCCTGGCGGTGCTGCGCCTGCTGGGCCTCGCGGACGACGACGCGCGCGTCAATGCCTGGGGCGGCGCGATTGCGCTGGGCCACCCACTGGGTGCCAGCGGCGCGCGCCTGGCCACCACGGCCGTCAACCGCCTGCACGCCACCGGCGGGCGCTATGCGCTGTGCACCATGTGCATTGGCGTGGGGCAGGGGATTGCGTTGCTGCTGGAGCGCGTGTAGCGCAGGCCATCTGTGCCAGGCCCCGAGACGGCGCTGCACCGCGCACGCCGATCCGCCCTCCACAGTCCCGTGGAGAAAAACGACTCGGGGAAGCTCCGAGGGCTGCTGCATGCTGTCGTGCTGCCGAATTCTTGGCATGGGCGATTTCAAGAAATTCGGTTCCAGCATCGACCCGAAGATGGCGCAGCTGTTTGCTGCATCGCACCAATATCAGGGTTAATCCGTATTCCGCATGAATCCTGTTCACGACGGGGCATGCGCGAAGATCATTGGGAAGCTGCGATCTGTTCAGGTAACATGAATATCCCGTTCCGGGAGAGCCAAGTCAGATTCAAATTCCAAATAACCCGGCAGCGGCAATCCGTATTTTCAAGTGGAGTTTCCATGGAATCTCGTTATGTCGTTTCCTCGGATGGAGCCAATCCCTATTCTCCGGCCAACCACAGCGGTACCACAAACCAGCGGGTGATCAGTCGCGAAACGGTGGGCGCCAAATACCTCGAAGTGCTCATTGGCACCATTGAAAAAGGCCATGGTGCGCTCAGGCATCTGCATCCGAATCTGGAGCAGGCCTCGTATCTGCTTCAAGGGGAGGGCCTCGGTGAACTCAATGGCGGGGAGCAGATCACCAGGCCTGGCCACTGGATGTTCACTCCAGAGGGCACACCGCACCGTTTTACCGTGACGAGCGACACCCCGGTGAAGGTGCTGGTGGTGTACGCCCCGCCCTATGCGGAGAACCCCATGGCCGCAGTCCATTGCGAAGATGCCCCCGCCACGACTGGCAAGCGGATGTCCGCAAGCGGCGAAGTGGCTGCGGTGGCGTCAGCCGCATTTGTGCCTGAGCACCACAGCGGCGTGCGGTTTGCCTGGGCGCTGGATGTGCCGCGAGGCTCTGCCCGGCATATGGCGATATACGAAGCCCGGTTTGAACCCGGCGGCAAGAAAACCAGCCATGCCCTGAGTGGCATGGAGCAGGTGATATTCGTCCAGAAGGGTGCCTTGACCGGGTATATTAATGGCCATTATTTCGAGGCCACTGAAGGGAATTGGATATTCTTCCCCGATGGTGCAACCCATGAGTATTCGGCCAAGCCGGACCAGGAGGCTGCGGCCTTTGTGATTCACGCATTTTCCCCAAACCAAAAGGCATAAAAAATGAGCACCCCGTTTTCGACCATGCGCGCAGCGCGCAGAACCTTCGTATTGGCAGCCCTCTCGGCCGCAGCCATGGGCTTTGGCGGTGTTCAGGCGGCAGATTACCCCTCCAAGCCGATCAGGCTTGTCGTGCCCTTCACGGCCGGCAGCGGCACCGACCTCATCGCCCGGGTGATCTCGGCGGGTTTGCAAGACAGTCTCAAAACCAGCGTGGTGGTGGAGAACTTGCCCGGCGCATCGGGCCAGATCGCGGCGTCTGCCGCAGCAAAGGCCAAGCCCGATGGCTACACCCTTTTCTTTACCACCAACACCACACAGGCGGCCAACGTCTCGCTGTTCAAATCGCTCCCTTACGACCCCATCAAGGACTTTGCCCCCATCACGCTGATCAGCGAGACGCCGTTCCTGCTCTTGGTGCGCAAAGACATGCCGGTCAAGGATGTCAAGGAACTGGTGGCCTGGCTCAAGGCCAATCCGTCGCAGGCGTCCTATGGCTACGGGAACAGCACGGGCCAGGTATCTGGCGCGGCCTTGATGAAGGCGGTGGGGGTGAATGCCATTGCGGTGCCCTACAAGGGCACGCCGGCAGCCGCGTCCGACGTGATCGGCGGGCGCCTGGCGTTCATGTTCATCGACACCGCTGCCGCACAAGCCTTCATTGGCCCTGGCGGGCCAATGCGCCCGCTGGCCATCACCTCGGCCGCGCGCAGTTCGCTGGCCCCCGATGTTCCCACTTTGCATGAAGCGACTGGCGTCGAGGGGCTGGACCTGGTGTCCTGGTTGGCGGTGTACGCGCCTGCAGGCACGCCGACCGAAATCATTGGCAGGCTCAAGACGGCGATCCACCAGACGACGACATCGCCAGAGTTTGCGGAGCGGATCAAGAATTTGTCGAGCGATCTCAAGAACTCCTCGCCTGAGGAACTTGGGGCCTACAACAGGGCGTCGATCGAGAGCTGGCGAAACAAAATCAAGGCCGCTGGGATTGAGCCGCAGTAAGTGTCTTGTTGCTGCAACTCGAAGAAGGATTCCCATGCACCCCACGCCGCTCCCTGACGGACAGCAGGTTTTCGTTGATTCATTTGGCGAAAATCCGCTGGAGGCTATCGGGCACAACATGCGCATCGCGCAGGTGCGCGCGCCCGACCCCGCAGCGCTCAAGCCCCACGAAATCGTCCTGCGCATCCAAAGTGCCTCCGTGAACCGGGTGGATCTGCTGATGACCAGCGGGCAGTACCAGAAGATGCCCAGCCCGCCGTACACGCCGGGCCTGGAATACAGCGGCCAGGTAGTCGCCACGGGCAGCGCGGTTTCGCGCGTTTCCGTGGGCGATGCGGTGCTGGTGGACGGCATGCAGGCAGGTGCCCGCTCGGGGGGCAACTACCAGACACAGGGCGGCTACGCCCCGTACGCCGTGCTTCCGGAAACGGCCCTGCATCGCATTCCCGAAGGTCTGTCGTTTGACGAGGCCTGCTGTCTGCTCGGCAACTTCGAAACCGCTTACTACTCTCTGGTGCAGCGGGCCCATCTGCAAGCCGGTGAGACGGTGCTGATCCATGGCGCGTCGGGCTCCATTGGCTTGGCCGCCGTGCAGGTGGCGAAACTTCTGGGCGCCACGGTGATTGCCACCGGGCGCTCGGATGAAAAACTTGCCATCGTCAAGGCCCAGGGGGCTGACCATGTGCTCAACACCACGCCGCCAGCAGGTGAAACGGGCGTGCGGCGCTTTCGCGACGAGGTGAAGACGCTGACCGATGGCAAGGGTGTACACGTTGTGTATGACGGCGTGGGCGGTGAGACCTCCCTCGAAAGCATGCGCTGCGTGCGTTTTGGTGCGCGCTTCCTCATTGTCGCGTGGACTTCCACCCCCGATGTGGCCAACGGCCGTGGTGAGCGCGGTGCGCCGCGCGCCAACCAACTGCCGACCAATCTCATGATGATGAAGGGCCTGAACGTGCTGGGCTGCCCGACGGTCATCTCTACCGAAAACAACCCCGCCCTGCGCCCGCCACGCCTCGAACAGTTGATGCAGTGGGCTGCCACAGGCCGCATTCGTCCCCGAATTGCAAACAGCTATCCCTTGGCGAATTTCCGTGAGGCCATGCTCGCCACCTGGCATTCGCAGGAGCCGGGCACCTGCGTACTGCACCCTTGGGACGAGGGGAACGCTAAGCCTTGAGCGGCAGCGTCAAACCGCGCGGGCACCCGCCCGGTTTCTTTGGTTCAGTAAATGCTATCGAAAAAGTAGCTATATAGGCTTATATGTAAAGCGCTAGCGCCGATTTTCTCTAGTATTTTTCGGTTCGTATGCGTCTTCCGGGCCAGGGGCTTGTTCCTCCTCCCCGTAGCCTGGGTAGCCCATGCCTGCCGCGCTGCGCAGGGTGCGCTCTTCCCGTTCCTTGGCCAACTGTTCAGCCAGCTGGCTGCGGCCTTCGCGGGCCACGGCGATCATGCGGGCCTGGTCCTTGTGGTGCGGGTACATGCGGTCGGCCAGCGCAATGTTGTGCTGGCGAAAGCGCGCCAGCAATGCGTCGGTCTCGTTCTCTTCCAGGCCCATGTGTTCCAGCACGCTGCGCGCGCTCAGCAGGCTGGATTCGAACAGTTCGCGCTGCACCTGGGTGACGCCCAGGTCGCGCAAATCGTTCCAGTGCGTGAGGTCCCGGGCGCGTGCCACGACTTTCAGGTGCGGGAAGTGCTCGCGCGCCAGCGCCGCGATCTTGAGTGACGGCCCGGGCGCGTCCACCGCCAGCACCAGCACCCGCGCCTGCGCCGCGCCGGCCATGCGCAGCAGGTCGAGCCGCGTGGCGTCGCCATAGAACACGCGGTAGCCAAAGGTGCGCGCGACTTCGAGGATGTCCACGCTGTGGTCCAGCACCGTGGCCGGAATGCCCTGGGCCAGCAGCACGCGCGCCACGATCTGCCCGTAGCGGCCAAACCCGGCAATCAGCACGGGCGCCGTCTGGGGCTCGGAGATTTCCCCCTCGGGCGGCGTGCGCAGCGTGGTGGCGTAGCGCGGCAGCACGAAGCGGTCGAGCAAGAGCAGCAAGAGCGGCGTGCACAGCATCGACAGCGCCACCGCGCCAATCAGCAGCGAGGCCATCTCCCCCGGCAAGGCGCCGGCACCGGCGGCGGCCTGGAAGACCACGAAGGCAAACTCGCCGCCTTGCGCCAGCAGCAGCGTGAACACCGGACGCTCCTGGTACGGAATCTTCACGGCCCGCGCCAGCGCGTAAATCACCACGCTCTTGATCGCCACGAAGCCGATGAGCAGCAAGGCCACCATGAGCGGCGCGCGCAGCATGGCGCCAAAGTCGATGCTCATGCCCACGGCAATGAAGAACAGGCCCAGCAGCAGGCCCTTGAAGGGCTCGATGTCGGTTTCCAGCTCGCGCCGGAACTCGCTCTCGGCCAGCAGCACCCCCGCCAGAAACGCGCCCAGCGCCATCGACAGACCGACGAGCACCATCAAGTAAGCAATACCCACGACCAGCAGCAGCGCGGCGGCGGTAAAAATCTCTGGTGTGCGGCTGCGCGCAATCCAGCGCAAGAGCGGGCGCAGCAGCAATCGCCCGCCCAGCACGATGGCCGCAATCACGCCGACGATCTTGAACACCTCCAGTGCGACGCTGGCCGGCGTGTGATGGCCCTGCACGCTTGCGGTGCCCAGCAGGGCCACCAGCGCCAGCATGGGGATGGCGGCGATGTCCTGGAACAGCAGGATGGAAAAGGCCGATTCGCCGCCGCTGGTGCGCAGCTGGTTGCGCTCACCCAGCGACTGCAGCGCAATGGCGGTGGACGACAGCGCCAGCCCCAGGCTGCCCA
>ERZ724504.696-NODE-696-length-19074-cov-9.672380_pt1 | contig 19074 bp, 12 predicted proteins | sample MGYA00376037_ERZ724504 | MGnify/ENA primary metagenome ERZ724504 (study PRJEB28724, sample SAMN07190888) | wastewater metagenome | isolation source: influent of sewage treatment plant in Hong Hong | place: USA: Christiansburg, Virginia | collected 2016-03-01 ... | reverse complement strand
CGTCGTTGTAGAGGATTTTGTAGGTGATGTTCACCCCGGCGGCAATGCTCTGGCGAATGGCCAGCAGACCGCTGTGGAAGTAAGTGCCGTCGCCCAGGTTGGCGAACACATGCGCTTCCTTGGTAAACGGCGCCTGGCCCACCCAGGTCACGCCCTCGCCGCCCATCTGCGTGAAGGTGCTGGTACTGCGATCCATCCACACCGTCATGTAGTGGCAACCAATGCCCGCCACGGCGCGGCTGCCTTCGGGCACACGGGTACTGGTGTTGTGCGGGCAGCCGCTGCAAAACCAAGGCGCCCGCTCGCCGGTGTCGGTGCTGACCGTGAGGGGTGCGCGCTCTTTGGCATCCAGGATGGCGATGCGGCCTTCCATGCGCGCCGCGATGTCGGCGGGCACACCGAGCTTTTTCAGGCGCTTGGCGATGGCGCGGGCGATGATGGCGGGCGTCAGATCGGCCTTGGCGCGCAACAGCCAGTTCTGGCTGGGGTTGGGCATGCTCCATTCACCGCCGGTGGCATCGCCCTCGGGCTCGTCAAATTTGCCCAGCACGTTGGGGCGCACATCGGCGCGCCAGTTGTACAGCTCCTCTTTGATCTGGTATTCGATGACCTGGCGCTTTTCTTCCACCACCAGGATTTCTTGCAGGCCCTGGGCAAAGTCGCGGGTGATGGTGGCCTCCAGCGGCCAGACCACGTTGACCTTGTGCAGGCGAATGCCCAGCTGGCGGCAGGTAGCGTCGTCCAGGCCCAGATCGACCAGCGCCTGGCGCGTGTCGTTGTAGGCCTTGCCGCTGGCAATGATGCCGAAGCGGTCGTGGGGGCCTTCGATCACGTTGTAGTTGAGCCGGTTGGCGCGCACATAGGCCAGGGCGGCGTACCACTTGTAGTCCATCAGCCGCGCTTCCTGCTCCAGCGGCGCGTCGGGCCAGCGGATGTGCAGGCCGCCAGGGGGCATCACAAAATCTTCGGGCAGAACGATCTTCACGCGGTCAGGGTCCAGGCTGATGCTGCTGGAAGACTCCACCACCTCCTGGATGGTTTTCATGCCCGACCACACGCCCGAGAAGCGGCTCATGGCAAAGGCGTGCAGGCCCATGTCCAGAATCTCTTGCACGCTGCTGGGAAAAAACACCGGCGTGCCGCAGGCCTTGAAGATGTGGTCGCTCTGGTGCGCGGCGGTGCTGCTTTTGCTGATGTGGTCATCACCGGCAATGGCAATCACGCCGCCGTGCTGGGCGGTGCCCGCCATGTTGGCGTGCTTGAACACGTCCGAGCAGCGGTCTACCCCCGGGCCTTTGCCGTACCAGATGCCAAACACGCCGTCGTACTTCTTGCTTTGCGGGTACAAATCCAGCTGCTGCGTGCCCCACACCGCCGTAGCGCCCAACTCCTCGTTCACACCGGGCTGAAAGACGATGTGGTTCTCGGCCAGGTGCTTTTTGGCCGCCCACAGCGCCTGGTCGTAGGTGCCCAGCGGGCTGCCCCGGTAGCCGCTGATGAAACCCGCCGTGTGGAGCCCCGCCGCCGCATCGCGCTGGCGCTGCAACATCGGCAAGCGCACCAGCGCCTGCACGCCGCTCATGAAAGCGCGGCCACTGTCCAGCGTGTATTTGTCCTCCAGGCTGACGGTGGCAAGGGCCTGGCGGACGGATTCGGGCAGAGGGGCGTTCATGGCGGTTTCCTGTGGGGGGCGCAACGCAGCGTCGGCCTTGTGGGCACTGGCTGGGCAGCGGATGGGTTGGAGGGCAAGTTTATGCACAGTGCCGCGCTATGTGCTTTCGTTTTTGTGCCACGTTTACCCTTGTTTCAGAAAGGATCTTTCCTGAAACAATCCACCCATGAACAATTTGGACAAATTTGACATCGCCATCCTCAGCGAACTGCAAACCGATGCACGCCTGACCAACGCCGAACTGGCCCAGCGCGTGGGCCTGTCGGCGGCGCCCTGCTGGCGGCGCGTGCGGGCGCTGGAGGAAGCGGGCTACATCCTGGGCTACCGCGCCGAGATCGATCGCCACAAAATCGGCCTGGGGGTGCTGGCCTTTGTGCGCCTGGACGCCGAGCGCAGCACGGGCGGCCTGACGCGCGCCATGGAGGAGGCCATCCGCCAGATTCCGGAGGTGGTGTCGTGCCACTACATCAGCGGCACCGGCACGTTCGAGCTGCAAGTGGTGGCCCGCGATCTGGACAGCTTCTCGCAATTTGCGCGCGAGGTGCTGCTGAACCTGCCCAATGTGAAGGACATGCACACCAGTTTTTCACTGGGCGAGGTCAAGGCGGGCGGCGCGCTGCCGCTGGCGCACCTGGTGCGCTGAATGCGCGCCCGCTGCCAGCAGCGCCACCACCTTGAACAAGCTACTATTTTGATAGCTTCTAGCGCTTATCCTGCGGGCTTTAGAAGCCGATTTTGCTTAAATTTGAGACGCTACCCTCAGCGCGGCCACAGCGCCCACAGGCGCAGCCCCTGCTTGAGGCGCCCGGCAATATCGCCCGCATCCTGACCCCAGCCGGTGAAGTAATCCGCGCGCACGGCACCGATGATGGCGCTGCCGGTGTCCTGCGCCAGCACCAGGCGCTGGATCTGGCCGGTGGGGCCGCTGGAGGCCATCCACACCGGCGTGCCATACGGAATGCTCTGGCGGTCTACGGCAATCGAGCGCCCTGGCGTCAGCGCCACACCCTGGGCGCCGCGCGGGCCAAATTCGGCGTCCAGGCCCTCCAGCGGCTCTTCCTTGAAGAACACGTAGCGCGGGTTGCTCCAGAGCATCTCGGGCACGCGCTGGGGGTTTTGCGCAATCCAGGCTTTGATGCCCGGCCAGGTGGCGTCGCGCACCAGGTTTTGGTCGAGCAGCCAGCGGCCCACGCTGCGGTAGGGGTGGTCGTTGGTGGCGGCAAAGGCCACGCGCACCATGCGCGTGCTGCCGTCGGGTTCGGTGATGCGCAGCCTTCCTGAGCCCTGGATGTGCAGCACCAGCGCATCAATGGGGTCGGCCAGCCAGGCAATGGCACGCCCTTGCAGCGCGGCCTGCGCTTCGGGCAGGGTGTCAATTTGCTGGCGCGAATACCAGGGCTTGCGCGATGCCAGACCGGCAGGCGCGCGGTACAGCGGCACGGTGTAGCCGTTGCCGGGCTGGCGCATGGCGACCAGTTCGGGCTCGTAGTAGCCGGTGAGCAGGCCATCGGGGCTGCCGTTGGTGGCCTCAATGCGGTAGGGCTGCAGGCGTTCGAACAAAAAGGCGCGCTGCTCCTGGGGCGTGCCGATGCTCAGGCGGCGCACCTGTGGGCACAGCGCCACGAAGGCCGGCGGGGGGCGCTCGCAACTGCGCACCCAGGCATTCCAAGCCTCGTGCAACGCATCGCTGTCCAGGCCAGGCAGTTCTTGCCAGGCGACGGGCACCCAGCGGCTGCCAGGCTGTGCCATGGGAGCCCCACCTGCCACGGCAGGCGCAGGCGGGGAGACAGAAGGTGCCACGCGGGCGGGAACGCCGGGCGACGGCGGGGCAGGCGCTCGCGTGGAGCAGGCCGCCAGCGCCGCAGCCACCAGGGCTGCGGCAGCAAGGCGCAGGAGTGCGGTTTTCATGGTGCCGATTTTGCTTGAAGCGGCGACAAGCCAGCGCCGATAGCTTTCGTCCTACAGCCATACAGCCTGGGTGCTGTTACGGTGTCCCGTATAGGGCGCTGCATCAGCGTCCCGCATTTCACCTTCAAGGAACACATCCATGCACATGCGCAAACACCTCATTCTGGGCACTGCCCTCACCGCCTTGTTCATCAGCGGCTGCGCCAACATGAGCGACACCCAGCGGCGCACCGCCACCGGTGCGGGCGTGGGTGCGCTGGCCGGTGCCGTCATCAGCTCGGCCACGGGCGGCAGCGCGGGCACGGGCGCCGTCATTGGCGCGGGCGTGGGTGCTTTGGGCACCTATGTCTGGTCGCAAAACATGGAGCGCCAAAAACGCGAGATGGAGCAGGCCACCCAGGGCACGGGCGTATCGGTGTCGCAAACCCAGGACAACCAGCTCAAGCTGGACATCCCCAGCGACATCTCCTTTGACGTGGGCCGCTCCGACATCAAGGGCAACTTTGCCCCGGTGCTAGATCGCTTTGCCGCCAGCCTGCGCGCCAACCAGAGCACCGACGTGCGCATCGTCGGCCACACCGACAACACCGGCAGCGATGCCATCAACAACCCGCTGTCGGTGGACCGTGCCAACAGCACACGCAATTACCTGACGGCCCGCGGCGTCAGCGGCGCACGCATCCAGACCGAGGGCCAGGGCTCTTACCAACCCATTGCCAGCAACAACACCGCCGAGGGCCGCTCGCGCAACCGCCGCGTGGAAATTTTTGTCGGCGAACGCCCACGCAACTGAGCCAGCCGCCCGCGCGGGCGGCCTCAATGGCTGTCGCGCAGCAGGTTGGCCAGCTCCACCGCTGACTTGACCTGCATCTTGTCGAACACCCGTGCGCGGTGAACTTCGACGGTGCGCACGCTGATGTCGAGCTGGTCGGCAATGAGCTTGTTGGGCAGCCCTTCGACCACGCACTGCATGACGGCGCGCTCACGGTCGGTGAGGTCATCCAGGCGCTGGCGCAGGTCGTCGCGCTGACTCAGGTGCGCCAGGCGCGCAGCAGACTGCGCCAGCGCCTGCTCGATGCGATCGACCAGGGCGTTGTCGGAAAAAGGCTTTTCGCAAAAATCAAAAGCGCCGCGCTTGACGGTGTCCACCGCCGTGGGCACATCGGCATGGCCGGTGAGAAAAATCACCGGCATGGCCGCGACAGCGCCACGCGCCAGCAGCGCATCGAACAAGGCCAGGCCGCTGGTGCCGGGCATGCGCACATCCAGCAGCAGGCAGCAAGGCTGGCGCTGCGGCGAGCGTGAGGCCAGGGCCGCCTCAAAGGCCTCGGCGCTGTCAAAAGACTCGCTGGGCAGGCGGCGCGTGCGCAGCAGCCACGCCAGCGCCTCGCGCACGCTGGCGTCGTCATCGACGATATAGATGGTGGCGTTGGCAACAGGCTCCATGGTTCAAACAGTCTTGGGGGTATCTTGCTCCGGCACCACCGCCGGCAGGGTAAAGGTGAACACCGTACCACGGGGCTGGTGGGGTGCAAATCCCAAAAAACCGCCATGCTGCTCCACCACGGTGCGGCACAGGCTCAGGCCCAGGCCCATGCCTTCGGGGCGGGTGGTGAAAAATGGGGTAAAGAGCTGGCGCGCAATCTCCTCGGTCAGGCCACAGCCCACATCAGCCACAGAAAACTCCAGCCAGCCGCTGCGTGCGTTGGAGGCGGCCCGGCGCACCCGCACTTCCAGCACGCGCGGCGCGATGCCGGGCTCGTCCATGGCCTGCATGGCGTTGCGCGTGAGGTTGAGCAACACCTGCTCCACCATGGTGCGGTCACACAGTAACAGGGGCAGGCCCGCCTCCACATGCACCCGCACGCGCACATCGAGCTTGCGTGCTTGCAGCATCACCAGCGGCAGCACGGCGTCCAGCAACTCCTGCGCGGCCACGGTTTCACGCGACTGGTCGCGGCGGCGCACAAAATCGTGCACGCTTTTGATGACGCGGCCCGCCCGCTCGGCCTGCATGGCAATGCGCTGCATGGCAGTGCGCATGTCGTGCAAATCGGCCTGCAGGCTGGCGCCCTGGTGCTCTTGGGCAGCGTCCAGCAGGTTCAAAGAACCGGTGGCGTAGCTGGAGATGGCGGCCAGCGGCTGGTTGAGCTCGTGGCTGAGCAGCGAGGCCATCTCGCCCACCGTGGCCAGCCGCGCCGTGGCTTGCAGGCGCTCTTGCGAGGCGCGCGAGATCTCTTCCACCCGCTTTTGCTCACTGATGTCCAGAAACGCGCTCATCCAGCCGGTGTGCTGGCCCACGGCGTTGATCAGCGGCGCCTCAATGATGAGCACCGGAAAGCGCGTGCCGTCCTTGCGCATGAACACCGATTCAAAGCCTTCGCGGGGCGGCATGTGGCCGGCAAAGCGCACGGCCTGGCGCTGCTGGTACTCTTCCACCAGTTCCGGCGGCCAATAGGGCGCAGACGTGCTTTGCCCCAGCAGCTCGTGGGCCTCAAAACCGACCATTTCGCAAAATGCCGGGTTGACGTAGGTGATGCGCCCTTGCAGGTCACGGGCGCGCAGGCCAGTGATGAGCGAGTCCTCCATGGCTTTGCGAAACGCCAGCGCGTCGCCCAGATCGCTTTCAGCACGCAAGCGGCGGCGGTTGTCGCGCACCAGCACCACCAACACCGTAACCAGGGCAATCGACATGGCCGTGACCAGCGCGGTCAGCACGTTCGGGAACAGGCTGGGGGCACTGTGCCAGCTGTCCATGCGCAGGACAATGGTGTTGCCCGGCAAATCCAGCAGCTGCTGTGCGGTGAACATGCGGCTGCCCCGGCGCACCGCACCCAGCATGGCCAAGCGGGTGCCGTCGGCCTCGGTGAACGACACCTCCTGGCGCCGTGTCAGGCTGTGGCCCACCAGTTCGACCAACATGCTCTGCAACCCGTAGGTAGCGACCAGATACCCCTCTTCGTGCCCGGTAGAAATCAGGGGCAGGCACAGCTCCACCATCTCCGATCCCAGACCATCGCCGTGGGGCTGGAAGTAACTGCTGGAATACGCAGGCCCGTTGAGGCGGCGCGCATTGGCACAGGCCAGTGCCGTATCGGAATGGGTGCCATCGCGCACGCCCTCCGTCCACTGCACCGCCGAAAAAGGCGACTCGGCATGGGCGCGCGGGCGCAGCGCACTATCGCGCCACTCAAGGCGCACCAGTTCGCGGTGCTCACGCAGCAATGCCTGCGCCAAACCCTCCCAGGCCAGCGGTTCAATGGCGCCAGTTTGCAGGGCTTGCAGGTTTTGCAGGTTGCGGGCCAAAGCGGTGCGGATGTCGGACACGGCATCGGCCGCATCGCGCTCCAGCTGCGCCTGTACCACGCTGGCCTCATAGCGGCCAGCCAGCCACACCAGGGTGACGAGCATGGCCGCCACCAGGGCCACCAGCAGCGTCCACAAAGACCAGCGGCGCCAGGCGCCTTGCCAGTAGCGCCAGAGCCAGTGCAGGGCCAGCAGCCTCACAGGACGCGGTGCTCCAGCGCAGGCAGCTGGGTGCGCACTTGCTGCAGGCGCTGGGCCTGTAGTTCGCCCAGCACCACGCCAGCGCCTTGCGCCTGCTGCGCCAGCACCTCGCCCCAGGGGTCAATCAGCATGCTGTGGCCCCAGGTGTGGCGACCGTTCTCGTGCACGCCGCCTTGTGCCGGGGCCAGTACGTAGGCCTGGTTTTCGATGGCGCGGGCACGCAGCAGCAGCTCCCAGTGCGCCTGGCCAGTGGTGAAAGTGAAGGCACTGGGCACCAGCAACAGATCGGCCCCGGCGCGGGCGTGGGCCCGAAACAGCTCAGGAAAGCGCAGGTCATAGCACACGCTCAGGCCCACACGCCACGGCTGGCCGTTGCGGGCCACCAGGGTGAAGACCACTGGCTCGGTGCCGGGCTCGATGCGGGCGCCCTCGTCGTAGCGCTCATGCCCGTTATCAAAGCGAAACAGGTGGATCTTGTCGTAGCGCGCCACGCACTGCCCGCCGGGGTTGTACACCAGCGTGGTGTTGCGCACCCGCTGCGCATCGGCGCAGGCCAGGGGCAGCGTGCCGCCCACCACCCACAAGCCCAGTTGCCGCGCTGCCTCGGCCAGAAAGCTTTGTACCGTCCCTTGTCCGGGGGATTCGGCCCAGGCCAGCTTGTCGGTATCGCGCCAACCCATGGCGCCAAAGTATTCGGGCAGCACGGCCAGTTCGGCACCGGCGCCCGCCGCCTGCTCCAGCAGGTGGCGGGCGGTGGCCAGGTTGTCGGCCAACGCAGTGCTGGAGACCATTTGCAAAGCGGCTATTTTCATGGGGCATCTCCGGTGACAGGGGGCAGCGTGGTGGCGGGGACGCTGGCGGGCATGGCGGGCACAGCAGCGGGTGGACTGGCCGCACCACCTGCCGTGCGCTGCGTGCGGCGCAGCGGCACCACGCGCGGCTCAGCCCAGGTGCCATCGATGCGGAACTCCTGCGTGGCCGCCGCAATCAGCGGGCCGCGCAAAAACACCTGCGCCAAAAAACTGCCCAACCCCACCACCGGGTTGATGGCCGTGGCCACCAAAGAGGCGGTCATGGCGTTGATTTCAGGCACCACCACCACGTGCAAGTCCTGGGTTTCGTGGTCGATGTCCGCGCGCCCCTCCATCAGCACGGCGGCGTTCACGCCCTTCATTTGCAGGTTGTTGGTGATGGCCACGCCCTGCTCTATGCGCACGTCACCGCGCACAAAATCAAAGGCGAAACCGTCGCTGAATACGTCCCGGAAATCCAGATTCAGACGCCGGGGCAGCGACTGCAGGCTCAGCACACTGAGCAGCTTGGCCAGCCCCGGATCGGCCTTGAGGAACTGGCCCGTCTCTACCTGCAAGTTGATCTGGCCCGACATGGAGGGGTAGTCCGGCGACAGCGGCGCACCGCGCCAAGCCACCTGCCCCTGCAACCGCCCCTGGCCCCGGCGCACCACATCGGCCATGCCAAAGCGGTGCAACAACTCGCCTGCATCGCGGATGTCGAGCTTGAAGTTCAGCACCGTGCGGCGCAGTGGCCCCGTGCGCGGGCCAGGTGCCTCGCCTGCGCCCAGCAGCGCCCAGTTGCCGTTGGCGGTGAAGGTGGCTTCAGGGGTGCTCAGATTGAGCTTGTGCAGGCGCCATTCGCGCTGCACGCCTTCGCCGCCGCGGTTGGTGGCGGCTATCTCCACGCGCCCGAGTTTGTGCCCGCGCAGCTCAAAGTCTTCGACCACGATGTCCAGGGCAGGCAGCTGGCGCGGTTGCTCGTCCAGCAGGGCTTCGACTTGCGTGGAAGCACTTTGCGGCACGCTCAAGCGCGAGAGCCGGGCAAACAGGCGCCCGGCGGGGCTCTCCGTGCCACCGGCCGGGCGGTATTCAACGTAGCCGCTGAGTTGTGCAGCGTCCAGGTTGGCGCGCCAGACACCGCCCTCGCGCGAGCCACCGGCCACCACGTTGTGCAAAGTACGCCCCTGCAGCGTCAGTTCACGGGCACGCACGGCCAGCACCGTGGGCAGGTAATCCGAGGCGCCCTGGGCGGCGGATTCCTGCTCGGTCTGCTCAAGCTGCGCAGACGGCACCGCAGGCGCTGGCGTAGCAACCGCCGCCACCCCGGACAGCAGCAATGGCTCCCAGGCGTCCACATCCAGCAACGCCAGCTGGATGTTGGCCGCCACCCCGCGCGCGGGCAAGGCCATCGCCTCGTCCGGGGCCAGGCCCACGGCGATGGCGCCGCGCAGCACCTGCGGCGCAGGCCCACTCAGGTCACGCACATACTGCACCTGGCCCAACGTGCCCCATTGCAATGTGAACTGTTCGTGCAGCGGTGCAGGCGCGCTGGTGCCGGGCTCTGGCGTCGCCACCGATTCGCGGGTCAGGCGACTCTCCAGGCGCAGCGGCACGCTGCTGTCGGCGGTTTTGGCCAACGGCGCAGGCAGGGCCAGCGCCATACCCTGCAAGCTGCTGTGGATTTGCAACTCGGGCACGCCCCGGCGCAAGGTCAGTGCCAGGGTATAGGGCGTGCTGCCGCTGGCGTGCTGCGCCAGGCGCGAGAGCAAACCCAGCTCCCGCGCTTGCTGCAAGCCCTGCGCCGAGGCCACGCCCTGGGCGCGCAACTGCAAGGCCGATTCGGTGGGCGCAGCGCCCGCAGGCAGTGCGCGCATGCCGCCTTCAAAGCGCACTTCGCCGCCCAGCGCACTGGCCTGCACGCCCTGCAAAGCAAAGCCGGTGTGCGTGAACTGCACCGTGCCGCGCGCACGCGCCAACACCGGGGTATCGGGGGTCATGCGCACCTCGTTGCCCGCCAGCACCACGCTGCCTTGCACCTTGGTGTTGTGAATATCGCTGATGGGCAAACTCAGGTTCAGCTGCAAATCGGCGTTGCCACTGCCACTGGCCTGGGCCAGCGCCTGCCCGGTCATGGCGTCCAGCGGCGAGTTGCGCATGAACGCCAGCAGCTCAGGCAGCGGCCCGCGCGCCTGCGCACTGACGGCCACCACGGTGTGGGACAGGTCGGGGATGTGCGCCTGCACCTTGGCCAGGCGCGTGTTGCGCATGCCCGCAAAGGTGCCGCTGGCGTCACGCACCTGCATGGAAGAGCGCTCAAACACCAGCTCACCAGCCAGTTGGGTCAGCGCGGGCCAGGGCAGCTCGCCCGCGCTTTGCAGGCCGGGGGGCACGTAGGCGTAGGTCACATCCTTGACGCGGGCGGCAATCCGGAACTCGCCCAGTTTGGGGTTGTTGAACGGCATGTCGTGCAGGTCGCCCTTGACGCGAAAGTCTGCGCTGCTGGCCACGCCCGCCACCACGGCGTCGCGCACATAGTGGCGGGCATCCTGGGGAATGGACAAGGGCAGATAGCGGTGTACCCGCGTGCCATCGGCGCGGCTGAGGGTGCCGCTCAAGTCCAGCACACCCGGAAAGCGCGAACGGCTGGCCGATCGCGCAGGATCGCTGGTGTGCCAGGTGGCGCGCAGCTGGCCCTGGGCATCGGCGTTGGCAAAGTGCGTCTCGCCCACCTGCACGGCAATGCGCTCGCCGGCCAGTTGCCAGCGCACCTCGCTGCGCAGCTGTGCCAGTGGCAGCCAGGGGTCTTCAAACACGCCGGGCAGCACCAGGGCGCCATCGGTCATGCCCACCGTGGCCTTGCCTCCGGCCTGGGTCATTTCCAGCTCCACGTTGGCGCCGCGCAGGCCCAATGCCCCGCTGGTGCCCACAGGTGCTGCGCTGGCCAGTGCCAGGCCCGTGACGCGGGCGCGCACCTGGTAACTGCGTGGAGCATCCCAGGGCCCTTGCCAGTGAGCCTGCACGGTGTCCACCAGTCCTTCCGGGGTGTAGGTGCGCAATGCTTCATGGGTGGCCTCGCCCAGAGGCAGGCGCTGGGCCACGCGCGCCAGCGCGGCCAGATCCAGCCGGTCGGCCTGGAATTCGCCCTGCGCCGGTGCTTTGCCGCCGGGGTTGGTATAGCGCACGCGCAGGTTGCCGCCCGGCCAGTGCAGGCCGTCGTCGCCCACCCATTGCAGGCCCTGCGTGTACAGCTCAAAGCCCCCTGCCAGCCGCCGCGCGCCCAGGCGCCCCTGCACCGAGGGCAGCCGCAAAGGCTCCAGCTGCGGCGCCAGCGCGGCATTGACGTTGGCCAGAGCCACATCGGCGACGGCGCCCACCCACTGGCCGCGCTCCAGGTTCAACCAGGCACGCAATGCGCCCCGGCCCTGTGCCAGCGCCACGCCCAGGTCGGCGTGCAGGTGCAGGCGGGACACATCCACCCGCGCAAAATTGGCAAACAGCTGCCCGCTCCACTGCTGCCAGCGGCCACTGTGCGTGGACAGCAGCGGCTGGCGAAACAGCCCGGTGATGTGAAAACGATCGCCCCACTGGGGCGGCGGTGTGGCGTCCAGCCGCAATTGGTGGCGCCAGGCGCCGTTGCGCAGCAGCACATCGACCTGGCTCAGCGCCAGCGGGGCAGCGGCGCGCTGCTCGTCCGTCCAGCGCACCGTGCCACCGCGCACCACCACCTCGGGTTGCGAAAAAAGCCAATCGACGGCGCGGCTGTCATCGCTGGCACCACCGGGCAAGGGCAGTCCGGCGATGAACACCTGGCCCGTGCGGTCACGGCGAATGTCCAGCTCGGGGCGCTCGATGTAGAGCTGCTCAAACCCGAAGCGCCACAGCGAGCGCGGCGACAGCGCCAGCACCACGCGCTGCAAGCGCAGCGCTTCGCGCCCTTGGGCATCCAGCAGCGCCACCTCGCCCAGTTCAATGGAAGGAATCAGCCCCTGCGTGTGCGCTGAGAGGGTGCCAATGCGCACGGGTACCCCCAGCGCGCGTTCGGCCTGCGCTTGCAGCTGCACGCGGTATTCGCCGATTCGCGGCACAATCGCGCCGTGCAGAGCCCCCCAGGCCACCGCCAGCACCAGGGCAGCGGCCAGCAGCAGCCCCAAAGACCACCGCGCAAGCCACGCCAGCCACCGAAGCAGGCGTGGAGGGTGCGAAACAGGGTCAGTCATGGCAGGCGTGGAGGTGGCCAGAATTATGACCCGCAGCCACCGCGCGGATTCCGTGCAACCCAGCGTCGTTTTACATGCGGCTTTGCCCTGCCGCCCAGGCCATGCAGACAGTTTTGACTGACCCCACCGATGCCGCCCCCGGGCCGGCAGCCCACTCCCGTTTTTTCCAGCGCCTGCACCGGCGCTACGGCCCGCAGCTGGCGCTGCTGCCTGCCGGAGCGCCTGTGCGCGCCACCATGGAGCAGGCCCTGGCCGCACTGCTGGCCAGTGGCAACAGCACCGCCACCGCCCTGCGCACACTGCGCCAGCTGGTGATGGAGCGCCTGATGCGCCTGGACTGCGAGACCCGCGCGCCCCTCGAAGTCGTCACCCGCGCCATGACCGAGCTGGCCGAGCTGGCCCTGGACCGCGCCTGCCAGCAAGCCCGCCAGGAACTGGACGAACGCCACGGCACGCCCTGCGGCCCCGATGGCCAGCCAGTGCAGTTCTGGATCATCGGCATGGGCAAACTGGGCGCACGCGAGCTCAACGTCTCCAGCGACATCGACCTGATCTACGTCTATGAGCACGACGGTGACACCGCAGGCACCGCCGACGGGCGCGGTCGCATCTCCAACCACGAGTACTTTGGCCGCGCCGTCAAAATCATCTACAGCCTGATTGGCGACACCACCGAACACGGACTGGTGTTCCGCGTCGATCTGGCACTGCGTCCGCACGGCAACTCGGGGCCACCGGCGGTGTCGCTGGCGGCGTTGGAAGAATATTTGCAGATCCAGGGCCGCGAATGGGAGCGCTTTGCCTGGCTCAAGAGCCGCGTGGTGGCGCCCTTCGATTGCATCGCCAGCCCCCAGGTGCAGGCCCTGCGCGCCGTGGTGCTGCCGTTTGTCTTCCGCCGCTACCTGGACTACAACGTGTTCGACGCCCTGCGCGCCCTGCACCGCCAGATCCGCGACCATGCCGCCCGGCGCAGCGCGGGCCACCCAGAGCGCGCCAACGACGTCAAACTCTCACGCGGGGGCATCCGCGAGCTTGAATTCACCGTGCAACTGCTGCAAGTGGTGCGCGGCGGCCAGTTCCCTGAACTGCGCAGGCGCCCCACCCTGCAAGCCCTGGAGCGCCTCGTGCAAGCGGGCCTGATGCCCGCGCCCACCGCCGAGGCCCTGGCCCAGGCCTACCTGTTCTTGCGCCAGGTCGAGCACCGCATCCAATACCTGGACGACCAGCAAACCCACGTCCTGCCCACCCGCGACGACGACCTGGCCTGGATTGCCCAGACCATGGGCCATGCCGACTGTTGCAGTTTTTTGCACGCCCTGGACGCCCACCGCGAACTGGTGGCGCAAGAATTTGACACCCTGCTGGGCGGCAACGACAAAAAACAATGCAACGGCGGCGGCTGCGGCGGCCCCAACGCCAACGCGGCGCCCCCGCCCGAACTTGAAGCCCTGCTGGAGCAATTGCCCGAGCCCCTGCGCGAGCGCGTTGGAGAGTGGCGCACCCACGCCCGCGTGGGCGCCCTGCGCGAGGAAGCCCGCACGCGGCTGTTCCGGCTGGTGCAGCGCACCGCCCAGTGGCTGCGCGAAGGCCGCGCCAGCGCCACTGCCACCGTGCGCCTGGTGGACTGGCTCGAATCCCTGCTGCGCCGCGAAAGCTACCTGGCCCTGCTGCTGGAGCGCCCCGCCGTCCACGAGCAGCTGCTGCACCTGCTGGGCGCGGCGCGCTGGCCCGCGCGCTATTTGCTGCAACACCCCGGCGTCATCGACGAGCTGGCGGGCAGCAGCCTGCTGCAAGAGCGCTTTGTGGCTGCCGACTTCGAGCGCGACCTCTCGCTGCGCCTGGCCTCGCTGCGATCGACCCAGGAAGACGACGACGAAGCCCTGCTCAACCTGCTGCGCCGCGCCCACCACGCTGAAACCTTCCGCACCCTGGCGCGCGACGTGGGCGGCCGCCTGACGGTAGAGCAAGTGGCCGATGACTTGAGCGCGCTGGCCGACAGCGTGCTGCGCATCACTGCCCAGTGGTGCTGGGAGCGCCTGAAAAACCGCCACCGCGAGCAACCCGAGTTCGCCATCATTGGCTACGGCAAGCTCGGCGGCAAAGAACTGGGCTACGGCAGCGACCTGGACATCGTGTTCGTGTTCGATGACGACGACGAGCGCGCCCCCGAGGTCTATGCCGCCTTTGTGCGCAAGCTCATCAACTGGCTCACCGTCAAGACCGGCGAAGGCGATCTGTTCGAGATTGACACCGCGCTGCGCCCCAACGGCAACTCGGGCCTGCTGGTCACCAGCTTCAAGTCGTATGCCGACTACCAGCAGCAGCGCGGCAGCAACACCGCCTGGACATGGGAACACCAGGCCATGACGCGCGCGCGCTTTGTGCTGGGCACCGAGGCCCTGCGCACGCGCTTTGACGCGGTGCGCGCCGCCGTCATCAGCGCCCCGCGTGACGCCCAGGCGCTGCGCGGCGAAATCACCGCCATGCGCGCACGCGTGCTGGGCGCGCACCCTGCGCCCCCGGGCCAGTTCGACATCAAGTACAGCGAAGGCGGCATGGTGGACGCCGAATTTGCCATGCAGTACCTGGTGCTGTCGCACTCGGGCACACACCCGCAGCTGCTGGACAACGTGGGCAACATCGCCCTGCTGCAACGCGCCGAAGCCGCTGGCCTGCTGCCCGCTGGCGTGGGCCAGGCCGCCGCAGCCGCCTACCGCGAGCTGCGCCGTGTGCAGCACCGGGCGCGCCTGGACGAGGCGCCCACCCAGGTCATGCCCCCGGCATTGCAAGCCGAACGCGCCGCCGTGCAAGCGCTGTGGCTGGCGGTGTTTGGCACCCCCTGACATCCGCCCGCCGCCCCATCACATCAAAAAGCATAGCTGCTCGCGCTTATACCGCAAGGCCTGGGGCCTGTTTTGACCTGAAAACCAGGGCAGCCATACGGCCCCGCCTGCCCTGGCCCGCTCCCGGCACCGCGCTGGCACGGGTTCTGTCATTTCCGCGCAAGCGCGCCGTGGTCATAATCTGCCTGCCCATGAACCTCCTCACCCTCAACATCGACACCATCCCCCTGGGGCAACCCCTGCCCTTTGCGCTGCGCGGCGCTGCCGGGGGGCTGCTGGCACACAAAGGCTTCGTCATCCGCAACCGCGAGGAGCTGGAGGTGTTGCTGGCGCGCGGAGTCCAGCTGTGTGTGGACACCGAAGAGTCGGGCGACAGCCACCGCACCTACCTGTCGCAATTGCAGCGCATGCTGCTGTCGGAAAAACCCCTCAAAGACATCGCCAGCATGCAGATGGAGGCCGCTGCACAGCCAGCGCGCAACCAGGCGGCGCCCGCTGGCCCGTCCAGCTGGCCCGACTTGCAGCAGCGTGCAACCCAGTTGCTGCGCTCGCCGCAGGTGGGCGAGGGCGAGTTTGCCGACCGCTTTCTGGAACTGCACGGCGAACTGGCCCAGCAATGCCTGCAAACGCCCGATGCCACGCTGCTGGCACTGATCCGCATCTCGGGACAGGAGACGCACATGTACAGCGCCACCCACAGCATGCTGGTGGCCTGCGTGTGCATGGTGGTGGCCCGCGCCACGCTGCGCTGGACCGAAGACCGGGTGCTGCGCATCGGCTGCGCCGCCCTGAGCATGAACTGCGCCATGACCGAGCTGCAAGACCAGCTGGCCGTGCAAAAAGACCCCCTCTCGCCCGGACAGATTGCCGCCGTGGAAAACCACGCCGACCGCACCGTGGCCCTGCTGCAATCGCTGGGCGTACGCGACACGCTGTGGCTGGACGCCGTGCGCATGCACCACCACCGCGCCCCCGGCACGCTGGCCAGCAAAAGCGAGGCCCAGCAAATGGCCCGCCTGATGCAGCGCGCCGACATTTTTGCTGCGCGCCTGGCACCCCGGGTTTCGCGCACCCCCATGCCGGTCACGGCGGCCATGCAGTCGTGTTACTACGACGAGGCGCACCAGGTCGATGAAGCGGGCGCTGCCATCGTCAAAACCCTGGGCGTGTACCCACCGGGCACTTTTGTGCGCCTGACCAGCCAGGAAGTGGGGCTGGTAGTGCGGCGCGGTGCCACCGCCACCACGCCCAAGGTGGCCGTGCTGCTCAACCGCGAAGGCATGCCCACGGGCGAGATGATTCCGCGCGACAGCAGCCAGCCCGCCTGGAAAATCACCGGCGTGGTTTCGCAGCGCGAAGTGCGCGTGCAAATCCCGCTGGAGCGGCTGCTGGCCATGGTCTGATCAGGCAGGGGCCGCAGCGGCCCGCCACAGCGCCACCTGCTCGGGCAGGCGCTCCAGGGCGTGCAGCCGCAGCACCCCCGCCACCACGCCCTGCCGGTCCAGCGCCGGGCAGCTCCCCCCGGCCCACACGGTCACTGCGGCGGGCAGCGTCTGGCGCAGCTCGCGCAGGGCGGTCAGCACGGCGCTGGCGCCCTGCACGGGCGTAAAGCTCAGGGCCACGATGTCGGCGCGGTGCGCCAGGGCGGCGGCGGCAATCTCGGGCACCGGGGTTTGCGTGCCCAGCGACAGGCAGGCGCAGCCTTCCAGTGCCAGCAGCGCCTCCACCATCAGCAACCCAATGGCGTGCGGCTCACCCGGAAACGTGGTCAACAGCACCCGGGGGCCCGCCGCGTCGGGGTGCGCGGGCACGCTGGCAATGGCGCCGCGCAGCACGCCGGTGATGCACTCGGTGTAGAGGTGCTCCTCAAACACCTGGAACCGGCCCTGCATCCAAGCGTCGCCCACCGCCGTGGTCAGCGGCGCCACCAACCCGGTGACAAACTGCAATAGCCCCAGCCGCAGCGCCGCCTGGGCCAACTGGCGGCGCAGGCCCGGCGCATCGTGGTGTTGCACCAGCGCCAGGCAGGCGGCCACATCGGGCAGCACCGCCGGGCCTGCCTGCGCGTGGCGGGCCCCGGTGGCAACGCCGGCAGCGGGAACCGCCAGGGCCTGCAACGCGGGCAAGTCCAGTGCCACCACGCGCCCAGGGCGGTGCCCGGCGTCCAGCAGGCGGCGAACCAGGCGCAAGCGCTCGACCTGTTCGGGCGGGTACAGGCGCTCATCAAAGGCATCGCGCGCGGGCTGCGGAAAACCATAGCGGCGCTCCCACACGCGCAGCGTGTCTTTGGACAAACCCGTATCCCGCTCTACTGCGGCAATCGACCAACCGGGGCTGGCCCCGGACATGTGCTCATTCATATATCAAACCTCAAACCGGGCCCATGCCCCATGACCCACTGGCTTGTGCAGCCATCACGGAACGGATTAAAGCGCAGATGGACAAATTGTGCTGAAATATACAAATGTCCTAGACAAAAAGGAATGTTGTCCATGATGAAGCACCGCAACGGCCCTGCGCGCAGGCCCCACTCCCCCCGGCGGGCACCCACGCCCGCCCAGCCCTCCATGTGGTTACTTTTGTTGGATTTGCTCACACGCCCGCCCCGGAACTTTTGCGCACCGGCACTGCTCCACTCTCCCATGGAGCGCCCAGTGGCGTTCCACCCATTACCGTTGCGAAGCCTTTCAGACCTGCGGGTTCTGGCTGCAATCCCGGAGCGCTTCTCCTCCCTCCCTCACTTATTCGCTCGGGGGCGCTTCGCAACTTTTTTCTTCCCGGCCCAGGTCGGTGGTGTGCGGCCATGAGGGTCGCTGTTGTCGGCTCGGGCATCTCTGGCCTGGCGGTGGCCCACCGCCTGCGCAGTCAAGCCCAGGTCACGCTGCTGGAGGCAGGTGACTACTTTGGCGGCCACACGCACACCGTGGATGTCACCTTGCCCACCGTGCAGGGCCAGCCGGTCACGCATGGCGTGGACACGGGCTTTCTGGTGTTCAACGAGCGCACCTACCCGCAGCTGATTGCCCTGCTGGCCGAGTTGGGCGTGCCCACGGCCCAATCGGACATGTCGTTCTCGGTGCAGGTGCCCGATGCGCGCGGCGGCAACGCGCTGGAGTGGAGCGGCTCCAGCCTGGCCAGCGTGTTTGCCCAGCGCAATAACCTGGTCAGCCCGCGCTTTTGGGGCATGCTGCGCGACCTGCTGCGCTTTAACCGGCTGTGTACGCAGCTGGCGCAGGCCGGGGCGGAGTCGGCCCTGGTGCAGCCGCTGGGCGACTTTCTCAACCAGCACCGCTTTGGCACCGCCTTCCGCGACTGGTATTTTTTGCCCATGCTGGGCTGCATCTGGAGCTGCCCCACCGACCAGATGCTGCGCTTTCCGGTGGCCACCATGGTGCGGTTTTGCCACAACCACGGCCTGCTGCAAGTGAGCGACCGCCCGCAGTGGTGGACGGTGGCCGGGGGCGCGCGCCAGTACGTGGACAAAATCCTGGCCGGTGTGGCCGACAAGCGCCTGTCCACCCCCGTGCGGCGCATTGAACGCAGCGCCAGCGGCGTGCGTGTGCTCACCGACGGCCACGACGAGCACTTTGACCAGGTCGTGCTGGCCGTGCACAGCGACCAGGCACTGGCCCTGCTGGCCCAGCCCAGCGCCGAAGAACGCGCCGTGCTGGGCGCCATCCGCTACCAGCAAAATCGCGCTGTGCTGCACACCGACACCAGCGTGCTGCCCCAGCGGCGCGCAGCCTGGGCCGCCTGGAACTACGAGCGCGCCCCGCAGACCGACCGCGAAAGCGCCCGCGTGTGCCTGCACTACCTGCTCAACCAGTTGCAGCCGCTGCCATTCACCCAGCCGGTGCTGGTATCGCTGAACCCCGTGCGCGAGATCGCGCCCCAACGCGTGCTGGGCAGCTACGACTACGCCCACCCGGTGTTTGACATGGCTGCCATCCGCGCCCAAGGCCATGTACCGCAACTGCAAGGCCGCCAGCACACCTGGTTCTGCGGCGCCTGGACGGGCTACGGCTTCCATGAAGACGGCCTGCGCTCGGGCTTGGCCGTAGCCGACCAGTTGCTGGCCCTGCAACGCGCGCCCCAGGCGCAGGCGGCCTGAGCCATGACCGCGCACCGCCCTG
>ERZ724504.688-NODE-688-length-19147-cov-11.091295_pt1 | contig 19147 bp, 18 predicted proteins | sample MGYA00376037_ERZ724504 | MGnify/ENA primary metagenome ERZ724504 (study PRJEB28724, sample SAMN07190888) | wastewater metagenome | isolation source: influent of sewage treatment plant in Hong Hong | place: USA: Christiansburg, Virginia | collected 2016-03-01 ... | reverse complement strand
TATAGCTCAGTTGGTAGAGCCCTGGATTGTGATTCCAGTTGTCGTGGGTTCGAGTCCCATTATCCACCCCACAGAATTAAAGCAAAGGGCTTACAGCGATGTAAGCCCTTTTTCTATTGGCGCAAAGTGACCCTACGATGACCTCAATCCTGCCAGACCCCAGACGCTATCCCCGCGTTAATCCTGCCAACGACCTGATTCGCCAAACCATGGGCTTGCTCACCGAGCGCGAAGCGGGTTTGGCACTGACCCGCGCCGAAGCACTCAAAGACACGCTACGCGCCCTGTTTGAAGCCGATGACCATGTCGCTTGGCAAGAGGCTCTCGACCAAGTGCCGTCCCAAGAGGTTTACAAAGCCCTGTGGCAAGCCGGTCTGGATGTCGTCGCACAGCCGGTGGGCACTATCCGCCATGCGGTGATTTTTGCGCTGCCGGTGATTTTGGTCGCAGGCTGCAAAACCCAAGCCCACCTGCCCGCGCAGCTGGCCGATGTCCAAGCCCTGACGCAGCTGTTGCAGGCGCAAGGCGTGATTGCCGACGGTGCAGAATGCCAGCTTTCGGGCAAGTTGATACACCCCAATGCCTTGGCTGCCCTGACCTTTCCGCAGCTGTTCCGCTTTACCCGCAACTTGGTGGATGCCGGACGCGGCCTGCCAGTGGCCCTAGAGGGCGACCCCGTCCCCGCCAAAGACGACGGCGTGTTTTTGCGCTTTGTAGTGGGCGTGGCCATGCACAATGGCGATGCCAATCCGCCCATCCGCTTGGGCGGCACCACCGGCGCATGGGGCATGGCGGCCATGAAGCTGTTCTCTGAGCAGCTCAAAACACCGAATGTCACCCTGTTCCCCATTCCTCGTGCGCCAATGCTGTTGCCAGAAGCCTTGCGCCAAGGCCAATTGGCACGCAAAGAAGTGGACTTACAGTGCTTCTCCAGCAACATGATTCGCAAGCTGCGTGAACACTCCGTGCCGATTACCGCCATTGCCTGCGCCCACGACAACAACGAGCTGCGCTTTACCATCAGCACCCCCAAAGACGACAAGAATTGGCTGGCACACGTTTGGCCACTCGCGCCGCTGGATTCGGTAGAGCGCATTGCCGAAGGCTTTAGCGGCTTGATGGCAGAGTGCCAAATCGAAGACACCCGCTTGGTTGAAGCCGTCCAGCCCGACCAAGAAAACGGCATCCCCTACTTTGTCACCGTGGACGATGCGCAGTTTTCAGCTGTTCGCCACTAATTGCACGATTTAATTCATCGCGCCGCTGCAAACCATTCACACGTCAAACGGGTGGCGGCGGCGTAAATTGGGGTAAAATTCCGCCCTAGCCCTTTTTTGCACTGGAAGAATACGATGTTTGCCGCAGACCAGACCCTTCATGTTTTTGATCCCGAACTCGCCGCCATGATGGACGCGGAATACCGCCGTCAAGAAGCCCATGTCGAGTTGATTGCTTCGGAAAACTACGTCAGCCCCGCCGTCATGGAAGCCCAAGGCTCCGTCCTGACCAATAAATACGCCGAAGGCTATCCCAGCAAGCGTTACTACGGCGGCTGCGAATTTGTTGACCAAGCCGAGCAACTGGCGATTGACCGCCTCAAAGCCCTGTTCGGAGCAGAATACGCCAACGTTCAGCCGCATTCTGGCTCGCAAGCCAACCAAGCGGTGTATGTGTCGGTACTGAAGCCTGGCGATACCATTTTGGGCATGAGCTTGGCACACGGCGGCCATCTGACCCACGGCGCATCGGTCAATATCTCCGGCAAGCTCTACAACGTCGTGCCTTATGGCCTGAACGACCACGAAGAAATCGACTACGACGAAGTGGCGCGTTTGGCGCGTGAACACAAGCCGAAGATGATTGTGGCCGGTGCTTCTGCCTACGCCCTCGAAATCGACTGGGCACGCTTCCGCGCCATCGCCGACGAAGTCGGTGCGTATCTGTTTGTTGACATGGCGCACTATGCCGGTTTGATTGCGGGCGGCGAATACCCTAACCCCGTGCCTTTTGCCGACTTTGTCACCACCACCACCCACAAAACCCTGCGCGGACCACGGGGCGGGGTGATTCTGGCCAAGGCCGAGCACGAAAAAGCCCTGAACTCGGCGATTTTCCCGTGTTTGCAAGGCGGCCCACTGATGCACGTCATCGCCGCCAAAGCCGTAGCCTTCAAAGAAGCCGCTTCGGCAGAGTTCAAAGCCTACGCCAAGCAAGTCAAAGTCAACGCCAGCGCAATGGCCGATGAGCTGACCAAGCGCGGTTTGCGCATTGTGTCGGGTCGCACCGAAAGCCATGTGTTCTTGGTAGATTTGCGCCCCAAAGCCATCACCGGCAAGGCCGCAGAAGCCGCCTTGGGTCTGGCGCATATCACCGTCAACAAAAACGCCATCCCCAACGACCCAGAAAAGCCATTCGTAACCTCTGGCATTCGCATTGGCTCGCCCGCCATGACTACCCGTGGCTTTGGCGAAACCGAAGCCCGCACCTTGGCTAACCTGATTGCCGACGTGCTGGACAACCCTGCCGACGAAGCCAATCTTGCTAATGTGGCGGCGCAGGTTAAGGCACTGACCGCTCGCTTCCCTGTGTATGGCCGTTAATCTGCAAAACTAACGCCCTCGCCGCACAAAAAAAGGCAACACGTTCTTCGTGTTGCCTTTTTTCTTGGCGCGTCCCGCAGAGGCGAGCGACAAAAGCACGCGCCCTCCCTGAGGGATTCAACTTACTCCGCCGGAGTCAGGCTCGGGGCAGGCTGGTTTTTAAGCTGCACAATTTCGTTTTCGCTAGGCCGCCACTCGCTTTGCAAACGCCAGCGGTCTTGGCTGTCTTGCACTCGCACAAACCAATGTGCAGCAGAAGGCAGGGTCATTTCCCCGACGTAGAAGCCTTGCCCAGCCAGTTTAAGGTTCACGGTGCGGTCATGCTCTGGCAAGGTAGGATGCAGCATCAACAGCGTCAGGGTGTCAGGTGCAGCTTGGTCAGGGCTGTTCAGCATCACCCGTACGTTTTTGCCGTTGTCCCCAAACATCACCTGTCCAGACAGATGCAAACGCACCGCTTCGTTATCACGGCTGAGTTCGATGTTGATTTCTTTGCCGCGCTTGTAATAGTCATCGTTAACCAAGGGGTCGGCGGTACGTACCGCAATCACCATCGTGATAATGGCCGCAATCACCACAATCAATGGCCCCGAAATAAGCAGCCAAGGCCAGCGTTGTTTATACCAAGGAAGGGAAGCAGGGGTCATCAAAGCATTCCTGTAAAAAAGCAGAGCGGGAGGGTCAGGGGGCGCAGCTAAAAAAGCTGTTCCCGCCATAATAAAAGGCGGCGCAAGTGTAGCACTCCTACCCACGGCAAGGCGCGCAGCCCGTCGGGGTCGCCAAACAAAAACGCCCCAACTTCTTGATAATCACAACGGCAAATGCCCTTCCTTTATCCACTGAACGGCCGAATCTGCACCACGAGCACGACTGCGTAGGATTTTGCCATCCCCTGAACACCCCATCCCCAAAACGCGGAATAAAGCCGCATACGCTATAATTGCCGGTTATTTCCGCCCTTTTTATCTGCCGTTTTCAGGATAGCCGCCATGCTCGAAACCGAAGTAATCAACCAAATTGATGCCAAATTAACCGACCTCGCCGCCCGTAATGACGAAATTCGGAGGTATCTTTGACTACCCCGACAAGCAAGAACGCCTAGAAGAAGTCTCCCGCCTGACCGAAGACCCCGATATTTGGAACGATGCCAAACGGGCGCAAGAGCTGGGGCGCGAGAAAAAAGCCCTAGAAGATGTGGTGCTGGTCATTGATACCCTGACCCAAACCTTGGCCGATAGCCGCGAGCTGTTCGACATGGGGCGCGCCGAAGACGACGAAGACACCCTCGTGGCCGTCCAAGCCGACCTTGCCACCGCCGAAGCCACCCTCGGCACCCTCGAATTCCGCCGGATGTTCTCCAACCCGATGGACCCCAACCACTGCTTTATCGACATTCAATCTGGCGCGGGCGGCACCGAGGCGCAAGACTGGGCTTCGATGCTGCTGCGGATGTTTTTGCGCTACTGCGAACGCAAAAACTTCAAAGTCGAAGTGTTGGAAGAGTCCGAGGGCGAAGTGGCCGGCATTAAGAGCGCGACCATCAAGGTCGATGGCGACTACGCCTACGGCTATTTGCGCACCGAAGTGGGCGTGCATCGCTTGGTCAGAAACAGCCCGTTTGACAGCAACAACCGCCGCCAAACCTCGTTTGCCAGCGTGTTTGTGTACCCTGAAGTCGATGACTCTATCGACATCGACATCAACCCTGCCGACCTGCGCATTGATACCTACCGTGCTTCTGGGGCGGGGGGGCAGCACATTAACAAAACCGATTCAGCGGTGCGGATTACCCACTTGCCGACCAATATCGTGGTGCAGTGCCAAAACGACCGCTCGCAGCACAAGAACCGCGCCGAAGCGATGAGTATGCTCAAAGCCCGTCTCTACGAGCTGGAGCTGCGCAAGCGCAACGAAGAGAAGCAAGCCCTCGAAGACAGCAAAACCGATGTGGGCTGGGGGCATCAAATCCGCTCGTATGTGTTCGACCAATCGCGCGTCAAAGACCTTCGCACCAATGTGGAAGTCGGCAACGTCAAAGGGGTGATGGATGGCGACCTTGATATTTTTATCGAAGCTAGCCTGAAACAAGGCGTGTAAACCCGCCTCCTGCCCCTCTCTCCCCCTCAATTGTTAGCGTAAGGATTCATGGCTATGACCGAACAAAACCAAACCACTGAACAGCCCGCACAAGACGAAAACCAAATCATGGCAGAGCGTCGCCAAAAGCTGGCGTTGATGCGCCAAGCCGGCGTGGCTTTTCCGAATGACTTTGTCCGCGACGATTTTTCGGCGGATTTGCACAGCCGCTACGACGGCCTAGACAAGCCTCAGCTCGAAGCCGAAGCCATTACTGTCAGCGTGGCCGGCCGGATGATGCTGAAACGGGTGATGGGCAAAGCCAGCTTTGCCACCGTGCAAGACGGCACAGGGCGCATCCAGTTTTACATTAGCCGCGACAATATCGGTGAAGCCACCTACGCCGCGTTTAAGACGTGGGACATGGGCGACATTATTGGGGCACGGGGCACGCTGATGAAAACCAATACCGGCGAGCTGTCGGTGCTGGTCAGCGAGCTGCGTTTGCTGACCAAGTCCCTGCGCCCGCTGCCGGACAAATTCCACGGCCTCGCCGACCAAGAACAAGTCTACCGTCAGCGGTATGTGGATTTGATTAGCAATGACCTGTCCCGCAGCACGTTTATTAAGCGTTCCAAAATTGTGCAAACCATCCGTGAAGTGATGGTGGAGCAGCGTTACCTTGAAGTCGAAACCCCGATGATGCACGCCATCCCTGGCGGCGCAACGGCCAAACCGTTTGTCACCCACCATAACGCCCTCGACATGCCGCTGTTCCTGCGCGTCGCGCCCGAGCTATATCTGAAGCGGCTGGTGGTCGGTGGCTTGGAGCGGGTATTCGAAATCAACCGCAATTTCCGCAACGAAGGGATGAGCACCCGCCATAACCCTGAGTTCACCATGATTGAGTTCTACGAAGCGTATAGCGGCTACGAACGCATGATGGAAATGACCGAGACGCTGATTCGCCGCTGTGCAGAAGCCGCGTGCGGCACCACGGTGGTGAGCTACAACGGGCGTGAAGTTGACCTCAGCAAGCCGTTTGACCGCTTCACCATTACCCAAGCCATCCAGCACCACAACCCTGAATACACCGATGCCCAATTGGCCGATGCGGCGTGGGTGACGGCGGAAATCAAAAAGCTGGGCGAAAAGCTACCGCCTGCCCCAGGGTTGGGCAGCTTGCAGCTGGCCTTGTTTGAAGCCTGTGCTGAAAGCAAGCTGTGGAATCCCACGTTTATCATCGACTACCCCGTGGAAGTCTCGCCGCTGGCGCGAAGCTCGGATGCCGACCCCGCCATCACCGAGCGGTTCGAGCTGTTTATTGTCGGGCGCGAGCACGCCAACGGTTATTCGGAGTTGAACGACCCCGAAATCCAATCTGCCCGCTTTATGGCACAAGTCGCCCAGAAAGATGCGGGCGATGATGAGGCGATGCACTACGATGCCGACTATATCCGCGCCATGGAATACGGCCTGCCCCCCACCGGCGGCTGCGGCATTGGCATTGACCGCTTGGTGATGCTGCTGACCGATAGCCCGTCGATTCGGGATGTGATTCTGTTCCCGCAGATGCGCCGCGAGTAAGCCGCAGCCGCCCTCCTCGGCAGACAAAAACGCCCCCGCCTTCTAGCGCAAGGCGGGGGCGTTTTGTGTGGTGAATCGCTTTGGGAGGGCTCAATACCTAAACCCTAATCCGCCACATGCTGCGCGACAAAAGCCTTGATGGCCGCCACATCGGCGGGCATGACTTCAAACCGCTGTGGCAGGCTTTCGATATTCTCGTAGCCCGCAGGGCGGGGTGGGTCACGGTCGAGGGCTTCGCGGATGGTGGCTTCAAACTTGGCGGGCAAGGCCGTTTCCAAGCAAATCAGCGGCACGCCGACTTCGCGGTGTGCCAAGCCCACTTTCAGCCCGTCGGCGGTGTGGGTATCCACCATCACACCATACTGCTCAAAAGCGAGGCGGATGGTGGCCAAGCGGTCGGCGTGGGTGCTCTTGCCGGAGACAAAGCCAAATTCGCTGGCGATTTTCGGGAAGAGCGGGGAGGCGGACAGGTCGAACAGCCCTTGCTCGTCCACGGCCTGCCACAAGCTGCGGACTTGCGCGGCATCACGTCCCACCAAGTCAAAAATAAACCGCTCAAAGTTGGACGCTTTGGAAATGTCCATCGAGGGGCTGGAGGTTTGCCATGTTTCAGCGGTGCCGCGCACTTTGTAGCGACCGGTGCGGAAGAACTCGTCCAGCACGTCGTTTTCGTTGGTGGCAACAATCAGCTTTTTAATCGGCAAGCCCATCATACGGGCAATGTGGCCGGCGCAGACGTTGCCAAAATTGCCGGAGGGCACGCTAAAGCTGACCTGTTGGGTGTTGTCGGTGGTGGCGGCAAAATAGCCCTTAAAGTAATACACCACTTGCGCCACAACCCGTGCCCAGTTAATCGAATTGACCGTGCCAATGCGGTATTTCGCCTTAAACGCGTGGTCGTTCGAGACGGCTTTAACGATGTCTTGGCAGTCATCAAACACACCATGCACCGCCAAATTAAAAATATTGGGGTCTTGCAGGCTGAACATTTGCGCGGTTTGGAACGGGCTCATTTTGGCGTGGGGCGACAGCATAAACACACGGACACCGGCTTTGCCGCGCATCGCATATTCGGCTGCCGAGCCGGTATCGCCCGAGGTCGCACCCAGAATATTCAGCGTGTCGCCATTTTTGGCGAGGGCGTATTCAAACAAATTGCCCAGCAACTGCATGGCCATGTCTTTAAACGCCAACGTAGGACCGTTGGACAATTCCAAGATAAACACGCCGTCTTCCAGCTTTTTCAGCGGGGTGATGTCATCACTGCCATAGGTCGCACGGGTGTAGGTCTTGTTGATAATGGCTTGCAGGTCGGCTGCGGGGATGTCGTCGGCAAAGCGGCGAATAATCGCAAAGGCCAGCTCGGCGTAATTCATGCCACGCATGGCGGTCAACTCGGCAGGGCTAATCTGGGGATAGCTTTCGCACATCGCCAAGCCGCCGTCGGGCGCAAGCCCTGCCAGCAAAATGTCAGAGAACGTGGCAGGGGTCATGCCCCCGCGCGTGCTGATGTATTTCATGTTTTTGACTCGGTAAGGGGGCGCGATAACGCGGGGCAATCGGGGGGCTGAAGACACGCCCCGATTGCCCCGCGTTCGCTAGAACGTAAACAGGTTCTTAGGGCAATTAGCTGTTCAGGGCTTCCATCCGCAGACGGGTGACGGCACCGGTCACGCTGTCCAAGGCTTCGATTTGGGCGATGGCGGCATTGACGCGCTTTTCAACCACGCTATGGGTCAGCAGCACAATTTCGGCCTCGGCTTCGCGCTCGCTGCCCTTTTGAATCAGGGCTTCGATGGAAATGCCTTCACGCGCCAAAATCTGGGTCAGTTCAGCCAGTACACCCGCACGGTCAATCACGTTGACGCGCAGGTAGTAGGAGCTAACCACTTCATCAATCGGCAGAATGCGCAAATCGGCGAGCTGGTCGGGCTGGAAGGCCAGATGCGGCACGCGGTGCTCGGGGTCAGCGGTGGCCAAACGCGCCACGTCGATAATGTCGGCCACTACGGCAGAAGCGGTCGGCAAACTGCCTGCCCCTGCGCCGTAGTACATGGTCGCGCCGACGGCATCGCCCTTCACCATCACCGCGTTCATCACGCCGTTGACGTTGGCAATCAGACGCGCTTCAGGAATCAGGGTGGGGTGAACGCGCAGCTCTACGCCTTCTGCGGTGCGGCGGGTAATGCCCAGCAGCTTGATGCGATAGCCCAGCTCTTCGGCGTAGCGAATATCACGGGCGGTCAGCTTGCTGATACCTTCGAGGTAGGCCTTGTCAAACTGCATGGGGATGCCGTAGGCAATGGCCGCCATGATGGTCAGCTTGTGTGCGGCATCGTGGCCTTCGATGTCGAAGGTGGGGTCGGCTTCGGCGTAGCCCAAGCGTTGGGCTTCGGCCAGCACATCGGCAAAGGCCGAGCCTTTTTCGCGCATTTCGGTCAGGATAAAGTTGGAGGTGCCGTTGATAATGCCGGCAATCCATTCGATGCGGTTGGCAGACAAGCCTTCACGCAGGGCTTTGATGATGGGAATCCCACCCGCCACAGCGGCTTCAAAAGCCACGATGACCCCTTTGGCTTGGGCACGGGCAAAGATTTCGTTGCCGTGCTCGGCCAGCAGCTTTTTGTTGGCGGTCACAACGTGCTTGCCGCTGTCGATGGCCGCCAATACCAGTTCTTTGGCGATGCCGGTGCCGCCAATCAGCTCAATCACAATGTCGATATCAGGGTGACGCGCCACGGCAAAGCCATCAGCAACCACTTCTACGCCTTCGCCAACCACTTGGCGGGCGTATTCAAGGTCAAGGTTGGCGGCCATGGTGAGCACAATATCGCGCCCGACGCGGCGGCTGATTTCAGCGGCGTTGCGTTTCAAGACGGTGGCGGTGCCGCTACCCACAGTGCCTACACCCAAAAGCCCTACACGGATTGGTTCCATCAAATATTTCCTTCTTTCATTCAATCAAAATGAACCCCACCGCAAGGTGGTGGGGCGCAGTGCGTTGTTAGAGCCTGTTTGCGAACGAGCGAACGACGGGTCAGCCAAAGCGAAATTCGGAAAAAAAGGCCGTTGGAACTGAATCCACACGCATTTTTTACGAATTTCAACGCAGACTCACCCGAGTCTCGCAGGCTTTGAACAGGTTCTTATTCGTCTGTGCCATGCCGACGGCGGTAGCCCTGTAAGAAACGTGCGAGGCGAGAAATCGCATCGCGCAAATCGTCCTCGTGCGGCAAAAACACAAGGCGGAAGTGGTCAGGATAGGGCCAGTTAAAACCGCTGCCCTGTACCAGCAAAACCCGCTCGGCTTCGAGCAGCTCACAGATAAAGGCTTGGTCGTCCTCAATCGGATACATCATCGGGTCCAGCCGAGGGAACATATACAGTGCCGCTTTGGGCTTGACGCACGTCACCCCAGGAATGGCGGTAATCAGCGCGTGTGCCAAGTCGCGTTGGCGGCAGATGCGTCCGGTGGGCGCGACCAAGTCGTTGATGCTCTGATAGCCGCCCAGCGCGGTTTGAATCGCCCACTGCCCTGGTACGTTGGCACACAGCCGCATCGAGGCCAGCATATCCAGCCCTTCGATATAGTCTTTCGCGCCGCGTTTATCGCCGGACACCACCATCCAGCCGGCACGGTAGCCGCACGAGCGGTAGTTTTTAGACAGCCCGTTAAAGGTCAGGGTGAGTACGTCTTCAGACAACGAGGCAATCGAGGTATGGGTGGCACCATCAAACAGCACCTTGTCGTAAACCTCATCGGCACACACGATGAGACCGTATTCACGGGCAATCTCAACCAGCGCGTGCAGCAGCGGGGTGGGGTAGAGTGCGCCGGTCGGGTTGTTGGGGTTAATCAGCACCAAAGCACGGGTGGCAGGGCTGATTTTGGCGCGGATATCGTCGAGGTCAGGTAGCCACTCGTTTTTTTCGTCGCACAGGTAATGCACTGGCGTGCCGCCAGAGAGGCTGACAGCGGCCGTCCACAGCGGATAGTCTGGCGCGGGCACCAGCACTTCGTCGCCCTCGTTGAGCAGGGCGTTCATCGCCATCACAATCAGCTCGGACACCCCATTGCCGACGTAAATATCGTTGAGCGTCACCCCTTTGATTTGCTTTTCTTGGGTGTAGTGCATGATGGCTTTGCGGGCGGCAAAAATGCCCTTGGAGTCCGAATAACCCGCCGAATTGGGCAGGTTACGAATCATGTCTTGCTGGATTTCTTCGGGCGCATCAAAGCCAAACGCCGCCAAATTGCCGATGTTGAGCTTGATGATTTTGTGCCCCTCTTCCTCCATCTGCTTGGCGCGTTCCAGCACAGGACCACGAATGTCGTAGCAGACGTTGGCGAGTTTTTTGGATTTTTGGATAACTTGCATGGCGTAGTGTCCGGCAAAGACCAGCCCAGAAGGCGGCTGGGGCTACAAAAGGGAACGTATAATCGTAACCGAAAGTGTTGTGCAACGCACGAAGGGCAACAAGAAGCTGTTTACGCACGGCGATGCTCGGGTGATTCTGCGTTCAAATTCACAAAAAACTGCGTGTGGATTCAGTCCCAACGCCGCTTTTTTTGCGCATTTTGCCTTGGCTGACCCTTCGTTCGCTAGATCGTAGACAGGCTCTGAGAAACCCCTGTCTGTTCAAGGAAAATAACGATGAAACTGCAATTAAACACCCAAGAAACGCTGAATCTGTTTACCGGCTATGGCGCGGGCTTTGTCGAGGTCAACAAAACGCCTTACACCCACCCATTGTTGATGATGGGCGAACAGCTCACCCCGTGGGCGGTGGCAGGGTTTGATGCGCTGACCGCCGAGGACTTTGCCGCGCTGTTGGCGCACGCGCCGGAGCTGGTGCTGTTTGGCAGTGGCGACCGCCTACGCTTCCCGCATCCCCGCTTATTGGCGGCACTGACCAACCAAGGCATTGGCGTGGAGGTGATGGACACCCCCGCCGCCTGCCGCACCTATAATTTTTTGATGGCCGAGGGGCGCAGAGTCTTGGCGGTTTTGTTGGTGTAGTTGCTGTGTCTACCGCCCATGCGCCAATAGTCAGCTAGGTTGGGGTTCAATCAGGCGGTCTGTTTTGCGACATTTCAGGGCATAGGGGGCTTATTGCCGATGCTAGATTCTGTGCCGGCCAGCAAGTCCAAGATATTTTTCTTGTGCCGCTGAATCAGCAACAGGGCAATGACTACGGTGGTGCCGAAATACACCCCGCCACCCAGCAGCCAATACGCCAAAAAAGGCGCGAAGAAAGAAGCCACAATCGCGGCTAACGACGAGATTTTGGTGGTCACGGCGACGGCAATCCAAATCAGCACCGCGCCCAGTGCCAGCAGCGGGTGAAACGCGGCCAAAATCCCCACACCGGTCGCCACGCCCTTGCCGCCCTTAAAGCCAAAGAAAATCGGCCAGATATGCCCAAACAGCACGGCCACGGCAGCCATAGCAATTTCGGGCTCGGCCAAGCCGTAGCGGGGGGCAAGCCAGTGCGCCAGCATAACCGCCAGCCAGCCTTTGAGGCCATCGCCCAGCAGCGTCAGCGCGGCGGCGGACTTTTTGCCTGAGCGCAGCACGTTGGTCGCGCCGGGGTTTTTAGAGCCGAAGGTGCGGGGGTCTTGCAGCCGCATCAGGCGGCTGACAATCACGGCAAAAGAAAGCGAACCAATCAGGTAGGCGACGAGAATAAACGCTATCGTGGTCATAGTGGATTCAATACAATGCGGAATTTCGGATTCTACGGCATCCCCGCGCCGCCGTGAAACCGCAGCATAGAACCCGCATGGACATTATCTTTTTACGCCAAGTGCAGGTCGAGACCATTATCGGTGTGTATGACTGGGAACGCGTTGCCCCCCAGACCATCGAGCTTGATTTGGAAATCGGCATCCCCAGCGAACAGCCCTGCCACAGTGACGACATCCGCGACACCATTCACTACGGCGTGGTGGTCGAACGCATCCGGGCCCTGTTGGCCGCACAACACTTTCTCTTGATTGAAGCCTTGGCCGAGCACATTGCCACCGTGATTCGCGAAGAATTTGGTGCGCCGTGGGTGCAGGTAGCCGTCACCAAACTGGGCATTTTGCCTGGAGTGAAATATGTCGGGGTGCGCATCGAGCGCGGTCAACGTCCGCGTTAGAAGCTATTTACAACAAAGCGTTGGCGTTGCGGCAAACACGGTACGCTCAGGGCGAAAAGAAATTGAGCTATGCAGGCCTGTGCAAAGCACTCACCGAATGGAAAGCTCAGCCAGAAACACTTTGGCTGAAAGAAACCCATTCACAGCCCTTGTAGCGAACCCTCAAAGACCTAGAACGCGCCTACGTTCATTTTTTCGAGAAACGGGCAGATTTTCTGCGCTTCAAGAAAAAAGCACGGGCGACAGCTTTCGCCACCCACAAGGCTGCAAGCTCGACCAAGGCAATGGCCGTCTGCCCAAGCTGGGTTGGCTTGGCTGCGTTATCGCCATAGCCGCGACGTGCTGGGTGAATTTGCAACGTAACCATTAGCCAGTCCGGTGGCAAGTGGTTTACGTCAATTCAAACCCGCCGCGAAATAGAAGCAACCCAGCCAACGGGAAGATGATTGGCCTCGATATGGGCATTGCCCGCTTCGTCACGCTGTTCAGACGGCAGCCACCTCGACCGGCTTTGCCGTCGCCCCCCACCAGTAGAGGGGAATAAAAGCCAAGACCGCCTAAAACACCTCGCCCTTCCCCCCAAACCCCATCCCCGCTCGGTAGTTGTATGGGGGTTGCGCCTAGTCTTGGGGCATGAGCAGGGCGATCTTGTTTGGCGGAGGGGAATTTTGTCTATTGGCATAGGGCGAAACCCCGTCTTTGTATGGAATAATCCCCCCCATTGTGTGTTTTGCCCTGTGCGGGCGGGGTGGGCTGACCGCCGCACCGCAGCGTGTAAACAGGTTCTCAAAACTCAACCCCCATCAAAGGAGTCTGCATGACCGTCCCTGTTCCCGCAAAACGTGCCGCCCCTTCTTCTACGTCTGTGCTGGTATTGGCAGAGGCCGCACCGGCCCAGTATTTGACCTTCACCCTTGGCAAAGAAATGTTTGCCGTCGGGATTTTGAACGTTAAAGAAATCATCGAATACGGCAGCTTGACCGAAATCCCCATGATGCCGCCGTTTATTCGGGGTGTGATTAACCTACGCGGCAGCGTGGTGCCAGTGATAGACCTCTCCGCACGTTTTGGTGGCAAAGCCAGCACCACAGGCAAGCGCACCTGCATTGTTATTTTGGAAGTCAGCGACCAAGATAACCGCCATGATATTGGCATTGTGGTGGATGCCGTGTCCGAAGTGCTTGAAATTCCGAGTAGTGAGATTGAGCCACCGCCTTCTTTTGGTGCAAAAATTCGGGCGGATTTTATCTTGGGCATGGGCAAGGTTATGGGCAAGTTTGTCATTTTGCTGAATATCGATAAGGTGCTATCGGTCGAAGAAATTGCCATGCTGACAGCTTCTGAAGGCATCAGCTCGGCTAGCGGCGTGTTGGTATCTGACTAGACTTTCCCTGCGAAACACCCAAACCAATAAGGGTGAGCAGTGTGTACCGACTTGCCCATGTCTTCCAACGAGGAACACCCCCATGAAAAATTTACATTCCATCCGCACCCGCTTACTGGGGATGGTGATGCTGCTCACTCTGTTTTTTTCGTTCTATTTGCTGCGTGATGTCGCTACCAACTTTTCTGCCATGCAAGAGGGTAGCCGGATTAGCGCGGTGTCCGAAGTCTCGGTGGCCTCCAGTACCTTGATCCACGAGCTACAAAAAGAACGTGGGCTGTCCAGCGGCTTTCTGGCCTCTAAGGGTGAAAAATTCCGCGATGAAATGATGGTGCAACGCAAAGTCACCGACGAACACGCCAAAGTCCTGAGCGAAGCCATCAAGCAGCAAGACAGCTATCTCCCCGCCACTGTAAAAAAAAGCTTGGCCGAAGCCACTGCCTTTATGGCTGAAGTCGATGCCCGCCGCAGCGGCATTAGCAACCAAGTGCTCTCTCCAGCAGATACGTTTGCATGGTTTACCCGTGCTATCGAGCTTAACCTTGCTGCTACTTCCCAAGTTACCCCCACCCTTAGCCAAGCCGACATGATGCGGCGATTTAACGTGTATGTGAGCTTTCTCAGCACCAAGGAGCAAGCAGGCCAAGAACGTGCCACGCTGAATGCCGTACTGGGTGCAGACCTGCCCTTAGATTCGACCCTACTGCGTCGCCTATCTAGCATTTTGGCCAGCCAAGACACCTACCTGACCAACTTCCGCGTCATGGCCACCCCTTCCGAAGGGGAAGCCCTTGAGCAATTGTTGCAAAGCCCACCTTCGCAAGAAGCCGCCGCCATGCGCAAGGTCGTGCTGGATAAAGTCAACGAAGGGCATTTTGGGATTACGCCTGCCACATGGTTTCAGGCAATTACCCGCAAAATTGATACCATGAAGGTCTTTGAAGACCGCCTTGCCAACGACATCCTGACCGCCGCCCAAACCCTGTACAGCCAAGCCCGCATTGGGCTGATTGTGTCACTGGTACTCACGCTGCTCTCTACGCTGATTACCGTGGTGTTTTTTGTGGTGCTGTCGCGTGCGCTGCGAGACGTTCACCGTGCCGCAATTGCGGCACAGAGTGTTTCCGATGGGGATTTGGGCGTAGTGATGACCGTGACCCGCAAAGACGAAATTGGCGAGCTGCAAACCGCCGTCGCCCGCACCGTCACCAACCTGACCCAAATTATTAACGAAGTCCACATGGCCTCAGACAACTTGACCAATGCGGCAGGCCAAGTGTCCGCCACCGCTCAGTCACTGGCGCAGTCGTCTAGCCAACAAGCCGCAGCGGTAGAAGAAACCACCGCCTCGATGCAAGAGATGACCGCCTCCATTTCGCAGAACACCGAAAATGCCACCGTCACCGACAAAATGGCTGCCAAGGCTGCCACAGAAGCCGTAGATGGCGGACAAGCCGTGGGAAAAACGGTCGAAGCCATGAAGAGCATCGCCGGCAAAATCGGCATCATTGACGACATCGCCTACCAAACCAATCTGCTGGCGCTGAACGCCGCGATTGAAGCTGCGCGTGCCGGCGACCACGGCAAGGGCTTTGCGGTGGTCGCGGCTGAAGTGCGCAAGCTGGCCGAGCGCAGCCAAGTCGCCGCCCAAGAAATTGGCGCATTGGCCACCGCGTCGGTGCAACAAGCTGAGCACGCGGGGGTCTTGCTGTCTGAAATTGTCCCGTCGATTAAAAAGACTTCGGACTTGGTGCAAGAGATTGCGGCCTCATCCAACGAGCAATCTTCTGGCGTGGGGCAAATCAACGGGGCGATGGGGCAGCTTAACCAAGCCACCCAGCAAAATGCCTCAGCTTCGGAACAACTGGCCGCCACGGCAGAGGAAATGGGCGCACAAGCCGAGCAGCTTCAGCAGACTATGACCTTTTTCCACTTTGGTAACAAAGCCGGTCATGTTGCCAGCCATAAGACTGTCCTACGCAGTCAGCCCAAGCAAAGCCAGCCGGTGACCAGCGCACGCCCTACCAACAAGCCCCCCGCTGCTGGAAATAAGCCCTTCCCTACTCGTCACACCGCAGCGGTGCATTCTGCTGTGGATGAAAGTGATTTTGAGCGGTTTTAAACGGGGTTTAACCCTGCTTTAATCTCGGCTATACCCCGTAAAAAGCCCGCTCTCCTTGTCGAGAAGCGGGCTTTTTTACGGGGTGGCTGCTAGGCCATTAGCGGTGTCGCCGCGTCGATGCTTTGGTTTTTACCTTGGTGGGGCGGGCATGGCGTTTGGCGGCGGGGGTATGCCGTGACCGCTGTGAAGCCGCGACAGGGCGGCGCGAGGCTTGGTGAGATGCGGTGGGGCGGCTGGCTTTTTTGACCGCTACGGGGGCGTGCTTGCCGTGCTGACCACGAGGGGCGTGTATCACCTTTTGCCGTGTCGTTTGGCGCGGAGTCGCTTTTTTGTGCCCTGCCTTGTGGGTGAGGGCGGCATGGCCACGGGTCGTGATGCGGCTACGTTTGGACGATTTAAGGTGTTTGCTTGGCTGTGCATGGACTCGTTTTGCTTTGCTGCTAGACCGTGCGACGTGGCGGGGGCGGGCGGTGGCTTTTTTGGCGGCGTGAGGGGCAGCGGTATGGGGAGCTGGGGTGGGCTTGGCTTTTCCTTTTGCCCCCCGTGCCATTACGGGGGGGGCATCACCAGGCAGCGGCATATCATCTGCTGCTTGGCTGGTCACCAGAAAAAAGGAAAATACGGCAGTTAGTACAATTTTCAGCATCGGTTTCGCTCAGGTTAAAGGGAAAGAGGCAGGTTTGATCCGTGTGAGTCGCCCACCCACAAAAACACCAAGCCCCCGTCAGCGAACGAGGGCAAGCAGGCGAGAGAGGGGCGGCTAAATCTCACCCCAGCAGCAACAGGGTTACCGCCATGCCCCCCAAAAAAAGGGGTGGGCGACATCGAGTGCAGCGAGTTAAAACAAGCTGCCTCCTGCCTGTTTGACTTCGCGCAGTGCCTCGGCCACATCTTGCACCAGCTCTTCGGCTTCTTTCGAATTGTAGCCTAGATAGGTGGCGGCCTGACGGCCACACCACGTCCATTCAGGGTCTTCGATTTCGCCTAGTGCGTGTCGTGCAGCTGCCGCTGCAAAAAAGCCCATCGCCGCAAGGGTGCGGATATGGGGGGGCATGGTGCCGCCGCCTTCACCAAACAACACGGCATCGTGCTGGTGGCGAATCGCCAAGACGATTTCGTCGGGCATTTTCCAGTGCAGCGCAATCAAGCCTCCGACCAAGGCGTGGTTGGTGTCGTAGCGTTGATATTCGACGTGGGTGGAGGGGACGTTTTGGGTAATAGCCTCTTGCAGCATGTCTTGATAGTCGCTGTGGTGAATCATCAGCAAGGGGATGCCGCAATCACGGAACAAGCCAAATAAATAGGCATCGTCTTCGGTATGGCCTGGGATTTTGTGCGAAACCAAGCGGGCGGCTTCGGCGGTGGCGCGTGAAAGCTGCCAAAACCGTTCGGCAAACGCATGGGGCAGCTCGGGGAAAGCCGACGGTGCTGCCACGGCAGAGGCAATGCTGAGCACACGTTGCACGCCCAGTCGGGTGACGGCTTGGAGGGGGTCACGCAGGGAAACTTGGCGGCTTTCGGTCACGCTGTTTGCTTTGCGTAGCACCATGCCAAATAGGGCGGGGTCTGCCGCAATCAGGGCGGCCACATTACGCAAATCAAGGTCAGACTGCCCCAGCATAGAAAACAGCTCGGTCAAAATTTCGGGGCAGGAAGGCAGCACCATGTCGGTGTGTTCAATTAGTTCAGCGTCAAGCTGCATGGCGGTCTCTGGTGGGGGTGCGTCAGTGCCGAAACGGGCAAAAAACCAAGCAAAAAACAAGCAGGCGAGGCGGCTTAAACAGGCATTGTGCCTTGGTTTTTAAAAGACGGGATTATCGGTAAGCCCACCCTAAATCGTCAATGGAATTTGCCTTGCAGCAAGGGCGGCAAGGCTCTAGCATGGGGCTTTCCTTTGTCGAGAGAGATAGCAGACTATGCGGGGTATTTTGTTGAGTGTGTTGGGTGGGTTGGCCTGTTTGCCCACATGGACCCAAGCAGCTTCGTGCCGCGAGGTGGTCGAGAAACTAAATCAGCAGTTAGCCACGCCGGTTGAAGTCACCGCGTTGGCCGAAACCCTGACCACGCTGGGCAAAACCGGTGCGTTGCCCCCGCGTTTTGTGACCAAGCGTGAAGCCAAATCGGCGGGCTGGTCGCCTGGCACACCGTTTCAGCGTATACCCGACTTGGTGGGTAAAAGTATGGGCGGCGACCGCTTTGGTAATCACGAACGCCGCTTGCCGGCCGGTGACTGGCGCGAAGCTGACCTTGATTACCGTGGCGGCAAGCGCAACGCTAAGCGGCTGCTATTCTCCTCCCAACACCGTTTTGTCACCGTTGACCATTATCAAACGTTTACTGAGGTCGCCCCATGTCAGTGAAATGCGAACTTAAAGCCGTGCAATCGCTCGCCGATTTTTACGAACAAATCGCCATTGGCCTCATGTTGCCCAGCCACTTTGGGCGCAACCTTGACGCACTACAAGATTGCCTGAGCAATGATGTGGCCGGTCCGGTGGAGATCTTTTGGTTTAACGCCACCACGGCACGTCAAGATGTGGGCGAGGATACGTTTGACACGCTGACCGAGGTGCTGCGTGGTGTGATGGAAGAGCGGGACGATTTTCAGGTGTGGCTGGGCTTGGGTTAAACCGCACCGTGTGAGAACAGGCCAAACGGGGCAACAAGACGGGAGCATACCCCGCACCGTTGCCCCATTTGGCGTATTTAGCTTGCCAGTTTAGTCCAACTCGCGCACTTCAAAATCATGGGTAATATCGGCGGTTTTGCCCAACATAATCGAGGCGGAGCAGTATTTTTCGGCGGAAAGCTTAATCGCCCGCTCCACATGGTCGGGCTTGACCCCGCGCCCTGTCACCACAAAGTGAAAGTGGATGCGGGTAAACACTTTGGGCTCGGTGTCGGCGCGTTCAGCATCGATGTCCACCCAGCAATCCCGCACGTCTTGGCGGGATTTTTTCAAGATGGCCAACACGTCGTAGCTGGTGCAGCCTGCGGTGCCAGCCAAGACCAGCTCCATCGGACGCGGCCCCAAATTGCGCCCCCCACCTTCGGGTGCGCCGTCCATCACCACGGCGTGACCGCTGCCGGTTTCGGCCATAAAGCACACGCCATCAATCCATTTCAGTTTTGCTTTCATTCGCTGCCCTTTGCTTGTTCTTGAGTTGCCCCCCACGGGGAGCGGGCTAGGATACCGATTGTGCTGCTGGCAAGCCACCGCGTGTGGGGGGCTTG